>Ga0210401_10008680_pt1 | contig 10059 bp, 8 predicted proteins | sample IncBWH32MmetaG_FD_150866 | JGI IMG/M metagenome (GOLD analysis project Ga0210401, IMG submission 150866) | Forest soil microbial communities from Barre Woods Harvard Forest LTER site, Petersham, Massachusetts, United States - Inc-BW-H-32-M | ecosystem: Environmental > Terrestrial > Soil >... | reverse complement strand
GATTTGGATTCCAGTTTCGTATCGATCCGAATATTTGGGGCGCGTCGGAGCAAAAAACGCCTCTTGACCAGCTTTCTTTTGACATGGTGTTTCGCCGCCTTTAGACTGACAGGCATGGAAGTGCACTTCAAGCCTCGAACCGAATTCCGTCTTCATGAACTGGCCTCCCAGAGTGGCCGTCCGACGGATGAACTGGTGGAAGACGCGATGGCGGCGTATCTGACGGAGGTGGCCGACGTGCGCGGCTTGCTGGATGGCCGCTACGACGACATCAAGAGTGGCCGGGTGAAGCCTGTGGAAGGCGAAGCTTTCTTTGAAACCCTCCGCCAGCGTGAGGATGACTCAATCAAGAAGCGCTCTTTGAAATGAATGCCCGGTAGGGTTTTGATCTCCACCCGGGCGCGGCGCAGGACACCAACGACATATGGGAATTCGTTGCTGAGGATAATCCTCTTGCTGCCACGCGTGTGCGAGAGGAAATCTTGTCCGCCCTTCGAAAACTTGTGGCTTTCCCTCATCAGGGTCACCAGCGACCTGATCTTACCTCTCGACCGTTGCGGTTCCAAACGATACGCGACTACATCGTCGCCTACGCCCCAGATGAAACGCCGTTGGTCGTGATTGCGGTGCTTCACGGGCGCCGAAGTCCGCGTGTTATCGCAGCCATCTTGTGCAGGAGAGAATAGACTCGCGGGCAATGGCGCTCGTGCCGCGCTTGGCCAGTCGACCTTTGGCTACTTAATGTTGATCGTCAATACCTGAGCGCCGGCGACCACGTAGTCGAGCGGGCCGGTGGCGGCTTCGTTTACCGAGGACTCGCTCGAGACCAGCATGTCCTGGGTGCCGCGCATGCCGTCCATTACGTTCATGATGGAGAGCGGGAGCGTGGGCATGACTTTGTCGGCGATCATGGCTTCGGGATCGGCTTCGAGCAACGAAACGTAGACACGGTTGTTGACGTGTTCCTTGTTCAGGAAGGCGATGGTCGCGGCCAGATCCAGTTTGCGTCCGAGCAACGATGAGCCGCGCCGGAAATGGTCGAGGGTGTCGCCGTCACTGACCAGAATCCGAAGCGGTCCCTTCGAAGTCGAAGTCGGAATGTGGATAGGAATGTGTTGCACCACACCCTCGCCGCGATAAGGCCGCAGCATGGCTTCAATCGAGATATCGTCGCCGGGGCGGGCTTCGGTGATATCTGTACGCGCGCTTTCGAGGCGCGCCCAGCGGCGTTCGCGGACGATATCGAAATCAAGCTGGACGCCGTGAATCGCGGGCACGCTATAGGGGTTGTCAAAGATGCGGCTGAAGCGCTCGCCTAGCGAGATGGCGGCCAGCATGGCGCCCGGCTGTCCGCCGTCGACGGCGGCGAACATGTTGTGCATGGTCAGGTCCGGGTATCCGTCCACGCTGATGCGTCCATTCATGCGATAGGTGGTTTCTTCGCCGTACTCGTTCACGCCATGCAGCGCATTGAACACGGTCGCCATCATTGCTAATGGGCTTAGGCGCTCGTTGTTCAGGACCTCGTAATGGAACTGCTTGTCGGCCGATTCGCCACGGATAGTGAGCGTGACCGGAATCATTTCCGGTTTCTTGCCGAACTCTCCCAGAATTCCGTTGTGCCGGTCTTGCACAAATGAACCTACGGTTTCAGTTGCATTCACGATCTTGAAAGCGTTTAGCGGCGAGGCCAAGGTTGCAAGCACCGTTGCCTTGGTCATCGGCAAGTCCACCATTCCGAATTGCATCAGTGGATGCCCGCAGGCCAGCAGGTGTTGCGCGTCCATGTAAGTAACGGTGCAGGTGGCGGCGATGTTCATGTCGCCGCGCACGAGGATTGCGCTCACTGCAGAGCCCGGCTCCAACGGCTCGGGCTGCTTGGCATCGCTGACGGAGCCAGCGCCCATCACCGGCACGATTCCGGCGGCGGAGAACTGAGGTGCGAAGCGCTGGACTGTGTCTTCGGAGAATCCGTCGAAGACGAGCGGGGTTTCGATGGGCTTCAGATAGTTGGTGAAATCGGGTTTCGTGGAGGCGTGCGCTGGCGTGTTTGCAATCCCCGGGCTCGCAGTCTTGCTCGGAGGATGCGCGGCTGAGGTGGCTTCGATGGGCGCTGAAGCGGGATCATGATCCAGGGCGCTGATCTCGAGCATTTCGGCGATCGGAGTAACGCCCGCGATCGCCTCTTTCGAGAATTCGCCGATGCGGAAGGCTACGGCGCCGGCCAGCTTGCCGTTCAAGTACACCGGGCTGCCACTCATACCCGCAACCACGCCAGTGTATTCGACCTTGGTTCCGGTGAGGCGAATCAGGATGACATCGCCCTTGGGTCCGTTCGCGTTGGTGAGGACGCCAAGAACTTCAACGTCCATGGACTCCGGCTTCGTTCCCTGAAAAACGGTGTAGGCCACGCCTCGCATGCCGGCATGGATTTGCTCGACCGGAATGGTTTCGACCGGCTTCGGAGTTTGCGCCTGGGTTATGGGAGAGAGCAGAAGACAGAGAACAGCAAAGGCCAGAACGGCTGGTTTCATTCCAAGTTCACCCACAAACTTCCCCAGAGAACCGCCAACGGTCCTCTAACCGCCGAGTTACACTTCGCGCTTCGTATGCGATTTGCCGGGTAGGAGGGGAAAAGCGACAGCCGAGCAAAACATCCCAATCGCGAAGCTCTGCGTCTATACTAGCACAGGGGTTTTCCGAGGGTCTCAAATGATTTCGAATCGATTCTGGCAGGCTTGCGAGCGTTTTGGGCTGGACTTTGACCGCATCCCGCTGAAGTACGTTTGCCGTATGTTATTGCTGATTCTGGCCTTGGGAGGCTTTTCGGGGCTGACCCCGGCACAGGATCAGGGAGCGTCCCAACCTGGCAAAGGCCAGGCGGAGCCTCCAGCGGACGCGGGTGGTCCGCAAGGCGACGTCGGTCCCTATGCCGTTCCCAAGAAAAAGGACGAGCCGCCTCCGCCACCACCCACGGAAAAGCCAAAGAAAATTGAAGGGATGCCTGATTACTCCATCCACGTTGACGTGCCCGTGGTGGAAGTGCCAGTGATGGTCACGACCAAAGATGGGCAGTTTATTTCCAGCCTGACGAAGGAAAATTTCCGCATCTCTGAAGATGGCACACCGCAGACGATCAGCACCTTCACAGTCTCTGACGCGCCCATCACCGCTGTGCTTTTGGTGGAATTCGCTGCCAGCGATTACTACTTCATGGGCGATATCTTGACTGCGTCGTATTCGTTCGCGAACACTTTGAAGAAGGATGACTGGCTGGCCGTGATTTCCTACGATATGAAATCTTATATCCTTGCCGACTTCACCCAGAACAAGCAGGAGGTATACGGTGCGTTGCGCCAGCTGCGCGTGCCAGGTTTTTCGGAGACCAATGAGTTTGACGCGTTGTACGACACGCTCGATCGCGTGGACCGGATCCAGGGCCACAAATACATCATCCTGGTTTCGAGCGGTCTCGATACTTTTAGCCGGGTAAGGCTGGATAAGATTACGGCCAAGATCAAGGCCACGAAGGACGTAACTATTTTCCCGATCAGTGTGGGAGCGGCGGCACGCATCTATGCTGATGCGCAGGGCAGGGCGTTGCCGCACGGGGCAAATATGGGCATCCCAACTGATCGGATGGATTACTTGCAGGCCGACAATCAGATGAACACGTTTGCGCGTCTGACCGGGGGACGCGCCTATTTCCCGCGATTTCAGGCGGAGTTTCCGGAGATTTTTCAAGACATCGGCGGCGACATCCGCCACCAGTACAGCATTGCCTACCATCCGACGAATCCCAAACTCGACGGCACCTACCGCAAGCTGAAGGTGGACGTGGTCGCGCCCGATGGAGGTCCGCTCAAGTTCAAAGATCAGAAGGGGAAGGATCTGAAGATTCTGGTGATCGCACGCGAAGGGTACACGGCAAAGCACACCGTGGATTGAAGTCTTAGTGCAGGTGGACGAGGTGATCCAGCAGGAACATGAGTCCAACTCCCAGAAAAACAACTAGAGCCACCTTCACTCCGGGCTCGCGGTTGACTTCAGGGATGAGGTCGGACGCAGCAACATAGATTGTCACTCCCGCCGCCAAAGGCAACCCATAGCTGACCTGGTGTTTGAAGAGCGCCATGGTCAGCACTCCCGCGAAGGTTGCGGCTCCCAGCAGCATGGACGCACCCCACGCCACGCGGCGGCTCTGACCGCTTGCCAGCATGACCGAGGTGATGGTGAATCCCTCGGGAATCTTGTGCAGGAAGATAGCCAGAAAAATAATCCAGCCCAGCCAGTTGGAAACGAGAAAGCCGGCAGTGATCGCGATGCCGTCGAAAAATGTATGGATGGTGAGGCCGAGCAGGATCGAATATCCCCTGTGGGTGTGAACAAGCTCGTCTTTGTGGGTTTCCTCTCCGAAATGGAAGTGAGTGTTTACCGTGTGTTCGAAGAAATGAATGAGCAGATAGCCCACCAGCACCAGAAACGCAGCACTTTTGCCGCGCAATTCGAGGGCGGTGGGGAAAACCTCCACGATGGCCGTTGCCAGCATGAATCCCGCGCCCAGAGCGACGAAATACTTCAGGTAGGAACGCTCCCAGTTCTTCTGGACAATGATTGCGCCGCCGAACACGTTGGCGGCGGCTGCGGTGAGACCTAGCAGAAGACTGAGAACGATGGGATGCATTTGCCCGAAGGATAATACCAGTTCCCGGTTCCCGGTTAGCCGCTATGCCGGATGTGCATCACATCGCCGTCCTGCACGATGTAGTCTTTCCCTTCCAGACGCAGCGTGCCGCGGGCGCGGGCGTTGGCTTCTGATCCGGCGTCGAGCAGTTGGTCCCAGCGGATGGTTTCGGCGCGGATGAAGTGTTTTTGCAAATCGGAATGGATTGCGCCCGCCGCGTCCTGAGCGCGCGTATTTATCGGGATCGTCCAGGCCCGGCACTCATCTTCCCCGGCGGTAAAGAAGGACATCAAGCCAAGCAGAACGTAAGTGGTGCGGATCAGGCGAGTCAGTCCGCTTTCGGTGAGGCCGTAGCTGGAGAGGAACTCGGCGGCATCGGCGTCGCTCATCTCCGCGAGTTCGGCCTCGACTTTTCCGCAGATCGCGGCCGCGCCAGCATTCGGGCGACAGGCGACCTCGGTCAGCTTGTATTTGCTGACGGCGGCTTCAAGGTCTTTCCCGAGTTCTGTGCTTTCGTTTACGTTCAGCACATAGAGAATTGGTTTTTCGCTGAGGAACATGAAGCCACGAAGACGCTTCTTGTCCTCGGGCGTCATCTCCATTTCGCGCAGCGGACGCTCTGATCCCAGATGAGCGTTCGCCAGCTTGAGCAGCTCAAATTCTTTTTCGAGATCGGCAGTGCGCATTTTCTTAAGGTCTTTTTCCAGGCGTTCGAGGCGCTTCTCGATTTGCCCCAGGTCGCTGACCATAAGGTCGAATTCGACATTCTTGATATCGCGCAGCGGGTCGATGGGGCCGACGTGCGGGATCGCGGGGTCGTCAAACGCGCGCAGGACGTGGGCGAGCGCGTCTACGCCGCGCAAATGGGTGAGATAGGCGGTCTCTTTGAGGGCATCCTGGCCAATGGCGCCCACGTCGACGTATTCCACGGAAGCGTGCGTCAACTTCTTGGGGTCATAGAGCGCGGCCAGGCGGTCGAGGCGGTCGTCGGGCACCTTAGCCACGCCGATGTGCGCCTCGCGCGGGTTGGCGTAAGCCTGCTCGGACAAACGCGCCTTGGTGAGAATGCCGAAGAGAGATGTTTTGCCTACCTGAGGCAGGCCGATAATGCCAGTTTTCATAGGAAGGCTTTGGCTGTTAGCTTTGGCTCTTAGCTGGTGCAAGAGAAGAATAAACGATGTCCGATCTATCACCAAAGGAGCGGCAGGATATTCAACGCTAGGTGCCGAGAGCTGTAGCGGTCAAATACACAACCACCAACCCCAGCAGAAACACTCCGCCTTCGACTCGCGTGGACCATACATGCAAAGCGTCGAACTGCATGCGAGTCGGATTATCGAGAGGTACGGAGTCGATTTCTCCGATCGACGCTCGCAGCGTATCCATGCGGGGGATGATGCCGAATTGCGAGACCATGGTTAGCGCCAGCATCAGGCAGATCAGTACGTGCCGAGTGGCGAACACATGAGCCGTGCCTTTGGTCATCCGGCTGTAAAGGATCGAGCTAACCAGAAAAACGATGCCGGAGAAGATGCCCATCCAATGCAATGCGCCCAGGGTGCGTCCGACCACGGTTCCGGCAAGATGCCGGCTCGGCAACACGGAAAAAGCTGTGGGGGCCAGAACGAAGGCGAAGAAGATCAGGCCTCCCAGCCAGACGATCAAGGACAGAAGCATGAGATAACGGAGAAAGGACATGCGGGCATTATAGCTTTCTCGGCGGTCCGAGGATCGCTGCCATCTTTCCTTTGTCGTCCTGAGCGCCGCAGGCACGAAGTCGAAGGACCACGCAACGTGAGCTACCAACAACGCGGCAAGGCATTCTCGCGACACGACCGAACTGGCCAAAGAATTCCCTGACGCATCCTACTCGGAAATGGCTTACTCGGGGTCCTTCGACTGCGTTGCCGTCGCTTCGCGACGACAACTTCGCTCAGGATGACAATCTGCACTGAGAGCTGCTCTTACGTGGGCACGGGCGTGCTTTCCACGATCTCTTTGATCACTTGCTCGGCTTGTTCCGATTTCTTCAGAGTGGAGGAATAGAGCCCATTCACCACCACGCGATGGGCAAAGACGGGTACGATCAGCGGCTTGATATCTTCCGGGGTGCAGAAGCTGCGGCCATCAAGGAATGCCATCGCCTGGGCGGCCCGATAAAGCATTTGCGAACCACGAGGCGAAACTCCCAGCGAGAACTGTTCTGACTCGCGGGTCTTTCCGACGATGCTGAGGGCATAGCTGACCAGCGATTCATCCACGCGGACTTGTGTAACCGCATGTTGCATTTCCAGAACGTCGGCGCCGCTGAGCACTGGTTGCATGGCTTCCAACTGCGAAGTGCCTGCTTCGGAACGCAGGATCTCGCGCTCGGCGTTGCTGTCAGGGTAGCCCATCCTTACCCGCATCAGAAACCGATCGAGTTGCGACTCGGGCAGCGGATAAGTTCCGTGGTGTTCGACCGGGTTTTGCGTGGCAATGACGAGAAACGGCTGCGGCAGCGGATAGGAGTGGGCATCAACCGTAACCTGGCTTTCGTTCATGGCTTCGAGCAATGCGGATTGCGTCTTGGGTGTGGTGCGATTGATTTCATCCGCCAAGAGCACGTTGGTGAAGACCGGGCCGCGTTTGAATTCAAATTGCTGTTCGACGGCGGAGTAAATCGAAATCCCGATTACATCCGATGGAAGCATGTCGCTGGTGAACTGTACTCGCTGAAAAGTGCAGTCGAGAGCACGGGCGAGGGCCTGTCCCAGGGTAGTTTTGCCGACGCCGGGGACGCCTTCGATCAACAGGTGCCCGCGAGCCATTAGAGAGACGACTGCAAGGCGGATGATGTCGTCCTTGCCCCGAATTACCTTGCGCAGGGCGTTTTCCAGTTGCGCCGCACGATGCGAAACGGCAGTCGCGGTTTCAGGGGACATTATTGGGATTCTACTATGCGGCTGGATGGGCTGAGAGTTACGGAGGTTACGAAGAAAGCTGCTAGCCTTTGGCTGTTGGCTCTTATTCAAAACTCAACCTCGCTTACTCCGAGCCAAGAGCTAAGAGCTAGAAGCCAAAAGCTTACTGCAAGAACTCCGCCGGACGTCCCGTCAGCCGCTCAATCCGCTTTGCGATTGGGGGATGGGTCGAGAACAGGCTGCCGAAGTTCATTCCCAGGAATGGCTGAATAATAAATAAGTGCGCGGTCGAGGGTGTGGCCTGCAGGGGCAGGCGGCGCGAGTAGGCATCGAGTTTCGAGAGGGCGCTGGCCAGGGCGTACGGATTGCCTGTGAAATGCGCGCCGGTGGCATCGGCCTGGTATTCGCGGGAGCGCGAAACAGCAAGCTGGATAAGCGACGCGGCGACGGGCGCCAGAAACAACATCAAGAGCGCTCCAATTCCTCCGCCGCGATCGCGATCGTCTCGTCCGCCGAATCCACCAAACAGCATTCCCCACCGCGTCATGCTGGCCAGCATGGTAATGGCTCCGGCGACGGTCGCGGCGACGGAACTGATGAGGATGTCGCGGTTGTTCACGTGTCCCAATTCGTGCGCCAGGACGCCTTCGAGTTCCTCGTCGGTCAGCAGGTTGAGAATACCCTGGGTCACGGCTACGGAAGCGTGCTGCGGGTTGCGTCCGGTGGCGAAGGCGTTGGGGGAATCGTTGGGAATCACGTAGATCTTGGGCATGGGAATGCCGATTTTCTGCGTGAGCCGTTCGACCGCGGCGTAGGCGCGGGGCAGTTCTTCGCGGGTGACCGGCTGGGCGCGATACATCCTCAGCGCAATCTTGTCCGAGTAGAAATAGGAAACGAAATTCATGACCGCGGCGAACGCCAGCGCCAGCAGCATCCCGTTCTGTCCGCCGAAGGCTCGGCCAATGAACATGAGCAACAGCGTAAGCAGCGTGAGCAAGAACGCGGTCTTGAATGTGTTTCCCATAGAAAGTCTCAGTAGATTAGATGGTACGCCCAGCGTTGGGATTCAAGCCGGTTTCATGCGCAGTTTACGCGCATGAGGGAATCCTCCGGAAAATGTCGCTTTCATAATTGGGCGCGAAAACAGATGCCGGTCGACGGCCAGTCACGCTCACAAAACGACTTCATAGGAGACTTCGTCATGAATCAATGCAAAAATCGGCGCTGGGTCAAATTGTTAGCGGGTGCGGTGCTCGCTCTAATCGTATCCATAGGTCAGGCTTGGGCAGCAGCCTTGCCGCTCAACGCTCCCCGCGGACTTGCTGTGGACGCTCACGGCAATCTCTACGTCGCGAACCAGAATGGAAACCAGATACTTGTCTACGGTCCCGAATACGTCCAGGAAACTGCCAAGACCATCACTCAGGGAATCAGCCTCCCGACGGATGTAACCTTCGACTCTCAGAACAACATTTACGTGACCAACGGCGGGTCGAACAGTGTAACCGAGTATTTGCCGAACCATACACAGTATTCGGTGGGCACGATCACGAACGGTATCAATAATCCGTGGGCGGTCGCCGTCGATCCCCTCGGGAATGTCTACGTGTCGAATAACTTCGCGATAGTGACGATCTACTCACTGATTGACCCGAACAACCAGTTTGGCAGGCAGGAGGTGGCTTCGTACACAACGCCTTTTCCAGTGTATGGTATCGCCGCGCACGGACCTTCGTTTGCCTGGGGTAGCGTCAACTTCTTCAATCTCGACATCGCTAGCCTGGTGCTGACGGGACAGGTAGGGAACTATGGTGTCTACGGAGGCGGCGCTGCAGGTGAAGCACTGGCGCTTGCCTACGACAAGGCTGGCGATCTTTATGTTGGGAACGCGACCGGCGAACTGCAGCTTTGCAAGAATGGCACGTTCGCCGTCAGCACTCTAGCTCAGGTGGGGTTCTCGATCAATGGCATCGCCGTGGATGGCGCTCGTGGCCGGATTTACCTTTCGAGCGAGAGTGCAAACCAAATCGCGGTCTTTAGCACTCAGGGTCAGCTCATAAAAGTTATCCAGTGAGTTGATGCATAGTCCGGGGCCCGAAATAGCAATCCTCGGGCCCGGGGAGAATCTAAGAGCATTCGCGGGATAACACATGCTGGCGGTCCGGACGGGCGAGACGCCCGTCCTCCATATTCCGTTAGCTGACTTTGACCGCGCCTCGCTTCACCGCACGCTCCAGCGTTTGGTCTAGCGCGGCTTTGGCCTTTTCATATTCCTGTTGTGTGATTCGGCCTTGTTTGTGTTCGACTTCGAGTTGGAAGATTTCTTCTTTAAGGGCTTCGAGCAGTAGCGCAGTGCGATCGGCTGGCTTGGGTTTGGGAGCGGGGGGAAGATCAGCTAACTCGACATCCACCGGAACGAAGTCCGGGGCGGTTCTGGAGCGGGTGGCGATGTAGATTGCGCCTGCGGCCAGC
>Ga0210401_10008679_pt1 | contig 10060 bp, 9 predicted proteins | sample IncBWH32MmetaG_FD_150866 | JGI IMG/M metagenome (GOLD analysis project Ga0210401, IMG submission 150866) | Forest soil microbial communities from Barre Woods Harvard Forest LTER site, Petersham, Massachusetts, United States - Inc-BW-H-32-M | ecosystem: Environmental > Terrestrial > Soil >... | reverse complement strand
CGGGGTCGGTACCGGTATAGAGCCCGAAAAAGCCGGTATCGATATAAGGCGCATGGAAGGCGTAGATCGAATAGCACAGCCCGCGCTTCTCGCGCACTTCCTGGAACAGCCGCGACGACATCCCGCCACCGAGGATGTTGGTAAACACCTGAAGGGAAAACAGCGAAAGATCGGTTTGCGGCACTCCCTCGAGCGCCAGCGTCAGATGCGCCTGCTCGAGTTCCCGGTGCACGACGCGGGAGCCGCCCTTGCCGAACATCGCCGGTTGCGGCTTCGGCGCCGGCGCGCCGTCGAAGGTGGCAAATCGCGCCGCCACCTCATCGACCACGCGCTTGTGATCGACGGCGCCGGCGGCAGCGACCACCATGTCGGGGCCGCGATAATGGGTCGAAAGATAACCCCGCAACATCTCGCGGTTGAAGGTTTTCAGCGTCTTTGCCGTTCCCAAGAGCGAACGCCCCATCGGCTGATCCGGGTAGCAGAGTTCGTTGAGGTGCTCGAACACGACATCGTCGGGCGTATCCTGCGCCGCGCCGATCTCCTGCACGATCACGCCTTTCTCGCGCTCCAGTTCATCGGGCACGAATGAGGGGTTGGTGAGAATGTCGGAGAGCACGTCGAGCGCCAGCGGAACGTCGGCTTTCAAGACGCGCGCATAATAGGCGGTGGTTTCCGTCGAGGTGCCGGCGTTGAGGTCGCCGCCGACCGCCTCGATTTCCTCGACGATTTCGCGCGAGGAGCGCCGCGTCGTGCCCTTGAAAGCCATATGTTCGAGCAGATGCGAGATGCCGTGTTCGTTGGGTTTTTCGTCGCGGCCGCCGACGCCGGCCCACACCCCGAGAGCTGCGGTCTCAAGATGCGGCATCGTATCGGTGATAACGGTCAGGCCGGAAGACAGCTTGGTCACTTCAACGCTCATCCGGCAGCTCCTTGCTTCGCAGCACGGCTGACCGACTGCACAAACCGCGCGACTTCGTTCCTGTCGCTCTTCATGACTTCGATGCGTTCCGGCTTTGTCATCAACCCCTCAAGCCAGGGCGGCAATCCCGGTCTCACGCCGCAGGCGGCTTCCACCGCATCGGGAAATTTCGCCGCGTGTGCCGTCGACAGCACAATGTTGGGAATCTTCGAATCCGACGCATCGCGGTCGGCTACAGCCAGCGCAACCGCGGTATGCGGATCGACGAGATCGCCGGCTTCGCGCCAGGCCGCGCGGATGGCAGCGCTGGTCTCGGTCTCATCGGCCCGTCCGGCGTCGAATTCCTCCCGGATCGCCGCCAGTACCGCGTCGGGCAGCACGAAGCGCCCTGACTGCTTCAGCGATGCCATCAACCTGCGGACGAGGTTCGCGTCGCGGTTGCTCGCCTCGAACAACAGCCGCTCGAAATTCGACGAGACCTGAATGTCCATCGAGGGCGAGGTCGAGGCGTGAACCTCGCGCACCTCGTAGATGCCGGTCTTGAGCGTGCGCGGCAGGATATCGTTGACGTTGGCGGCAATTCGCAGCCACCTGACCGGCAAGCCCATGCGCTTGGCGACGAAGCCTGCGAAAATGTCGCCGAAATTTCCGGTCGGCACGGTGAAGTCCACGGTCCGCGCGGGCGCGCCGAGGGCCACCGCGGAGGTGAAGTAATACACCACCTGCGCCACGATCCTCGCCCAGTTGATGGAGTTCACTCCCGACAGCGCGACGGCATCGCGAAAATGGTGATCGTTGAACAGTTCTTTCACGATCGCCTGACAATCGTCGAAGGTGCCCTCGACGGCGATCGCGTGAACATTGCCGGCGCCGGATGTGGTCATCATTCTGCGCTGCACGTCGGAGATCCGGCCGTGCGGAAACAGCACGATCAAATCGACATTGTCGAGGTTGGCAAACGCATCGACCGCGGCCCCGCCGGTGTCGCCGGAAGTGGCGACCACGATGGTGGTGCGCTGCGCCCGCTTCGCCAGCACGTGATCCATCAGCCGCGAGATCAGCTGCATGGCGACGTCCTTGAACGCCAGCGTCGGACCGTGAAACAACTCCAGCAGGAACTGGTTCGGCCCGAGCTGGTCGAGCGGAACCACCGCAGGGTGGCGGAAGGTGGCGTAGGCCTCGTTGGCCATGCGCCCAAGATCGGCGTCGGAAATCTCGTCGCCGACAAATGGACGGATCACATCGACCGCGACTTCCCAATAGGGTCGTCCGAAAAATCCGGCGATGGTTTGGGGCAGGAGCTGCGGCCAGGTTTCGGGCACGTAAAGGCCGCCGTCGCGCGCGAGCCCGGTCAGCATCACGTCGCAGAAACTTAAGGCGGGAGCCTCCCCCCGCGTCGAAATGTAATGCGCCAAACCGCCCTCCAAAGGCTCAAGAATTCCACCAAGCCTTTGATTTTAATAAATAATATTACTTTGCCGGAGGCAAAGTCGCGCGGCACCATAATGCGTTTTCCGGTGAAGTGGAAACCGGTTCTTGTTCCCGGACAGGAATGTTACCGGCGGGGGCGCTCCTTCGGCGAATTCATTCCCGTTTTCGAACGGGAGTTCCCCGCCCCTGCCCTCGCCACCGAATCCCGAAGGCGATCACCACGGCGCCGGCCAGGGCAAACCAGGTGATGGCGTATTGCAGGTGATCGTCCTTGAGATGCACCTCGAGCGGGCCAGGTTTCGGGATGCCATTTGCAGGCACCGGCTGTTCAAGATCGATATAGAACGGCGCGACCTCGCCCCAGCCGAGGGCACGCGCGATCGCAAGGTGGTCGCGGGTGAACCACAGACGTTTGGCAATGTTTTCCGCGGGCGTCAGCACGCCGGCGGATTCGGGAAAACGGATGTAGCCGGTCAGCATCACCGGCTCGCCGGTGACGAGCCGCGCCACCGCGCGATCCTGCTGGGGCCGATCCTGCATCATGTTCTGCACAAAGCCGGCATTGATCACGACGATTTCACCGCTTGAGAGCCGCGCCGGCATGAAGGCCCAGGTGCCGGGCCCGGCAATATCGTCGCGCACGGCAGAGCCTGCGCTATAGACCATGGCGTCGGGTACGGATTCATACGTCGCCGTGAAACTGACGCGGCGAAATTCGTCCCGAGCCTGCTTCAACGCACTCCACTGCGAAGACGGAGGCAGCGGCGCGGGCGCGGCCGCGAGACGTTCGGTCAGGGCCGCAACAAGCGCGTGTTTTTCAACGCGGCGCTGCAGCTGCCACAAGCCAAGGCCTATAAACAGCGCCACCATGGCAAAGGTGAAGACGCCAAAGCCGAAGCCACGCCGGCCTTGCGGTCCCGCCGTCGCGCTCATTTCGACTCGCGGTCGATCAGGCGGCCCGGAGCTGCCTTGTGATGGAATTGCAGCGCGATCAGAAGCGCCTTCATCGCGCGCAGCGGCAGCAGCGTGGTGGCGAGAATCAGCGGCAGCCAAAGCACCATGTGCAGCCAGAACGGCGGCTGATACTTGACCTCCACGATCAGCGCGCAGGCAACGACAATCGCTCCCGCCAGCATGATGATGAAGATCGCGGGCCCATCTCCGCTGTCGATAAAGGCGTAATCGAGTCCGCAAGATTCACACCGCGGCCGAAGCGTGAGAAAGCCCGCGTAAAGCGCGCCATGGCCGCAGCGCGGACATTTGCAGGCGAGCCCGCGCAATGCGCTCTGCAGGACCGTCGGTGCATCCGGTTCTTGGCTGGCAGGCTGGTTCATGTGGAGTGATCTTATCACAGCGCGAGCCGCTGCTGTCCTTCGAGAAAAGGATTCATGCCGTAGTCTTGTAGCGGGTCGCCAAACAAGAAGGGCGGCCTTTCGGCCGCCCTTTCAATACGGGTCCGGTCGGGGTTTTAATGCGCCCCGTGGGCCATGCTTTCCGCACCATGACCCCAGACATAGATGCAGGCGAACAGGAACAGCCACACCACGTCGACGAAGTGCCAGTACCAAGCGGCGAATTCGAAACCGAGATGCTGCTTTGGACTGAAGTGCCCGGCATAGGCGCGCGCCAGGCACACGATCAGGAAGATGGTGCCGATCAGTACATGGAAGCCATGGAAGCCAGTCGCCATGAAGAAGGTCGCACCGTAGACATTGCCCGCGAACGAGAAGGCGGCGTGGGCGTATTCATATGCCTGCACGCAGGTGAAGCTCGCGCCCAGCAGGATCGTCAGGATCAAGCCGTATTTCAGGCCCTGACGGTCGTTCTCGAGCAGCGCGTGATGCGCCCAGGTTACGGTGGTGCCCGAAGTCAGCAGCAACAACGTATTCAACAGCGGCAGATGCCAGGGATCGAAGGTCTCGATGCCCTTGGGCGGCCAGACCCCGCCGAACAGCGCCTCGCGGGTGGCATGAACCGGATCGGCGGGGAACAGGGCCGAATTGAAGAACGCCCAGAACCAGGCGACGAAGAACATGACTTCGGAAGCAATAAACAGGATCATGCCGTAGCGGTGGCTGATCTGCACCACGCGGGTGTGATCGCCCTTGTACTGTGCCTCGCGGATCACGTCCGTCCACCAGCTCGCCATGGTGTAGAGCACACCGATGACGCCGATGAAGAAGACGATCGGCGCCATCGCACCGAACATATGGTGCATCCAGGTGATCGCGCCGACCGCCATGATGAAGGCCGAAACGGCGCCGACGATCGGCCACGGGCTCGGATCGACGAGGTGATAGTCGTGTTGCTTGACTTGCGCCGTAGCCATTTGCGGTCTCTCCGTTAGCGGTGCCTGTTCGGCACTGTTCGTTTCAAAAATTCAGTCTCCGAAGGCGATCATCAGAGGCTAAAGGTTTCCTCTCGGTTTCTCCGGTTCGCCCGCAGCAATCGGCTTGGGTGCCGCCTCGCGCACAGGATAAAAGGTGTAGGACAGCGTAATGGTGTTCAACCCGTCATTGTCGCCGTCATTGACGATCGACGGATCGACATAGAACACCACCGGCATTTCGCGTTTTTCACCGGGAGCCATGGTCTGCTCGGTGAAGCAGAAGCAATTGATCTTCTGGAAATACGCCCCGACCGTCAGCGGCGCCACATTATAGGCGGCCTGCCCGGTCGTGGTCCGCGCCGATTGATTGGTCACGGCATAATACACGGTGACCACCTCGCCGACCCTGACCTCGATTTCGGTCTGCTCCGGCTCGAACTTCCAGGGCAGCCCTCCCGCCACATTGGAATCGAAACGTACACTGACCTTGCGCGCCAACGGCGCGCCTGAAGGCGCCGAAGTCGCAACCTGCGTGGTGCCGTTGAACCCGGTGGCGCGACAGAACCAGTTGTAGAACGGCACCGCCGCGTAGGAGGCGCCCACCATCAGCACGACCACAAGACCGCAGAGCGCCGCTACGGCCGCATCCCGCGTCAAGCCGCGGCGCGCAGCCACCTTCGGGCTTGCGGCGGCCTGTTCGCATCTGGTCGGTTCGTTCGCCATGTTCCTATATCGGCCGCACTAGGACGGCCGGCCCCTTGACGATGGTGACCGCGAAAAACAGCACGACGAGAACGCCGAGCGCCAGCGCGATGGCGATCGATCGTTGGCGCCGGCTTTTTTTCTGCGCCTCGGTGAGGACAATTCCATTTCGCGCCTGCTTGTCGTCCATTGCGTTGCCATGCGCCCCCTACCAGATCGAGGGCGCGACGGCGCGGGCGACGACTTCGATCAACAACGTCGCAAACAGCATAAACAGATAAAGGATGGAGAAAGCGAACAGGCTTCGCGTGGCGCGCAAAGCCTTACGGCCCTCGCGGCGGCGATAGACGTTGATCGCAAAGGCCAGCATTCCGCAGCCGAGGGCGAGCGAGGTCACGCCATAGACCGCATCGAAATAGCCGAGCGGCCACGGCGCGACCGCGACCACGACCAGCACGATCGTATAGAGCAGGATCTGCAGCCGCGTCGCATCGGGACCGGCGACGACCGGCAGCATCGGCACGCCGGCGCGGGCATAGTCGTCGCTGCGAAACAGGGCCAACGCCCAGAAGTGCGGCGGCGTCCAGAAGAAGATGATCAGGAACAGCAAGAACGGCTCGACCGACAGCGATCCCGTCGCCGCCGCCCATGCCACCACCGGTGGCAACGCGCCGGCGGCGCCGCCGATCACGATGTTCTGCGCGGTCCAGCGCTTCAGCGCCATGGTGTAGATCACGACGTAGAAGAAGATCGTGAAGGCGAGCAGGCTGCCTGCGATCCAGTTGACCAGGATGCCGAGCGTCATCACCGAGAAGAAGGCCAGCGTCATGCCGAAGGTCAGCGCTTCCTGCGGCGCAATCCGGCCGCGCGGGATCGGCCGGTTGGCGGTGCGCGACATCAGCGCATCGATGTCGCTCTCGTACCACATGTTGAGCGCGCCCGACGCGCCGGCACCGACCGCGATGCAGAGGATAGAGGTGAACGCCAGCACGGGATGAACGTGAACAGGTGCGATCACAAGCCCCACCAGCGCGGTGAAGATCACCAGCGACATCACCCGCGGCTTCAACAGCGCGATGAAATCGGCGACCTCGGCCTCCGAAATCCGGGGCGTGGCGAGATCGATATGATGTTCAACGATCGACAATGGTCAGACTTCCCAAGCCACACGATAGGTTTGCCCCCTTTCCCCATCCGACCCGGGTATATCCGAGTTGGCAATCCTACTTGCCGAAGTCGGAAATATCCGACTTCGGTGGGAGAGGTGGAAGACTTACTGCACGCGTGGCAGTACCTCGAACTGATGGAACGGCGGCGGCGACGGCAGCGTCCACTCCAGCGTGGTTGCACCGGCGCCCCATGGATTGTCGGCGGCCTGCTGCTTGCGAACGAACGCATCGATCAGACCGTAGATGAAGATCAGCATGCCGAAACCGGAAATATAGGAGCCGATCGAGGAAACCAGGTTCCAGCCGGCGAAGGCGTCCGGATAATCGACGTAGCGGCGCGGCATGCCGGAAAGACCGAGGAAGTGCTGCGGAAAGAACACCAGGTTGACGCCGATGAAGGTGAACCAGAAGTGCGCCTTGCCGATGGCCTCGTTGTACATGTAGCCCGACATCTTCGGGAACCAGTAGTACCAGCCGGCAAAGATCCCGAACACCGCCCCCAGCGACAGCACGTAGTGGAAGTGCGCGACGACGTAGTAGGTGTCCTGCAGCACGCGGTCGACGCCGGCGTTCGCAAGCACCACGCCGGTGACGCCGCCGACGGTGAACAGGAAGATGAAGCCGATCGCCCATAGCATCGGGGTCTTGAACTCGATCGAGCCGCCCCACATCGTTGCGATCCAGGAGAATATCTTCACGCCGGTGGGCACCGCGATCACCATGGTGGCGGCCACGAAATAGGCTTGCGCCGCCGACGACATCCCGACGGTGTACATGTGATGCGCCCACACCACGAAACCGATGCCGCCGATCGCCACCATCGCATAGGCCATGCCGAGATAACCGAACACCGGCTTGCGCGAGAAGGTCGAGACGATCTGGCTGACCATGCCGAAGCCCGGCAGGATCAGGATGTAGACTTCGGGATGGCCGAAGAACCAGAACAAATGCTGGAACAGCACCGGATCGCCGCCGCCTTCGGCGGAGAAGAAGGTGGTGCCGAAATTGCGGTCGGTGAGCAGCATGGTGATCGCACCGGCGAGCACCGGCAGCGACAACAGCAGCAGGAACACGGTGACCAGGATCGACCACACGAACAGCGGCATCTTGTGCAGCGTCATGCCCGGCGCGCGCATGTTGAAGATCGTGGTGATGAAATTGATGGCGCCCAGGATCGACGAGGCGCCGGCCAGATGAATCGACAAGATTGCGAAATCGACCGCCGGTCCCGGATGACCCGAGGTCGACAGCGGCGCATACATCGTCCAGCCCGTGCCGACGCCGTTGGCGCCCGGTTCGCCCTCGACGAAGCTGGAAGTCAGGAGCAGCGCGAAGGACGCCGGCAAAAGCCAGAACGAGATGTTGTTCATGCGCGGGAACGCCATATCGGGGGCGCCGATCATCAGCGGGACGAACCAGTTGCCGAAGCCGCCGATCATCGCCGGCATCACCATGAAGAAGATCATGATCAGGCCGTGCGAGGTCACGAACACGTCGTAGGTATGGGTCTCGTGGAAGATCTGTATCCCCGGATACATCAACTCGATCCGGATCATGATCGACATCAGCGCGCCGATGACGCCGGCGATGATCGCGAACACCAGGTACATCGTCCCGATGTCCTTGTGGTTCGTCGAATAGACCCAGCGCCGCCATCCGGTCGGATGGTCGTGCGCATGATCGTCATGGGCGTGATCGGTGTGAGCCGGTGTCGCTGCGGAAGTTGCCATTTTCAAATCCTGCCTTGCAGTTCTTCTTGGACCCTGCGGTCCCATCGCCCTTAGCTTGATTGCTTTGCCTTACGGCCTTGCGGCAAATCGATGCAATTGTCCTTGCTGGCGAGGACACACTTCTTCCAATCGTCATAGTCCTGATCGTTCACGACCCTTACCACGATCGGCATAAAGGCGTGATCCTTGCCGCACAGCTCGGAACACTGACCGTAATAAACGCCGAGTTTGGTGGCCTTGAACCAGGTTTCGTTGAGGCGTCCGGGGATGGCGTCGATCTTGATGCCGAACGCCGGCACCGCGAAGGAATGGATCACGTCCGCGCCAGTGGTCTGCACGCGGATCACCTTGTCCACTGGCACCACGAGGGCGTGGTCTGCGCCGAGCAAGCGCGGCGGGGGCGGGTCAAGCTTGGCCCGATCATCGTCAGTCAACATGATCGAGGTGTATTCGATCTTGTCGTCCGGATAGGTGTAGGTCCAGTTCCACTGGTTGCCGGTCGCCTTGATGGTGACGTCGGCCTTGGGAATGTCGAGCTCCTCGAACAGCAGCTTGAACGATTTCACGGAGATGCCGACCAGGATCAAAACCGGAAGCAGGGTCCAGGCCACCTCGACCAGGGTATTGTGCGTGGTCCGGGAGGGTACCGGGTTTGACCTGGCGTTGAATTTCACCATGACGGTGATCAGGAGCCCCAGAACGAATAGCGTGATCACCGTAATGACGATCAGCAGCCCGTCGTGGAACGCGATGATGTCTTCCATCACCGGGGAGCCGGCTCCCTGCAGCTTGTATTCCCACGGCGCCGGCTGGCCCAATTCGGCTGACGCCACCCCGCCCGTCACAAGCGCGACGCCTGCCACCACCAATCCCAGCAACCGCCGGCCCATTTGGCCCTTCGACATCTTCATGCCGCTCGCGCTCCCTTGATAAATTCCCTGAGCATTCCGCCGGACGGCGAAGCATGCTGTACGATCCGACCCCTGACAAACGGCCTTGGCATGTACCTTAGAAGTACCCTTGAGAGGCACCTGGGCCAGATCGCTAGAACGCGTCGAAATCCAGCCTCTCAAATCATAATTCCAGCGGCATCGCAATGCAGTAGTGGGGCGTGGAGGGACGCGTTACCGGCTATTCTGCGGATGTCACATTTTCCATAAGAATCAGGCAAAAGCCCAGGGTTTGCGGCCCGGCGTGGCTTGACAGGCCGATTACCCGATGTAGGCACAGGCGGGCCGCGCCGGCGGGGCCTGATTCGCGGCCTGAAAAAATCGGCCTGTGCCGGCGCGAAATCGCCTTCAAGGCGCCGTCATTGCTGTATCAGTCCACTTTCGGACTGGTTATGCCAAGGAAATATCAAGGGATCGACCCTGATGGAGCCTTCGAAACACGGGGCGAGGACCGCCGCAAACCGTCATAATCCATCCGGCATGCGCTGGTGGGGCTGTGCTCCTGCCATGCTGTTCTGGCTCGGCCTGACGGCGGCTGCCAGCGCCCAAGGCGCGGTGCGCTCGGTTCACGGCGACTGGCAAATTCGCTGTGACACCCCGCCGGGCGCGCAAGGCGAGCAATGCGCCCTGATCCAGAGCGTGGTAGCCGAAGACCGATCCAATGCCGGCCTTACCGTCATCGTGCTCAAAACCGCCGACCAGAAGAGCAAGCTGATGCGGGTGGTGGCGCCGCTCGGCGTGCTCTTGCCATCCGGGCTCGGGTTGAAACTCGACAATGTCGATGTCGGCCGCGCCGGGTTTGTTCGCTGCCTGCCCAATGGCTGCGTGGC
>Ga0210401_10008676_pt1 | contig 10061 bp, 8 predicted proteins | sample IncBWH32MmetaG_FD_150866 | JGI IMG/M metagenome (GOLD analysis project Ga0210401, IMG submission 150866) | Forest soil microbial communities from Barre Woods Harvard Forest LTER site, Petersham, Massachusetts, United States - Inc-BW-H-32-M | ecosystem: Environmental > Terrestrial > Soil >... | reverse complement strand
TTCGATCTCCATGCTCGACAAACACGCGAAGGATCGCGGCGGCAACGGCCACGCATTCGCTCGGCCTCACGAGAATGCCGGAATCCTTCGCAAATTGCTGGTGGCCGGTGATGCCGGCCAGTTCAACACGGAAATAAATTCCCGGTTCAGCGCCCTTGCCTTCAGCGACACGCACAGCGATGAAGCCGATGTCGTTCGTATCGGCCACAACGCTGACTGAGCCGCCGCCGTCAAACGCGATGTTGAATTTGCGCGGCAGGTCGTACATGTCGCGATTGTTGAGAATGTAATGGTGCACCCCCTTCGCCAACGGACCTGTATCGATCAACTCGTCCTTGTCGATCCCGGCCGTCGGCGTCGCAGTGACGTTACGCACGTTATCCACGCCGGAGCCGCGCGACGTGAGACCCATCTCCTGAAGTTTGAGAAGGCATTTGACGATGTGCCGTGGTGCGATTTCCCGGATCTGAATGTTGGCGCGCGTGGTGATATCGGCATACCCACCTCCCCACTGCTCAGCGATATCCGCAAGGCCGCGCATTTGGGCTGAACTCAATTCGCCGGCCGGGATTCGGCAGCGGAGCATAAAAGAGTTCTGCGCCGGTGCGACATAGAATAGACCGTGATAGCGGAATCGAAACGTGTCAGCCTTGTCGGGAAATTTATCGTCGTTCGCGTGAGAGATGAGTTTATCCCAAATGTCGAGGCCGTGTTGTTCGAGCTTCCAAAGCTCCTGCTCGCAGAGGTCCGAAACCGGCGTCCCATAAACCGTTTTTTCTGTCGAGGGTCCCGGGTTGGCTGCGCTGTTGACGAGGCCGGGCGCAGGAATATTGGTCATCCGGCCATCGGACAGATGACCCACAAAAGGCACCATTCCGCTACAGGCCAGTCCGGCAAAGTATCCCTGCAGATATTCCTTCTGCTCCCGGCTAAATCCGATATCAGGAAGAGTGGCTTCGATATTCATCTTGTTTAGCACGTGTCAGACCTGAGCCCTTTTTATGACAGGTTTAGATCCGCGCACCGGCGAGCGCGCCCCAGGTGCTGCGCCATCTGTTTTTCACTAGGCTGAGCCCGATGATCGCGAGGAAGCAGAGCGAAGCGAAAATAAGGAAGCCGGGCAAGTAAGACCCGGTAAGTCCTTTCGAAAATCCGAGCGAGCTGGCGAGATAAAATCCGCCGATCCCGCCGCCTGCGCCGACCAAACCGGTCATTACGCCGATTTCCCTGCGGAAGCGCTGTGGAAGGAGTTGAAAAACCGCGCCGTTAGCCATCCCGAGCGATCCCGATGCCACGACGAAGAGTGCAACATTAAGAGTTACATTGTGGACGAGCGCAGCACCGATCAGGGCAAGTCCGGCAATCAGATAGAATCGGTAGAGCGAGCGAATGCCGCCGATCTGGTCCGCAGTCGCGCCGCCGATCGGTCGCAGGAGAGCGCCAACAAACGTGCAAAGGGCCGCGATATCGCCGGCTTGTACCGGCGAGAGCCCGAATTCACCCTTGAAGTAAATCACATACGAACTGGCAAGACCGACAAATCCGCCGAAGCTGATCGTGTAGTAAAAGCAGAACCAATGCGCATCCGGGTCTTTGAGGAGCGTCCAATAATCGGAGAGTTTCTTTTTCTTTGCCTCGCCGGGCGCCTCCTTCGAGATAACCGCGTAGCAAACTAGAACTAAAAGGGCTGGGACCAGCGCGAAACCGAACACATTTTTCCAGCCGAACGCTTCGGCCAGTCGAGGAGCGAGGAGGCTATCCAGTACGACACCAATATTTCCCGCACCCGCAAGCCCCATCACGACACCCTGCATATTTGGCGGATACCAGCGTCCGGCCTGCGGCAATGCAACGGCAAAACTCGCGCCAGCAAAGCCAAGGACGATACCCATTAATAGTACCGCCGCGTAGCTGGGCAGTCCGAAAATCCAGGCCACCGCCAGCCCCGCTATGACGATTATCTGCGCCATTATCCCAGAGTTTTTCGCTCCGATGCGATCGACCAGCAGCCCAAGTAGAATTCGCAGGATTGCGCCGGACAATATCGGCACCGCGACCATCAGTCCCTTTTGTTCTGGTGAGAGTTTCAGCGTCTCTCCAATCTGCGCGCCGAGCGGGCCGAGAACGGTCCAGACCATGAAGCTGAAGTCGAAATACAAGAAGGCGGTCAGGAGCGTTGGCCAATGGCCGGAGCGTGTTAGATCCGATAACTTCATTCAGGGTATTTTTTGCGTGTATCACCAAAGTAATTCCGCGGCTTGGCCTCCTTAAAGCAGATTCCGTGCCATAAAATGAACTCAAGGACTCAAGCACTCGAGGACTCAAGAATGCAAGAATGCTGCGATGCGGACCCCGGCACGAGACTGGTGGTTCTTCGGAGTCCTTGAGTCCTTGGCTACCAATGCGGCGATCTTAGCTGTCGGCTTTTAAGCAGCGTCGCCCAAAAAATCGCCAGTCGCCCCTCAAGAATTTCGCTCCTGTTACTCGGAATAATGCGGTCACGGGGACGGAATCCAGTCTCACCGCGCTGTACAGGCGGATTGAATGGCGTATTTTCGGACGAATGGGGACCGAGATCATCAGCGGAGTGAATTTGAGCCAGGTTGCGGCCGGCTTCCTCCACCTAGCAGTACTGTGGGCCGTCCAGCATGGACTCGGTTGGCTTGCAAAAAGCCTGCGTGTCGACCGCCTTTCTCTGGTCAATGACCGGAGCACGAAAACTGCCGTGGTTCGGGCGCTGCTTACCCGGTTTGACCTTTGGATCTGGGGATGTGGTTTGTACACCCTCCTGGCCTGGCACTTCAATGGACTAGTTTCCTCCGCAATCGGACCAGGTTGGGCAACGCCTGCCCGACAGGTCGCAATCCTGCAGGCCATCACTATCCTGGCTCTCAGCTCCTTGGGCGGCAGGCTGATTTACGTCACGAATCGGCGACTGCGCGCTTTAGCAGCCGGCGACTCCTCCCATTGGGAAAGCGTCGTCGCGGTTCTATGCGCGGACGCGTTGCAGATCGGGATTCCGTTAGTTGCTACGATCTTCGCGCTTGGTCGAGTCGGTCTGCCGTCTTACCTCACGGCCAACTCGCGAGATATCATCAACGCGCTGGTGATACTGGCAACCGGTTACCTTGCGTGCCGTCAGGTTAGCTTGGCTGCAGACAAGATCATTCAATGCCACCGGGTTCGTGGAGGGGTTGACGTCCGATCCCGCGCACTTTACACAGAGGTCTCTGCGCTGCGTAAGGCAATTCTGTTTGTTCTGGCCTTCCTGACGGTCGCGACTGCGATGATTTTCTGCGCACCGTTGCGTCACGTTGGCACGAGTCTTCTCGCATCGGCGGGCCTCATTACGGTGCTGGCCGGGGTCGTGGTGCAACGCTCGCTCGGCCATCTCTTCACCGGATTTCAATTGGCGTTAACGCAACCGATCCTGTTGGATGATCTTGTGGTTGTGGAGGGGGAGTCAGGGAGGGTGGAGGAAATCACGCTTGCATACGTTGTCGTCCATCTGTGGGACCAGCGACGTCTAGTTGTTCCAATCAACTACTTCCTGGAGAAGCCTTTCGAAAACTGGACGCGCCGCTCACCCGAACTTCTCGGGACGGTATTTCTCTACTTCGATTATCATTTGCCCGTCAACGAACTCAGGGAGGAGTTTTTTCGATACGTTGAAGCGCATCCTGCGTGGGATAAGCGAACAAAGTCCCTGGTGATCACTGACGCCAAGGAAACTTCGATACAAATCCGAGCATTGGTCAGTGCGGCCGATCCAGATAAGCTGTGGACTCTGCGTTGCGATGTTCGTGAAGCGCTGATCTACTATGTGCAGGAAAAGCATCCAACCCACTTAGTCAGAACGCGCGTGACCGTCCAACCGTTGCCGGCTCAGTCGATTGCTTTGACCCAATCGTCGCTCATTTTTGGCCAAGAGGACGGAACTCATGAAAGCTGTTCTTCTCGATAAACCTGGTTCTCCCTCCAGTTTGCGTATCGGTGAAATCTCGATACCGCGCCCCGGGGTTGACGAAGCCCTGGTCAGAGTCTGCGCTACGAGTCTGAATCCCGTCGACTATAAGGTCGCCGCCCGGGGATATGAGGGGTGGAACTATCCGCACGTCCTGGGAGTCGATGTCGCAGGCGTGATTGAGGCGCTAGGAGAAGGGGTCGATTCATGGAATCTTGGGGACCGGGTTTTTTATCATGCCACCTGGCGGAGGGACGGATCTTACGCGGAATTCAATGTTGCGCCTGCTCACACGTTCGCCCGCGTCCCGGAAGGAATCTCCTTCATTGACGCTGCGACATTGCCCTGTGCGGCCTTAACTGCTTATTCCGCGCTCTACCGTCGTCTTCACATTCGAGAGGGGGATATTGTGCTCGTGCACGCCGCTGCGGGAGGCGTTGGCGGTTTTGCCATTCAACTGGCGAAAGCGGCAAATGCGTTTGTAATTGGCACCTGTTCCGCGCCTAACACGCAATACGTGCGGCAGTTGGGCGCCGACGAAGTAATCGACTATCGCGCCGAAGATGTTTTTCAGCGCGCGAAAGCGATCGCCGGCGATCGCGGAATCGACGCGATTGTTGATAACATAGGCCCTAGCAACGGAGTCGACAATCTAGGCCTGTTAGGACCGGAAGGCGGACTCGCTTGTATTGCAGGCATCCCGGATCTCTCCGTAGTCGTGGATCTTCCCTATTCTATCTCGATTCACGACATCGGTCTGGGAGGAGTTATGGCCTCGCCGGCTTTTCGCCGGCGGCAAGAGGATTTGGGTCGAATGGCGACGGAGCTGATGGCGCTGGTAGAGGACGGGAAGATCAGACCCACCGTGACGGAAGAAATTACGCTGGAAGCAATTCCGGAGGCATTGGAGCGTCTGGCCGAGGGGCACGTCCGGGGCAAAATAGTTGCCAGAGTTCAAAGCTGATTCGGGTCACCCCATGAAACGTAATAAGGGAAGACGAGCGAATCTCTTCTCACCGCTATGGTAGGGACGCGCTCCCGCGCGATCCGGCATGGCACGTGTCGAAGGTCGTTTTCGGCTTCTCCCGTGGGCGCTCACGCGCGGACAGCAGATGGCATTTGTTCGCGTTTATGGACGTGCCACGCCGGATCGCGCGGGAGCGCGTCCCTACCATCGCATCGGTATCGCCTAATCAAATTGGACGGCAGTGCCGAGCAATGCATGCCCTTACGGGATGGCGTGTGCGATTTCGCGGCTCATTTGGGCGATCTCCTCGCTGAGCAATCGCACCAAGCCTGGATAATCTCCAGGTTGCCAGCCATTCCTGCGGATGTCGACTGTCCGACCGGCGATCGGTGCCGAGCTATCCGCTGTTGAAACTGCCCAATGACCACGGAGAATAACTTGACCAGCATCGGTTCCTTCAAAACGTTCCAATCGAATCCAGACGTCATATTTCTGGTCCGTCGGTGCCGCTCCCGGCGAAAATCCATAGGCTCTGATCCGGGAGTTTCGACTGAGATCCTCTGCCACCGCCCTGGCTACACCTTGATCTAATGGTTCAGCCCAGCGTGCCGTTGTCGCGTAATCCACTTGAATTCCTCCCTTTATGGTTACTAAACGGCCTTGTACCAGATACGCGGGTACGTCAACGCGGCGCACAAAAACACCGGTACCCCCGGAGTGACCGGAAGGTATTTTTCCCGCAGATGCGTTGCTCAGCATAAAGAAGTTCGGTAATGGCTCTACCGCCGCGCAACTGATAAGGAACAGACTTATCAATGCGGTAACAAATGTTCTGAAGATGCAATAGCGTTTCAACGTTGATTGGCGTTAGAAGGTTTGCGACCGAAGAGAACGGAATTTGGGTGACGCTGCAGAAAATCGGATAACTGCTGGATAGAGGCGGCAGCAGCATTTATTTGGGAGAGTGAACTATCGAGCTGATATCGAAGACTGGAGTCCGGCTTGAGTATCTGATTCAGCTCCGCCGTGCTCCTTTGCAGATTTGCCAGCGCCGCCTTTGCCTGGTCAAGCGTCGGTTTCAGATCGCCGATAGCAGGATTAAGACTCTTCAGAGTTGCAGTTAGCTGGTCGAAGGAGTCGTGGACGCTGGCAAGAGCGCGCTTCACCTGATCTCCGTTAACCAGATTTGAAATCGAATTGGATGCGCCATTCAGCGAGGTTCCCAGCTGCTCGAGGTGCATTGAATCAATACCGTTGCGAGCACTTGCCACCAGCGTTTGAACGTCTTTCGCCAAAGCCGCAAAATCGATGCTTCCGAGGTTTCCGATAGCTTTGGTCAGGTTAGTAAGAATCGCTTCGATATCCGATGGCTGAGGCGGGATCTCAAACACACCTGAATTTGATTGTTCGTGTAACTCTGCGGGCGCGGCATCCTTATAAAAGTCCAGCGCAATAAATAGTTGGCCACTGATCAAACTCTCGGAATCCAACTTCGCTCGAAACCCGCCCTCGACCGCCCTATCGTGAGCTTTGCGATCGGTGAGATTGATCGATAAGCCATATTTATTTAACAGATTATTCGTATCGATCTCATATAACACTTTAACAATTGGCGGTTCGCTCGAGCCCTGAAACTTAAGTTGAACCTTGTTAACCTTGCCGACCGTAACGCCTTTATATTTGACGTTCGAGCCTACACCTAGTCCATTGACCGATTGGTTAAAGTAAGTGACATATCCTTGTTTTTTCGAGAAAAAATCGGCTGAACCGAAATAGACGACTGCCCCGATTGCTATAATAATTGAACCAAAAACAAAGGCCCCAATTAGGGTGGGATTCGCTTTTTGACTCATAGGATATCTTCTTGAAAACTAACTAACCCTTACCTGCCGGGTCGAGGCTTTCGGCAGGTTGATCTTCCCTGGGTAGACCAATCGGCGTTTTTGTCGGATCACCACGCAGCAGAAATTCACGAACCTTTGGATCGCTGTGTCCCTCTTTGACTAACTCTCTGGGATTGCCATGAGCCAAAACCGTTTTGGTCTCCGCGTCGAGGAAGATCGATGTGTCGGCAATCGTGAAGATCGAAGCTAATTCATGGGTAACCACGACAATCGTCGTTCCGAGACTGTCCCGTAGTCGCAGAATCAACTCGTCCAACCGACGGGAAGTGATCGGATCCAAGCCGGCGGAAGGTTCGTCAAAGAAGAGCAGCGCCGGATCAAGCGCCATGGCCCTTGCCAGGCCGGCTCGTTTGCGCATTCCGCCGCTGATCTCCGAAGGGTAGAATTCTTCGAATCCCTTCAAGCCGACGAGCGCCAGCTTCATAGAAACTATCTCCATTAACTCTTTGGCAGCAAGGTCCGTATACTGCTCCAGAGGGAGAGCGACATTCTCAGCGAGAGTTAGCGAACTCCACAAGGCGCCGCCCTGATACAACACACCAAAGGTCCGTTGCATCTCTTCTTGTTCCTCTGGAGGGGCCTTGGAAAAGCTTCGGCCTCGATAGAAAATCTCCCCCTTTTCGACCTCCTTTAGGCCGATTAGATATTTGAGAAGAGTGCTCTTGCCGCAGCCGCTACCTCCCATGATGACCATAACTTCGCCAGCAGCAACTGTGAAATTGATGTCGTGCATCAGAACAAACGAGCCGTAAGCCATTTCAAGCCCTTTCACCTCGATTGCGGGATGGGAATCCAAAAGTGGTGCTGCAGCGGCGGTTGCCTGCGTTTCAGTACTTAGTTTTTCGGTTGGACTCACGAGATGAGATCTCCAGAAGACTTGAACTTCTAGAGCTTCAAGACTTCCTGGATAACATCGATAATTGCGTCGGAAGCCACGATCCAGGTGATTCCTAGAACCACGGCTGAGGTTGCCGCATTGCCGACTGCGGCGGCGTCATTTCCGCACTTCATTCCCCTTTCGCAGCCGGCGATGGCTACGATCACGCCAAATATTGCGCTTTTCACCAAGCCGGTCGAGATGTCAAGAAGGCCCATTGAGCCTACGGTCTGCGCCCAGTATTGGGTCCACGTAATACCTAAAAAGTTTCGTCCGACGATCGCGCCCCCTAATATCCCGACAACGTCGGAATAAAGCACTAGCAAAGGCATCATGATAGAAAGGGCAAGCAATCGCGGGCTAACCACGTAGTCCATCGGCGAAATCGCCAGCGTTCGGAGCGCGTCAATTTCTTCAGAGACCTTCATGCTGCCAATCTGGGCCGCGAATGCTGCTCCAGTGCGACCGGCCATGATTATCCCGGTCATAATTGCACCCATTTCGCGAGCCATGGCGACCGCCACCAAATTGGCGACGTAGATACCCGCTCCAAACTGTCGAAGTTGAACAGCGCCAACGAAGCCAAAGATGAGTCCAGTGAGGAAACTGATCAACCCAACGATTGGTAACGCTTGAGCACTGCACTCTTCCATGGTGAGCCAGAACAATCGCCAGTCGAAGGCTGCCTTTCCCCGGAGGATGCGTCCGAAACTAAGAACGGTCTCACCGGTGAACTGGAGGGTCGATTCGATCCCGCCAATGGTAGCGATCGTCTTCTTTCCGACGTGCTCGAATAAGGAGGCAGATGTTTTGTTTCCTCGTCCGGTTTTCCTCTCAGGAACCTCTTCGGCAAGGGCGACCAAACTTGCGATATTTGGTGGAAGCGAATCGCTTAGAAATTTCACTTTGTGTTCCCGGCACCATTCCTCCGCACGAACTACGACGATCAAGAGGCTGGTGTCCCAGGAACTGAGCTGAGACATATCAAATTGGAGCGCCTCAGCGGGCGTTTGGTGATCGAGTTCTGAGAATAGATTGTCGATTTCGCGATGCTGGGTATGACGGACACTCCAGTTTCCTTCGAAGGTCAGAACAAGCCTCTGACCACTACGGCTGAGGTTGACTTTTGGAGCTGCCGTTGAAATAGCTGAATTCGTCGTACCCATCTTAGATCGCGCCTGGCGGGCAGTCGTCTCATGGCGCATTCGAAAACATATATTGATGAACAGCTCCAAGCATCTTTCTCGCTTGTCGAATCTAGAAGGGGTGGCCAAGCATGCAACCTTTAAAGTACGCGTTGCCTCCCGCTTTGCTGGTGCGTAAGCGAAAGCTCCTGCTTTTGCATCGTGGAAGGCTAAGTTACGTTCAGCTTCCGATGAATGTCTTAACTACCGCCGGCTCCGAACCGCACCAAGAGACCCACTACACGATCGTGATCCCGGTCTACAATGAGGAAGACGTTGTGGGTGCCCTGCTGGACGAGCTCAGCACGGTTGTGAGCACTTGGCGCAGCAACTATGAAATCCTCATGGTTGACGATGGAAGCTCGGATCGCACGGCGGAAATTATCGGGAACCGGTTTGAGAATTGGAGTCAGGGTCAGCTGGTCAGACTCACGCGAAACTGCGGTCAGGCAGCTGCTTTATATTACGGTATGAAGCGCGCCCGCGGACAGGTGGTGATTCTGTTGGACGGCGATGGCCAAAACGATCCGCGCGATATACCGAAAGTCCTGGCGCCACTCGACCAGGTCGACATGGTCGTCGGCGTCCGTGTCGAACGTCAGGATTCGTTGGCCCGTCGAACCATGTCACGGTTGGCCAACGCGGCGCGAAGCCGAATCCTGGGGGATGGCGTCGCTGACAGCGGATGTGGGATCAAAGCGTTCCATCGGCGCGTGGTTGACGCGTTTATCCCGATGCGGACGCTTTATTCGTTTATGCCGGCCCTGGCTGTCAGCGCGGGATTCACCATACGCCAGGTTCCGGTCCATCATCGACCTAGGAGCGGCGGGAAGTCAAAATACGGAGTTCGGCAATTCTTATGGAAGCCGCTACTAGACCTTGCGGGCGTCTGGTGGTTTTCTCGGCGGCGATGTCCGTTAGCGGCGGAAAAGTCTTGAGCCTGCATCGGTCACAAATCTTTAGAGATTTGTGACCAATGCATGCTGTGCGAGCGGAACTCACCGGCTACCCCGGAACGTTCCGCTGGTTTCGGTTTTTGCGCGATTTTTGCGGGCTAGCCGCCAACTTCAGTTTTCGCTTCCTCCTCCTCTTTCTCCACCTCTTCTTCGGGTCTGGTCACCATCTCGGTGTTGGCATCGTAGTCCATCAGGCCTGCATACCTGCC
>Ga0210401_10008675_pt1 | contig 10061 bp, 6 predicted proteins | sample IncBWH32MmetaG_FD_150866 | JGI IMG/M metagenome (GOLD analysis project Ga0210401, IMG submission 150866) | Forest soil microbial communities from Barre Woods Harvard Forest LTER site, Petersham, Massachusetts, United States - Inc-BW-H-32-M | ecosystem: Environmental > Terrestrial > Soil >... | reverse complement strand
AAAAATAACCGCGGCGAATTTTACGACCAGGAATCCTTCAACAACCGCACCATCCTAGTCCGCAACGTTTTCGAAGACATCTCCGCGAATTCCTACCGCTTCGAACAATCCTTCTCCGACGACGGCGGCAAAACCTGGGAAGGAAACTGGATCGCAGTGGACACGCGCGTACCCGACGCACCAAGCAGCCAGCAAGAAGAAAAGCAGCAATCAGCCCAGCCACCCGGCACGCAGCAAGCCGAGCCGCAATCCCCACCCACCCGCCAGCAATTAGGCGAAGCCTGGTGGACCGGCCCCCTGCTGGCGAATAACGCCTCCACGCTCCCCCGCGGACATTTCCTCGTCGAGCCCTACCTCTACGACGTAATCAGCCCCCACACCAACGGCTTCGGCTCGCTCACCTACATCGAATACGGCCTAGCCAACCGCTTCACCGTCGGCCTAATCCCCACCTTCGGCTACAACAAAGTCAGCGACGGCCTCAGCAGCTCCGGCGTCGGCCTCGGTGACGTCACCGTGCTGGCGCAGTATCGCCTCACGCAATTTCACGAACGCCACTCGCTCCCCACCATCTCCTTCATGGTGCAGGAAACATTCCCCAGCGGAAAATACGATCAGCTAGGCCCGCGCCCCAGCAACGGCCTAGGCGCCGGAGCCTACACCACCACGCTAGCCCTCAACTCCCAAACGTATTTCTGGATGCCCACCGGTCGCATCCTGCGCATGCGCCTGAACGCCACGCAATCAATCTCCACCTACGCGAGCGTAGCAGGCCTCAGCGTGTACAACACCCCCACGGGATTCCAGGGCCATGCCAAGCCCGGAGCCTCCACCTACGTTGACGCCGCCGCGGAATACAGCCTCACGCGCAACTGGGTCCTGGCCCTAGACGCCACCTATCGCCACACCTACAACACGCGCATAACGGGCGCCGACCCCACGCAATCTCCACCCAACATCCAGCTAAACAGTGGCTCCAGCGACGCCATCGGCTTCGCCCCAGCCCTCGAATACAATTGGAAGCCCACCATCGGCGTCCTAGTCGGCACCCGCATAATCGCTCTAGGCCACAACACCTCCACCACCATCACCCCAGCCGTCGCAATCAACTACGTCCACTAACTCCCAAGAGGGTGCACACTAGCATCAAACCTAGAGGAAACGTCTATAGCTTTGATAGCAAACAGCAAACCGGAAATGACGCTGGAGGCGAATCGCGTCGCGGCGAACGACGCCGGAATGCTGATCGCAACGATCAGCTGAAGGAATCTATCCGTCTCTTGGGCACTTTGAAGATTCAATTATCTGTTCAGCGAAGGCTACGATCGGGCGATCGAACGTGCAAGGCGAAAGCCAGTGCCGTTGTACCGGCGATTCAGATCGCCGAAGTGGCGCGTCGCGGACCGAAGTAGCCATGGGCCGTCGAACCACGATCCCCCGCGGTATATATGCTGGAGGCAATCGCCTGTCGTCCATGCACTGCCGTCCGATGGGGCCCCATCGTAGCTGCCGTTTCCACAATCGGCCGTCCATTGCCACACATCGCCCAACATATCGAAAAGACCCCAGGCGTTGGGAGCGAAAGAACCAACCGGGGAGGTGTAGACATATCCGTCCGAACAAGCCCGGTTTACGTCGGGCTCCTCGGGAAATTGCTGGCTATAGCTTCGAGCGGCGCCATTAGCGAAGGAGCACTGTTGGGATGGATCGTCACCCCAGTATCGAGACGTGACGGTGCCTGCTCGAGCTGCGTATTCCCACTCGGCTTCAGTGGGCAGGCGATAACTGCGCCCGGTCTTCTTCGACAGCCATTCAATATACGCGCCGATGTCCGCGGCGTTCACGCAAACTACCGGGTCTCGATCTGTTTGCGCGAAGCCGGGATTCCGCCAACTTGCAGAAGCGAGCTCCTTCCAGTTGAAGCCATCCCATTCATTGCATCCGGCAGCGTCGTAGCCGGTGGCCGTGACAAAACCGGCGAACTCAGAGCGCGTAACATCGTGCCTGCCCAGTAAGAATGATTTTATTGTCACGTCATGCCGCGGATGTTCATACGTTGCAAACCTTTCGAGAACGGGGTTGCTGTCAGTTTCCGCGCTTGTCGATCCCATGAAAAAGCGCCCGGCAGGAATCACCGCCATGTCATCCTGCAGGCCAGACGGGCTGTCTGTTCCGCCAGGCTCAGCGCTCAACGCCTTCGCAGGCGCTGTCGGTGCGCTCGACGGCGCCGGATCGCTCGTGCCGATGTCCGCGATCCAGCGCCACAGCCCATCGCTTCCGCGTCGCCACACATCCAGGTACCTGCCGAACTCGGAAGTAAGATTGCCCTTATCGTCGTGAGCGCTCGCAACGAAATGTCCCCAGGTGTATCCGAGGTCTCCGCTGCTGGCCACAACGGCTTCTTCAGGATTCCAATCGAGCTGGAGATCGGCGGGATATCTGGACATGACTGCCACGATCGCGTCGTGTCCAATTGCCGTCGGTAAACCGGCGTCGAGTTTCCGCGCATCCGGCGCCATTGCGGCCGTGTACGCGGTAATGAAGCCCACTGCACGGCTTCGTGCGGCCAGGGCGCGATCGGCACTCAGGAGCGAATCCCCCGTGGCCGGTATCCTGGAGAAGCTGACGTCCCGCTCGTCGCGGCGGTTCAGGTACCCCGTCACACAGCCAGTTCGGTTTCTCTGAAAGACGATGCTGGTGCGCGGCATCCCCGCGATAAAAAACATGTCTTCCGTCTCGGGTGTCAAGATCCTAGTTTGGGCCTGATTTGTGGCCGCAAGGAGGTGCTGCCCGGTCTTGGAAATCGTTACCGTCAGCCCAGGACCCACCGCGTAAGTACCGACGTAGTCATTCAGAGGTCTCGGCGAGGATGTCGCAGCGGGGGGATCGGGCTGTAACTCACGGCCCTGACTTGTGATCATTCTCCAATTCCCATCGCGCTGGACCCACGCCTCCATCGAGCGGTAGGTCGAGATGACCGCATGGCCGTGGAAGTTTGCTACGCGGTCATGCAGAAAGGTGGCGATTGCCACATCGCCAGAACGCTGCACCACAAAATCTCTCAGCGTAAGGGACGGGGCTACGGCGGGGAGCGCCGCGCTGGATTGGTTGGCAGCTGCGCCGGACTCGCTTTTTTTGAGAACCAGTTTTCGGCTCACATACTCGGTCACGCGTCCGCTGGCATCGCGGCCAAACACGATGCGCTTGCGTGCGTACCCTGGATGTTCATCCGGCCGGTAGAATGCGTCGCGGCTCTCAGCCACTAGAGGGGTCGGCTTCTCTCCGTTCACTGAAGATGCCAGCGAGTCTCCATTTTGAGAAATGGTGACTGCGAGCCCTGCTCCATCCGAGTATTCACCAACATACGCGGCCAGCGCGTCCGCGGGCAGGCTCAGGGCCGGCGGGTTTTGATGAAGGGGGATCGTCCCACTCCCCATCAACTTCCATCGCGTCACGCGCAGGATCCAGATCTCAACCGACAGAAACTTGTAGTCAACGGATTGTCCACGGTAGTCAACCGCCTGATCACTAAGGAAGCTGGAAACGGCAACATCTCCGGTGTGATGTAGCACCCAATCGGATATCGTGACCTTGGCTGAGCGGGCTCCAGCAGGCATGGTGGGCGATCCGCCGCGAAAGGTCTGCAAAGTGGAAACCACGCCGTCATCGTTGACATAGATGAGCGCCTGGTCGAGATAGGCACGCATCGCAACGATGTCGCGGCGTTGCGCTGCGTCTAGAAACGCCTGCGTCTGCGTCTTGATCAGCGCGGAGATTTCATCGGTCTTGTCACGCTCCGGATCGCGATCCACCTGGCCGCTCCCGCCGGAGAAAAGTACATCCGGGTCCAGCAGGCCATCCATAGCAGCTTGATCCTGATGGTCGCTGGCTTCCGCAAATGCATTCGTCTGTGCTCGCAACAGCGCAGTGATCTTGTCTTGCTGGGCCGAGGAGGCGCCTGACAGGAGCAAACACATGATTGCCGTTATTGCTGTGAACATCCCCTTACTGGACATAAGTTTTCCTTTCGCGTACAAATTTACCGGGCGCTTCAGGAAAGCGTCTAGGTTGCTGAACTTCCGGGCAGGCGAGTGGACCCTATTGCCCCGACTTCGCCACATCGTACTTATCCACTGTGACAGTGAGTAGTCAGTCTCAAATCCCGCAGGGCGGGCCGCGCCCCCTTCCACATCGCCCCAGAGAACCCGCAGCGAACTTCGGGTCTGTCACCTTTCGTTTTTTAAGTGGTGGGGGCTTAGATGCACCACCACGGAAAACCGCAGCCAATCACATCGGCCATTTTTTTTCGGACAGGTAGTACTAGTTCTGTACCACTTCTGTCGGACCGTACAGCTGTGCTTTCGACTCCGGCGTGTTAGCGTGGTGCGGGAGTGAAAAAAATTGAACAATTTTCACAATTTGCGCGACCAAGTCGGATTCGCGACGCCGCCGCCACCAACAAAAAATCCGCCCGGCGAGCTCCGCAGGCGTGCCGAAATGCTCGGAGCTGCGCTCCCCGCCTCGCGTCACCGAACACCACAATGCGTAAGTATCCAGCCGCTCGACCGCAGAATTACGGAGGTTTCTAATCAATGAGTCGGCGATTAGAAATCGCTGCAAACGACTGAAAACAAACAACCGCGCCCAATCCTAATCAAATATTTTCCGCCAATATTGCCAGCCAGCTGAAGTAGCGAACAACTAGCTTCGCGGCTCGCACATCGAAACCTGCGCCACGGTTTTGCTATCTGCACGTGCGTGATGTTAGAAATGTATGCCACACGCACAACAAGAGAATCGCGGCAGGGGGAAGCATGGCGAAGTCGCGCAGGGAGTTTTTGGCTGATGCATCAGCGGGACTCTTCGGCGCAGCAGTGGTATTGAACGCGCAAAATCAAAAACCAACGAAGCCGAACTCTGGAGCGTCGCAGTCCGCAACGTCATCACCGGGCGAGCAGCCGGGCACGCCCTCCGCGTTCGGCACTGCTCCAGCAGCCGGTCCCGAAGTATCACCCGAAACTTTTGCCGAAGCGGAAAAGTTAGTGCGCGTCGAGCTCACCGAAGCGGAGCGCGCGCAAGCAGCCGGCAACTGGCGCCGCGCGATGGCGGCGCTCTACGAACGCCGCACCGGCCCGAAAAAAGTCGCGCTCGAATCAACTCTTTCGCCCGCATCGCGCTGGGATCCGGTGCTCCCCGGCATGAAGGCAGGTCCGGACCGCGATCAATTTATTCGCAGCAAAAATGATCCAGGCCCGCTGCCCAGGCGCGACGAAGACATCGCCTTCGCCTCCGTCACGCAGCTCTCGCGCTGGATCGAATCCAAGGAAATTACTTCCGAGCGCCTCACCAACATTTATCTGGAGCGCATCGAACGCTTCAATCCTCAGTTGCGCTGCGTGATCACCGTGACGCGCGACCTCGCGCTCACGCAAGCCAAACAAGCCGACGCCGAAATCGCCGCCGGAAAATATCGCGGCCCGCTGCACGGCATCCCCTGGGGCGGCAAAGATCTCCTCGACACCGCCGGAATCGCAACAACCTACGGCGCCGAGCCATTCCGCAATCGCATCCCGACCAGAAATTCCGCGGTAGTGCAACGTCTCGACGAAGCCGGCGCAGTGCTGATCGCGAAACTCAGCCTCGGCGCGCTCGCGCTCAACGATGTATGGTTCGGCGGCCAGACGATGAATCCGTGGCTGCTGCAAGAAGGCGCTTCAGGCTCCAGTGCTGGCCCAGGCGCTGCGACCGCCGCGGGACTGGTAGGTTTTTCGATCGGCAGCGAAACCGGCGGCAGCATCGTCAGCCCCAGCATGCGCTGCGGCGTCACCGGATTGCGTCCCACCTACGGCCGCGTAGCGCGTACTGGCGCGATGACGCTCTGCTGGTCGCTCGATAAACTCGGGCCCATGACGCGCAGCGTGGAAGACGCGATGCTGGTGCTGCATGCGATCACCGGTCCCGACATCGGCGACCTGAACAGCGTTCCCAGCAAGCTCGATTTCGATGCGGGCGCGAGCGTGCAAGGCCTGTGCGTCGGATATTTCCCCGCGTGGATGAATGGCCGCGGCGCAACCGAGGTGGATCGCGCGGCGCTCGACACGGTGAAAAAACTAGGCATGGTTCCGGTGGAAGTTTCCATTCCCGATTGGCCGTACGATTCGCTGGAATTAATCCTGTTCGCTGAAGCCGCCGCCGCGTTCGAAGAAATCACGCTCGATCACGAATTGGATCAGCTGAAAATGCAGGTGCCCGACGCGTGGCCCAATACTTTCCGCCAGTCGCGCTTCCTTTCGGCGGTGGATTTCGTGCAGGCCGACCGCTTGCGTCGCAAAGTGGCCATCGAAATGGCGCGTGTTTTCAGCGAAGTGGATTTGCTGCTGGTGCCGTCGTTGCGCGACGAGATGCTGACGATCACCAATTTCACCGGGCATCCTTCGCTCACGTTGCGCGCTGGATTTGTGCAAGTTTCGCAAGCGCGTAGCGACTGGGCGCCCGATCCGCAGCACCTGCTGCCCAAATTTTCGCCACCGCGCCGCGTGCCGCACGGCGTCACGCTCATCGGACGCCTCTTCGAAGAAGGCACGGTAGCCCGCGCAGGCTTGGCGCTGGAGCGCAGCTTCGACGTAGTGGGCGAGCGCCCGCCGGGATTCTGATTCGCGCCAGGACCCCTACCTGTCCGCTCGACCAGTAGTTTTTCTCGTCGCTTTTCTCTACGCTAGTGGTGACTGCCAGCCGATTTGCGAGGCCGCGATCGAAACCTCCCGGCTCCTCCAGCCGACCGGGAATTATCGGAGGTGCAAGAATGAAAGAAAGTAACGCGCTGATCCAGTTTAAAGACGGAGTCGAACTGCTGAAGAATGGTTACCCGAAGGACGCTCTTCCCCACCTGCGCAGTGCCGTCGAAATCGAAACCCAGAATCCTTACTATCTTTCCTTTTTTGGGCTAGCAATGGCGCGCGCGGAAAAAAAGTGGAATGAAGCCACGCATCTCTGCGAGACCGCCCTGCAACTGAAGGGCAAAGAGCCGCAATTTCACTTGAACCTCGCCGAGGTTTACGTCGCGGCGGGACGACGCGCCAGCGCGATTGCCACCCTCGAACGCGCCATCGAAAATTTCGGGCCGACCGCGCGCCTCACGAAAGCCCGCAGCAGGGTGGAAAAGCGCCAATCGCCGGTGCTGCCATTCCTGAAACGAGACCATGTGCTGAACAAGAGCCTAGGCAGGCTGCGCCACCGCGCCGCGAAGCGAAGCGCGTAGTGAATTCCTAATTCCGCGATGAAGTTCAGGACGGAATCGGCTCGAACTTGGGGTCTTTGATCCCGAGAATCACGCAGACCTCTTTCATTGTGGGAACCACATGCAGATTGGGCCGTGTATCCTGTCCTCCCAACTCGAACATGCGCGCCATTCCGAAGATCGGAGGCGACGCCGCTACGATGAAGCGCGGAAGTTCTCGGTCGAGAATCGCCGGCGGCGAGCTCGCCAATTCCCGAATCGTTTGGGGAAACACCTCGAAGGAAGTCACGGCCGAAAGGTCCGTAATGCCCGCACGCGCGGCAGTTCGCTCGAAATATCCCCCGGCGAGGCCATAGTATTCCTTCAGTAGTTCGTCGGTGACCTGGCCTTCAAAGCGGCCACGAAGTATTCGGTTTTCCGCGTCGAACTCGAAGTAGTAGGGCATCGAAAAGGCCTCCGAAGCCGCGAAGCAGAAGTGCCGATAATCGCACTGGTTACGGCAAATCGCAATCGCGTCCAGGAAGCTTGGGGATGGCAAACCCGGTAAAACGCGTCCGGCCATCAACGGGACGTTCGCGGCTCGCCCTGTGTGCCTATCCCGTGCCTCCAGAACGCGGTTTATTTGTTTCTCCCAATTTTCACAGATCTATCCCGCATTGACGTCCCTGCGCGACTTTGCTATGTTTCCTATAGTTTTTCGCGGAGAGTGACCGTGAAACGTCGCACGATCCGGGCTACCCAAGCCTCCCACAAAAGCCACAAACTACTGAAAAAGAAGACAATAAAGGTCAGCGGGAAGGCCAAAGTCGCCGTGCTTCCCCCGGACCCCGACGCACCCGCCAAGCAGGCACAGCTAAAATTATACGAAGAAGCCCTTAAGTACTTCCAGCAGCAGAAGTTCCAGCGCGCCAAGCAGTCCCTCGAACGCGTCCTGGAAGGCCCCAGCAGGGAGCTTGGCGACCGCGCCCAGATGCACATACGCATCTGCGAGCAGCGGATTTCGCGCCCTCCCGTTCCGGCACTGAAGTCCGCGGAAGAGCATTACACCCAAGGTGTGGCACTGATGAACCTGGGACGTTGGGACGAAGCGCGCGAGCACCTGGACCGCGCACGGAAATCCGCGCCGAAAGCGGATCACATCGTTTACGCCATGGCTGCGCTGGACTGCCTCACCGGCGAAGCGGAATCGGCGATGCAAAATCTGAAAGTTGCCATCCAACTCCGCCCGGAAAATCGCTACCACGCGCGCAACGACGAAGATTTCGCATTTCTGCAGGAAGACCCACGCTTCACCGAATTGCTTTACCCGGAGCGAGACGGTTCGCCGGGCTGAGTTGCGCGTGCGGGGCCGGAAATTCGCCAGCAAGTTCGCCCGGAACTTAGGCTGGGAATTCGCGGCGTGAAACTTTCCGTTGCAAATCTTCGTGAAAATAATTTTGCGCCGATTGCGAGTGAAAATCGCCTGGTGAAAATCGCTTCGTGAAAAGCAAATCGCAGCTGCGAACTCAACCCGTACGCATTGTGGCGCTCGGCGGCGGCACCGGACTTTCCACGGTGTTGCGCGGGCTGAAGGAATATGTTGCGAGGCGCAAGAAAGAACGCGTGCCGCTGCCCATCTCCGATCTCGCGGCGGTCGTAACGGTCACGGACGACGGCGGCAGCTCCGGCCGCCTGCGCCGCGAATATCGCGTGCTGCCTCCCGGCGACATACGCAATTGCATGGTGGCGCTTTCGAAGGACGAGCACCTGCTCGGGAAATTGTTTCAGTATCGTTTTCCGGCGGGACGTGGCCTCGCGGGGCACAGCTTCGGCAATTTATTTCTGACCGCGCTTACCAATGTCACCGGCGATTTTCCGCGAGCGGTGCGTGTTTCCTCGCAAGTGCTGGCGATCCGCGGCCGAATTTTTCCCTCCACCGCGCAGAACGTGACGCTCGAGGCCGAGCTCGAAGACGGAACCATCGTGCGCGGCGAAACCAACATTTCGCGTTCGCGCAAACGAATTCGCCGCGTGCATCTGATGCCGCGCCGCGTGCGTCCGCTGCCCGAAGTGCTGGAAGCGATTCGCGAAGCCGACCTCGTGTTGGTAGGGCCCGGCTCGCTGTACACCAGTATTATTCCCAACCTGCTGGTGGAGCAAGTGAGCGAGACCATCGCTCATTCCCGCGCCGTGAGCGTGTACATCGCGAACTTGATGACGCAACCGGGCGAAACGCAGCACTATTCGGTGGCGGATCACGTACGCGCCATCTACGAGCACAGCCGCAAAGGCCTGTTCGATTACGTGGTGGTGAACCGCATGCCTGTGCCGACGCCACAACTGCAGCGCTATCGCGCGCAGGGCGCCGAACCCGTGCAGCAGTCGCTCGGCGAGCTGCGGCGCATGGGCCTGCGCTACATCACCGGTGATTTGCTGCATCACAACGAAGTGGTGCGCCACGATCAGGCCCGCCTGACGCGCCTGCTCCTGGAAGAATTTGTGAAGCGCCAAATGCGCAAGTGAAGCGTCTGGAACTCAGCTCGTGCGCAAACGATACGCACTCCATGACCTCTTGATTCGGGACGTTCTGCGAAGTTAACCTCCTGTAGTAAACCTTGCGGCGAAGCCCCGTTGGTGAAATTGGTTTGCGCGGGCGCGGAGAAAATCAATGTTTGCGATTACTGGAATTACCGGGAACGTTGGCGGCGAAGTGGCGCGTGACCTTCTCGCGGCCAACTTGCCTGTGCGTGGCGTGGCGCGCGACGCCGGGAAATGCGCAGCCTGGGCGCGGCGCGGTTGCGAAATTGCGGGCGCAGATATTAATGATGCGGCGGCGCTCACCGCG
>Ga0210401_10008674_pt1 | contig 10061 bp, 10 predicted proteins | sample IncBWH32MmetaG_FD_150866 | JGI IMG/M metagenome (GOLD analysis project Ga0210401, IMG submission 150866) | Forest soil microbial communities from Barre Woods Harvard Forest LTER site, Petersham, Massachusetts, United States - Inc-BW-H-32-M | ecosystem: Environmental > Terrestrial > Soil >... | reverse complement strand
AGTCCGACTTCGGCCATCGCACCTCCTGCCTCCATAGAAAACCACGTAAGCGGCCCATCGCCTTCTCGAATTTCAATGAAGTTGCTAGGATGTCAACAGAGCCGAATGAATTCTACGTTCACCACGCTGTTATCAAGCAATATATGGGACTGATGGCGTTGGACGAACGCTCGCCGTACTTTGTTCGATTGAATGCGCCTGATGAAATAGGGCCAATCGCATGGAAATTGATAGACACGGCTGTCTATTGCTCAATTCAAAACTGTCGGGAGGTATTTACGGGTACTGTATTTGCTGAGCCACCCGTGCCGGGAAGTGACGAGCCAACATTGCCAAAGGGCGTCTTCAGAGGGGGGCCGGCCGTCGGGAGACTGCGGTCAGGTGAGGGAAATGTTTACTATACGAAGTTTCGCATCCGCGGGATGCCGCACACTCAAGTTGGATTCATCATCGAGGCTGATGTGAGTGCTGAAGGAGAACTGCCCATAAAGTGGGAGTACATTTTGCGCGATACACTGGACACTCATGACTCACCAACCGTCGGGCAGAACAAAAAGCCGAATACTTAATGGTGGGAAAGATTTGGGAAAGAAGTAAGATTGGTTGATTGCCTGCTAAGTGCAGTAGAATCAGCGGGCCATATGGTTCGCGAACGGTCATGTCTTGCAAATGGTTGATCCGGCGCACCTTGCTGAGAAAATCGTCCCGCCTCCAGTGCGGGTTGAGGAAGTGGTTGCCGACCGGAAAAGATATGCGCCACAAGACGGTTTGCAACTCCCTCCCCTTACGCGTGATCTCGAAATTAATTACACCGCGTTAAGCTTCGTAGTTCCGCAGAAAGTTCACTTTCGCTACAAACTGGAAGGTCGCGATGCGGAGACCCCTGGAAGACTCGTCTCCAACATGAGCGGCCGGCGTTTCAGGGTCCAAGGGATCGGTGCCGCTATGTTCTCCAGATCATGGCCCGTCAGCACAAATCCCTTACTGTCGAGGGACACACATCCGGAAAGCCACTGCGTCCGCGGCGATGCACCTGCCATGACGAAGACGTGCCTGATGGATTCCGTGGTCACTTCGCCGGAATCTTTGTTTCTCCAATACACCTGTTCAAGGTGGTCGATGCCCTCAAGGGCTGTCAGCTCGCTGCAGTAGTGCAGTTGAATGAGCGGGTTTTCTTCGATCCGCTGGATGAGATAACGCGACATCGTTTGCGCGAGACTGCCCGACCGGACGAGCATCTTTACGCCCGCGACGTTTTGTGTAAGAAAGACAGCGGCTTGGCCGGCTGAATTGCCCCCTCCGATTACGATCACTTGCTCGCCGCTGCAGAGTTGGGCTTCCATCGATGTGGCGTTGTAGTAGATTCCTTTTCCCGAAAACGCATCCATGTTGGAGAGAGAGGGACGGTTGTACTGCGCTCCGGTCGCAAGAACGATCGACCGAGCTGGAATGCTCTGTCCGCTTTCGAGATGGACCGTGTAAGGGCGTCTGTCGCAGTTCAACCGAGTAACGGAGCGCGCAACCATGATCTGCGCTCCAAATTTTTCGGACTGAGCCAGCCCACTGGCTGCTAATTCCTGCCCTGAGAGACCCGTCGGGAATCCCAAATAGTTTTCTATTTTTGAGCTTGAACCAGCCTGTCCTCCGGGAGCCGCTTTCTCGATGACAAGGACGTCCAGCCCTTCCGAAGCTGCATACACTGCGGCCGCCAAGCCTGCCGGCCCGGCGCCAACGATTACCAGGTCCCGGAGCTGGCTATCATCGATGTTGGAATTGAAACCCAAACATTCGGCAATTTGCTGGGGAGACGGTTTTCGCAATACTGTCGAGTCGTTACAGATCACGACCGGAATATCAGCCGGCGACACACCGAAGCGGTCGAGCAGTTCTTGCGCCATCTGATCGGCATCGAGGTCCAGATACGTGATTGGGTGACCGTCTCGCGCCAGAAACTCTCTTGCCGCAAGCGTGGCCGCGGAGTAGCGGGAGCCGAGGATGACCACATTTCCGTGGCCGTGTTCCTTCAACGAGAGCCTGCGAGCCAGGAAGGCCTTCATGAAGACCTCGCTGAGCTCGGCGTCCCTTGCAATCAGAGCGCGCAAATCTTTAGCGCTCAGCTCAAGCAACGCTCCGTCCTCTATCGCCTGACATCGATAGATTGATTTCCGGCCGGAGATCATTAACAACTCGCCGGAAAACTGCCCGACACCGTAAGAGGTCACGATCTGTTCTTGCCCGCCAACGAAAGCCAGTATTCTTATGCTTCCCGAAAGCACGACAAAAACAGGAGGCGTTTCATCCCCCGGCTCATAGAGAATCTGCCCAGCCGTGACTCGCCGCGTCTGAGCAAAAACGCGGATCCTTTTCGATGTCTGCGGCCGATAGAATTGGTGCGTATGACATAAGAGAATTACTCTCGAATCCCAGTAGGTGCGTGCTTTGACGCAGTCATCTTTTCAGCGCAGGGGCGTGGACCGTGATGAGTCCGACTCAATAAGTCGCTGCGGGTCTGAAAGTTCCTGTATTTGACAGTGGTCATGTCCATCCCTTTACCCAATCTCTCCATACTGCCTTTCGCGATCTATCCACTCCCGTATGTACTGAGAACAATTCACGATCCTGGCGCCAGCGAGCTCTCAATTGTGCTGCCATCCCACCCTCGCTAGTGCTCCGGCATGAAGTCGTTCTTCTCTAATTTGCTCTTCCTTGACCGGGAAGGCTGCCTCAAGGCCTTTGGGCCCTAATTGCGTCGAGTTAAAACGGTACATGATCCAGGATCTCCTCGAATGCCTGCTGCAGCACCGCCTGAGAGCGACTGCGTTCGAAGCTGTCCCTCAGATTTCCTGATCCAACAATCTCGCGGAAACGATGACCGCAGCGTTCAAGCCGTTATCGAAATCCACGAAGGTACCCAAAGGCCATAAGGTCTACTGAATCTCCTCGCGCGTGACCAATTGCCCTAGGCGAGCACGAAGCATTTTCAGAACTTGAAACGGCTGATCTTGCAGCTTGAGTCGGATGCCGTGCTCGCGGAGTTCACCCGTAGTGAAGTTCGCCTCGAACGGCCCGAAACGAACGTGCCGCATATGCTCAAGACGTGTTTCCATGGCAGGCAATCCTTAAGTTTAGACACCTTACTGCCTTGATAGGGCTAATGAAAAGGCTTAAGACGCGCGTAAGAAAGCCCCGTAAACCCCATCTCGTCCCTGAGATACGCCGTGTGGTTCGTTCATGCATCGTTCAAGCTCCGGTCCATTGAACGCCCCCCTCATTTGACCGAGCCTCACCCCCGAACCGCAAATCGCGGAGGTGAGAACCATGAAAACGAAATTGGCATCGGGCCTGATTCTGAGTTTGCTCATGTTGGCTAACGCCTCGGGAGCTGCACACACTTCTCCACTCACTCCAAATAATGAACGGGTAGCAATCACCATCGGCGTTTACAACTACGCTCACGCCAAATCGGACCTTTTGTTTGAGGCCCAACAGACGGCGGCCGCAATTCTACTGAAGGCCGGCGTGGGAGCCAGCTGGCTCTCCTGCCCGACCGATCATGCATCGACGAGAATCCCAGCATGTGCTGCCACGGCGGATCCTACGCATCTCACGCTGCGCATCCTGCCAGACTCAATGTCCAGCCGTTTGCGGTTGGTTAGCAAAGACATGATAGGCTTCGCAGCCATCGGCGAAGGACTAAGCTGCAACGCTTGGATTCTCTACGACCGCGCAAGAGACTTTGCCGCGCGACGACAACTCACTTTAGCGAGTCTCCTCGGAAGCGCGATCGCCCACGAGTTGGGCCATCTCCTTTTGGGCGATAGTTTCCACTCCAAGGCAGGGTTGATGCGCGCGCGGTGGTCAGGCAAGGATTTCTTGGCGATGGAACGTGACGAGTTGGTTTTCTCGGTTGCAGAGACTGAGCGGATTCAGAGGGCGGTTATTGCTCGTCGTCAGGCATCGTCCGCAATAAACGCGGAGGTGCTTTCTTCGGACTCGCGGACGCCCCGAAACTAGAAAAGCCTGGCGACTCTTCCGGTCGGTTTCTTGCTGCCCCCTTATCGCATATGGATGGGTTCAGCGATGCAGACGTTGACGGGCATGCCCGATGATGCGGGGACCCAGCGGAGATTACACTCGTCGCGATGCGTCAATGAACATGGGTAGGGGCCTTGGTAGGAATTGCGGGATCAGCTTCTTCGGTGGAGTCCGCCGCAGCCTGCGGTTTTGCCCATGGCGACCGGAAGCTCCAAGAGAGCCCGACCACTTCACCCAGGTTGAGCGCGTGGCCGTTGCGTCCCCAAACGGTGCTAAACAGAGCCAAAAACACACTCAAGGATTTCGTAATGCCCAGGCTAGTGCTTCCACCCACGTTGAGGTAACTGATCTTGCTTGTCTGGTCATGGTGATACCACTTTATATTGCTTGGGTTACGGACTGGAAAGTCGCCAAGATCGGTAAGGGAGGTCCCCACTTGATAGCCTGCGTGACCGATTTGCAGGCTGCCGAGCGCCCTGATGGCAACACGGTTGGTGACGAAGTAGCCGAGATCCGTGTCTACGCGGCTACGATACGTTCGTATGCCCATAACTTCTTGAGGAATAAGAAACAAGTATGAGCCTTGAACATATAACCGAGGAAGAACGGACTCAAAGCTACGGAGAAAACTGCATCCGACGACATACTCTCGCTGGGCGGTACCGGCAGCAGAATGCGCGAAATAGATGTAATCATTGCTCGGCAGGCCGAGAGCAACAAACGGAGTAATCATTAATGGGCGCGTGCGCAGGTTGTACCTAAGGCTCATACGGACATCTTGGAAGTTGCCGTGGTATTTTCCGTCATCAACTGGGAGCTGGTGGGGTCTCGGGCCGTAGTATTTGGAGAGCACAAACGGGATATTGACATCGACGGCCAGCTTGTTAGTTATCCCGTAATCTATGTCCTGGAGAAGTATAAAAGTGCGGATGTGACCAACGTCAAGGCGCTCACCACCTGAACCCAGATGATCCTTTACGAAATTGTCCTGCAAGGTGAGGGTTAGGGTCCCTTCTCCCTTTTCAGGAACCCAAGCTTGCGAAGAGGCGACAACCGGCAACAGAAGAAACGCTGAGAGGAAAAACGCTTTGCACCAGCTCGTTCGAACCATGAGGTAATTCTCGTCTACTTCTTGCTGGCCCGGCGTTGTTGCTCGTCGCGCTTGTGTTTTAACTCGATGGCTTTGTCGATGGCGGAAAAACAGTTACTTTTCTTGTCTGAGGCCTTGCATTCGCATCGATAAGGCGTTGCCAACGCAGACTTGACTTCCGCTCCCTTGTACACGACGGGCATCACGACCGTATTCACATCGGCCTTGGCAACTTTTTCGTCCACCACGTCCGCATCTTGCAAATCGACTAGAATGATGTCGCATTTACCTGATTGGATCGCTTCCGCCAGAACATCCTCTTGCTGCAGCAAGCGCAGTATGACTCCGGCTTTTCGCAACCCTGCCTGGAACTGCGGATCGTTTACGGCCGCAGATTGGGGGAGGGACTCTGGAACGTAGGCGATAATCAGGGGGCGATGAGAAGACCCGAGATTGCCAAACCTCACGCCGGGTCCCAGAAGGAGGAGCTTGTCACCACAAGCGCTCGAGAGTAGCGCAGAGCACGCCAGAAATGTTGCAATCAAGGAAAGAGTCAGTAGGAGCTTGCGCATCGGGGTCCTCCTGCGGTGCCAGAATCCAAGCCCGCGATTTAGAACCGCCGCAAATTTGTGTTTAGCATATGCGCAAATCACCGCAATAGCTATGTAATCTTTTGCACAAAGGAACAATCTGCAACTCCTTGAGCCTTGTTATTTCTTTTTCCCGTTCATCCAATCATTGTTCATAAATATATGTATGAGGTTACCGTCAGGTTCTGCCAACCATAGACCCGACGCAGAAACACCAAACACGTTTAGTCTGAAGTTCTTCGCAACATCGATGTCCGGCTGGGACGGCTGCTGAAGCCATGGTGACTCCATGAATGCAGGGTCACGTTCCAGAGTTCCTTCAACGGTTGGCTGCTTCTGCTCAGACAGGGGCACCCGGAAGTAGGTGCTGATCTTGATTTATTGATCTTCAATCCCGGGAAGTGCCGGAGCAGATTGACCAGCCCGAGCAGAGCTTGCCGCGAAAAGAAAACCCATAGCGAAGCCACTTGCTAATGTCGTTTTCAATGCCCTCACCTCCGCGATTCGCGTCACGGAGGCCAGGCTGGGTCAGGGCGTGAAGACTCTCAAATGGACGGGAACTTGACTGAGGAAGGAATGAATCGCACGGCACAAACTAAAGAGAGGGCTGTGGATAAGGTCATTTCTTACGTTGGAAAATCAGGTCTTTTCGCACGCCCTTGAACCGGAGTAAGGTGTCCGTACTAAGGATCTGCTCACATGCAGGAACCAGCCAAGGGAACCCAGTTCGCGCGATTCGGCGCCTTCGAGGTGAATTTCGCAGCTGGAGAGCTACGCAAGCACGGAATCCGCTTGAAGGTCCAGGAACAACCCTTTCAAGTTCTGGTACTCCTTCTAGCGCGACCAGGAGAGCTGGTCACGCGGGAGGCGATTCAACAGAAGTTATGGCCTTCCGGAACATTCGTTGACTTCGAGAACGGGCTGAACACCGCTATAAACAGGTTGCGCGAAGCACTGGGAGATTCAGCCGATAACCCAAGATTCATCGTGACAGAGCCGCGTCGGGGCTATCGTTTCGTTGGCCAAGTAGTCAAGCCAGTTTCAGAATCACCTTCCAGGCTGCATTCTCTGGCATGGGCCGCCATCGCTGTTACAGCAGTCTTCGTTGCCCTGTCTGTCTATTGGTTCTTAGCAGCCGGCGCGACAATCCGCTCGATTGCGATTTTGCCGTTAAGTGCGAGCAGCCCAGACGTCGAATATCTCAGCGAAGGGATTACTGACAGCCTGATCGATAGCGTCTCGCGGCTTCCCCAGGTAAAGGTGATCTCACATACTTCTGCATTTCACTACAAGGGGAAGGCAGTTGATCCACATACGGTCGGGAATGAATTAGGAGTTGGCGCGATACTGACGGGGAGTGTCGTCTCCCGTGGTGACGCCTTGTTAGTAAGCGTGGAACTTGTCGACACAAAGGACGACACCCGATTGTGGGGCGCACAATATGACCGCAAGATTTCTGATCTCCTTGCAATGCAAGCCGATATTTCTCATGAAATCAGGGAACAACTACGGCTGCATTTCACGGGAGAGCAGAAGCGCCGCTTGACAGCTCCGTTAACCGAGAACCCCGAGGCTTATCAACTATTTCTGCGCGGCCAGTATTGTCTATTTAAGCGGACGCCAGAGGATTACGAGACAGCACGTCAATACTACGAAAAGGCGATCGAGAAGGATCCGGCATTTGCGGCTGCTTATGCGAGCCTGAGTCTGTACTATTTGCAGCTAGCAGATTCCGGCGTGAAATCTTTAGCAGAGGTGGCCCCCAGGGCGAAGTCTCTCGCTAATCAAGCCCTCTTACTCGACCCTGAGCTCGGTCAAGGACAATCCGAGCTAGGCGCCATCGCAATGTGGTATGACCGGGACTTGCAGGCGGCCGAACGAATATTCAAGCTTGCTATGGAACTGAACCCGAATTGGGTCCCAACCTATCGAGGATATGCAATTTGCATGCGTGCGATGGGTCGGCCTGGCGAGGCAATCGCGAGCACGAAGCACGCCCGCGACTTGGATCCACTATCGGTCGCTTTGAACGCCTCGCTTGGGTGGGAATTTTATTACGCTCACCATTATCCAGAAGCAATCGAACAGTTCCAAACTAGTATTGCGATGGATCCTACCTTCCTGCTTGCACAGTTCGGCCTCGCGAGTGCCTATCAACAAGACCACATGGAGAAGGAAACAATACTGGCGTGGCAAGACTACATAACGGCTGCTGGAAACTCCGACCTTGCGTCTGAGCTGGCAAAAATATACGCGAGCTCCGGATACGCTGCAGCCATGCGTATGTTCCGCCTGAAGGCATTGGAATTCAACACCGACGCTGCAAGAGACAGCTACGTATCTCCCATGGTGTTCGCTGGATTGCAAGCAACGCTGGGGAACAAGGACGAGGCCTTCTCATGGCTCGCCCAGGCTGATGCGGAGCGCTCAAGCAAACTCCTGGACTTGAAAGTCGATCCCGATTTCGACAGCCTGCGAGGAGATCCGAGATACACAGATTTGGAACGGCGTATCGGGTTGCCCTGAAACTCGTCGGGCCGACATCGATGCAGGGCGCGTCGAGCATCGGACCAACGTCCATTCATGATTGGTGCGCCTCTCGCTCCTAGTCCCGGCGCCGTCCTTCGAGTTATAATTAAGAAGTCGCAAGTCGTTAAATCCCCGCTGTTTTAGCGCCTTCCGGCAAGCATCAGCGACCTTCCTCTGTACCGCTGCTGTCACCGTCTCGCGGCCCCCTCCATGAAAAAACTTCTCCTCCTTCTGGCAGCTAGCCCACTGTTCGCTCAGAACACAACCACAATGGGTGTAAGCGCGCCGAACCCGATTACCGTCAATCATGAGTAGAGGAAACATTATTTCCATAATCCCTGACCCAGAGGGCGGGATCATCGTTACCTTTGAGGCATCCAGCGGCGAGATAAGCTACCGATACACGGGCTTCGCGGCGGCAGCGATCTTGGCCGGTGCCGATCCAAAAGACTATCCGGCAGAGCGGTTGTGATTGCCGTAGCTGTGCGGACCGGCTTCCCAATGTAGCGGAGAATCGTCGTCCTAGCCTGGGTACTCCCGCTGGGCCGGCGCAGGCGACGGGCGTCTGCCTGGCCCCGATAAGAAGGCTCAACGTGAAACGATCGGCTCCCAGAAGCGGCTGCCCCACTGAGCATTACGGCATTGTCCAGCAAGCGCAGAGGGACCCTAGCCGTAGCCCGATTAAGAGCGATAGCGAGTAGGCATTAGTACCTTATTCGACCGATTGACGCTGTTCTACGCGTTAAGGTTGTATACTTGAATCCCCAGGGGAGGGCTAAACTCTCCTACGGCGTCTGTGAGTCCAAACTTGACGGCCTCTTCCCCTGTAACGTAAATATCTTGTGTTCTGAGACTGTCCCACAGCTCTGGAGGAAACTTTATATGCTCGCGAACAATCATCTCGGAACGCTCATCATCCAGAACGAGAGTCTTGGCGGCATGGTCCAATTGGGTGGCAGTAGCAAATTGGGGGCTCTTGGTGCTCCGATGAAGCATGAAGGTAGCAGTCCTGCTAGTCACCCGTCTATTGGCCCCCAAGTAAGCGAGGACTCCAGCCGAACTGATTTGTCCAGCGTTATACAACGTGATTTCAATGGGTATCGTACGGAAGAGGTTGTAAAGGAACACTCCGTCTCCGACATAACCCCCAGCCGTCTGGAAGAGCGCATGAATATGCTTCACCTTCTGTGACGAAGCGTACGTTAATCCGTTTACAATTTTCTGAGCAGATATTTGCGCTATGTCCCCGCAAAATATGGCGTACAGAGTTTCCGGTAACGTTGGTTCTGGTGGAGCTGGGTTTGCAGGAGTTGCCAAGAATCACCTCGGTTTAGTTCGTGCGCAGACACTATACCAAGCTGTTAGCAAATTCTGAATGACACTCCCCAAGGCAGGCTCCCGCTTCAGGCTCTACATTGGCCGGGAAGTAGACGGCGTGTGTTCGCGCTTCCCGTCATGGGAGCCCAGAAAGTCTATCCAAAAAGATAGGACAACTGTCGGACCGGATAGACATCCGACGCAGCGGCACGGTAGTTCGTTGCCACTACCAACAAGCCATTCGCCCAGATCCCTTTGTCAATCAGAAGCTTCCACCGCGAACGCATTCCCGCCGGGATCTCTGCCCGTCGCGGCCAAGCAAATGCTCCCTTGTGTCGCGTGCACTTCGGAGTCGAAGCACTGAAGACTGATCGATTCGAAGGGAGATTCCCATGAAATCATTCAATCGAATTCTGGCAATAGCGGGCCTCGGACTCTTTGGCATCTGCGCGAGCGCGGGCCAAGCCGCCGCACAGACTGTCGCCGGAGGCAGCTTTACT
>Ga0210401_10008672_pt1 | contig 10062 bp, 8 predicted proteins | sample IncBWH32MmetaG_FD_150866 | JGI IMG/M metagenome (GOLD analysis project Ga0210401, IMG submission 150866) | Forest soil microbial communities from Barre Woods Harvard Forest LTER site, Petersham, Massachusetts, United States - Inc-BW-H-32-M | ecosystem: Environmental > Terrestrial > Soil >... | reverse complement strand
GTGGTCGAACTGGTTACGCTTGACGATGCCGAGATCAAATATTCGACGGTGCAGAACTGGTACCCCGGAAACTCGGAAGGGCTGGGCGGCATCTACAACTTCGTCACCAAGCGTGGCGATTGCCGCGGCAACAATTCGAAGATTTCCTGGACCCAGGTTGAGACCGGTTCGGCCATCACCTGGAAATATCCGAGCTGCATCCTGCGCGGCGACAATTCGCGCGGCGAGTTCTACTCGATTGCGATTTCGAACGGCCATCAGCAGGTCGATTCCGGCACCAAAATGATCCACCTCGGCAAGAACACGACGAGCCGGATCATCTCCAAGGGCATCGCCGCCGGCGTGTCGCAAAACACCTATCGCGGCCTCGTCACCGCACATCGGAAAGCCACCGGCGCGCGTAATTTCACCGCCTGCGATTCGCTCCTGATCGGTGACAAATGCGGTGCGCATACTGTTCCCTACGTGGAAGCAAAAAATTCCTCGGCGCTGTTCGAGCACGAGGCGACAACCTCGAAAATCTCCGAGGACGTGCTGTTCTATTGCGTGCAGCGCGGGCTGTCCCAGGAAGAGGCCGTCGGCCTCGTGGTCAATGGCTTTGTCAAGGACGTGCTGCAGCAACTGCCGATGGAATTCGCGGTCGAGGCGCAGAAGCTGATCTCGATCTCGCTGGAAGGCAGCGTCGGATGATGCCGTCATTGCGAGGCGCGCCCGATGATAAACTCAGCGAAGCAATCCACTGGGCGAACAGGGTTGGATTGCTTCGTCGCGAGAGCTCCTCGCAATGACGAGGAATTCCGAATCAATTTCTTAAGGACAACGTATGCCGTTACTCGAAGTCAAAAATCTGCAAGTCAGTGTCGAGGACCGTGAAATCCTCCACGGGCTTTCGCTCACCGTGAACGAGGGCGAGGTGCATGCGATCATGGGGCCGAACGGCTCCGGCAAATCGACGCTCTCCCATGTCATCGCCGGCAAGCCGGGCTATGAGGTCACCGCCGGAGAGATCCTGTTCAGGGGCGAGGACCTGCTCGCGATGTCCCCCGACCAGCGTTCCGCGAATGGCGTTTTCCTGGCGTTCCAGTATCCGGTGGAAATCCCCGGCGTGACCACCATGACTTTCCTGCGTACCGCGCTGAACGCCCAGCGCAAGGCCCGCGGTGAATCCGAATTTCTGGTGCCGGACTTTCTGAAAAAGGCATACGCGGTCGCGGCACGCTTGAACATTCCGCGGGATATGCTCAAGCGCGGCGTCAATGTCGGCTTCTCCGGCGGCGAAAAGAAACGCAACGAGATCCTGCAGATGGCGCTGTTCGAGCCGAGCCTTTGCATTTTGGACGAAATGGATTCCGGCCTCGACATCGACGCGCTGCGCATTGCCGCCGACGGCGTCAACGCGTTGCGTTCGCCCAAGCGCGCCATGGTGGTGATCACGCATTATCAGCGGCTGTTGAACTACATCGTGCCGGATTTCGTGCACGTGATGTCAAAGGGCCGCGTGGTGAAGAGCGGCGACAAGCAATTGGCGCTGGAACTCGAAGCTTCCGGCTATGCGCAGTTCGAGGACGCCGCCTGACGCTTACGGACCGAATTCAAGACGGAATGGATGATGAATCTGGCACTGGCAAAAACCGACACCGCACGCGCGGCTAGCGATATTTTCGCAGCCGCGCGCAGCCGGCTGCCTGGTGCGGGCGCGGTCGCGGAGATGCGTCAGCGCGCCTTTGAGGCCTATGAGCGCGCGGGCCTGCCGCATCGGCGAATCGAGGAATGGAAATATACCGACCTGCGGGCGCTGATGCGGGAGGTGCTTCCGCTCGCCGCCGCCCCGGATGCGGATGCGCTGGAACGCGCCGGAGCTGCACTTGCATCGCTTGCAGTGGATGGGCAGCTCCTGGTGCTGGTCGACGGCGCCTTCGCGCCCACGCTCTCGCATCTTGCAGGCCTCGAGGCTGGCGTCCAGGTGCGGGCGCTGCGCGAGGCTTTGGAAGATAAGGGTAACCAGGCGAGCGCCGATTTGCTGAATAACGGCGCGATCGCCGGCCCAATGATTTCATTGAACGCGGCGATGGCGACCGACGGCGTGCTGATCGCGATCGCCGAGGGCGCTGCGCCCACCAAGCCGCTGCACATTGTGCACGTCGCGACACGTTCATCGGCCGCGATCTACACCCGCTCGGTCCTGACCGTCGGCAAGCGCGCGCGCGTGACGTTGCTCGAAAGTTTCATTGCCGCCGACGCCGCGCGATCCTATCAGGCAAACGACGCCGTCACCGTGCGGCTTGGCGAGGCCGCCGAACTGGAGCAGGTGCGGCTGATGGTCGATGCACCGGATGCGATAAACATATCGACGGCCATTTTCACCCTCGGTGCAAAGGCCCGTCTCAACACCTTCAATATGACGAGCGGCGGTGGTGTGAGCCGCTATCAGGGAAACCTCACGTTTGCAGGCGAAGGCGCCGACGTCCGTGCCAACGGTGTCAATCTCCTCAACGGCCGCCAGCACGCCGACACCACGCTGTTTCTGGACCATGCGGTGCCAAACTGCACAAGCCGCGAGATCTTTCGCTCGGTCGTCGACGATCGCGCCCATTCGGTGTTCCAGGGCCGCATCATGGTGCGCCCCGGCGCGCAGAAGACCGACGCCAAGATGATGACACGCGCGCTGCTCTTGTCCGACGAGGCCGAGGCCGACAACAAGCCGGAACTTGAAATTTTTGCCGATGACGTGACCTGTGGCCATGGCGCGACCACCGGCGCGCTCGACGAGAGCCTGTTGTTTTACCTGCGCGCGCGCGGTCTGTCCGAGAAGGAGGCGCAGGCGCTGCTGATCCAGGCGTTTGTCGGTGAGGCGATCGAATCGATCGCAGATGACTCGTTGCGCGAACTTGCGATTTCGACCGCTCAGCGCTGGCTGGCGGCACGGGGATGAACATGCATCCGGCGGTCGCAAACGGTTCATATGATGTCGCCCGGGTGCGGGAGGATTTTCCCGCGCTCGCGCTCAAGGTCTATGGCAAGCCGCTCGTCTATCTCGACAATGCGGCCTCGGCGCAAAAGCCCAATGCGGTGCTCGAGCGCATGAGCCAGGCCTACAAGACCGAATATGCCAACGTGCATCGCGGTTTGCACTACCTCGCCAATGCGGCGACCGAGGCCTATGAAGGCGGCCGCGCCAAAGTCGCAAGATTTCTCAACGCCGCGCGCGCCGAAGAGATCGTCTTCACCCGCAACGCGACCGAGGCGATCAACCTGGTTGCCTCCTCGTGGGGCGAGCCGAACATCGGGCAGGGCGACGAGATCGTGCTCTCGATCATGGAGCATCATTCCAACATCGTCCCCTGGCATTTCCTCCGGGAGCGCCACGGCGCCGTCATCAAATGGGCGCCGGTCGATGACGAAGGCAATTTCCTGATCGATGAGTTCGAAAAACTGCTCAACCCGCGGACCAAGCTGGTCGCGATCACGCAGATGTCGAACGCGCTCGGCACCATCGTCCCGGTCAAGGATGTGGTGAAGATCGCCCATGGCCGGGGCATTCCCGTGCTGATCGACGGCAGCCAGGCCGCGGTTCATTTCGTGATCGATGTCCAGGATATCGACGCCGACTTCTACGTTTTCACGGGCCACAAGATGTACGGGCCGACCGGCATCGGCGTGCTCTATGCCAAGCACGACCACCTGGTGGCGATGCGGCCCTACAATGGCGGCGGCGAAATGATCCGCGAGGTCGCGCGCGACTGGGTCACCTATGGCGATCCGCCGCATAAATTCGAGGCGGGGACGCCGGCGATCGTCGAAGCGGTGGGGCTCGGTGCGGCGATCGATTACGTCAATTCGATCGGCAAGGAGCGCATTGCCGCCCACGAGCACGATCTTCTGACCTATGCCGAGGGACGCTTACGCGAAATCAACTCGCTGCGCATGATCGGTAACGCCAGGGGCAAGGGGCCGGTGATCTCGTTCGAGATGAAGGGCGCCCATCCCCACGATGTTGCGACCGTCATCGACCGCCAGGGCATCGCGGTACGTGCCGGAACCCATTGCGTAATGCCACTTTTAGAGCGGTTCAACGTAACCGCGACGTGCCGGGCCTCGTTCGGAATGTATAATACACGCGAAGAAGTCGACCAGCTGGCACAGGCGCTGATCAAGGCGCGGGAATTGTTCTCATGACCGACACTGTCGAAGCCAAAAATCCCGCAACCGGGGAGATGGAAATCAAGGCCGGCAACATGGAAACGCACTCGGCGTTGCCGCCGGAGGAAACCGAGCGGCTGAGCGGCGAAATCGTGGCCGCGCTTAAAACCGTGTTCGATCCGGAAATCCCCGCCGACATTTACGAACTCGGCCTGATCTACAAGGTCGACTTCAAGGATGACCGCTCCGTCGATGTGGTGATGACGCTGACCACGCCGAACTGCCCGGCGGCCGGCGAATTGCCGACGATGGTGGAAAATGCGGTCGCCAGCGTTCCAGGTGTCGGCGTCGTGAACGTCAATCTGGTTTGGGATCCGGCGTGGACGCCGGACCGGATGTCCGACGAGGCACGCCTCGTGCTTAATATGTGGTGAAGCGTTTTTGTTCACAAACATCAAGCCGGCATTGAATTGGCCGTGGGATTGACCACATGAATGACATGACACCCGCATCACCGACACCCAAGGCAAAGCCGCGCCCTCGTCCGCAGGTGATGAAGCTGACGGAAGCCGCAGCCGAACGTATTGCCGAACTGACCCGCCGCGCCGATTCCGAGATCGTGGGCCTGCGGGTCGGCATCAAAAATGGCGGCTGCGCCGGGCAATCCTATACGGTCGAATATGCCCACGATATCCGCCCGAGCGATGAGGTCGTCGAGGACAAGGGCGTGAAGATCCTGGTCGATCCCAAGGCCGTGCTGTTCCTGCTCGGCACCGAGATGGATTACAAGGCCGACAAGCTGCAGGCTCAGTTTATCTTCAACAATCCAAACCAGGTCGGCGCCTGCGGCTGCGGCGAATCGGTGCAGCTGACGCCAGCGAAGGCCGAGGGCTAGCATCGTGCCCCGTATGCGGCGCCTTGGTGGCGTAAATCCATGGACCGCGATTTCCTGATCGACCTGTTTGCCGATTTCGGTCCGGTGACGATCCGCCGGATGTTCTCCGGGTTTGGCATTTCCGCAGACGGTACCAATTTCGCGCTGGCGCTTCGCGGCGGCGTTTACCTGCGCGCCGACGAAGCCAGCATCCCGCGCTTTGAGGCCGAGGGATCGAAGCCGTTCCAGTATCAGCAGAGAACGTCAGCGAAGACCATTACGGTCAACTCGTACTGGCAATTGCCGGCGCGGCTATTCGATGATTCGGAGGAATTGGCCACTTGGGCGAGGGCGGCCCTGGCGGCGGCGCAGCGCGCAGCAATTCGCAAGCCTCCCAAGGCGCGAAAGGGTGCGAAGAAGGTTGCCGAGAAGGTTGCCAAGAAGGGTCAAGCAAAGACGCCGGTAGTCAAGAAGTCGGCCGTGAGGAAAAAATGGTCGGCGCGAAAGAAGCCGCAGCGAAGAAGACCCTCATCCTGAGGAACCGCGATTCGCGCGCGTCTCGAAGGATGGCCGCGAGCGACCGCGGGCTCATGGTTCGAGACGCGCCTTTCGGCGCTCCTCACCACGAGGGTCTGTTATCAGGCGACCTGGCTCTGGGTCTCGTCGACGTATTCGGGGTCGGCCTCGCAGACCACGCGGTTGCGGCCGGCGCGCTTGGCGGCATAGAGACAGGCATCGGCGCGCTCGATCAACGAATCGGTATCGTCGCCGGGCTTGAGCATCGACACCCCGACCGAGATGGTGACGCGGCCGAGAATCTCGCCGGTCGACTTCTTCTTCAATTCCTTCGACATCACGGCGCGCCGGATGTGATCGGCAACCGTCAACGCCTGGCGGAGCGCGGTGTTGGGCAGCACCACCGCGAATTCCTCGCCGCCGTAGCGGGCAGTGATGTCCTGTCCCTTGATGGTCTGTTTGAGCGACAAGCCAACCAGCCGCAGCACCTGATCGCCGGTGAGATGGCCATAGGAGTCGTTGAACGATTTGAAATGGTCGATATCGAACATCAACAATGAAAGCGGTTCGTTGGTCGCCAGCGCGTTCTGCACCGCCATCTCGATCGAGCGATCGAAATATTTGCGGTTACCGAGACCGGTGAGGGGATCGGTCAGGCTTTCGGCCCTGATCGCCTCAAGGCTCTGCTGGAGATTGCTGATTTCGGTTCTCGACAGCGTCAGCCGCTCCTCGAGGGCCTTGTTGGTGTCGCGCATCTCGCGGGTCGATTTGACAAGCGATTCGACGACCGCAGTGACCTGGTCGCGGTCCTTCGCGGCGGCGAGCTTTTCGCTCGCCCCGGTCAGGCTGGCGTCGTAGTTCGCCGACACGCTGAGCGCATCGCCGATCAGGCGCATCACGTCATCGATTTCGCCGATCACGCGCGAGCCGACCTTGTCGATCCGGTCGGTGGTCTTGATGTGGGATAGATAGGTCTCGTAGATCTGCTCGAGATCGGCCTCGGTCAGCTTGCCGTTGCGCGCCAGGGTCTCGTTGATGATCTTGTTGAGAGGTGAGTTGTAACCGGTGGCGTAGACGTACCAGATTTCATAATTGCGGGGAACGGCGGTTTGCCGCAGCGACCTGATCTGGCCCAACGCAAGTTCGGCGAAGGCCATGGTGCGTTCATGTTCGTCCAGCACTGGTCAGCGTCCCCAAACGGCGGACAGCGTCCCTCGCTTCCCGCGCCAATCGCATAAATTATCGGGGCAAGTTAACGGACGTTGATGAACGAGCCGTAAACGACTGAGGTCGGACTCTCGCAGGTGCGAAATGTCGGTGATCAGACGCGGGCGCGGATGGGCCGTAAGAGGAACGCCGGAAGGTGCGAATGGTCGGCGGGCTCTGGGGCCGGGGATTCCGCTTGCGGCGCGGGCGTGCGGCCGATGGAAGGGGCGCGTGGGGCCGATGGAGCGGCGGCCGCCGGCGTGAGTGAAGCGACGGGTGCTTGCGGTTGCGGGGCGGAGTTGCGGTTTCCGCCGCCGCGCCGGGGTTCGCGATCGCGCCGCGGCTTGCGGCCACCGCGTGAACCTTCCTTTCCGCCTTCCCGCGAGCGCTCGCGTGCCTTTGGCTCGGCGCTGACGCGCTCGGCGGATGACGTCTCCGCATCGCTCTCGGCCACCGGAATGCTTTGTCCGATCAGCCTCTCGATCGCCACCATCGATTTCTGATCGAGCGGGGTCACGATGGAAATCGCGGTGCCGGTGCGGCCCGCGCGCGCGGTGCGGCCGATGCGGTGGACGTAGTCGTCGGCATGATGCGGGACGTCGAAATTGAAGATGTGGCTGACGGCCGGAATATCGAGACCACGGGCCGCGACGTCGGAGGCGACTAGAAGCGGAATTTCACCCTTGCGGAATTGATCGAGAGCCGCAGTACGGGCCGATTGATCCATGTCGCCATGCAGGGCGCCGACGCTGAAGCCGTGCTTTTGCAGCGATTTGTGCAGGACGGCGACCTCGCGCTTGCGATTGCAGAAGATGATCGCGTTCTGGAGATCCTTTGCCTCTCGGAGCAGGCGCCGCAGCGTGTCGCGTTTCTCATGCGGCTCGCGGCCGACGCCGATCTGGAACTGGGACACGCCGACCGCCGTAGTTGCCGGCCGGGATACTTCGACCTTCTCCGGGTTATGCAGGAAGGTTTCGGTGATGCGCCGGATTTCCGGCGGCATGGTCGCTGTGAAGAACAGGGTTTGCCGGGTGAACGGTACGAGCTTGCAGATGCGTTCGATGTCGGGAATGAAACCCATGTCCAGCATGCGGTCGGCTTCGTCGATGACGAGCAGCTCTACGCCGGTGAGCAGCAATCCGCCGCGTTCGGTATGGTCGAGCAGCCGGCCGGGCGTTGCGATCAGTACGTCGACGCCGCGGGTCAATTTGGAGTCCTGATCGCCGAATGAAACGCCGCCGATCAGGAGCGCGACATTGAGCTTCTGCCCGGCGCCATAACGATCAAAGTTTTCCTTGACCTGGGCGGCGAGTTCGCGCGTGGGCTCCAGGATCAGGGTGCGGGGCATTCTGGCCCGGGCGCGGCCCTTTTCCAGGATCGTGAGCATCGGAAGGACGAAGGCGGCGGTCTTGCCGGTCCCGGTCTGGGCGATGCCGAGAACGTCGCGGCGGGCCAGAACGTGGGGAATCGCCTGTTCTTGAATGGGGGTCGGGGTGGTGTAGCCGGTGGCCGCAACGGCGGCGAGCACCTTTTCGGACAAGCCGAGATGGGAAAAAGACATTGAGCCTCTGGTAGATACCGCCGCTTGGAATCTCGAAAAAGACTGCCGCGCTCAATCCCGGAACGGCACGCAAATTTGCACGGGATTTTCGGATACGCAGACAGGCGGCTCAATCAAGATATCGCGTTTCGATACCGGGCCGCGTCGAGGCGGAACATAGGGGCGAATTGGCCAAAGTCAATGGAGCAGGTGCGCCAAGCGTTGAAAAAGCTTAATGTTTTGGCACAAAATGCGGACGTGAACTGCCTTTCCCAGGGAATGCGCCGGTGAGAAGTCGGCGTATGGTGCGCGGGCTGTCCCGATTGAACCGGCCCTGCGGAGCTGCCGACTATTGCAAATGGACGGCGCGCGGGCCGCGATCGCAGAGCGCGGGGAAGACGGATGAAAAGCTTGCTTTGGTTGAGGACCGCAATTTGTGCGCTCTGTCTGGCTGCCTCATTGCCGGCGCTGGCGCAGCCTGCACGTGCGGCAAAGCGCGTGGCGCTTGTGATCGGCAACAATGATTACAAGAACGTTCCCAAGCTGCAAAAGGCGGTCAACGATGCCCGCACCATGGGTGAGACGCTCAAGCAGCTCGGCTTTTCGGTAATGGTGGCGGAGAATCAGAGCCGGCAGGCGTTCAGCGAAACCTTGCTTGCCTTCGACAAGGCGGTCGAGCCGGGCGATACCGCGTTCTTTTTCTACGCCGGCCACGGCTTTGAAATCGCGGGGCAGAATTTCCTGCTGCCGACCGACGTGCCTGCGGCCGCCGAAGGTCAGGAAGAACTGGTGCGCGACGCCTCGATCCTTGCGGACCGAATCATCGAGCGATTGCAGAACAAGAAGGCGCGCACCGCGATCCTGGTGTTCGACGCCTGTCGCAACAATCCGTTCGAACGGTCAGGGACACGGGCGGTCGCTGGCGGCGGCGGTCTGGCGCCGATGACGCAATTGCCGGAGGGCGTATTCTCGGTGTTCTCGGCAGGGCCTCGTCAGACCGCGCTCGACCGGCTGTCGAACAATGACGACAACCCCAATTCGGTATTTACGCGCACCTTTGCCAAGGAACTGCTGCAACCCGGCGTGAACCTCGTTCAAGTTGCCCAGCACACCCGCCGCATTGTCAGCGAATTGGCGGAGACTGTGAGCCACAAACAGATCCCGGTCTATTTCGACCAGATGGTCGACGACGTATTCTTGAACGGCGTGGCCAAGGCGCAAACCGATGCGCCGAAAGAGACGACCAAGCTTGCCGAGCCGCCGCAAAAGGTCGCCGCGCTGCCGCCGGTATCGGTGCCGCGCCTGCCCAAGGAAGATTCGGTCAACGCCCCGATTGCTATGTTCTCGCGTCATAACGGCGGCTGGTCGATGGTGTTCTCGATCCTCGATCCGACGCTTGGAATTTCATGGCGGATGGGCGATAGCGGCGAATTCCGCGAGACCGGATTCCTCGACACGCTCGATCCGCGCACCCGCAAGCGAATGCCCAATCCCTCGGTCGAACTTGCCGCCGACACACCGGCTGCGACCATTCAAGTCCGCTATGTCGACGCGTCGGGCGAGATGCAGGGGCCGTTCCCGATCAAGTTCGATCCGGAGGCAGCGTTGATCCACGATCAACGAAAAATCCTCGACATGACCGCGACTAGCTGGCTGTCGTTTCGTGAATTCAACGGACTCCTGGTCTATTACACGCATTTGATGTCATATCGCTGCGCGATCCGGGAGGTGCGCATCGGCATCGATACCGCTGTGCCGGACCGGGTACTGCCAATGCCTCCCTGCG
>Ga0210401_10008670_pt1 | contig 10064 bp, 7 predicted proteins | sample IncBWH32MmetaG_FD_150866 | JGI IMG/M metagenome (GOLD analysis project Ga0210401, IMG submission 150866) | Forest soil microbial communities from Barre Woods Harvard Forest LTER site, Petersham, Massachusetts, United States - Inc-BW-H-32-M | ecosystem: Environmental > Terrestrial > Soil >... | reverse complement strand
GAGCGCGGCCTGCGCACCCCCCGCCAGGCGTCCCCGGTTGGCGAGCCGCCCCGCCTCTTCGGCGAGCGCCTCGGCTTCAGCAGGCTTGAGCTGCAACGCCCGCAGCTCCTGCACCTGGTAGCGCAGCAGCTCGAGCTTCGCGTCGCGATCGCGCGCCTGGCCCTCGAGCGCAAGCGTGCGATTGAGGAGCTCGAGCCACACCCGGTGCGCGATGCCGACCTGGCCGACGGTCGCCGTAAGGGAACCGTAGCCATCGAGCAGCTCGCGCTGCGCGGCGCTGCGGGTGAGGGACTGAAACTCATGTTGGCCGTGGATATCGATCAGGATGCTGCCCGCCTCGCGCAGCAGCTGCACGGGCACCGATTGCCCGTTGAGGTAGGCGCGCGAGCGGCCGTCACTGCCGACGACGCGGCGCACCACGAGCTCCGTTCCACCGCCGAGGGACTGCTCCTCGAGCCATTGCTTGAGCTCGCGCGGCGCCTGGCTGAGCTCGAACGTTGCGGCGATCTCGGCCCGCTCGGCGCCGTGCCGGACCACTTCTGCGCCCGCCCGGCCACCCGCGAGGAGCTGGAGCGCGTCGACGAGGATCGATTTGCCGGCCCCGGTCTCGCCGGTGAGCACCGTGAGCCCCGGGCGCAGTTCGAGCTCCACCGCATCGATGATGGCAAAGTCGCGAATTTGCAGGTGGGTCAGCATGCTCAGTGCTCGAAGCTGCCGCGGCCCCAGCGGAGCTTCGAGCGCAGCAGCCGGTAGTAATCGTGGCCGGGCGGGTGCAGAAGCGTCACCCGCTCCGCGGCGGTGGTGACCTCCAGGCGGTCGGCCGGTGTCAGCGCGCCCAGCAGCGCCCCATCGCAGGTGACATTCGCCTGCGTATCGGCGCGCTCGAGCAGCACCACTTCGATCACGCATTTCGACGCCACGACGATCGGCCTGTCGGAGAGCGTGTGCGCGCAGATGGGCACGATGACGAGCGCCGGCAGGTGCGGCTCGATGATCGGCCCGTTGCAGGAGAGGGCGTAGGCCGTCGAGCCGGTTGGACTCGCCACGATGACGCCATCGCCATCGTGGATATTGACATAACCGCCATCGATGCGCGTCTCGAAGTCGAGCGTGCGCCCGGTGTCGTGCTTCTGCATGACGACATCGTTGAGCGCAAAGGACTGCGCCACTGCCCCCCCGGCGCGATGAAGGCGGGCCGTGAGGAGGGGACGCTCATCGGCTTCGAGCTCTCCGGCGAGCGCCGCATCGACCGAGGGCAGCATGTCCTGCGGCATGACATCGGTGAGAAATCCCAGGCGTCCACGGTTGACGCCAACGAGCGGCACGTTGTGCCGCGCCACGAGGCGCGCCGCATAAAGGAGCGTCCCATCACCACCGACGGCGATCACGAGGTCCGCCCGCTCCCCGAAGGTGCGCTCCGGGACGCGGCTGACGGGGGCATCGGCCGGGAGCTCTGCGTCCTCGTTGACGAGCACGCGCACGCCCCGGCTCATCAGGTGCGGCAGCAACGCGCCGACGCTCTCCGCGACCCGCGGATCCGAGAATCGGCCGACCAACGCACAGGTGCGCACCGGAAAGGCCATCTGCCAGCGCCTCGATTGATCTCACCCAGCCGTAGGGCGCGCCTTTTTAGCACGTGGGGTGCGCCGGGAGCCATTCGCCCGGTCACATATCGTTAGGATGCGCACGGCGATTGCGCAACTTGCTTGACGGTCTGCGGCCGCGAAAGCTAGCTTCCCAGCTATATGGCGCACGAAGCCCGGGACGAGCACCTCGGCGAGCGCGCTCAGCACCTGCTGCGCGCGCTCATCGAGAGCTACATTCGCGACGGTCAACCAGTCGGCTCGCGCGTGCTCTCGCGTGAGTCGGGACTGCAGCTCTCCGCTGCGACCATCCGCAACGTGATGGCGGACCTGGAAGAGCTCGGATTCGTCGCCTCACCCCACACCTCGGCGGGCCGGGTTCCTACTGATAAGGGCTACCGCTTCTTCGTCGACACGCTGCTGCAGCTGCGTCCGCTCGATGATGCGGCGACAGCCGAGATCCGCAGGCAGTTCGAGGCGAGCCGCGACAGCTCGACCGAGCTGATCGCCACCGTCTCACAGCTCCTCTCCTCGGCCACTCAGCTCGCCGGTGTGGTCACTCTGCCGCGCCCGCGGCAGGCTGCGGTGACGCAGATGGAATTCGTCGGGCTTTCCGAGAACCGCGTGCTGGTGGTGCTCGTGTTCAACGATCGCGAGGTGCAGAACCGCATCATCCAGCTCGAGCGCCACTACTCGGCCGATGAGCTCAAGCGCGCCTCCAACTACCTCAACGAGCAGTTTCGCGGCCGCTCGGTGAGCGAGGTCCGCCAGGAGCTCCTGCGGCAGCTCTCCGAGGCTCGCGCCCACATGAACCAGATCATGCTGGATGCGATCTCCGTCGCCCAGCAGGTCTTCGAGGCGGGCAGCGAGGACAAGCTCGAGTACGTCATCAAAGGCGAGACGAACCTCATGGGAGTCGCCGAGCTCACTAACGTCGAGAAGCTGCGGCGCCTCTTTGAAGCATTCAACGAGAAGCGCGATTTCCTGCACCTGCTCGATCAGAGCCTCAAGGCCGAAGGGGTACAGATCTTCATCGGCCACGAGTCCGGATACCGTATCCTCGATGACTGCAGCGTGGTCACCGCTCCCTACGCCGAAGGAGATGCCGTGGTCGGGGTGCTCGGGGTGATCGGGCCCACCCGCATGGCTTACGAGCGAGTCATACCGATCGTCGACATGACCGCTAAACTCCTCGGCGCCGCCTTGAATTCGCGGCGTTGACCCCCACCCCGCGGGGCGGGCCGAGCGAGCCGCTGACCAGGCCGGTTGCACCCACGCATTGACTTTGGAGGCCATCGAGATGAGTGCCAACGACTCCCCCCGGCGCGTGCCAGCCACGACGGGAGCGGAACCCACCACCGTCCTGCCCGAAACCGCGTCCCAGCTGGTCGAGCTCGAGCGACTGCAGCAGGCGCTCCTCGAGGCGGATGAGCGTGCCAAGAACCACTGGGAGCAGTACGTGCGCGCCGCGGCCGAGCTCGACAACGTCCGCAAGCGCGCCCAGCGGGATATCGAGGCGGCGAACCGGTATGGACTCGAGAAGTTCGCCGCGGAGCTCCTGCCCGTGAAGGACAGCCTGGAGCTTGCGGTGCAAAACGCCCCCCGAGCGGATGTAAAGAGCCTGCGCGAAGGGCAGGAGGCGACGCTGCAGCTACTCTCCCGGGCCCTCGAGAAGCTCGGCATTACCATGATCGATCCGGTGGGAGAGCCCTTCGACCCGGCGCGGCACGAGGCCATGATGACGCAGGAATCGAGCACCGCTGAGCCGAATTCTGTGCTCAAGGTGGTACAGCCAGGCTATGAGCTCAATGGACGGCTGCTGCGCCCAGCGCGGGTGATCGTGGCGCGGGCGCCGGCTTGATGGGAAAAAACGTGCGCGGGGAGGGCGGAAGCCGAGCGTCGGGGCTTGAAAGCTCTCCCCGCTACCCCGAAGAAGTGACCCGGACTTCCCCACTTGGACCTATAGAACTGCGGCGGAGTTAAGCCATGGCTAAGATAATCGGCATCGATCTCGGCACGACCAACTCGGTCGTGGCCATGATGGAGAGCGGCAAGCCCCGAGTGATCGAGAACAGCGAGGGCGACCGGACCACTCCCTCGATCGTCGCCTTCACCAAGGACGGTGAGGTAGTCGTAGGGCAGCCCGCTAAGCGCCAGGCGGTCACCAATCCGCAGAACACGCTCTTCGCCATCAAGCGCCTCATCGGCCGCAAGTTCGAGGACGAAGTGGTGCAGCGGGACATCAAGATGGTCCCGTATAGAATCGTGAAGGCCGACAACGGCGACGCCTGGGTCGATGTGCAGGGCAAGAAGATGGCGCCCCAGGAGATCTCCGCGCGGGTGCTCATGAAGATGAAGAAGACCGCCGAGGACTATCTCGGCGAGCCGGTGAAGGAGGCCGTGATCACGGTTCCGGCATACTTCAACGATTCCCAGCGTCAGGCGACCAAGGACGCCGGACGCATTGCGGGCCTCGAGGTGAAGCGCATCATCAACGAGCCGACCGCGGCGGCACTCGCGTACGGGCTCGACAAGCAGGGCGGTGACCGCAAGATCGCCGTCTACGATTTGGGCGGTGGCACCTTCGACATCTCCATCATCGAGATCGCCGAGGTGGATCGGGAGCATCAGTTCGAAGTGCTCTCGACCAACGGCGACACCTTCCTCGGCGGCGAGGACTTCGACCTGCGCATCATCAATTTCCTCGCCGAGCAGTTCCTGAAGGAATCCGGCGTCGATGTGCGCAAGGACCCCCTCGCCATGCAGCGCCTGAAGGAGGCCGCCGAGAAGGCGAAGATCGAGCTCTCCTCGACGCAGCAGACGGACATCAATCTGCCGTACATCACTGCGGACGCATCGGGCCCGAAGCACCTGAACATCAAGCTGACGCGCGCCAAGCTCGAGTCGCTGGTCGAGGACCTGGTGCAGAAGACCATTGCGCCGTGCCGGACCGCGATCAAGGACGCGGGGGTTTCCACCGGCGACATCGCTGAAGTGATCCTCGTTGGCGGCCAGACACGCATGCCCCTGGTCCAGAAATACGTGAAGGACCTCTTCGGCAAGGAGCCACGCAAGGACGTCAACCCCGATGAGGCGGTCGCCGTCGGTGCGGCCATCCAGGCGGGCGTCCTCGCGGGTGAAGTGAAGGACGTGCTGCTGCTCGATGTGACGCCGCTTTCGCTCGGCATCGAGACCCTCGGTGGGGTCATGACCAAGCTCATCGAGAAGAACACCACGATCCCGACCAAGGCTTCGAACGTATTCTCGACCGCGGATGACAACCAGACGGCCGTGACCATTCACGTTCTGCAGGGCGAGCGCGATCGCGCGGCGGACAACAAGTCCCTCGGTAAGTTCGACCTCGCGGACATCCCACCGGCGCCGCGCGGCATGCCGCAGGTCGAGGTGTCCTTCGACATCGACGCCAACGGCATTCTCAACGTATCGGCCAAGGACAAGGCCACCGGTAAGGAGCAGAAGATCGTCATCAAAGCCTCGAGCGGACTGAACGAGGACGAGATCAAGCGCATGGTGCGCGACGCCGAGGCACACGCCGAGGAAGACAAGCGCTTCCGCGAGCTGGTCGAGTCGCGCAACAAGGCGGATGGCCTGATCCACGCCGTCGAGAAGTCGCTGCAGGATCTCGGCGACAAGGTGGATGCGGCCGAGCGCGCCCGGGTCGAGAGTGCGGTCTCCGATCTGCGCACGGCGCTGAAGGGCGATGACCGCGGCGTGATCGACAAGAAGAGCGAGGCGCTCGCGCAGGCCTCCGCCAGCATCGCGCAGCGTGCCTATTCGGCGGGCGAGGCCGGGGCAGCGGGAGCGGGTCCCCAGGCCGGAGCCGGCGCAGGTGCGCCGGGTGGCGGCGGCGGTGCCGGGTCGGGTCGCGAAGACGTCGTGGACGCGGAATTCGAGGAGGTCAAGGACAAGGGACGCAAGGCCTCTTAAGCTTGGTCCATGGCGAAGCGCGACTACTACAAGGTACTCGACGTACCGAGGGGGGCGACCGAGGCGGAGATCAAGAAGGCCTATCGCCGCCTTGCCATGAAATATCACCCCGATCGCAACCCGAACGATCGGGAGGCGGAGGAGTCCTTCAAGGAGGCCAAGGAGGCCTGCGAGGTGCTGACCGACCCGCACAAGCGGGCGGCCTACGACCAGTATGGGCACCCGGGCGTCGAAGCGGCCTCGCGCGGCGCGGGGAGCCGCGGCGGGTTCGGCGCTGACACCTTCAGCGACATCTTCGGCGATGTATTCGGCGACATCTTCGGTGGCGCACGCCGCAGCAGCCGCTCGCAGGTCTATCGGGGCGCCGATCTTCGCTACGAGCTCGAGCTCGATCTCTCCCAGGCCGTTTTTGGGCACCAGGTGGAAATCGGCCTGGAGCGGCTCGCCGAGTGCGAGACCTGCCACGGGACGGGCGCCGCCAAGGGCAGCACTCCCACTACCTGCGAGACCTGTGGCGGAGCCGGTCAGGTGCGTATCGCCCAGGGATTTTTCCAGCTGCAGCAGACCTGCCCGCGCTGCCGCGGGTCGGGGACGATCGTCCGCAACCCCTGCGACGCTTGCCTCGGCCAGGGCCGTGTGCGGCGCAGCCGGACGCTCTCGGTCAAGGTGCCGGCGGGCGTCGACACCGGTGATCGCGTTCGGCTGACGGGTGAGGGTGAGGCAGGGCGCAACGGCGGCCCACCCGGCGACCTCTACGTCGAGGTCCACGTCCGCGAGCATCCGATCTTCGAGCGCGATGGCGTGCACTTGAGCTGCGAGGTGCCGGTGAGCTTCGCCACCGCGGCTCTCGGGGGCGCGGTGAACGTGCCGACGCTCGAAGGCGATGTGGCACTGAAGATTCCGGCCGAAACCCAGTCCGGGCGCATATTCCGCTTGCGTGACAAGGGCGTGAAGCCGGTGCGCGGCGGATCGCGGGGGGATCTATTCTGTCGCGTCGTGGTCGAGACGCCGGTGCACCTCTCGGCCGAGCAGCGCGACCTCATCCGCAGTCTGGAGGAATCACTGAAGACCCAGGCCGCGCGGCATGCGCCACGCGAGAAAGGTTTCCTGGAAGGGGTGCGCCGCTTCTTTGCCTCGGGATCTAAGGCTGAAGGCCCGTGAGCAGCGCGCCGCCCCCGAGGCCTCTCACTCGCGCAGTGATCATTGGCGTGAGTGGTCGCATGGGGCAGGCACTGCTTCGCGCCGCCCCCACATTCCCGCAGCTCATCATCACCGGCGCAATCGCCGGGCCCGGCAGTCTCGCGCTCGGCCGTGATGCGGGTGAGGTCGCCGGGATCGGCAAAATGAACCTCCCCATCACGAGCGACCTGCCGGCCGCGCTCGCCGCCGCAGATGTCGTGCTCGACTTCAGCAGTGCCGCCGCCACGCGGGGCACCCTCGAGGCCTGCCGGGCCGCGCGCAAGCCGCTGCTCCTCGGCACGACCAGTCTTGGTGCGGAGCTCGATTCCGAGCTCGACGCCACCTCAAGCGTGGTGCCGCTCCTCGTCGCCCCCAACACCAGCCTTGGCATCGCACTCCTCACCGAGCTGACTGCCGTGGCGGCGCGCGCGTTGCCGGCGAGTTTCGACATCGATGTGCTCGAGCTCCATCACCGCCTGAAGCAGGACGCGCCGTCCGGCACTGCGCTCTCGCTCGCCCGTGCGGCAGGAGAGGCGCGCGGGCTACCCGTACCGGGAGTGAGCAGGACGGCGGGACCACCGTCCGGGCCGCGGCCTGAAGACCGGATCGGACTCGCCTCGCTCCGTGCCGGAGACATCGTCGGGGAGCACACGGTGCTCTTTTGCGGTGCGGGCGAGGAGGTGGTTCTGACCCACCGGGCGCACGATCGGGCGATCTTTGCCCGCGGCGCGCTCTCCGCCGCGCTTTGGCTTTCGTCACGTCCGCCTGGGCGTTACAACGTACGTGACTTTCTATCCATGAAAACAGATGGTTAGAGGCATCTCCACGAAACGAACAGAGTTACTTCCCGAGGCGGTGGCGGCGGAATTTTCCATGGACACATCGCCCGAAACGCCCGTAAAATTTCGGCCTAATCCGTGTACGGGTTAGTCCATGCAAGGCGGGAGGATGTTCGATGAGAACTCCTCCCGCTTTGTGTATCTGCGTCGGGGAGAAGTGATCACGTGAGCGTACCTGCGGTGCTCGCGCTGGCCGATGGAACGATCTTCCGCGGCCAGTCGATCGGAGCCAAAGGAAACACCACAGGCGAAGTCGTTTTCAACACCGCCCTCACGGGTTATCAGGAAATTCTCACCGACCCCTCCTACGCGCGTCAGATCGTCACGCTCACCGTTCCGCACGTCGGTAACACTGGAGCCACACCCGAGGACCTCGAGGCCGGGCAGGTGTATCCCGCGGGCCTCGTGATCCGCGATCTGCCGCTCATGCCGAGCAATTGGCGCGCGAACGAGTCGCTGCAGGAATTCCTCGAGCGCGGCAAGCTGGTCGCGATCGCCGGCATCGACACGCGCAAGCTGACGCGCATCCTCAGGGAGAAGGGCGCGCAGGCTGGCTGCATCATGACCGGAGACCAGCTCGATGAGAGTGCTGCGGTAAAGATCGCCCGCAAGTTCCCGGGCTTGAAGGGCATGGACCTCGCAAAGGTCGTGAGCACCAAGCGCAGCTACCAGTGGAACGAAGGCACGCTCTGGCCCGAGCCGGCGCGTGCGCCGGTTCGCGCCACTCAGCGCCTGCACGTGGTGGCGTACGACTTCGGCATCAAGCGCAACATCCTCAGACTCCTCGCCGATGGCGGCTGCCGCATGACCGTGGTGCCGGCGCAGACTTCCGCCGAAGACGCACTCGCTCTCGAGCCCGATGGAATCTTTCTCTCCAACGGTCCGGGAGATCCCGAGCCGTGCAGCTACGCGATCAAGGCCACCCAGCGCTTCCTCGAGACCGATCTGCCGGTGTTCGGCATCTGTCTCGGGCACCAGATTCTCGGGCTCGCCTCCGGTGCCCGCACCGTGAAGATGAAGTTCGGCCATCACGGTGCGAACCACCCGGTGCAGGAGCTCGAGTCCGGGCGCGTGTTCATCACCAGTCAGAACCACGGCTTCGCGGTCGATGAGAGCACGCTCCCCGAGGGAGTCGTGGCGACGCACCGTTCGCTCTTCGATGGCTCGCTCCAGGGCCTCGCTTTTCAGGAGCGCCCGGTGTTCGGCTTCCAGGGGCACCCCGAGGCGAGCGCCGGCCCACATGACCTGCGTGGACTCTTCGAGCGCTTCAATCATCTGATGTTGCGGCGGCTGCAGGCGCAGTTGAAGGTCGCCGAGGAGAACCTGCGCCGCCAGCAGGCGGGCGGACGCTGAAGCAGTGCCCAAGCGCACCGACATCCACAGCATCCTGATCATCGGCGCCGGTCCCATCGTGATCGGGCAGGCATGCGAATTCGATTACTCCGGCGCACAGGCCTGCAAGGCGCTGCGCGAGGAGGGCTTCCGCGTCATCCTGGTCAACTCGAACCCCGCGACCATCATGACCGATCCTGAGATGGCGGATGCCATCTACATCGAGCCCGTGAACGCGCACACGGTGGCGCGCATCATCGAGAAGGAGCGACCGGATGCGCTGCTGCCGACCATGGGCGGGCAGACCGGGCTCAACACCGCGCTCGATCTGGTGCGCGAGGGCGTGCTCGAGAAATACGGTGTCGAGCTCATCGCCGCCTCGCGCGCCGCGATCGACATGGCCGAGGACCGGGAGCTGTTCCGCAACGCGATGCGCGAGATCGGTCTCGAGACCCCGCAGTCGCAGATCGCCCGCAGTCTCGATGAGGGCCTCGCCATCGCGGGCGAGATCGGCTACCCGGTGGTGATCCGCCCCTCCTTCACCCTCGGCGGGAGCGGCGGCGGCATCGCCTATAACCGCGAGGAGCTCGAGGACATCGTCGCACGCGGCCTCGATGCCTCGCCGACCGGCGAAGTGCTGCTCGAGGAATCGGTGATCGGCTGGAAAGAGTTCGAGATGGAGGTGGTGCGCGATTCCCGGGACAACTGCATCATCGTTTGCTCGATCGAGAACCTCGATCCGATGGGCGTCCACACCGGCGACTCGATCACCCTCGCACCTGCTCTGACTCTCACCGACAAGGAATATCAGCGCATGCGCGACGCCTCGATCGCGGTGCTGCGCAAGATCGGCGTCGATACCGGGGGCTCCAACGTGCAGTTCGCGGTGAATCCCGAGGACGGGCGGCTGCTCGTGATCGAGATGAACCCGCGGGTGTCGCGCTCCTCCGCGCTTGCCTCCAAGGCGACGGGCTTCCCGATCGCCAAGATCGCCGCCAAGCTCGCCGTGGGCTACACCCTCGATGAGCTGCGCAACGACATCACCGCCGGGGCCACGCCGGCCTCCTTCGAGCCCTCGATCGATTACGTCGTGGTGAAGATCCCGCGCTTCACCTTCGAGAAATTCCCGTCCGTCAACGACCGCCTCACGACCCAGATGAAATCCGTGGGCGAGGACATGGCG
>Ga0210401_10008669_pt1 | contig 10064 bp, 9 predicted proteins | sample IncBWH32MmetaG_FD_150866 | JGI IMG/M metagenome (GOLD analysis project Ga0210401, IMG submission 150866) | Forest soil microbial communities from Barre Woods Harvard Forest LTER site, Petersham, Massachusetts, United States - Inc-BW-H-32-M | ecosystem: Environmental > Terrestrial > Soil >... | reverse complement strand
GGGCATGGCAGCGCCCGCGTCGCCGGAAGCAGCGGCCGCCTGCGCATCGCGCTCGTCCGCCTTCGGCAGCCATGGCGGTTCGAGCGGATGGTGGTCACACAGTAATTTCTACAGCTCATCCTCGTCTGGCACATCGACCGCCTCAGGTTCAACCGAAACGACACGCGGCGGATTCGGCGGCTTCGCACGGGCCATTTCGGCGCATTTTTCCGGCGGCGGTTGAGCTGTCCTCATGCAGCGGATCCCCTGCAGAGAGCGCGATGACTGGCAGGCGACGGCCGAAGCCTGCGGCTTCGATTTTCATACCATCGACGGCGTGCGGTACTGGGACGAGCGCGCCTTTTACGCCTTTACGCTCGCCGAAATCGAAGACCGGATCGAGACGCCGACCGGCGAAATCGACGCGATGTGCCGCGAACTCTGCGGTTCCGTGATCGAAGACGAGCGGCATTTGAGGCGACTGCGGATACCCGAGGCGTTCTGGCCATTGATCCGCGACTCCTGGCGCCGCCACGATGGCAGCCTCTATGGCCGGCTCGACCTCAGCTATGCCGGCAGCGGGGACGCAAAACTTCTCGAATATAACGCCGATACGCCGACCTCGATCTTCGAGGCCGCGGTGTTTCAATGGACCTGGCTCGAACAGGGGATCGAGCGGTGTCTCCTTGAGGCAGGCGCCGACCAGTTCAACTCGCTGCATGAGCGCCTGATCGAGGCGTGGAAAAAGCTTGGCGCCGCGAACCACCTGCATCTGGCGGGAATGCTCGACAATCCGGAAGACTTAACCACGCTCGCTTATCTCGAAGACACGGCGAAACAAGCCGGCCTCGAAACCACTTTGCTCGCCATCGAGAGCATCGGCTGGCGCGAGGCAAGCGGCTTCGTCGATCTCGACGATCAGAAGATCGCCCTCGCCTTTAAACTCTATCCCTGGGAGTGGATGTTTCACGATGCCTTCGGCGAAAAGATCGCGGGCGCCCCTACCCGCTGGATCGAGCCGCCGTGGAAAGCGATCCTGTCCAACAAGGGCCTGCTGGCCCTGCTGTGGGAGATGTTTCCGAGTCACCCCAATCTGCTGCCGGCCTTCTTCGAAGACGAGCCGGGCGCAAAAAGCCTCAGCTCCTCCTTTGTGCGCAAGCCGCTATTGTCGCGCGAAGGCGCCAATGTCGTGATCGTGCGTCACGGCGATGTCGTCGCCGAACAGCAAGGTCCATACGGGGCCGAGGGCTTTATTCGCCAGGCGTTGGCGCCGCTGCCGAATTTTTCCGGCCAATATCCAGTGCTCGGAAGCTGGCTTGTCGATCAAGTGCCTTGCGGGTTGTCGATCCGTGAGGACGAAAATCCGATCACGGGCAACACATCGCGCTTTCTGCCGCACGCGATCCTTTGAGAAGCGAACTATCGCGCGGCCAGGGCCACGGCCTTTGGCGGCATGATGCCGGCAAAGCCGGGCTTTACGTTGCGCGTGCCGTTCGGGCGATAGAGCCCGCGCCGCTCGGGATAGGGCTTGAAAGCGTCGGAGATGCCCACCACGGATTCGGCCGCGCCCAGCACCATGAAGCCGTCGGATTCCACGACCCGGGAAAGACGCTCGAAGATCCCGGCCTTGGTGTCCTGGTCGAAATAGATCAGGACGTTGCGGCAGAACACGATGTCGAACGTTCCGAGGTGACTGAAATCCTGCAACAGGTTGAGTTGGCGGTGCTGTACCATGGAGCGGATGTCGGCATTGAGCTGCCACATGTCGCCGATTTGCGTAAAATGCTTGACCAGCAGTTGAATCGGCAATCCGCGCTGGACCTCGAACTGGCTAAAGATGCCTGCCCTCGATTTTTCCAGAACGCCTTGCGACAGATCGGTCGCCACAATGTCGATCCTCCAGCCGGCAATGGCGGCGCCGAGGCCCTTCAGACACATCGCGATCGAATACGGCTCCTGTCCGGTGGACGACGCCGCGCACCAGATGCGCAAAGAGCGCCGCGCCGCGCGCGCCTGCAACAGCGTTGGCAGCATGGTGTCCTTCAGATGATCGAAGGGGACCTTGTCGCGAAAAAAGAAGGTTTCGTTGGTGGTCATGGCCTCGACCACTTCCGCCGTCAGCGCCTCGGCAAATCCCGCCTTCATCTTCACCACGAGCTCGGTAATGCCCGGAAGGCCCGCCTTGCGCGCGAGCGGCACCAGCCGGCTTTCGACCAGATATTGCTTGTCGGCAGACAGATCGAGTCCGGAACGCTCCTTCAGGAGCTTCCGCAAGAACTCATAATCCAACGGCGTCACGAGCGATCTCCTGAAAACAACCTGACCAGTTTTGGCGCGATCTGATTGAGCGGCAGCACGGCGGAACAGATGCCTGCATGGGCGGCTGCGCCCGGCATGCCCCACACCACGCTTGTCGCTTCGTCCTGCGCAATCACGCTGCCACCGGCCGTAACGATGTCCTTGCCCCCGCGCATTCCGTCCGACCCCATTCCCGTCAGAACCAGCGCCAGAATGCCGCCATGCCAGACGTCGATCGCCGACGTGAACAGGGGGTCGACCGCGGGCTTGCAGAAATTGATCGGCGCGCCGTCGTCGAGGACGATCACCGTCTCAGCGCCGTGACGCGCTACGCGCATATGGCGGCCGCCCGGCGCGAGATAGATATGGCCCGGCTTGACGGCTTCGCCGTCGATGGCTTCCCGGGCCGGCCGATGGCTGGCCCGTGCCAGATGCTCGCCCAGAATCGTCGTAAACGTCGGCGGCATATGCTGGGTAATGAGCACGGGAAAACGGTCGATCACCGGGCCGATTTCCGCAACGACGCTCATCAGCGCCTGCGGGCCGCCCGTCGACGAACCGATCAGCAGCACGCGCGGATTTTGTGTGGAGAAGTTGCGGCGCACGATCGGTGCGGCCGCAACCGTGGCAGCCGGTGCGCGAAGCGCGCCATCGCGCGCACGATCGGGCAGGACGGCATGCGGGTGTGCGTGCGTAAAAGAAGACGAGCGGCGAGCCTTGGCGCCAAGATGGCGGATCTTTTGCACGAGATCATGGCGGAAGGTCTCGGCGGCGGAGGATTCGCGGGTGCTTTCCGGCTTCGGGATATAGTCCGATGCGCCGAGCGACAGCGCCTTGAAGCTGATCTCCGCATTGCGGCGGGTCAGCGTGGACGCCATGATGACGATCAGATTGCGCTTCTTGGCGAGCAGCTGCGGCAGCGCGGAAATGCCGTCGAGTTCCGGCATTTCGATATCCAGCACGGCGATGTCGGGGTTGATGCGCTCAACCTGGTTGACCGCCTCAAGGCCGGTGCGCAACGATGCCGCGACGACCATGTCGGGCTCGGCGTTGAGCCAGCGGGAAATCATGCCCCTGATGACGACGGAGTCGTCGACCAGCATCACCCGCAGCGGTTCCTGGTGCACCGGGCTTACAGCCGCGGGATTTGTCAACGCAACACTCATACTCACCAAACTCAAATCAGCAGCCAGACGCACCACAATGGCCGTACTCAAACGCACTCTTCAGCAATACCACCGGGGGCTCGCGAGCCGCCGGACAGGCACAAAAAATCAGATCAGGCCGACTTCCTGGAACTTTGCCGTAACGATGTCCTTGTCGAACGGCTTCATGATGTACTCGTTGGCGCCGGCATGAAGCGCGCGCGCGATGTGAGCCACATCATTTTCCGTCGTGCAGAACACCACCTTGGGCTGGTCGCCGCCGGGCATGCGGCGGAGATTGCCGAGGAATTCGTAGCCATCCATGACGGGCATATTCCAGTCCAGAAGGATGGCTTCGGGCAATCCGCGCTTGCAGATCTCGAGCGCCTTCTCGCCGTCTTCAGCTTCCACGATCTGGAAATCGAGGCCTTCCAGAATTCGCCTTGCGACCTTTCGGATGACGCTCGAGTCATCCACGACCAGACACGTTTTCATCGTTGTTGCCTTTGTTCCTGAACCAGGTACTTCCGTTAAGCGTTCGCCAAATCTCACGCCGCCATCATGTCGGGCAGAATTTCGAGCACCCGATCGACATCCAGCACGACCATCAATTGACCATCGAGGCGGTGCACGCCCCCGGCAAGCTTGGCCATGCGGGGATCGAGGTTGACCGGATTTTCTTCGCGGCCTTCGTCGGGAAGCCTGAGCACTTCGCCGATCTGATCGATCAACAGGCCATAGGATTCGCCGCGCAGATCGACGCCAACCGCCATCGGCGGCTTTCCGTCTTCGTTTTTCGGCAAGCCCAGACGGGCGCGCATGTCGATCACGGTGACGATACGGCCGCGCAGATTGAGGACGCCGGCAATTTCGCGCGAGGCCAGGGGAACGCGGGTCACGCGTTCCGGCATGAACACGTCCTGCACCCGCGAAATCGGCAGGCCGAACAACTGGCCCCCGATCATGGCGGTGACGTATTCGGCGACAGCGCCTTCGACGCCTTCGGTTTTGCTGGTCATGCTGTAATCCCTATGCCCCAACTCATGCCGCTGCCCGGTTCATCTCGGCGGTCTGCTCCTTGAGCGCCGCGATCAGCCCGGGGCGGTCGAACTTCGCAACGTAGTCGTGGAATCCGGCTTGACGTCCGCGCTCGATCGCCGCCGGCGATACCAGCGAGGACAGCGCGATGATCGGCATCGAAGCAAGATGTGCATCGGCCCGGATCGTCTCCGCAAATTCGAAGCCGTTCATGTCGGGCATTTCGATGTCGGTCAGCACCGCATCGAAGGTCTGGCCGGAACGCAATGCCGCAAGGCCTTCCTGGGCGTTCGGCGCGACGCGAACCTTGTAGCCCGCCGCTTTCAGTACCGGCGCCAGCATGTTGCGGAAGAACGCGGAGTCATCGACCAGAAGCACTTGCTGCGCCGACAGCGAAGGCCGCATTTCCTTGCGGTGGAACCAGTCGGCGAACGCCATCGGCAGGAAATGACCGACGTCGATCACTTCCGTCGCCTGCCCCTTGATGACGGCGGAGCCAAGAATGCCCTCGCTCGATCCGGCCACCTCGATGTGGAGACGCTCCTCGACGATATCGATGATTTCGTCGACCACGAGTCCCATCGAACGGCCGTCGTCGGCGAATACCAGGATCGGCTGCGAACCGGAGGTCCGGATCGTCACGTTGTTCATCTGTACGAGCGGCATCAGCTGTTCGCGGTACTGCACCATCGAACGGCCGTTGGAGAGCTCGATCTTCTCGGCGGCGATTTCTTCCAGACGCGTGACGAGGCCGAGCGGCACGGCCTTCGGTTGGTTCGAGCCGGCGCGGAACACCAGAAGCGAGGTGAGCTGCTCGGCACCGGCGGCACGATGCGCCGCGTTTTCGTCATTGATCTCGTGGGTGGCATTAGCCGCCGCACCGAGCGCCTTGGCAATGCCGTTCGGGTCGATGATCATGATGACGGCGCCATCGCCCAGAATGGTGTTGCCGGAGAACATGGCGATGTGACGCAACTTGGTCGACATCGGCTTGACCACGATTTCCTCGGTGTGGAACACACCGTCGACCACGATGCCGAAGGTCTGGCTGCCGACTTGCGTCACAACGATGAAGCCGTTTTCCGGATCGGAGGACGAACCGTCGTCGATCTTGAGCAGCTTCTTCAGGTGCATCAGCGGCAACAGCTTGTTGCGCAGGCGAAGCACCGCGGTGTCCTTGATGCGCTCGATGCGGTGCTCGGAGTTGGCGCGGGCCCGGACCAGTTCGACCACCGAAAGCTGAGGGATGGCGAAGCGGTCACCGGCGGCTTCCACGATCAGGGCCGAGACAATCGCAAGCGTCAGCGGAATCTTGATGGTGACGGAGGACCCCTCGCCGGCCACCGACTTGATGTCGATGGTGCCGCCGATCTGGTCGATATTGGTACGCACCACATCCATGCCGACGCCGCGGCCCGACACGCTGGTGACGGCAGCGGCGGTCGAGAAACCCGGTGCAAAGATGAATTTGTGGATCTGCGCTTCGGTCAGCTTCTCAAGCTCGGCCTCGGTGACGAGACCGTTCTGAACCGCCTTGGCCTTGATCCTCTCGGTGTTGAGACCGCGGCCGTTGTCGGCGATGCAGATAATGATGTGGCCGCCTTCGTGATAGGCGGAGAGGCGGATCGTACCTGTCTCGGGCTTGCCGGCGGCGGCACGCTCGGCCGGGGTCTCAAGCCCGTGGTCGGCCGAGTTGCGCACCATATGCGTCAGGGGGTCCTTGATCAGGTCCAGCACCTGCCGGTCGAGTTCGGTATCGGCACCGTGCATCTCGAGTTCGATCTGCTTGTGCAATTCGCTCGAGAGATCGCGGACGATACGCGGCAGCTTCTGCCACGCGTTGCCGATCGGCTGCATCCGCGTCTTCATGACGCCTTCCTGCAGCTCGGCCGTAACGTTCGACAGCCGCTGCAACGGCACCTTGAACTCGGTGTCCTCGTTACGCCGCGATATTTCCAGGAGCTGGTTGCGCGTCAGCACGAGCTCGGACACCATCGTCATCAGGTGTTCCAGCGTGTCGACATTGACGCGGATCGACTGGTTGGCGACGCGATCGCCGTCGGTTGCGGCCGGGTCAACCTCGACCGCGGTCTTGGCTTTCTTCGCCGCCGACTTCGATGCCTTATCAGCCTTCTCGGGCGCTGCGTGCGGCTCGGCTTCAGCTTTGGGAGCCGGTGCGGCCTTGACCTCGACCTTCGGCGCGACCGCCTTTGCGACCGGCGCAGGTGCCGGGGCGGGCGTGGGCGCCGGCGGAGCGGGCTCGGCGGCGGTTTCACGGAAGGCGCGCTCGAGTTCGTCGAGCGACACTTCGCCCGGTCGCAACTCGCGCTCCAGAACCTGGTACGTCAACTTGCCCTCGGTGGCAGGCTTTTCCGGAGCCGGCGCGATCGGTGCAAGCGGAGGCGCCGCCACTTCAGGAGAAGCCCCCATCGCGGCCATGCCGCGTTCGACCATCTGGTGAAGCTGCACGATCAGATCCTGATCGTTGCCCTCGGGCTCGGCCTCGGTCGCCTCGAGCCCGCCAAGGATTTCCTTGATGCGGTCGATGCTGCCCAGGATCAGCGTCACCGCCTCGGCGGTGACCGGCATGCCATCGCGGAATTTGCCCATCAGGGTTTCGCCGGCATGCGCCAGCGCTTCCAGCCGCGGCAGGCCCAGGAAACCACAGGTCCCCTTGATGGTGTGCACTAGACGAAAGATGTTGTCCAAAATCTTGGCGTTGTTTGGTTCCTGCTCGAACCGCACCAGCTGATTGTCGACGGTGTCCAGGCTTTCACTGGTCTCCGTCAAAAACTCTCTCAAAAGATCGTCCATGAAATTTGGCCTTCACCCACGCACGCGCATTCGACGCGCTTTCCGAGTGTGGCCAGCTTCTATGCAAAGCGTTTAATATTGGTTGAGTAATTGGAAAAGAACGGGCTCAACAAAGAGATAAGACAATCCCGTAAAATACCGGGGTAATTGACCAATCAACCTTTGATTAACGTTTGCCGCCGCTGACGCCGAATCGCGAAGCACCACGAGCCAAAAACGCCGTCATTTCAAGCGGCGGCGCGCCGCTACGAGGCGGAGACCACCACGGCCTCGCCTTCGGGCGCCAGGCTGACCTTCAGGCCGCAGGATTGGGCGAGCAGGCGCGTATAATAAGGCTGCACCGAATGCGCATCGCTCGCCGGCGGCTGCTCCGAACTCAATATATCGGCAATATTCTGCGGCAGGCGGGCATTCAATCCGTTGGCCGTGACGCGGAAACTCAGCCCCTCGCCTTCGCCGATCGGATCAACCGTGAGCGTGCCGCCGCGCGGGATGGTCTGCTGCGCGATCACCATCATGTTCAACAGCAGCTTGACGCGATTTTTGGGCAACAACAGCCGCGGCAGGTTCCAGGCGATGGTGATCTTGCCATCCTCGATATGGCCGCGGGCCATGTTCTGTGCATCGCCGAGATCGATCTGGGCGCCTGCGGATCCGGCGGCGCCAAACGCCAGGCGGCAGAACTGCAAGCGCGCGGACGCCGTCTTGGCGCTCTTGCGAATCAAGTCCAGCGCAAAGTCGCGGTCTTCGGGCTTGGGATTGTCGTCCAGCACTTCCAGCCCGTTGACGATGGCGCCCACCGGGCTGATCAGGTCGTGGCAAACCCGCGAGCAGAGCAATGCCGCCAGTTCAAGGGCATCGGGGGCGGGACCGGAGGACGGGGCGTCGGACATAGAGCGTTCCTGAAAATCGATGACAGCGCGAAAGCAGACGAATCGGACCACTGGCCAGCTGGCAGGCTTGATACACTGCGGACCCCTGTGGTGCCAACACGGCGGGACGAAAGGCTTCTTTTCGGTCTTCCGTCGGCAACCGTTGCAGCGCGGGTCCGCGAGATGCGACAAGTGGTTACACAGGGGATAAGACACAGGAGATAAGGCTTTTGATGGGCCCGCCAACCGACCGACCCGTTTTGTCCGCGACGATCGACCGTGGAGCCGCCGCCCGCTTGATGGCGCCCCTGACCGAGCTCGTTGCGCTCGCTGGAGCTGCGATCCTTCGAGTGGATCGCACGCGGATGCGCATCGACGGCAAAATCGATGGCTCGCCGGTGACGGAAGCGGACCTTGCCGCCGACCGCATCATCGCCGACGGGCTTGCCCGGCTGGCACCTGGGATTCTCGCGCTGTCGGAGGAACGCGTGACGCCGGAAAGCGGCGGCTGCCCAAAGGACTGTCCAAGGGCGTTCTTCCTGATCGATCCGCTGGACGGCACCAAGGAATTCGTCGCCGGGCGCAACGAATTCACCGTCAATCTCGCTTTGGTGGTCGATGGAACCCCGCTGCTCGGCATCATCGGCGCGCCGGCGCTCGGATTGATCTGGCGCGGCCTGGTCGGCCAAGGCGCTGACAAGCACGCCGAGCGGCTTGTGGTCACAAACAGCGGGATCGGCCATGAGATCGGACTTGCGCAACCGATCCGCACCCGGCCTTTCCCTTCCCCCGGAAAACCATGGGTCGCTGCGGTGAGCCGTTCGCATGGCGACGCCGCGACCGAAGCCTTTATTGATGCCCGGCCCGGGGCTATCCGCGAGAAGCTCGGCTCGGCCGTGAAATTGGCGAAGGTCGCGGAGGGCGCGGTCGATATCTATCCGCGGCTGGCGCCGACCAGCGAATGGGACATCGCGGCCGGCCACGCCATCGTCACGGCCGCCGGCGGCAAAATCACAGATGCGGCCGGAGGCGACTTGCGGTTCGGCCAAGGTATTCAAGAAGGCGCGAGGGATTTTATCGTGCCGGCCTTCATCGCCTGGGGCGATCCGACGGCGGCCCGAGCGTGATGAGTTTTCGTTGAATCGCTCGGCACCTGCCCTTCTTCACCTCTCCCCGCCTGCGGGGAGAAGGAGCACAGCGTCACTGCGGTTACAGGGGAATCATTGCGCCCTGGCGGACGTCTACTGCGCCAGTTGCTCCTCAAGCGCCGGCCAGCGCGCCCTCGCCTCCTTCAGATAAGGCGCCGGGTTGGCGGCAAAGGCGTCGCGGGCGTCCTCGTGCCCGAACAGATAAAGCCGATCGCCGGAGACGAGCCAGAACAGCGGGCTTCCGGCGACCGTGATGCCACGCGCCAGGTCCACGGGGTCATAACCGCCGAATTGGGGACCATAGATTTCGGGATGCGCGACAAAGGAGGCGCGGTTGCCCTCATTGCGAAAACGCCAGACCGCGCCGGCTTGGGCGGCCTCGAAGTCCGGCAGGCCGAGTTCCGGGCGGGCGTCGATGAAGTAGGCCAGGACGTCATAGCCTCCGATGGCCAGACCGCTGTAACGGTTGGTGATGACCCGCTCCGTCGTCTGGGCCAGCACCAGGGGCCCCAACGCCACAGTTGCGCCCAATCCCAGAAGAAGGCCGAGCGCGATCAAGGCCGTGGCGGGACCAAAATGCGGCCTCGTGGCGATGGCGTTTGCTTCCTGCCGTTGTCGCGTCATAGTTGAGCCTGATAACGTCCGAGTCGGGGGGTATCGGGTTCAGCCTAAATTCATGCTGGTCAGGATTAGGTTAAGGACGACACTCGGATTCGACGCCAGGGGACTTTAATGACGATCGCTTTCCGCCTTGCCGCAACGACGCTCGT
>Ga0210401_10008668_pt1 | contig 10064 bp, 8 predicted proteins | sample IncBWH32MmetaG_FD_150866 | JGI IMG/M metagenome (GOLD analysis project Ga0210401, IMG submission 150866) | Forest soil microbial communities from Barre Woods Harvard Forest LTER site, Petersham, Massachusetts, United States - Inc-BW-H-32-M | ecosystem: Environmental > Terrestrial > Soil >... | reverse complement strand
GCCCGCAGGTCACCCCCGTGTGGTTCGATTACGACGGGCAGCACCTGCGTGTAAATTCGGCGCTGGGCCGCGTGAAGGACAAGAACATTCGCCGCGACCCGCGCGTCGCGCTGGCGATTGTCGATCCGGAAAACCCTTACCGTTATATGGAGGTCCGCGGCAAGGTAGTCGAGATCACGCAGAACGGCGCGGACGACCACATCAATTCCCTGTCGCAAAAATATTTGGGCAATCCGGTGTATCCGTACCGGCAGCCCGGCGAAGTGCGCGTACTCTACAAGATCGAGCCCGATCGATTCAGCACGATGGGCTAAGTAGCACAGACACTCCTGTCTGTGTCCCAACAGCCCACATCGCGAATCATGCAAGTCCAATAAACGCGTCGAAGGCAGTATCGAAGTTTGATTATTGTTGCGTTGCGTGGTCGATGAACGCGCCTATGTGGTTGTGCAGGTTTACGCGGTCTTCGTCGTGAAGGTACATCATGTGGCCCGCGGAGTAGTAGTCCTCTTTGATGTTTTTCTGGAGGGCTTCCGGTAGGCCCAGGTGTTCCATAGTGAATTCGGTGGCGAAGAACGGTGTGGCGAAATCGAAGTAGCCGTTTTCGACCTGTACCAGCAAGCGAGGGTTGGTGATCATGGCTTGGGCCAGGTCGCCTTCTACGTTGGGGGCCCCGGGAAAGAAACGCCGCGGGCCGTTTTGCTGGCGCGTCCAGTTCCAGTTTCCTCCCCCGCCGTTGGTGTTGTGATAGACCTTCTCACCTCCGAATTTCAATTCGTTGTGATTGTAGGCGTTGATTAGCGCGGTGAACGCGCCTCCTACCGCGGGGCCTTCAGGATCGCCTTGGGCATTCTCTTCCAATAAATCGTAGGTGTAGCCGGTGAAACGCGCGTCGATGCGGCCTGTTGTCAGTCCGGCGCTGCGCTGGAGCTCGACGCGGAACTGGCTGAGCGTGACGCGCAGATCAGCTTTGATCAGGTAGTCTTCGCTCAGGCCAGTGAAGTAGGACAGTTTTTTCGCTACCGCGGTTTTTTCGGCGGAGGAGAGCTCGGCGCCCTTATAGAGAGCGGCGGCGTACTCGCCTTGCGCGTACTTGCGGGCGTCCTCGATGAACCCGGGCAGATCGGCGGGACGATCCTTCAAAACTTTGTGATACCAGGCGACCGCGGCGTAGCTTGGGAGATAGAAGATGTACGGCCGGTCGTCGCCGGGAGCGAATGTTAGCGTCGCGAGATCGAGGACCGAAGAGATCAGGACGATGCCGTTCAAGTGCACGGTGTCGTGATTCTGCAAATAATTCCCCAGGGCTGCCGAGCGGAATGTGCCGTAGCTTTCTCCGATCAGAAACTTCGGCGAATTCCAGCGATCGTTGCGGCTTAGGTACGTGACGATGAATTGCGCGAAGGCTTCTACGTCTTCATCAATCCCATAAAAATCTTTTTCCTGGGCTTTGCAAACAGCGTGGCTGTAGCCAGTGCCCATGGCGTCGATAAAGACGAGATCAGTTTTGTCGAGAAGGCTTTCGGTGTTGTCTACGAGCTTGTATGGGGCGGGAGGCGTGAAGACGCCGTCCACCGTGTGCGCGCGGCGTGGCCCGAAGGCGCCCATGTGCAGCCACATGGTGGCGGAGCCAGGGCCGCCGTTGTACAGGAATGAGACTGGGCGGAGGCTCGAGTCCTTCACGTCGCTGCGCGTGTAGGCTACGGAATACAGAAGTCCCGTCGGGTCGCCTTTGTCGTTTTTGAGTAGCGTGGTGCTGGCGGTGGCTTTGTAGGGAATCGTCTGCGCGCCGATGCGGAGGGTGTGGTCGGTGACGGAGGATTCTTCTTTGGTGGCGGCCGCGTCGCATTTGTCGGCGGGTTTTGTTTCGGAAGCCTTGGCGTCTTTGTCTGGAGCCTGCGCGGAGGCCTGTGGTGATTGAACAAAAAAGACGCATGTCATGGCTGCGAATAAAAACAGTGGATTCCTCATCCGATTGCTCCTCCGATTGCCCATCAATGTTTGGTTGCCAAGGGTATCGGCAAACCGGCGGATTGTATGTTGGCGCGGCAGTGTAGTCAAAGGGAGTCGAGTGAGTGGAGTCGAGCGAGTGGGATGCCGAGCGCGTTGGAGTGAGAAGTCACGCGACGATGGTTTGCGAAGACGCGGCGGCCGGACGCGCCAATTCTGTGTGAGAACCCAAGTTTTCGTCAGGGCACGGCTTCAGCCGTGCCGTAACTGAACCCGAATCAACAAGGCTTTAGCCGCTGAGGGCTTCTTCTCTCAGTTTTTGACACAGACTCTAAAGCGCGTTCCTGAATCGGTGACTGAAACGGGCGCTCGGAGATTAGGCTGTGGCTTTGGCTTCCACGGCGCTCAGGTTGGCGCGAAGATCGGACACCAGTTCGAAGGAGCGCAGGCGAGCTTTGTGGTCATAGATGTTGGCGGTGATGATCAGCTCGTCTGGATGCGTGACATCCAGGAAGTTTTGCAGGCCGCGGGTCACGGTTTCGGGGGAGCCTACTGCTGAGACCGTGAGCGTTTGGCTGGCGAGAGCTTTTTCCGCGGGAGACCAGAACGTGTCGATGTCGTCGATCGGAGGCGGAATCTGCCCGGGCATGCCCCGGCGAAGATTGGTGAACGATTGCTGCAGCGAGGTGAAGTGCCGTTGCGCTTCCCCGTCAGTGGCAGCCGCGACTACGTTGATGCCCAGCATGACGTACGGGTGGTCAAGTTGCTTCGAGGGCTTGAAGATGTGGCGGTAAAGCCGCAGCGCATCTAGCATATCGATCGGTGCGAAATGCGACGCGAATGCGAAGGGGAGGCCCAGGTGAGCGGCTAGCTGCGCGCTGAACAGGCTTGAGCCTAACAGCCAGGTGGGGACGTGCAGCCCGGCGCCCGGGACGGCCCTGATTTTCTGTCCGGGAGCGACCTCTTCGAAATAGTGTTGCAGCTCCAACACGTCTTCGGGAAAGCGGTCGGAGCTGGTGGCGAGATCGCGGCGTAGGGCGCGCGCGGTGAGGGTGTCCGTGCCAGGGGCGCGGCCGAGACCCAAATCGATCCGTCCGGGGAAAAGTGACGCCAGCGTCCCGAATTGCTCGGCGATAACCAGCGGAGAGTGATTCGGCAGCATAATGCCGCCGGAGCCGACGCGAATGGTTTTGGTGCCGCCGGCGATGTGTGCGATGACGATGGACGTGGCGGCGCTGGCGATGCCCGGCATGTTGTGGTGCTCGGCGAGCCAGTAACGATGGTAGCCCCATTGCTCGGCGTGCTGGGCAAGGTCGAGAGAGTTGCGGAACGCTTCGGAAGCGGTTGCGCCTTGCGGAATGGGCGAGAGGTCCAGGATGGAGATGGGAATCGTCATTGCTGGCATTCTTTTGATGATCGCGAGAACACCAGCGTTACTTACAAACGAAATGCCCACGTGAGGGCCATCCCTCACGTAGGCATGGAGAAGGAACACCGAAGCGGACTACATTTTTTGGACGATCACGTTCAGCGACGTGCTTTGGACGCTGCCAAAATTGACGCTGGTCGGGTCCATGGTCATGCCGATCTGCCAAAGCGTGTTGCCGGAGCTGTCGGTGAGGCTCAGCGTGAGTTGAATCTGCCCGACGAGGCCCATGATTTGTGGAGCCGCGAACAGCACGCAGGTGGCTTGACCGTTGGTCAGTGGCGTGTTGCCACCGAGCTTCACTTGCGAGGTGGCCATCGTGTAATTCAGCGTGCCAACCACCGGTGTGCCATCGGGATGGACGAAGGTCATGGTCAATTGCGGAGAGGCGCCATTCGAAGTGATTTCGATGGCGGTGACCTTGCCACGGTCGTGACCCGGAATGTTGTCGAGCTCGATTGTGGCTTGGCCGTTGGTTACGGCAAAGTCTACGCCCTTGATGAGCGCCGCACCCGCGCCGACGGTTGCGAAAATATCCAGATTCTGGATTACGACGGTCCCCTGCAACTTGACGTTGAACACGCGCCCGCCAACGAAATCGTCTCCCGAATTGAGTTCCGTGAAGTAAAGATTCGCGTGGTAAGCACCGTTCGCGACCGGAAAGCTGTACACCAGCGGGCTCGTATCGTCGGGCATGCGGCCATGCTGAAATAGAGCCGGGTCCGCAGTGCCCGAGACCGGACCGGTCATTGCGCTGACCATGCCGCCGCTGTAGTCATAGTCGCTTGCCCACGCTTGACCTTTCGAGTCCGTGAACGCGGAGCCTCCACATTTCACACGAATGGGCTGCTGCGTTTGCGCTTTTGCTGGGAGTGATGACAGAACAAGAAATGGGACGAGAGCTAGGGCCTTCCGCACGGATCCTCCTCGGATGCGATACCTAATCAAATTAGAAAACTTTAACGGCAAGCGTGAGAGGGGCTGAGCGGGGGCGCTTGCGACTTGGTGACAATAGGTTTCCGGTACTGTGCGGGCAACTGTCCGTAGGGCCGTATTTGGGACAGCAGTGGGCCTAGGTCTTCTTTGACCAAGGGCAGGTAAGAATGAGTGACGACGAGTTGAATGGCGAAAGAGCGGCGCACGGTTCCGTGCGTCTGAAAATGCGCATTCGTTCCGTGCGTGTGGAAACGCGCATTCGTTCCGCACCTTTGAAAATGGGGATTCGGTCCCTGCCTCTGAAAATGAGGATTCGCTCCCTGCCTTTGTAGGGGCGGGGCTTGTTTACCCTGAGCCTCGAAGGGCCCTGCCCGGCGTATGGAACAAGCTACATGCGAGCTGCGACGCGGGCGGCGATGTGATTGTCGGGAGTGCGCATGATGAGGACGAGGCTGTCGCCGAGAGGGACGCCGGCGCTGGGGACGGCGAACTCGTAGGACCACGCGAGTTTTTCTGGGACGGGATTGCCGTGCGCGGCGGCACGTGCCGTGGCTGTGGGCAGCACTGGATCGACGGAAAAATATTTGGGTTCGGCGTTGGCGATGGGCCGCAACTCGACGCCGTGCTTCCAGTACAGATACAGATGCATGGTGCTCATCATCGCGCGCGTGAGGTAGCGCGAGGAACTGGTGTTTTCCACTTGCGGCGGGCAGGTTTGATCATAGTGATCGAAGACTACGAATTGCAGCGACAATTGATCGGGAAACTGCGTTACGGTCTCGTTGCCGCGGCGGAAGACGGCGCCTCCGTCGGTGTCAATGCGCTTGAGATTGTCGAAAAAACCGGGCGCGGCGACGTGACCGGAGATACGGAAGCACGGGCCGTCGGGGATGGACCCGTTGGTTTGGAGGTACAGGCCGCCTTCGTAGTTCCAAACGGTTTTGTCGCGCGATGGTTGGGGCGCAGGAGTAACCCGCATTGCGGCGAGCAACAGAGCCACGCCCAGGCACGCCGGTACTCGGAGATGAAAGCGCAAGTTGAGATACCCCGCCAGAGAGAGTCTACTCCCGAACGGTTTGCGGAAAAATAGGGTGAATGGCGGATTCGCTTGTGAGACGCGGGGTCGCGGGATCTACAGTTCTTCGCGAGTCTCGCGCGCCGATAACGACATGCCATCCGCCCACGAATGTAGCGGCCGCTTTCCGGAGCGGGCGCTTCGCTGAAGGATGGGAAAGTGCAGTTGTTATTGCGCGCGGAGCAGGAACGAGAAACCGTCGACGGTGTGGATGGCTTTGCCGTCGCCCGCCGGTTTTACGTCACCTTGGCCTGCGCGGACGGCTTGGATGGCGTTGACGAGTCCAGCGAGAACGGAAGGCTGCGCGACTGGAACGTTGTGAGCGCCCAGGACGAGTTTGAGCTGCGGCGCCAGTTCGGCGATTTTTTTGACCGAGGCCACGTAGGCGTCCAGATCGGTTTCCGGGCGATAGAGCCAGATCGGGGCGGGATAGTAGGTGTCGCCGGTGAACAGCAGGCCGTTGTCGCGATCCAGCAGGCAGATCGCGTCTGGCGTGTGGCCCGGCGTGGCGATGATTTCCAGCGTGCGGCCGCCGAGATTCACCTTGAAACCATCGTGAACCGGGATGGAGACGTGCCACGGTTTGGTGGCGTATGTTTTGGGATCGAAGCCTTTCGGAAGATCGCCGCAGGTCTCGCCTGGAGCGATTTCCGCTTGGGCGTCTTCGCGCCCGCCTTTCGTGTTATTCCGAGTGAACGCCGTGTCCATTCCGAAGACGTAGGGGAATTGCCAGTTGCCGCCGATGTGATCGTTGTGGGTATGGGAATTGAGAACGACTATGGGGCGCGACGTGAGCCGGGTGACCAGCGCGTGAATGTTGCCGATACCCATCCCCGTGTCGAACAGCACCGCTTGCTTGGTCCCCATGATCAGATAGGAGATGGTTTCTTCGAATTGGTGAGGTTCGTAGATGGCGATCGTGTTGGGGGCGACTTTGTAGATTTCGAACCATGGCTCGCTGGGGAGGATGCGCTCCAGCGATTTGTATTCGGGCCGCGGAAGGTTGCGGCACCATTCGGGAAGTTCCGGCTCTGGCGCGGCAGCAGTGAGCGAAACATCTGACACCGAGGCCGCGGAGATCGGCACACCGGAATCGCGGAGACGTCCTGCCGGGGATTGGACCGGCCCGATCAGCGCCATGCACACGGCTACGCTGGATGCGATTGCCCGGAGGGCGCTGGATTTTCTTGGACGCGGCATGGTCTTTTCTATCTTGGCGTGGATCAACTTTTTCCGTATTTTTCATAGAACTTGTTGGTGAACAGCCTGGAAGGATCATATAACTTCTTTGCCGCCAGGAAGCGGTCGAAGTCCGGGTACGCTTTCCGTAACTGCACGGGGGAGTAGAAGAGTTGGTAGGGTAGATAGTAGGTACCGGCGAGGCCTAGCGCGAGATCGATCAAGTCCGTGGTGGTCTTCTGCAGGATCTGGCTTTCGCGGTCGTTGAATTTCTGATTGAAATACAGAACGTACGCGAACATGTCTTCGCGGGCATACGGAAGCGCCGTGATCGTGTCTTTGTGCACTATGCGGATGGTGACGTTGATGAGATTTGCGCCGTTGGCCTCGACAATTTTGTGCAGGCCGTCCACGAATTCGGGCAGGCGCTGCTGCGGGATGAAATATTCCTGCAGGATGTCGGTGTCGCGCAGGCGGTTCTCCAGGTAGTCCATGGAGTCGTACATTTCCTGATTGCGCGAGACGAGGCACCCTTCCTCTCGGCTCATCGCCTGGTTGCGCGTCATGCAAGTATGCAGGCGCGGCTCGCCGTATTTTTCGAGCGCCCAGCGCAGGCGGCGGCCCGGGCCTCCCGTCTTCGAGAAATTGATCACGAAACGATCGAGCCAGACGAAGCGTGCGGGCTTTAGCGGTTGCACCGGCACGCTTTCGGGGATCCGCTCGTAGGTGTGGATCGCGGCTTCGGTCAGATACGTGGAAGGCGACATCGAGAGACGCCCGTAGGCGAGACCGATCTTCGGATTCCCTTCGACGTTTTTCTGGTAATAGTCAGCGAAGTCCTTGTAGTCCAGGTAATGCGTCTTCCAGACGTACATTTCGTTGTCAACGACGTCCAGATCGACGTCGAGGATCACGCCCATCAGGCCGTAACCGCCTAGCGCGTTGCGGAACAACTCCGGATTTTCCGCAGGACTTGCGGTTTTGATCTCGCCGCTGGCCAGCATGATGCGCATCGACCGAACCGTGGATGCGATCGGGCCTGGATTGTGAGCGATGCCGTGGGCGTTGACGCTGAGCGTGCCGCCTACGCTGAAAATGTTGATGGATTGCATGGCTTTTACCGAGAGGCCCTGTGTGTCGAGGAAAAGTTGTACCTGCTTCCACGTGGCCCCGGTCTGGACGTTGAGGATCTTGTGCTCTTTGTCCAGCCGCAGCTGGTTGAAGCCGCGCATGTCCAGAACCACGCCGTCCTGGACGAAACTTTGCCCGCCCATACTGTGTCGCTGGCCTGCGGCCGTTACTTTCAGGTTGTGGTCGCGCGCGAATTGCAGCGCGTTCGTGATGTCCTCGACCGAAACCACTTTGACGATGCCGAACACGGAAGTCTTATTGAGGTGGCTGGCGTCGTTGATGAAGCCGCCGACTTGCTCAAAGGGCACTTGGGGAGACGCCGCTACTTGCAGCACCAGCGTGGTCGGCTTGGTTTGATCCGCGTTCGGAGGGTAGACGAAGTCCGACGTTTTTTCGTTTGCTGGCGCGGCGGAGTATTCGAAGAATTCCTTCGCCGCGATCACCACGATGGCGATCGCTAGAAAGAACGCAACGAGCCGGGACTTCTTGCGAGCCGGGGAGTTAGTGTTTTGCATAAGTGAGGCAAGAAGTAGGTACCCGCAAAGTATACGAGCAACTATCCTTGGAAGAGGTCTTCCAGGAGCTTCCTATGTCTAAAAAAATAACGACGATCCAGAAGTGTGCCTGGGGCTTCGCGGCGTTGTTTCTCGGGGTCTACCTGCTGGACTACGTGCCCGGAATCATGGACGCGAACGGGTTGATGTTCGGACTCTTTCAGATGACCAGCATCGTGGATCTCGGGCACTTGGGCGCGGGCACGTTGGCGGTCATCGGGGCGTTGATCTCCGCGAAGGCTGCGCGGATTTATTTCTGGGTGCTGGGCATCTGGTATTCGATCGACGTGGTTACCTATTTTGTCGGCCACCTGCACAAAATACCGCTGACGAAAAACATTCTGGTGAACATGCCGCACATTTTGATTTTCATCGCGGCGTTCTGGATCGCTCTAACCGTGAGCCTCCCAGGCTCCGAGAGATCCCCGAACACCGAGGCCTAGACGCACAAATGATCCCCTTCCTGAAGTGGTTTCTGCGGAAAGCTGCGATTGTACTGATTATTTCCCTTGGCGCGTTCGCGCTCTTTCTGATGGTTTTTGAATCCTGGTGCACGTTTTCAAAGGCCGATGTTGGAGCATTGCCGGACGATGGGCCGATTGCGGAGGCCAACGTCCGCAACCGGCCGCTCATGGATGCGTACTACAGCTATCCCGAGTGGTACATCGTCTGGAGCTACGAGGAGCGCGCGTCGTTTTTAGAAAAGGGCTCGCTGCCGAGTGAATTTCCATACTTCGGTTCGATCCACCAGTATTGGCGTGGATACTGCCAGATTTGCAGGATCACTCACAGCCGGCACCAGTCGAGTTTCGGCGGTCATGTGATGGAGGTGGTGCTGGGGACGAGCTTTGCGGCCGAATATACGGTGCGCGGTTTGTACGAGAAGTCGATTGGCGCCTTCAGCGAATGGACCAGCTCCGATCAACCCGTCGACGAAGACCGCTATGCGGCGCGCGTGGCGCGGGAGTATGCGAACTTCGTTTACATGCGGCCGTTCTACGAGTTTCATTTTGCGCATGCGCTGGCGGGATTGTGGAAAGAAACCAGCTTTTGGGGCCCGCATGAGTTTCGAAAGCTCGAGCGCAAAGGGATTCTCACCGTGGATTACGGCCTGCAATCGATCTACGCGGGAATCCTCGAGAAGCTGAGCCACATGACCTACGGTGCGGAACCCATCGAGACGTATACGTGGATTGATAACATGCCGGAATCGCTGTTTGCGAAGTATCCCGAGGTGCGCCGGGTGAAAAGCGGCGACGGGCGTTCGTACCTTGTGAGCATCCCGCGCTACCAGGAATTCACTCAGGTGGCCGTCAGGATGGCGAAGGATAATGTGCACTTTACGCAGATCGCGGGAAACAACGTGATCGTGGTCAGCGCGATGGTGCGGAACTGGACTTATGAAACGCCGGAAGAGCGCGTGCTGTTTTTCGAGAAGTTTTTGACGCAGCCCGACATGCAGAGGGTCGTGCTGGAGTGCCGCGTGCGCGATTTGCACCTGGTCCTGAACGATCTGGCGAGCCGCGGCACCATCGAGCACATCTACGATTACTGAAGCCCTCAGTCTGGCTCTCGTCGCCGCCGGTTGCCACTTTCCTGGTAGCGCCAGCATCCTGCTGGCTCCGTGTCAGTAGGTTTGGGGACGGAAACTAGAAATCGCTGCCCCACTACCGCAATGCCTTGCGGAACAAAATGGCGCTTTCGACGATTTCGTATCCCAGGCTTTGATGGACACGTTGCGATAGTGCGTTGCCAATTTGTGTGTCGGAAGCCATTTCTGTGCAGCCCTGACTTCGTGCCCAGTCTTCGGCAG
>Ga0210401_10008663_pt1 | contig 10068 bp, 4 predicted proteins | sample IncBWH32MmetaG_FD_150866 | JGI IMG/M metagenome (GOLD analysis project Ga0210401, IMG submission 150866) | Forest soil microbial communities from Barre Woods Harvard Forest LTER site, Petersham, Massachusetts, United States - Inc-BW-H-32-M | ecosystem: Environmental > Terrestrial > Soil >... | reverse complement strand
GCGGAGGCCGGCGCATTGATGGTGAAAGTGATGGTTTGAGAAGCCGGGATCGCCGTGGTAGTTTCGGACGCGGTGCCGCTGGCGTAGTTATTGTCGTTAAATTGGAAGGCTGTGACTGTGCAAGCACCCTTGCCTTCCCACATACTGTACGTTGCACCCGAGTTCCGACACGAGCCGTAGCTCTCATAAATCACGGGGTTGGAACTGTTACCCGTGGCAGCCACTGTAAAGCTGGTTGGATAGGCGGCCTGGGACGGAGCGTTGATGGTGAACGTAATTGGGTTGACGGCTAACGTCGCACTTGTCGTCTGCGTCACCTGAGAAGCTGGCAGGTAGCCGTTGCTGCCCGCCTGGTTGGCGATCACCGAGCAGGTGCCGCTGCCGCTGGTCATGGTGTACGTCCCGCCCACATTGCTGCAAACGCCCGAACTGCTGAAGACCACCTGATTCCCGCTACCACCACCCGTTGCCGCGACTGTGAAGTTGCTGCCGTATGCCGCGGTCGGCGGCGCGCTGGTCAGGAACGTAATCGTCTGACTCGCTCCGATGGTCAGATTAAAGTTCTGGATTGCAGGTGCCCCTACCCCGTTGAGTGCGTTGAACGTGAGGGTGAAAACGCCCGTCGCCGCGTTTGCCGCCGCATTCAGATTGCCGGTTCCATTCCCGTTGTCCGTGAACGTAACCCCGGCAGGCAGTGGCTGTGGTGCGACGCTCAGCGTCGAGGGCGGGAAACCGAGCGTGGTGACGGTGAACGCACCGGGCGTACCGGATACGAAAGTGACGGCGCTCGCGCTGGTGAAGGCCGGCGCCTGGTCCACGGTCAGGGTGAACATCTGGGTCGCGTCAGGACCGCTGCCGTTGTGGGCTGTGAATGTGATCGAGTAGGTTCCGCCTGTACCGGCCGCTGGCGTTCCGCTCAAGATGCCGGCGTTGAACATCACGCCGCTTGGTAATACGCCTGATTCGGTCAGCACCGGAGCAGGATAGCCGGATGCAGTCACCGTAAACGAGCCTTGACCACCGGCCGTGAAAGTCGTGCTGTTCGGGGTGGTGATGGCCGGGGCCTGGTTCACCTGCAAGGTAAAGTTCTGCGTGGCGGGGGAACCGGAACCGTTCTTGGGGCTCGCGGTGAGCGTAATGGGATAGCTGCCGCCTGTACCTGCCGCGGGAATTCCGACGATCGACGCTGTCCCAATACGGTTGTCGTTGAACGTGACTCCGTTGGGTAGTTGTCCCGCCGCAGTAATCACAGGAAAGCCGCCCGCGGTCACGGTAAACGCGCCGGGCACGCCAACCTTGAAAGTCGCGCTATTCCCGCTCGTAATGGCCGGGGCCTGGATATTCGCGTTGTTGAGCAGAATTGAGACATCACTGTCGCCTTGGTTCGCGACGGCAAGATCCGGCTGAACGTCTTGATTGAAATCTCCCACGGCCAGTGACACCGGTTTGCTGCCCACCTGGAAAGTTGTAGAAGCCTGGAACGTGCAATCGCCGTTGCCGAGGAGAATGCTCACAGTATTGCTGCCTGCGTTGGCTACTGCGACGTCCTGCTTGCCATCGCCGTTGAAATCCCCCACAGCGACTGCGGTCGGATTCGTCCCCACGCTGTAAGACACGGCAGCCTTGAACGTACCGTCCCTGTTCCCCACCAGCACACTCAAAGTGTTGCTGCCGCCATTGGCCACCACGATGTCGGCTATCCCGTCCACATCACCGTCGCCCACGGCAACAGCTGTCGGACCCGTACCCACGAGGTACGCGACTGCTGGCATGAACGTGCCATCTCCATGGCCCAGCAGCACGCTGACTGTGTTGTCGCCCCCGTTCGCTACAACCAGATCCAGGTTGCCATCGCCGTTGAAATCCCCCACTGCGACTGCGGTCGGGCTCGACCCCACGGGGTAAGACACCGCACCCTTGAACGTGCCGTCCCCGTTCCCCACTAGCACGCTGAGTGTGTTGTCGCCCCCGTTCGCTACGACCAGATCCAGGTTGCCATCGTTGTTAAAGTCTCCTACGGCTACCCCGGTCGGATTCTTGCCCACCGGAATCGGGGAGTTCGTAGCCGTACCAAAGGTGCCGTCCCCGTTGCCAATCAGCACGCTGATTGTGTTGTCGCCCCCGTTCGCCACAGCTAAATCCGGATAGCCGTCGCCGTTGAAGTTTCCTGCGGCCAGCGCGGTTGGACTGTTGCCCACCGAAGAGTTGACGGCCGACTGGAACGTCCCGTCCTGGTTGCCAATCAGCACGCTGACTGTGTTGTCGCCCCCGTTCGCCACAGCTAGATCCGGATAGCCGTCGACGTTGACGTTGAAGTTTCCTACCGTCACTGCGGTTGGACCCGAACCCGCCAGATAGGTCGCTGGTAACTGGAATGAGGGTTGATAGGACGTGCCAGCGCTCACGTTAAGGCTAACCGTGGTGCTGCTCGTCAGTCCTCCCGAAGTGCCCGTTATGGTTACGGTCACAGTTCCTATGGTCGCAGTACTGCTGGCCGTCAAAGTCAGGGTGCTCGCGCCATTGACCGTGCCCGTGACCGCGGTGGGATTGGGGCTGAACGACGCGGTTACGCGGTTCGGCAGTCCGGTGGCCGACAGAGTCACGTTACCGCTGAAATTAAACAGGGATGCGACAGTAATGCCTGTGCTGCCGCTGGCTCCGCCCTGAGTGATCATTACGCTGTTCGGCGATGCCGTCAGACTGAAGTTCGGAGGCGGAGAAGCAACCACCGTCAGGCTGATGGTGGCGGTCTCGGTCACAGCGCCATATGTGCCGACGATCGTTACGCTCGACGTTCCAAGGGTCGCCCCATAAGCCGCCGTCAGCGTCAACGTGCTTGCGGTTGTCGTTGAGATGGGGCTGAAGCCAGCCGTCACGCCGCTCGGTAATCCGGTGGCCGAAAAATTCACCGCGCCGCTGAAGCCGTTCGCCGGGGCAATCGTGATCGTGCTTGTGCCGCCGCTGGCGCCCTGAGTGATGGACAGACTGTTCGGCGATGCCGAAAGAGTGAAGGCGGGAATGACGCTAAGGCTCATGGTGGCAGTGTGGGACAAACTGCCGGACGAACCGAAGATCGTCAGCGTGACGGTCCCAATGCGTGCTATCCCCGATGCGGTTAACGTCAAATGGGCCGTGGTGGTCGCGGGGTTCTGATCGAACGATGCCGTTACTCCATTCGGCAGCCCGGATACCCACAAGCTCACGGATCCGGTGAAGCCATTCGTCGGAGTGATCGTGATGGTGCTGGCGCCGCTGCTTGTTTGCGCAATGGTCAGATTGTTTGGGGAAGGCGAGAAACTGAAATTCGGCGTCGTCGCTGTGGGCCAGTTGTTGACCAGGTTGGCCGCGTTGAGGGTCCCCAGTCCGGTCGCGAAATCCCATCCGGTTGCAGTGCCATAAGCTGGGCTGTACGAACTGTTCGAAGTGGAGAGCACTCCGTAAGTCGCGCCTGGCGAAGGTTGATAGCAGTTGGGACTCCCCGTGTAACAGGCCAGGTCCATGTCACCCTGGCTCACGTCGTAAAAAATGCACGAACTCGCGGGGCCATTGCCTGAGGTGGAATCGCAGGAAGCACTGCCTGCACCGCCGTATTCGGCAGCGGCGAGGCTGTAGTAGATGGGGTTGGGATTGCCTTGGCTCGAACCCGCCTTCTGGTTGATCAAAGCCTGGATACCAGCCATGATGGGCGCCGCAAACGACGTCCCGCCCGCCCCGGACCATGCGCTGGGGTTGCCGGGAGGACAGGGTGTTCCGCCATAGTTGGTGTCGGAATCGCAAAAAATGTAGTAGTGGCCCCACACGCCGTTGGCAGCGAACAGAGAGACGTCGGGAAGGTCGCGGACGTTATCGGCAGGATTGCCTACAACCGCTTGCCAGGCCGGCTTGGCCCAGCCTGCGCAGGTTCCATCGACCACACCCGGGGTGTTGGCTGCCCCGGTTGCACAGCCACTGGGGCCGCCACTGCCCGCGGCGGTCGTCAGGAAAGACGCGCCCGTGGAACTGTTGCAAAAGCCGCTTGCTCCGTAGGTGGTCGAAAAACTATCGAAGTTGGCAATGAGTACGCTGGCGCAGGAGTCGTTCCAGGGAATCTCAGGCACATAAGACTGCGCCGAGCCGTAGGTTGCTGTGTTCGTCGAACTCCAGTACTTGCTTGTGGTGCCGGCGTAGGTGTCGCCGAAGTCCGTCCCGCCCACAGCTACGTTATAGGGCGTCGAAGCAAATCCGTTGACGCCGATCCCGTGCAAAGCGACGGAAGAGCGTGGGTCGCAGCCGGCGGCCCCTTCGTCACCCGAAGCAACAAAAACCGATACTCCTTCAGTCACGGCTTGCGCGTACGTCGACGAGTAGGCGAGATTGGCGGCGGCTCCATTGGTTGCTTCGCACTCGCCGTAGCTGATGCTCACAATAGCCGGGGGTGTGCCTTGGTCGAGAAGGTTCTGCAGCGCGATTAAACCGCCAAAGGTCACGCCCGAGTCGCTGCAGGAGGCCAACTCAATCGTCGCACTCGGCGCCGCCGCGCTGGCGTACTCTGCATCCAGGATTGCCTCAATGTCGTTAGCATTTACCCCTGGATCTGAGCAGTTTGTGCCTCCACTCGAAGGTGCCGGATTGACCTGCGTAAAGTTACCGCCATAACCAGAGATCCCGAAAGTCGAGCGGAATGTCGGCCAATCCTGGTTGCTGTTTCCGTTGGGGACATCGGTATTTTCGATCACTACTATCGTCTGGCCTTGTCCCGACGTCCCGCTGTTGAATAGAGGATTCAAGTTATAAATGGTGGCCAAGTCTGCGGGCACGACTCCCTCGAACGTGCCGTTCGTCGTGAAGGTGTACGCGGGGCGCATTTGATACATCGTGCGCGGCATGAAGTCGTGTAAGGAAACGATACCCGCCACGGCTGGCGCCAGGGCAGATGGAATCTGCGGATCGCTCATATTGGCGATATGCGTCCGCCCGTCCACTTCCAGCCGGTGAATCTCGGTTCGAAATGCTTCCCGGACCTGGCCCGCCGTGCCTGAGAAATCAATCATCAAGCCATTGGGATAGGTCACGTTGACCTTGAAGCCATGTGACTGCAGCCACTCCGTGACAGTGGCGAGATCGGGTTTCGCCAGGCCGAACCGATCCCCAAATTCCTGTGCCGTGATCCAGTGGTGGAAGTTTGGCGACCCCGGAGTCTGCAGTCCCGCGATGAATTTCTGCAGTGCCCGCTCGCTCGCAGGAGAGCGTCGGAGATGGAGCAACATGTGCTCGATATGGAACTGATCCCCGACTGCGCCTCTGTCATTCGCAGCGTTTGCCTCCGGACGCGTGTTGCTCTTAAGCGTGACCAGCTTTCCCTCATCGACCGGCTGCGTGATCAGGATGTGTCCCGACGCGCCTGATTCCACCTGCGCCGTCGCCCAGCTGGCCGCGAAAACCAGCACAAGAACTTTGACGAAACAGCCAGTTCGTTTCATGAACCCGGGCATGCTCACTTTGGGACTTGTGTTCAGGCTGGAGTCGGGGAGGTTTATCATGGTCGTCGAATTCCTTTCATCGTGTGTAGCGACAACCCAAAATTTCGAACATATCCCACAGCCATACTTCTGCTCCGGGAGCCTGGCCCGCGAGGGTGCACACCGGGATCGACTCCGGCAGATTGCTGCGCAGTCTCAACAAGGCAGAGGGTATCGCCAGGACGCAACGTTCTCGACCATGCGTCCTTGGCGGAGACTCCGCTGATGATTTATTGGGGTAGTTCGCGAAAGGGCAGTTTGAGGGGTACCCGCTCAGACGCGAATGCCGTTGTGAGAGCGCGCGGCCGCGCTCTCTCATCCAGGCAACCGGAGGACACGTTCAGGCTGGGAGCTACATGCGCTTAAAGACAATACGAGATAAGCGGGCAGGATTTGCTTTTGAACGGGATGTGCCATGGGGGATCTCCTGTCAAGAGGTCGCTTCGTGCCTTGCGAAGTTTGCCTAGGAAGTGACCGCGCCTTGGGAAGTGGCCGTACCCCTGGGAATGGCCCTTGTGCACGCTCACGCCTGAATCCGTGAGATAAAGATGGGAAGGGATCGCCGTCACGGAGTCTATTCCGGATGGAGACGAGGATAGACCCGCTTGCAGCGTTACGGAAGCTAAGTCACTTGTTGGAAGTTGTCAAGATGTCAGAAATTTGAACTGATGACATAACGACGTCGGCCTCACGCGTATAGTTTGAATGTTCAGCGTTTCGTGCTCTTGGTTCGGGTGTGCTCGGCATTCGGCGAGTGTATATTCCGAAGCCCGGAAAGCAGGAGAAACGCCCGTTGGGCGTGCCTTGTGTAGCGGACCGGGCCCTCCAGAGAAGCGCCGCACAGGTGCTGACCACCATTTATGAGCAGGACTTTTTGCCGTGCTCGTTTGGCGGTCGGCCTGGACGGGGTACCCATCAAGCGCTGGCCAGCCTGCATGAGGTGATTTCTGGCCGGCAGGTGGAATGGGTGCTGGAGGCGGACCTCAAGAACTTCTTCGGGAGCTTAAGTCACGAATGGATGCTCCGCTTTGTCGAACATCGGGTAGGAGACCCGCGTCTGATCAGCTTGATCCGACGCTGGCTGAAAGCAAGCATTCTGGAAGATGGGGAGATTTCTGCGAATGAGGAGGGTACACCGCAAGGGGGGTCGATCAGCGTATTGCTGAGTAATGTATATCTGCACTATGTGCTCGATCTGTGGTTCGAGCGGGTGGCCAAGCCTCGGCTAAGGGGTGAGGCCTACTTAGTGCGATACATCGACGACTTTGTGTTGTGCTTCCAATATCGCGCGGACGCTCTCCGGGTCCAGAAGGCGCTGTGCCAGAGATTGCGGAAGTTTGGCTCGACTCTGGAATCGACCAAGACCAAGCTCGTCGAATTTGGTCGCTTTGCGCAGCGACATGCCAGCAAGCGTGGCCGGAACCGCCCACAGACAATTTATTTCTTGGGCTTCACGCTGTACTGCACTCGCAATCGGAAGGGCAACTTTCGGGTTGGACTGCGTACGGAAAAGTCACGCTTGCGACGGTCGTTGATGCGATTCCAGGACCAAATGCGGCGGATGCGGCATTTGTCGATCCGAGAACAGGCGGACATCCTCAATCCCATGCTCCGCGGCCACTATGCGTACTACGGCATTGCCGGGAACTTCCGAGCATTGCAACGGGTCCATCGGGCCGTGGAGTGTTACTGGCGCATCATGCTCAGCAGTCGGAGTTGGAAGGGGCAGGTCTTGTGGAAGCAATTCCAACAGCTCAAGGAACGGTTTCCATTAGTGCGACCAAGGCTGTATCTCCCTTACTCGGAGTTGCAAGCTGTCGCCGTGCTGTGAAGCACCTTCTGACGAGCGTAGTGCGGGAAATCTGCACGCTACGTTCTGTGGGAGCCGGGGAGCGGGCAACCGCCCTCGGCCACCCGGTGCGCACCAGGCAACTGGTGTCCCTACCGCGATCGCCAACTGCCAACATAGATATGCCTGTCGCCCTGCGAGCGTCTTTGCAGAAGTGTGCTGTTTTGACCAGACATGCGTTTGCTAGCGTGCCTAGGATATCTCTTCTCCGCAGGTGTGTTATGTATTGTCCATCGTGCGCGTCAGACGCTCAGGCGAAATTCGCTGCTGAGATAAACATTCATCTCGGCGGCCTCAGAAATATTGATAATCCTGGCCTTCTGGTATTCCCGAACCTTTTGGTCTGTCTAGAGTGCGGTTTTTCCTGGTTTACCACCCCGGAAACCGAATTGGCGCTGCTTGCGATGTGTTCTCCGAAAAGGGATGCCTCAACCCGAAAAGGGGACGGTCGCGATGTCGCATTCGGTCGCACGACTGCGGCTTGAGCGTCATTGGAGATTTGCCGAACAGGGTCAATGTGGAGGCCTAAGAGTAATGCCCAACCGTTCCCGCATTTTGATTGCGGACGACCATAATCTCGTGGCGGAGTTGTGCAAGCGACTCCTCGAGACCGAGTTTGATGTAGTCGGAGTAATCAGCAATGGTCGCGCCCTTATGTGTGCTGCCGGCGAATTGAGGCCGGACGTCGTGGTGCTCGATATTGCCATGCCCATTCTGAACGGTTTGGATGCGGGGCGGCAGCTGAAGCAGCTGCTTCCCGCTGTCAAACTGGTGTATCTGACTATGAATCCTGATGTCGAAGTGGCCGCGGAAGCCTTCCGGCGCGGGGCCTCGGGATACCTGCTGAAGACCTGTGCGGCGGCTGACATCGTGCTTGCGGTGCGCGACGTGTTGCGAGGCAAGTCGTATATCTCCAAGGCCCTGTCGCGAGACACCCTCGACTTCATGCGGCGGCAAGCTAAGGGACTGGTCAACGAAGGCGAACTGCTGACCCAGCGGCAGAGAGAGGTCCTGCAACTGCTCGCCGAAGGCAAGGTGATGAAGGAAGTTGGCGACATCCTGCACATGACAGCCAGGACGGTGGCCTATCACAAGTACCGGATGATGGCAGTGCTTGGCGCCAAAAACAACGCCGAGCTTGTCAAGTACGCCGTAAGGAACCACATGGTGGCTGCTTAGACGAAATCGCGGCTCCACTTCCTTGTGCACTTTCGGGACTGGTGTCGGAGTGACGGCAACTGGCACCATCTACCTTGGACCAAAATGGTTTCATAACGGTGACGTGCAACAAGACTTTTACACTCTTTGACCCACCCGTCAGTTCTGCCAGTAGCCGAGTCCACTGAGGCCCAATAGCATCTCGCTGCGAAGCTTGGTACGTTGATCTGCGCGTCTCAGCAGCCATGGCGGCCACCAATGCAGTTGGCCCAATGCGATTCCGCAGCGCCCAAGTCTCGAAGGGGTGCTTGGTGTCGAGAACGACCATACTCCTTGCTGACGACAACTCTGCTGTTCTCACTTATGTCAGCAAGAGGCTCGACAAGGAGAAAGACTACAAGGTTATTGCCGCCATCTCCGACGGGGCGACTGTAGTTCACGATTCCCTGCGCCTGAAACCCGATGTCATCATCCTGGACATTTCCATGGGGGAAATGAACGGGATCGATATTGCACGTCATTTGCGACATTCGGGGTGTAGTGCCAAGATCGTCTTCCTGACCGTGCATGAAGACGCCGATTATGTGAACGCCGCGATCGGAGCCGGGGGCTCGGCTTATGTTGTGAAACCCCGCTTGAGTCTGGATCTGCTCTCCGCTATCAGCGCCGTGCTTTCCAACAAGCTCTTTGTGTCCGCGAGCTTGTGGACAAATTCTTAACTAATGTAACCGCATTATAAGAGGGCGCCCCTTTTGGAGTAGGTTGTCATCGTTGACATGATCACCTACGAAAGGAGCACCCTCGATGAGCAGTGAAAAGTATATTGGGCTGGATGTTCATCAAGCAACGATCTCAGTCGCGGTGATGGATTCGCAGGGCAAGATCATCATGGAATCCATCCTTGAAACTAAAGCCTCAACGCTTCTGGAGTTTCTTCGCTGGACTACGCGGCAGCCTGTTCGTGACTTTTGAAGAAGGCACCTGGGCCGCCTGGCTCTACGACCTACTCAAGCCGCATGTGACCGAGGTCCTGGTGTGCAATCCACGCAAGATCGCACTGGTCAAACAGGGCAACAAGAGTGACAAGATCGATGCTCGCAAACTTGCCGAGCGGCTACGACTTCACGATCTCAAGCCCGTGTACCATGGCGAAACCGGGGTACGCATGCTGCGCGAGCTGGCCCGCAGTTATCTAACCGTGGTCAAGGATCTTTCCCGAGTTATGAATCGGTTGAAAGCCCTGTATCGCAGCTGGGCGATACCCTGTGCCGGTCGCGATGTTTACTACACTCGCCATCGTAGCCAATGGTTGGAGAAAATCTCCGAAGCTGGGACGCGCCGGCGAACCGAGCAACTCTATGAGCAACTGGATATGCTGCAGCACTTACGCCAGCAAGCGCGGCGCGAACTGCTGGCGGAGAGTCGCAAACATGCCATCACCGCCAAGCTCAGACAGATTCCCTCCCTGGGACCGATTCGCTCGGCTTTGGCGGTGGCACTGATTCAGACGCCCCATCGTTTTCGCAGCAAGCGCCAACTGTGGACCTACAGCGGACTGGGGCT
>Ga0210401_10008655_pt1 | contig 10072 bp, 10 predicted proteins | sample IncBWH32MmetaG_FD_150866 | JGI IMG/M metagenome (GOLD analysis project Ga0210401, IMG submission 150866) | Forest soil microbial communities from Barre Woods Harvard Forest LTER site, Petersham, Massachusetts, United States - Inc-BW-H-32-M | ecosystem: Environmental > Terrestrial > Soil >... | reverse complement strand
CGCGTATGCGAAAGACAAGTTGGCAAGTTTGCAGAAGGCGTACGACTTTTTGCGTTCCACGTATGACGAGCGCGGCTTCCCCGAGAATCAAGGCGTCGGGCATGGCTGGGTGGAAGGTGGTCCGCTGCTACCAGTGAAGACGGAGTTATACCAAACGGCACTCGGCATTGAAGCGCTGCGTGCTCTTGGCAATTTGGCTCACCTGACCGGTAAAGAGGAACTTAGCGCCGGCCTGACGAAAACGTTCGAACAGCAAGAGCAGCGAATGAACGAGGCATTCTGGCTGCCTGATGCGAAACGGTTTGCATTTGCATTAGACCAGCAAAATCATCCCATAGACGAGCCCACAGTCCTGTCCACGGTGCCGATGTGGTTTGGTCTGCTGAACGGCGCGCACGCGCAAGACATGATTTCGCAGCTCGCGGCTCCGGAACACCAGACCGACTGGGGCATGCGGATCATCTCGTCGAAGTCGCAGAAATTCAGCGGCGGTGGCTATCACTACGGTTCGGTTTGGCCGCTGTTCACCGGATGGGCTGCGGTCGGCGAATACAAATATCACCGCGCATTTCCCGCGTACGAAAATCTTCGCTCCAACGCCTTGCTGGCGCTTGACGGTTCGTTGGGGCATGTAACGGAAGTTATCTCGGGAGATTATTACCAGCCGCTATCGACCAGTTCGCCGCACCAAATCTGGTCCGCAGCCATGGTGATTAATCCGTTGCTGCGAGGCCTATTTGGACTGGAAACTGATGCCATCTCGCACAAACTCACGTTCGCGCCGCACGTGCCTCCCGATTGGCCTTCGTTCGTAATTTCCAATCAGCCGGTCGCGGACTCCAACATAACGATCAGCTATGTGCGAACTGCTGATGAGCTACAGTTTGACTTTGTGCGCACAAAAGGCGGCGGAGAATGCCAAGTCGAGTTCAGTCCAAGTGTGAGTCCGCGCGCGAAGGTCACGAAAGTTGAGCTGAATGGCAAGCCGCTGGCGTTTCACATGGAACAAAGCCCAGTCGATCAGCATGTCGTCGCGCGGTTTCCCTTGGCAGCCTCGAAGGCGCAAATAAAAATATTCGTTCAGCATAATTTTGGACTTGGGCTGAGTGCTCATTTGCCCGCACTCGGCGGCAGCAGCGAGGGACTGCGAGTCTTGTCAGAAACATGGTCCGCCGCCAAGGATCAACTAACGCTAGACGTGGAAGGAATCGCGGGCCAGACATATTTACTGAAAGTTCTTGACGCGCAGGAAGTTCAAAAGGTGGAGGGAGGCTCAATGGAACATGCCGTTGACGGAGATTTTCTGCGAGTGGTAATCCCAAGCTCCCAAGAGCAGGCGTACACGCGCAGCAGGGTCACTCTTCATTTTTAAGCGAAAATACAGTTATTTCTAACGATTCACGGCCGGCCTGGGCCTCCAAGAATCGATGTTTCCCGTGTAACCTTCAGGCCAATCGCCACTCCCATGTACGAACGGAACAGCGTAAGTTCCGGGGTATAGTGCATCTAAATAGAGGAAACCGCTGACGGACCCGGGCGCGTAGTAAACAAGAGGTAGCGCATGCTGATTAAGAAAGAAGCTGATCTGACCTACGCGGACGTCACGCCTAAGGCGACGTACCTCAACCGCCGTCAGATCCTGAAGACCATGGGAATCGCGGCGGGAGCCGCAGCGGTAGGTGGAGCGGCGCTCTCACGCATACTTACTCCGTCGACCTCGGTCTATGCCGGCGCGAAGCTGGATGTCGCCGTCAAGAGCCCGTTCAGCACCACAGAAAAGCCGAACACCTACGAAGACGTGACCCACTACAACAATTTCTACGAGTTTGGCACCGATAAGGGCGATCCTTCCAAAAACGCCCAGAAATTCCGCACCTCCCCGTGGACCGTCTCCGTCGAGGGCGAGGTCAAAAATCCCAAGAAGTACAGCATGGACGACATTCTGAAGCTGGCGCCGCTGGAGGAACGGATTTACCGGCATCGGTGCGTGGAAGCATGGTCGATTGTCGTGCCGTGGATTGGATTTTCTCTAAATACCGTGGCCAAGCTCGCGCAGCCTACCGAGAAAGCAAAGTATGTTGCGTTCGAATCCTACTTTGACCGCTCGCAAATGCCGCAAGCGAGTTATGCCGGCATCGACTTTCCTTATGTTGAAGGGCTACGCCTCGACGAAGCTATGAATCCTCTTACGCTGCTGTGCGTCGGCATGTATGGAGAGACGCTGCCCAATCAAGATGGCGCGCCGGTCCGCATCATCGTTCCCTGGAAGTACGGCTACAAGAGCATCAAGTCCATCGTAAAAATTCGCTTCACCAAAAGTGAGCCGCCCACCACTTGGAATCGCTCTGCTCCCAACGAGTATGGTTTCTATTCCAACGTGAATCCCAACGTGGATCATCCGCGCTGGAGCCAGGCTTCGGAGCGCCGCCTGGGTGAGATACTCAAGCGCAAAACGCTGCTGTTCAATGGATACGGCGATCAGGTGGCTAGCATGTATAGCGGCATGGATCTGAAGAAAAATTACTAACGTGATCGCGACGCTTCGAACATTTCTCCTGACCAAATGGGCCAAGGTGCTGGTGTTCACCCTGGGTCTGCTGCCTTTGGTTTTTCTGGGATTCCGCGCATTGAATGGCCAGCTCACTGCCAATCCTGTGGAATTTCTGCAGCACTTTACCGGCGACTGGACCCTGCGTTTTCTAATCATCACGCTGGCTATCACGCCGCTGCGAAAATCACTGAACCTGCCGGAGCTGATCCGTTTTCGCCGCATGCTTGGCCTGTTTGCGTTTTTCTATGTCTGCCTGCACTTCCTTACGTACATCGGGCCGGACCAAGCCTTTAACCTCGCCGGCATGTGGAAGGATGTGGAGAAGCGCCGCTACATCACCGTGGGCTTTCTAGGTTTCCTTCTGCTAATCCCACTTGCCATCACCTCCACCAAAGGCTGGATTCGTCGCCTCGGCGGCAAGCGCTGGCAAACTTTGCATCGCGCGGTGTACATCGCCGCGATCTGTGGAGTGATTCACTACTACTGGCTGGTGAAGTCAGACGTGCGCAAGCCAGTGTTTTACGGAGTGCTGGTTGCCGCTCTGCTGCTGTGGCGTTTGGCAGACTGGCTGCGCAAACGAACCGCTGCGGTGGCAGTTAAAACCGCCCCCAGCGCCAGCTGAGAAAGAACTTCATACGAGTTGGAATTGGGGACTGCAGAACGGCGGGCTAATTCGAGTTATCAGGCGTGGCGTTACGAGGCTGGGCTTGTGCATCGAAATCAATTCCCCAGAAATGCGGCGCTGGAGTCAGGAATTCCACGCCAACTCGCTGGCCCCGCGCTCCCGGCTCGCCCACAAACACGATACGGCATTCCTGTTCTTCCAAAGTCTCGGGATTAATCAGAACCAGCAGCTCACCCGGATCCACCTCGTTTTTCAGGTAGACCAAGCCTCCGTGCGCATTCACCACCTGGCTCTCGCAGGTTTCCCGGAACTTGCGATGCGCGTGGCTGCGCCCCTTAGCCTGCAGGCGCATCCGATGAAACACACGCTGGCTACGGCGGCTCGAGGTATAGACTGCTTCGTTCATGGGACTATCATCAGTTGGGCAGGAAAAGCCGTCAATTGCCCTTCCGTACAGTGTTTCCCATTCGCCAAGCCGTCATTTCAGGCAGCGAAACTTGTGCCTTGCCGTTACTAGCCTTAGAATAACTACAGCGGTTTCGGCAGTAGCAAATAAGTCGTTCATCCCTATCCGCGGCCGCCTTTCTTTGAAATTTCGCGTATTTACTCGCGTCTTATCCGTAGAACGAAATCATACTGCCTGAGGACCGTGCATGAACCTTGCTGAATTTATCGAAGGTCACCGCGAGCAGCACCTAACCGAACTTTGCGAATTTCTTCGTATCCCGTCGGTCAGCGCCAAAAGCGAGCACAAGCCAGATATCGAAAAGAGTGCGAAGTGGGTAGCGGATCATCTGCGTGCTGCCGGCTTCACGACCGTGGAGATTGTTCCGACCAGCTTGCACCCTTTGGTGTATGCCGAGTCGCTCGAGGCTCCCGGGAAGCCGACGATTCTCTTTTACGGTCACTACGATGTGCAGCCGGCCGAGCCTTTGGAGTTGTGGACCAGTCCGGCGTTTGACCCAACCGCGCGAAACGGCAACCTGTTTGGACGCGGAACCGCTGACGATAAAGGGCAAGTTCACATTCACATCAAAGCGCTCGAGTCGCTTTTTAAAGTGCACGGCAAATTTCCCATCAACATCAAGGTTCTAATCGAAGGCGAAGAGGAAGTTGGCAGTGTCAGCCTGTGGGATTACGTGCAAAGCCATAAAGAAAAATTGAAAGCCGACGCGCTGCTGGTTTCCGATACTTCCATGCTTGGCAAGGGAGTACCGTCGATCACCTATGGTTTGCGCGGCCTCAATTATTACCAGATTGAACTGATTGGCCCGGAGCGCGATCTCCATTCCGGCGTCTACGGTGGAGCGGTCCCCAATCCCTTGACGGTGCTGACCGAATTATTTTCAAAGCTGCACGACAAGAATTACCGCATCACCGTACCGGGCTTTTACGCCGACGTCGCAACCGTCTCCGCGAAAGAACGCAAAGCGCTGAACACCTTACCGTGGAAGAAAAAAGATTTCGACCGCGCTGTGGGTGCGCCGGAATATGTAGGCGAAAAGGGATTCACCACCGTCGAGAGATTGTGGATACGCCCAACGATGGAATTAAACGGCATTTGGGGCGGCTATCAAGGCGAGGGCGCGAAGACCGTAATACCTTCCAAGGCCTATGCGAAATTCTCGACGCGGCTGGTTCCTAATCAGAATCCGCAGAAAATTGCCAAACGCGTTGAAAAGCATATCCGCAAACTTCTGCCGAAAACGGTGCATTGCAATTTCGAGGTTCTGAGCACCGGCAAGCCTTGGGTTGCGGCCTATCACGCGCCCATTTTCCAGGTGGCCCAGAACGCATTGCAAAAGGGCTTTGGAAAGAAAGCCGTCTTCATTCGCGAGGGTGGCTCCATCCCGTTCGTAACCCAGATGCACGACACGTTCAAAGTGCCTTGCGTGCTAATTGGATTTGGCCTGCCGGACGAAAATGCCCATGCGCCCGACGAACACATCGCACTGGAAAATTATTATGGCGGAATCAAGGCCATCGCCCATTTTTACGAAGACCTCGCTGATCTCTAAATTCGATTTGCCATCTGACGATCAAAGCGTGGAAAGCTGCGAGCGGCGGCCTTGCGCGTAGTCCTGCAATGCGGCATTCGCGGTGCCAATCGTCTTCAAGGCGTCCACAATCCTCGGCATATCCACGCCCCGCACCACGATGTATAGCTCATCTTCAGTCAATCCGGTATAGACGCGATTGCCAATGCAGCCAAAGCTAGTCATCGTGCCATGTTGAATCGAAGCCGGAAGGGCCATGCACGTCGGCCGGCCAAGTGCTGGTGAACCACTCTCGACTCCAGCGCGCGCCGCGGCTTCACTCAGCAGCATCGCAGCGGCCGGTTTGCAGGCGATCAGCACCACATCCGGAGTTGAGGGCGCTTCTCCCAGTGGCGAGTACAGAATGGCCTGTGGCGACTTGGCGAGCCGCGGGATTTGCGGCACCTCCTCTGGTTTCACGTATCCCAGGTCGAACATCATCTTCAGCGTCTGTTCCGTTTCCTTTTCCCGGTCGGCGGAAAGCGGAATATTGTGGGTGTACGCTCCTACCGCACAGTTGAAATGATTCTGCGGCAGGGTGTAAAAGGTGCGTCCTTCGGCGGCGAGGCGCCAGAAACTGCAGCCAGAAGGTTCCGTGCCCTCAAATTTTTTCACATTTGTCGGTTCGGCATCGAGGAACGAGACCGCCACTGGACGCCGCTTTAACTTCACAGCGAAGGTGATTTGGCGTTCCATTTCCTGCCAATTGGGTGACGCGCTCACAGTGGTTCTCCTTGATTAAGCTGGAATTAGAGAGAATAGCACAGCCAAACGGTTCCAAATCGACTCGGAAATCGTGCAAAGCCGCATGAAACCTGCACGTTTTGCACATGTCGAGAAAAATTATGCATTTTTTCAGCCTTTTTTGCGGTTTTGCCCTTGCGTTATATTTAGGCCTTCGCTATATTCCCAAACGGCCCGAGTCTTTTCCCAGAAAAATAGGGGTTTTTCTGCTCGTGCTGGCCTCGATTTGTTCGGGGTGGATAGACAAAACCAGGAGGATAAGCAGACTAAATGGCAGCTAAGCCACTGAGCAAGACTAAGATCGTTTCGCACATCGCCGAAAAGCTCGGCACGTCGAAGAAGGTTGTTGTGACTTTCTTTGAAGAACTTCACAAGCTCGCCGTGAAAGAAGCAAAAGGCAGCGCGGGGAAGTTCGTGATCCCGGGAATCGGCCGTGTTGTGAAGGCGCATCGCAAGGCCCGCATCGGCCGCAATCCTCAGACCGGCGAGCAGATTAAGATCAAGGCGAAGACGGTTGTTCGCTTGCGCCCCGCGAAGGTGCTGAAAGACGCCGTTCTGAAGTAGTAGATTTTTCCCGCCCAGGGAAAAATAAATTCAAAACCCCCGGAGCGCCTGACACTCAGGTCTACCGGGGGTTTTTTCATCTAATCTGTGAATCGCTACCCGCGTTTTGTTTTCACTGTCGAAAGAACGCCCGATTAAAGCGTTTTTACGTACGCAATTACGTCCTTGATTTGCGATGCTTCCAGCACGTCTTTAAAGGGAGGCATCAACTGATCCCCGTTCTCAATCCAGGTCTTCAGGCTATCATCGGTGATCTTGTTGCCGTTCACACTGAACGTTCCACGCTTCGAAAGGCCCTTTAATCCCGGGCCGATTTTCTTCTGGTCGCTGGTATCAAAGTGACACAGCGCGCATTTCTGCTGAAACACGGCCTTTCCGCGCGCCACCGCCGCGGCATTTGCTCCGCCTGCGCTGGCCTTCTTGCCGGAGTTTTGCGCCAGCGCTATCCCGGCCGACAACAACGCAATGCAGGCACCCAACCCGGTCAAACTTTTCACGAAGCGGTTCACAGTTCCCCCTGAGTCCGAATTCGAACCCTACCATTCTCTCTATTCTGCAAACGATTTTCCACCCCGACCCGTCAGAAAGGACAGGTTGTCGATATGCACAGCTAGAACCTTCGTACCTTTGACCTGATTCGTTTTTCGCGGTCACAATTGATGCATGAATCAGGAGACCCTCACGCAGGCGTGGGAAGTTCTGCAAGACGCGTATCAGGCACAAATGGAAGGCGATTACGAGCGGGCTGTGGAGCTTTATCAGTCCTCGCTGCAACTGCATCCAACCGCGGAAGCGCACACGTTTCTGGGCTGGACGTATCATTTCCAGGGCAAATTGCCGGACGCCATTGCGGAGTGCAAACGCGCCATTGAGCTCGATCCTGATTTTGGCAATCCGTACAACGATATTGGCGCTTATTTGATTGAGCTCGGACAGTTCGACGAAGCGGTTCCCTGGTTGCAGCAAGCCGTCGAAGCGCGACGCTACGAGCCGCGCCATTTTCCGCACTACAACATGGGCCGCGCGTACCTTGGCAAGGAAATGTATGGCCAGGCGATTCGCTGTTTTCAGGAAGCTTTGCAGATCGAGCCCCGCTATTCGCTAGCGCGTCAGGCGTTGGAATCTTTGCGCCGCATGGTGAACTGAAGTCTCCTCAGTTCTGCGTAGGAGTCACTTCGGAAGGTTTCACTATCCGATCGTAAATCCACAACAGTAACGTGGTTCCCAGGCCGATCGCTGTCAGCGACCATAGAAAAAGTTCGGGCCGGTGCTGTACTTCGCCGAAATGGTGAAGCAGACTGCCGCCAATGCGTCCCGCCAGAAACGATCCGATCCCCAGCGGCAAAAAGGCAAAGCCCATGTACGTGCCTTGCTGGCCGGGAGGCGCGAGGCGAGAAATGTAGTCGTAGTAGCGCGGCTGCTGGATCAGTTCACCAATCGCGATAACAACCAATGTGCCATACGCACCGGCCACGCTGGCGTGTAACGCGAGAATCGCAAATCCCACCATCGAGATTAGTGTCCCGAGCAGAACCGCCCGGAACGCAGAAACCTTTTGGGTGAGCACGCTAAACATCACCGTAAAGGCGATCACGATGAGCGGGCCGGTCGAGAGCATTTTTTCCGTGTCGGCGTTGGGATTCACGTAGTCGTGAACATAGATGGGCAGCGTAATAAATTCCTGCCAATACACAATCCAGTAGCCTGAAAAGAGCAGCAGGAAAATCATGAATTTTGGATTGCCCAGAACCTTGCCAAAATTCTTTGCCGTTTCGGCCAGACTTCCCGTTTTTTGTTCGCCGGATTTTCGTGGCTCGCGGAAGAGTAGCAACACGGCAAAAAACATCAGAAAGACGCTCAGCGCCGAAACGCGAAAGACATTTTCCACACTTAAATGGTGATGAACCCAGGACGCGACGAAGGGGCCCAGCGCTCCCCCGATATTCACCAGGGTGTAGTAGATGGAATATCCGACGGAACGCACGTTCTCGTTGGAAGCTCGCGCCGTCGTTCCCACTACGCTGGGCTTCACCAACGCTACTCCGAGAGCGGGCAGCATCAAAACCACTGTGACCAGCGCCACGAGCGGAACAGCGCTGCGTATCCCAGCTAGCCATGGCGCTCCGAGCGACCCAAGCAGAAAATAGGAACTGGCAAGAATCAGATAGGCTAGCGAAAGCGCGCGGCGGAATCCCAAACGGTCGGCCACAGCTCCGCCAAATATTGCCAGGAACCAAACTAATCCGCCGAATAAGCCAGAAAGATCAGCGGCACGCTCGGTTGGAAAATTAAGTGCCTCGTGGAGATAGCGAGCCAGAGACGCGAAGGCTGCGTAGTAGGAAAGCCGTTCGAAAAGCTCACTGACGTTCGCGACCCAGAAGGAACGTTCGAAGCCGGTGCGCACTTCGGCCAGTCGTTGGGAAAAACTCATGCCACCTCCGCCAGGTGCAAGCCGGGAATGATAGCAGAGACTCTAGAGGCGCGACTCCCATTCTCACATTCGGAATGCCGGCTCGGAGCGGCGGTCCCTGAAGTTACAAAGTGCTAGTATCCTGCGATGAGTATGGTTCCCTGAACACACAAGCAGGAAGCATGCTGATCTGCAGGGAGAGTATATGAGTCGAACACTTGGGCGCGTTATTCTGATTCTCGGTGCCGTCAGCCTGCTAACGTCGTCCACGATCGTCTCGCAACAAAGCTCCGCGAAATTTGAGCCACCGGACGTTCAAAACACCAACGACATTCTTTATCCCCCGAACACCACAGTGACCGGACTGGTGACGCTGGTACTGAGCCTTGCGGACACGGGTCGGGTGCAGAATGTCCAAATGGCGCATGATACGCCGCCGCTGACCTCTGCCGCGCAATCCTCACTGCAGACTTGGACATTTAAGGCCGCGCTTGCAAATGGTAAGCCGGTAGGTTTGCAGCTTCCTGTAAACGTGGTCTTCAATCCTTACAATCCTGGCGGGACGGAAATTACTGGGCTTGCGATAACGCCGGCACCATCAACGGCGGGATCCTCGTCATTCGTTCCGGCGCAAATCATCGCTGCATCGTATGCGCTTTATCCGTCGGACAGCCTGGCAATCGGCACTGTGGTTCTATCTTTGACGATTAGTAAAACGGGGCAAGTGCAAAAGGTTCGCGTGGCCAGAGATGTTGCGGCCCTTTCGCCGGCTGCCTTGGCAGCGGTGAAGTCCTGGAAATATGCGCCTGCGACCCTGAATGGACAGCCCATTTCCTCAAGGCTAATCGTCGCGTTCGTTTTCCAGCGCAACTTGAGTTGAACGAACCTCGTCGCGGTGTTCACTTCGATTGCTTTCTTTACGGGAACAAACGCGAATGAAATTGCAAAGACGCCGGCAAATGCGCGGCAAAATACTGCGCGTCGTGCCGGCCCGGGTATATATGAAATTCGTGGGCAATGTGGCGCGAGTTCAGCACCTTGTCGAGCGCGGTTGCTCCCGTCTCGAACCCGTAATCATCTTGGTCGCCGCAATCGAAATAAATGTGCAGTCCCGCGAGATTGGCTGTTTTCGCAATCGTAAT
>Ga0210401_10008653_pt1 | contig 10073 bp, 10 predicted proteins | sample IncBWH32MmetaG_FD_150866 | JGI IMG/M metagenome (GOLD analysis project Ga0210401, IMG submission 150866) | Forest soil microbial communities from Barre Woods Harvard Forest LTER site, Petersham, Massachusetts, United States - Inc-BW-H-32-M | ecosystem: Environmental > Terrestrial > Soil >... | reverse complement strand
GCATGAAGAAGCAGAAGGGTTTCTCTCTTATCGAGCTTTTGATCGTCGTGGCGATCATTCTGATCATCGCGGCTATCGCGATCCCGAACCTCATCAAGTCGAAGATGGCGGCCAACGAAGCGTCGGCTGTCGGTTCGGTTCGCACCGTTAACACGGGTGAAGTGAACTACGCAGCTTCTTGCCCGGCCATCGGTTTCTCCGCGACCCTCGTGGAATTGAACACGGGTGCAGCGTGCGCCGGCGGTAAGGGCATCATCGACCCAGTCTTGGGTGCGGGTGCAAAAAGCGGTTACACCTTCGCCTACACGCCGACGGCGGGCGGCGACGGCCTGAATGACACCTATACGCAAACTGGTATTCCGGCCACTGTCGGGACCACCGGTCAGCGCGCATTCTATTCGGACCAGACCGGCGTGATCCGCTACAACCTCGCTGGCGTTGCTCCGACGGTTGCCAGCCCGGCACTGTAGTCAGCAACCTACGTAGAGTCGTTTGTCGAAGGGGAAGTCTAGCGACTTCCCCTTTTTTTCAAAGAAGGGAGGGAGACCAAATGAGCCCGGGGCGAAAACAGGAAGCGCAATCCATGAAAGGCCTGCGGATGCAGAAGGGTTTCTCTCTTATCGAACTTTTGATCGTCGTAGCGATCATTCTGATTATCGCGGCGATTGCCATCCCGAATGTGATCAAGGCGCGCATGGCCGCAAATGAAGCTTCCGCGGTGAACTCGGTTCGCACTTATACGAGCGCGAACGTCACCTACTCCGCGCTGTGCCCTTTGATCGGATACCCTGCGACACTGGCGGATCTAGGGCCGGGCGGCGGGGCTTGCGCCGGGGGTGCGAATATTGTGGACCCCGTTCTGGGTACGGCGGCGCCCGTAAAGGCTGGGTATGACTTTACCTATACTCCGGTTGCGGTGCTTGGAATAAATACGAACTACACGATGAACGGAACTCCGGCGGTTGTAGGGGTGACCGGCCAAAGGAATTTTTTCTGCGATGAGACTGGCGTCATTCGATATAACACTGTCGGCGTAGCTACGGTAGCAAGCCCGCCGCTGTAAGCCTGAATGCTGGAAACAGTGACGCTGTAGCCGTGATGCTCCGAAGGGCTGTCGATCTTCCAGAATTTCCCGCCTGATGCAATGCTCCACATGGTGTGGCCCACAAGTAGCAGCTTTGCGGAAGGGCAGAGCATTCGGCGAGCCGCGCAATGCAAGGCTTGCGGCTTGATGCCATAATGATCGGGATTGTTCCGCCTCGATGCAATTCATGATTTCTGCCAATGCCACCTGTCGGCTTCATCTTTTAGTTGCATGGGCCTCCATGTCGATCGTGTGTTCCGTCCTGTCCGCCGAAAAGTCGCCGACAAGACCGGCCGATTCAGCCGTTAGCCGCGAAGTCCACTTGTTCGAGGCTCGGTATCGGGCGGCGAAGACGCTGCAGGCCACCTTCCTGGAGCGTTATACAGAGAATGGCCAGGTGGTCCGATCGGAAGCGGGAACCGCATATTTTCGACGACCTGGGAGGATGCGTTGGGAGTACGAGGCTCCCGAGAGGGATCTCTTCCTGGTGGACGGCAAGACCGCATGGTTTTACGTGCCGGGCGACCATACCGTGACACGGGTGCCCGCCAAGCAGAGTGCCGACTGGCGTACGCCGCTGGCGCTGCTCGCGGGCGAAATGAAGGTGTCGCGAGTGTGCGCTCGCGTGGAACTGGCTGAGCGTGAACGAGCCACGGGCGAAGGGAACGTGGTGCTCCGCTGTCAGGTTCGCGGTACATCTACTGACGGAGCGCATCCGCACAACGACCCTCAGGACGCGGATATCCCTGCCTCTCCGAACGGGGGGCAGGGCGATACGGTATTCTTCGAAATCGTGCGCGGGACCGGGGAACTGGCTCGCTTGCTGGTGCGCCAGAGTGGCGGCGTCCAGGTGGAATTTCGCTTTGAGAACTGGCGCATGAATCCGCCGGTGCCGGACTCTCTGTTCCGATTCGATGTTCCACTGGGTGTTGCCATTGTGAACGGGGAATTACCCGCGGGAGACACCGCCGTCAAATGATGGCGATCACGCGCGGTAGAGGGCGCAAATGCGAGTGTTACGTACAAGCTACGGCCAACCCTTCACCGCTTCCCTGCATATCAGTTACTTGAGGTAAACTGTGGCCTATGGGGGAGTTTGTCTGCCGTGTTGCGGATGGTAACGGGCGAGTTTTCTCGCACGTCGAGGCTGCCGGCACACTGGCTGAAGCGCGCCAGAAGCTGGTCGATCGCGGTCTGTTTGTCTATTCGGTTAAGTCGAGAACCGGCTTTCTCTCAGGGATGGGCCGCCACAGCGGGCGTACGATCGGCGGCACGGATTTCCTGATCCTGAACCAGCAATTTAACACTTTGATCAAAGCCGGCCTGCCGATTCTGCGAGCGCTCGACCTGCTCGCAGATCGCGCTTCTTCACCAAAACTCAGGCCGGTAATCTCGCAAATTCGCGACCGTGTGCGCGAAGGGAAGTCGCTTTCGGAGTCGGTGGCCGAGGCGGGGGTCTTCTCGAAAGTCTATTCGACGGCGATTCTGGCTGGGGAAAAGAGCGGCAACCTTTCGGGCGTGTTGGACTATTACATTGCCTATCAGAAGGTGAGCACCGGTGTCCGAAAAAAGATTCTGGCGACGCTGATGTATCCCGCGCTCCTGGTCATCGTTGCCGTTGTGATCGTCAGCTACCTGGTGACGGGCGTGATCCCGAAATTCGCGCTGCTGTACCGCGACCTGCACGTGGACCTGCCAGGACCCACGCAACTGTTGATTGCGCTGACGGTTGATTATCGTTACGTGTTCCTGGGAGCCGCTGCCACCTTTGTGCTCTTCATTGTGGGGATATACTTCTGGTCTCGGACCGAGGACGGCGGGGTGGCCTTCGACCGGCTGAAGTTCCGTGTACCGGTGCTTGGTGATACATTGTTAAAGTTCCAAGTAGCGCAATTTTCGCGGACGTTGGCGACGCTCTTGACGGGCGGAACGCCGCTGGTCGCGGGGCTGCAGACGGCGTCGGACTCGATCAGCAGCAAGCTGGTGAGGGGCACGGTGTCACAGGCGACGCAAATGGTTCGCGAAGGTGAGTCGCTGCACAGTGCTTTGGCGGCGACGCGGGTGATGCCGGTCATGGCGCTGGACATGATTGAGGTTGGAGAATCGAGCGGAGCGCTGGCGCCCATGCTCACCAGCGTTGCGGAGTTTTATGAAGACGAAGTGAACCTGAAACTTGGCGCGATGGTTGCTCTGATTGAACCCATCATGCTGATTTTCATGGGCATGTTAGTTGCTTTCATTCTGATTTCGCTTTATCTGCCGATTTTCTCGCTGTCGTCGGGGATGAGCAAGTAAGGGAATCATGGCCCAAACGGATCAACATTCAAACGTGATGACCGGCCTGGCATTGCCGACCGACGAGCTGGCGGAGCGCGAGCAGTCGCGAAAACTCGCCGAGAGATACCGCTGCGGGTTTGTGGACCTTCGAGAGCAAAGGATCGATCCCGAACTGTTCCGAACGATTCCGGCGGATCTGATGTTCCGGTACAACTTCGTTCCCTTGGAGCTGCACAGCAATTTGCTATCGATCGCGGTGGCCGACCCTAGCCAGGTGTTGCTGAGCGATGAGCTTCCGCTGCTGTTGGGTAAGAAGCTAGCGATTAAGGTGGCCACGCCCCGTCAGATCAGTGACCTGCTGAAGCGCACGGAACAGTCGCAGCGCGTATTGGAACAAGCCACTGAAGCGTTCACGTTGCAGGTTGGGAAAGACGAAGAAGAGAGCGACGAGACGATTTCCGGCGACCGCCTGACGCGGGACACCGCGGTCAGCCCGGTTGTCCGCCTGGTGGAAACGATCATTTTTACCGCACTAGAGCGCCGCGCGAGCGACATCCACATTGAGGCACGGGACGCTGAGGTCGCGGTCAAGTACCGCATCGACGGCGTTTTGCAGCACGCCATGCAACCGATCGCCAAGGAATGGCACTCGACGGTGATCTCGCGCATTAAAGTGCTCAGCGATCTGGATATCGCGGAACGCCGCGTGCCTCAGGATGGCCGCTTCCGCGTGAAGTACAAAGGCCGCTTCATCGATTTACGCGTCTCGATTATGCCGGCAAGTCACGGAGAAGACGCCGTGCTGCGCGTTCTGGACAAAGAGACGCTGTCCGAAAAATTTCAGAGTCTCAGCCTGGATGTTGTGGGTTTCTCGGGCGAGGAGATGCGGAAGTTTCGGCGGTATATCCGCGAGCCTTACGGCATGGTGCTGGTTACCGGTCCGACCGGCTCGGGCAAGACGACGACACTGTACGCGGCTATCAACGAGATCAAGAGCGACGAAGACAAGATCATCACCATCGAAGACCCGGTCGAATATCAGCTTCGCGGAATCACGCAAATCCCGGTAAACGAGAAAAAAGGGCTGACGTTCGCGCGCGGGTTGCGTTCGATTTTGCGGCATGACCCGGACAAGATCATGGTTGGCGAAATTCGCGATCAGGAAACCGCACAGATCGCCATCCAATCGGCGCTCACCGGCCACCTGGTTTTCACTACCGTGCACGCGAACAACGTCACCGACGTGATCGGGCGGTTCATCAATATGGGCGTCGAGCCGTACAATTTCGTGTCGGCGCTCAACTGCATCATGGCGCAGCGCCTGGTGCGCGTGGTCTGCTCCAATTGCAAACGGCCCAAAAAATACTCGACTGCGGAGCTCCAGGAAGCTGGACTCGATCCAGCGTTGTGGATCGGCGCGCAACTCGTGGAGGGCGTCGGATGCCTGGAATGCTCGGGAACCGGGTACCACGGCCGCACCGCGATTTGTGAACTGCTTGACTTGACTGACCGTATTCGCGAGATGATCGTGGATCGAAGGCCGACGTCTGAAATCAAGCGCATCGCGCGCGAAGAGGGCATGGTCACGCTGCGCGAAAGCGGTCTCGCGAAAATCCGCGAGGGCATCACCAGCGTGAAAGAAATCAACAAGGTGACCTTCGTTGAGCAGTAGCGCAACATTCCGGCAAGGGATTTACCAGAGTGAATTCGCGCGCAAAGTGGCGCGTTGGCTCGAAGCCATGCCGCACCCGCCCTTGGCGATCGAAATCTCACAGGACCGGGTCGCCGCCGCCCGCTGGACCAGGACCGGAGGTTTGGACAGCTACGCCATCGAGGCGCTGCCGAACGGCGCGCTGATGCCGTCGGCTGTGGAGAGCAACATAGTCGATGCCGGGGCCGTGCGCAGTGCAATTGGAGGGCTGGTGTCGCGCTTGCATGCTAAAGACGAAGACGTGGCCTTGCTGGTCCCCGATCCCGTCATCCGCGTTTTCGTGCAGCATTTCGAACAGTTTCCGAGATCACCGCAGGAAGCGGAGCCCATGCTCCGTTGGAAGCTCAAGAAGAGCGTGCCCTTTGAGGCCGACGAAACGGTGATTTCCTATATGCGCCAGGCGCCTCGCGAGGATGGCGTGGACGTGGTGACCGCGCTGGCGCGGCTCCGCATCGTGCGCGAATATGAGGCTTTGGCGGAAGGCGTGGGCCTTAACCCGGGCGTGGTGACGAGCTCTTCTCTCGCCGCGATTACGCTGCTGGACGACCGCCAGCCAACGTTGCTGGCTCGCGTTTCGGGTTTGGCTCTGACCACCGCGATCGTGCGGGAAGGTGTCCTCTGCGGATATCGCTGCACGGAACTCCCGGCGCAAAATGTAGAGCTTACCCCGCAGATGTTGCTGGAAGAGATTTTTCCGGTGGCGGCATATTATCAAGACACCTGGCGCGAAGGCATTCAATCGGTGCGCGTGGCGGGACTAGGCCATCGACTGCCGGATTTTGTGGGGCCGCTCGAAGAGGAATTCAAGTGCGAGGTCCGCTCGTTGCTGCATACGGCGGTTTCAGAAGGACGCGTTTCTGAAGACGTACAGGCATTAGCGGACCGCGAAGCCGACGGACTCGTGGGCTGGATGTTGCACCGCAGCTAGTGGACCAGAATCGAGAAGGGAATCAAGGCGCAGAAAAATGAAGGCCCGGTTAAATTTATCGACTAAGCCACTCCAGACGCACCGCAGATTTCTGGCGGCCTCCGGCGTCATCGGTGTCATCGCGGGTCTGCTGTTTCTGGGACTTGGATGGCACGTCTATTCCATCCGAAGAGCGGACGCGGCGCTTCGTGAAAAGGTCGAGCAGATTCGCGTGGAGATGGTTTCGCTCGAAAAGCAACGCACGGAACTCGAGCAGTTCTTTGACCGGCCCGAGAACGCCAAGCTGCACGACCGATCCGCGTTTTTGAACACGCTAATCGATGAACAGAGTTTGAACTGGACACAGATGTTCATGGATCTGGAGAAGATCCTTCCGCCGGGCGTACGGGTTGTGAGCATTCAGCCGAAGGTTGAAAAGGGCCGAGTGCAAGTCAAACTCGTCATCGGCGCGATCAGCGACGACGCAAAACTGAAATTCATTCACGCATTGGAACAATCGCGTTCCTTCACCCAGGTGCAGCTTCTCAATGAGAAGCAAGGCGATCCCGGCACGCCAGGCACGGACCGCGTCAATGCGGAATTGAATGTTGTGTATTCGAGGACTTAATGCGACACGACTTTACACTGGAGCGACGCGCAATTCTGTTCGGAGTGGTCGTCCTGGTCGCCGCGGACATCGCTCTTGCGGTTTATGGTTGGAACCTCTCTTCAGCGCGACGTCCCCAGCAGGACCTCGCCATCCTCACGCGCAATCGCGATCTGCTGCGCGCGGACATCGCGCGGGCGCAGGACATCCGGCTGAAGATACCCGCAATCCAGAAAGACTGCGACCAGTTCGAGCAATCTTTGTATCCAGCGGGCAGCGGCTATTCGTCGGTGAGCGCCGAACTTGGCGTGCTGGCTACCAAGGCCGGTTTGCAGTTGGAGAGTAGCGGCTTCCAACAGAGCGAAATCAAGGGCCGTAACCTCGAAAAGGTGGAAATCGAAGCGGTCGTCACCGGCAGTTATGCGAGTGTTGTCCGCTTCCTCAACGGCTTGCAGCGTTCCAGCAACGTGTACTCGGTCGAATCGCTCCAGGCGAAGGGCGAACAAGGGCAGCAGGCCGCACGAGGTGCAGTGCGCGTCTCAATGCACATCCAGACTTATTTCCGGACCACGTGATGACGGAAAAGACCAAAGGAATTCTCCTGGCCGCGCTGATCGCTGTAGCCGCGTTGGTGTGGTATCTCGAGAGGCGAAGCGATTCGATCGCCGTGAGCGCCTCGCAATCTGGCGATCTGAACTACCGTCCCTTGGCAGTGGAAAACCCCGCGTTGCAGCGCGAGAAACAGGAAGCCAGCCGCAAGACGGAATATAAGGGTGGCGGACGCGATTTGTTCAGCGGCATAGCGCCGCCTCCTGCTGTGGTCGAGCAAAAAGAGGCGCGGCGTGCGCCGCAGGGTCCCATCCCGCTGCCTCCGCCTCCTCCGCCGTCGCTCCCCGGAAACGTGAAGTTTTTTGGATATGGCACGGTGCCCAACGGAACCGCCAAGCGCGCCTTCCTCAGCGATGGCGATCAGATCTTTATCGTGGCCGAAGGCGATACGCTGCTGGGAAAATATCGCGTCGTGAAGATCGGCAACGCCAATCTAGATTTTGAAGAAATTGCCAGTGGCCGGCGAGGTTCGGCGGCGCTGAGCGAAGAGCCCATCGCGGCCCCCGCTTCATGACAAAACATTGGTCCAAAGCTAGAAAGCGCGGAGAAGAAGGCTACGCTCTACTTCTGGTGGTGTTTTTGACGACGCTCATGCTCCTTGCGACCATCGTCGCTGCGCCGTCGGTGCGCACCGAGCGCAAGCGCGAACAGGAAGAAGAGATGATTTGGCGCGGCAAGCAGTATGTACGCGCGATCAAGTTGTTTTACCGCAAGAACGGGCGGTTTCCGACATCGCTGGACGACTTGACCAAACCGAAGACGGGATCGTTGCGTTACTTGCGGCAGGCCTACAAAGACCCGATGAACAAGGAAGACGGCTCCTGGCGGTTCATCTATGTGGGACCCGCGGGTCAACTCATCGGCAGCCTCAAACCTCCACAGACGCTGCAGCAGGGGGCGGGACAGCCGGGCACGCCGGCTGCCGCGCTGGCTGGCCAGGGAACTACATCGCAGAGTGCATTCGGATCGTCTCAGAGCTCATTTGGATCATCACAAAGCTCATTTGGATCGTCTCAAAGTTCATTCGGATCGTCGCAAAGCGCGTTTGGATCGTCGCAAAGCGCATTCGGACCACAAAGTGGACCGGGAGCAACCGGCACCACTGGCACAGCGCAAGGCAACCCTTCCGCGCCAGGTAATAGTGACTCGCTGTCAAACCCAACGTCGTTGGCTCCGACCGATACATCGAGCATCATCGGCGGCAACATCATCGGGATCGGAAGCAAGATCGATCGCAAGTCGGTGATCGTCTACGAAAAGGCTACGAACTATCATTTATTTGAATTTATTTGGGATCCTTCGAAAGACGTCATGGGAATCGGCGGCGCGACTGGAACCCAGGTCGGTACGCCAGTTCCTCCAGGCCAGGGATTCGGACAAGGCTTCGGCCAGCCCATCCAGAATCCGGGTTCGCAGCCCATCAACGCTCCAAACGGCCCCAACAACCCAAACAACCCGAACAATCCAATGCAGGGACCCCCGCCGCTTACGCCTAACGGACCTTCACCGCAGTAACCCCAGGGCCGCCGCCCTAGCGAAGCCCGAAGGTTAGCGAATCCCGAGCGTGACGCGGATGAGTCATGAGTGACCGCTCAACGCGCCGACCAGTCCCGCAGCCTAGATCCGTTTGATTGTCGCGAACCAGGCCGGTGCGCCGTCGTTGTGGAATCTCGTTTCAATCCGGTCCCGGGCGATAGTGGGGACCTTCCATCCGTTACTGGGCTGAAACGCCGCTCTCAGCTCTTCCTCACGGATGGGATGCGGGCCAGTATCGGGACCATCGTCACTGAAGCACAACACATACAGGATTCCATCGTGCTTGGTCACTGACGCTAGACTCGCCACGTATCCTGGTCGCTCGTCGCCGTCAAAGGTATGGAACAGTCCGCAGTCCAGCACCGTCTCAAACATGCGCCCCAAACGCCCTAGGTGGAACGCGTCAGCCGCGGCAAATTCAACCTCGATCCCACGGTCGTCGGCCTTCTTTCGAGCCATCGCCAGCGCTGTCTCAGCCACGTCAACGCCCAGAACCGACAATCCCAGCGCAGCGACGTGAAGAGTGTTCTCGCCAGTACCGCAGCCCGCATCGAGGACTGCTCCGGCGAATCCGCCTTCGGATGCCAAACGCGCTATTGCTGGCTGCGGCCGGCCAATATCCCAAGGCGCAGGGCCGTCACGATATGACGCATCCCAAGGTTGTCCATACATCCGTTCGTGACTGGTTGGGCGCCGACCGTTCAACGGATCGTCAGCGAATGCTCCTGATCGCTCCGGCATCTTCGTCCCTCCTTGCAACTCATCTTGCTACCTCATCGTGGCGCGCCAATCCACAGGTTTTGACTATTCCTCGTCACGGTAGCACGATACACAAATGAGTTCCAAGGAGCGGCGCCTCTGGCCGCAACCCGGATGAAAAAGCAGTCAGAGCATGTCAGCTTCAACCTCTCCGCGACATCGCACTTCGATCGGCGCGGTGCGACTTACGATCGAGACGCGATCCACCATAACGTCGTATCGCTCCTTGTTGCGGGCGCGGAGATCCGATCAGGTTTCCGCGTCCTGGACATTGCCACTGGAACGGGACTCTTGGCCTTCGAGGCTGCGCGAAAGGTCGGGCCTGCCGGGAAGGTCCTCGGCATTGATGTTTCAAAAGGGATTCTCGCCGAGGCGCATAAAAAAGCAGCGGCGGCACAGCTGCGGAATATCGACTTCGTGCTCGCTGACGCCGAGCGACTGGAACTTCCGCGCGGAAGTTTCGATCGCGTATTCTGTTCGTCGGCCCTCGTGTCTATGTCGGACATTCCCCGCGCTCTTCGCCACTGGATTGACTTTCTCAAACCAGGCGGCATCATCGCATTTGACGCGCCCTCCAAGCCAT
>Ga0210401_10008652_pt1 | contig 10074 bp, 10 predicted proteins | sample IncBWH32MmetaG_FD_150866 | JGI IMG/M metagenome (GOLD analysis project Ga0210401, IMG submission 150866) | Forest soil microbial communities from Barre Woods Harvard Forest LTER site, Petersham, Massachusetts, United States - Inc-BW-H-32-M | ecosystem: Environmental > Terrestrial > Soil >... | reverse complement strand
CAGTTCTCAGTTCTCAGTTCTCAGTTCTCAGTTCTCAGTTCTCAGTTCTCAGTTCTCAGTTCTCAGTTCTCAGTTCTCAGTTCTCAGTTCTCAGTTCTCAGTTCTCAGTTCTCAGTTCTCAGTTCTCGAAATGTTCACAGGTCTGGATTTGGTTGCCTTCAGAGATGTTCAACGGTCACAGATAGCTTCTCCCGATCTCGCTCAGAATAGTCCAAAGAGGTCGACTTCATGGGTCAGTCCTATCGAGACTTAATCGCTTGGCAGAGAGCTATGCAGCTGGTGACGGACATTTATCGCGAGACCGGAAAATTTCCCCTCGGAGAACGGTACGGCTTGACGAATCAGCTCAGAAGAGCCGCAGTTTCAGTTCCTAACAACATTGCCGAAGGGCAAGCCCGGTTTTCAAGTCGGGACTCTCATCGCTTTCTGAGCATGGCCCGGGGTTCTTTGGTCGAGATCGAAACGCAGCTCCAGATCGCGATGAATCTCGCTTATCTCGCTAAAGCAGAAGGCACGCAGTTGATGAAATCGGTCGCCGAACTCGGTCGAATCCTCAACGGCTTGCTTTCATCCATCAAAGTTGTTGCATAGTTTTCAATCATCGTTTTGCTCTTCTCTGAGAACTGAGAACTGAGAACTGAGAACTGAGAACTGAGAACTGCTCTCGTCATCCGCTGTGCCGGATGTGCATCACGTCGCCGTCCTGCACGATGTAGTCCTTGCCCTCCAGACGCAGCTGTCCCTTGGCGCGGGCGTTGGCTTCCGAGCCGGCTTCGAGCAGTTGGTCCCAGCGGATCGTCTCGGCGCGGATGAAGTGCTTTTCGAGGTCGGAGTGAATCGCGCCTGCCGCTTCTACCGCGCGCGTATTGACGGGGATCGTCCAGGCGCGGCATTCGTCTTCTCCGATGGTCAGGAACGAAATCAGCCCGAGCAGGTGGTACGTATTGCGGATCAGGCGAACGAGGCCGCTTTCCGTGAGGCCGTAGCTGGAGAGAAATTCGGCGGCATCGGCGTCGGACATCTCGGCGAGTTCCGCTTCGACCTTCGCGCATACCGCGGTTGCGCCGGCATTGGGTCGGGACGCGACTTCGGTCAGGTTGTATTTTGCGACCGCGGCTTCGAGCGCTTTCCCGAGTTCCTGCGTCTCACTGACGTTTAGCACGTAGAGCATCGGCTTTTCGCTGAGGAACATAAAGCCGCGGATGCGTTTCTTGTCCTCAGGCGTCATTTCCATTTCGCGAAGAGGCTTTTCAGTTTCCAGATGCGCTTTGGCTTTGAGGAGCAACTCGTTTTCTTTCTCGAGCTCGGGCGAACGCATCTTCTTGAGGTCTTTGACGAGGCGCTCCAGACGTTTCTCGATCTGCCCGAGATCGCTCACCATCAGGTCAAATTCGACGTTCTTGATGTCGCGCAGCGGATCAATGGGGCCGACGTGCGGGATGGAGTCGTCCTCGAACGCGCGAAGTACGTGGACCAGCGAGTCCACCTGGCGCAGATGGCCGACATAGGCAGTCTCCTTGAGGGATTCTTGGCCGACGGCGCCGACGTCGACGTATTCGATGGTGGCGTGGGTGAGCTTTTTGGGCTTATAGACGGCGGCGAGGCGGTCGAGGCGGTCGTCGGGAACCTTGGCCACGCCGATGTGCGCTTCGCGCGGGTTGGCCATTGCCTGGGCGGAAAGATTCGCCTTGGTGAGCATGCGAAACAGGGATGTCTTGCCGACTTGCGGGAGTCCAATGATGCCGGATTTCATGAGGGCAGCTTTCAGCCGTCGACGTGACGCGGTTGGCGCACAGACGAGGGCGGAGCGGTATGAATAACATTTCAGGATAAACGAAGAATCCGGGACGGACCAAGTACGACACACACGCTTCGACGTAGTGGACATGCATGGTAAGCTCGGATTCCGATCCCATGCGACGGTTTTGTCATGGCTTCTTCTGTGTGACGGCATTGGCCGTTACGTTCAGCGCGCTCGCCGCAAGCGCACAGATTCACTTTCAGTTGCTGAAGCAAGAGGTGGTGGAGGAACGGCTGCGGGCCTACAAGGGCACGGATTTCGATCGCGAGACCGAATTGAAGAAGCTGTTCGCCGAGTCGGGTTGCAAACCGGAGCAACTCTCGGAGCAGGCGGTCAAGAGCAAGCAACCGCCCAATGTGATTTGCACTCTGCCGGGGTCGACGGATGAGGTCATTCTCGTCGGCGCGCACTTCGATCATATCGACGCGGGTGACGGCGTCGTCGACAACTGGAGCAGCGCTTCGCTGCTGCCGAGTTTGCTGTTCAGTGTCCGCCAGGAACCACGCATACACACCTTCGTCTTCGTGGGCTTCATGGGCGAGGAGCAGCATCTTGTGGGATCGAACTATTACGCGGAGCACCTGTCGCAAGAACAGCGCCAGCGCATCAAGGCGATGGTGAATATGGATACGCTCGGACTGGGGCCGACCGAGGTTTGGGTCACGCACGCCGATGACATGCTGGTGCGGTATCTGAATGGGGTTGCCAAAGCGCTGCAATTGCCGCTGTCGGGCGTGAATGTCGACAAGGTTGGGACGACCGATTCGGAGTCGTTCGCCCGTTACAAGATTCCGCGAATCACCATCCACACCCTGACGCAGGACACGTTGGCGGTCCTGCACTCTCCGCGGGACAGGCTGGACAAGATCAAGATGGGGGACTACTACGACTCGTACCGGCTGATCGCGGCCTATCTAGTGACGCTCGACAAATTTCTCGGCGAGAGGCAGGTAGCACCTGCAGCCACAGGTGGGGACGCGGCTAAGACTCCTGCACAGTAGTTTTGAGTATTCAGGAAAATTGGCGCGCCGTGAGGTAGACAGCGGCCAGTCCCAGCAAAAGAACGACGACTTCCAACCGCACCGACCACTGGTGCAACGACTCAAATTGAACGCGGCTGGGATCGTTGGCCGGCACGGTGTCGATGTCGCCGAACTGCGCGCGCAGCGTGGCCATCTTCGGCGAGATGCCGAATTGCGAGATCACTGTGAGGAGCAGCATTCCGCAGAGCAGAATGTGGCGGGCTGCCAGGGGTTGCGCGGATCCGGTGACCAGACTGTTGAGCAGCATCGAGCACCCGAGGAAAATCACGCCGGAGAACAAGCCCATCCAATGCAGGATGCTGAGCGTGTGGCCGACGAGCGTTCCGGCCATGTGGCGGCTGGGGGCGATCGAGAATGCCGATGGCGCTTCGACGAACGACAGGAAAATGATTCCGCCGACCCAGACGATGAGGGACAGCAACATCAGGAAACGGAGAATGGACATAAAGGCAGGTCTCAGGTGTTAGGTATTGGGTCTTAAGCTCAAGTTCGCGAAAACTTAACATCCGGCACAAGTCTTTATCTTGCGTTCATGTTTCGACCGGCGACAGCTCGACACGGCGATAAGAGTATTGAGTGAAGGACGCGATTGCAAGGAGGGAAGAGCCCAAGACCTGAGACCTAACACCTGAGACCTAAGGTTTCTAGACCGGTACCGGCACGCTCTCGGCGATTTCGCGCATGACCTGCTCGGCCTGGTCGGTTTTCTTCAGCGATGACGAGTAGGCGCCGCTGACCACGACGCGGTGCGCGAAGACAGGAACGACGAGCGGCTTGATGTCTTCGGGGATGCAGTACGTGCGGCCTTCGAGGAAGGCCATGGCTTGCGCGGCGCGGTAGAGCATCTGCGAGCCGCGGGGGGAAACGCCAAGTGACAAGAATTCGGTTTCGCGCGTCTTGCGGACGATCGAGAGCGCGTAGGTCACAAGCGAGTCGTCGACGCGAACCTTGGTTACTGCTTGCTGCATTTCGAGAATGTCTGCGCCAGACACAACGGGATGAAGCGTATCGAGCTTGGCCGCGCCGGCGGCGGAACGAAGGATTTCGCGTTCGGCGTCTCCGTCGGGGTATCCCATGTGCACGCGCATCAGGAAGCGGTCGAGTTGCGACTCGGGCAGCGGATAGGTGCCGTGGTGCTCCACGGGATTCTGCGTCGCGATCACCAGGAACGGCTGCGGCAGCGGGTACGAATTCACGTCGACGGTGACCTGACCGTCGTTCATGGCCTCGAGCAGCGCGGACTGCGTCTTGGGCGTTGTGCGGTTGATCTCGTCAGCGAGCAGAATGTTGGTGAAGACCGGGCCACGCTTGAATTCGAATTGCTGCTCGACGGCGGAGTAGATCGAGATGCCGAGCACGTCGGAAGGCAGCATGTCGCTGGTGAACTGGACGCGCTGAAAGCCGCAGTCGAGAGCGCGGGCGAGCGCCTGGCCGAGGGTCGTTTTGCCGACGCCCGGGACACCTTCGATGAGCAGGTGGCCGCGCGCGAGGATCGAGACGAGAGAAAGACGGATGACATCGTCTTTGCCGCGAATGACCTTGCGCAGGGCTGCTTCGAGTTGAACGGCGCGGCTAGTGGCCGCGGTGGCAGTTTCAGGAGACATGCAAAAAGCGATTCTACTATGCGCCTCGTGGGGAGGGCTGTTACGAACGTCACAGAAGCGCAGCTAATTAGCAAACAAACCCGAACAACACATCAGACGAACGAACCAGAATCACGACCTTGCACGGAAGTGTCAGTTAAAGAAAAGCGAGGGCGGGACGCCCTCGCGACAGCCGGCAAGATGCCGGCGCTACAAACGAAAAATCCGGGGAGGAATCCTCGGATTTAAGTTCGTGTACAAATTGAGCGCGCTACGCTCCGACGCGACCGCTTTTCTCTACGCAACCCGGTTGAGTTCGGCGGGGTGGCCGGTGAGGCGCTCGATCCGCTTGGCGATCGGCGGATGCGTCGAGAACAGGTTGCCGACGTTGAAGCCTAGCAGCGGCTGCACGATGAACAGGTGCGCCGTCGAAGGGTTCGCCGCCATTGGTATGCGTTTGGAATACGCGTCCAGCTTGGCGAGCGCGCTGGCGAGCGCGTACGGATTGCCGGTCAGGTGAGCGCCGGATTCATCGGCCTGATATTCGCGGGAGCGCGAAACGGCCATTTGGATCAGCATCGCTGCCAGCGGCGCAAGAATCATCATCGCGATCGCGCTCAGGCCGCCGCCACGGCGTTCTTCCCGGTCTCCACCACCGAAGAACATGGCGAAGCGCGAGAGATAGGTGATCGCGCCGGCGAGAGTCGCGGCGATCGAGCTGATCAGAATGTCGCGATTGCTGACGTGACCGAGTTCGTGCGCGAGTACGCCTTCAAGTTCCTCGTCGGTGAGCAGGTTCAGAATACCCTGCGTGACCGCAACGGAGGCGTGCTGCGGATTGCGTCCGGTGGCGAAGGCGTTCGGCGAATCGCTCGGGATGACGTAGATCTTGGGCATCGGCAGACCGGCCTTCTGCGTTAGCCTCTCGACGACCTGGTAAACGCGCGGAAGTTGTTCGCGCATGACGGGCTGCGCGCGGTAGCTGGCCAGGGCAAGCTTGTCGGAGAAGAAGTAAGCGCCAAAGTTCATTACGCCCGCGATGATCAGGGCGGTCAGCATGCCGCGCTGTCCGCCGAAGTAGCCGCCGATGAACATCAGCAGAAGTGTCATGCCTACGAGCAGGAACGCGGTTTTGAATGTGTTTCCCATACAGAAAATCCTTTAGTCAGACAACTCATTGGATGTTGCGGGGAGCGGCGGGATGCTTGGGAAACGCGATGGTGACTAAGTCATTCAATCGCAATGGGATGGAGGTTGTATGGTGATTCGGCTACCGGCAAATGTGAGTGGCGGACGCTAAGGTTTTCGCGGAGCCTTGCTCCGCTGGACAGCCGAGGGCGACTGTCCCCACGTGAGCCGTGACGGATCAGTTCCTCTGGGCGTCGCGCTTGAGGGCGCGCTCGAGTGTTCCGTCGAGAGCGGCCTTGGCTTTCTCGTATTCCTGCTGCGAAATCTTGCCCTGCTTGTGTTCCATCTCGAGCTGGAAGATTTCTTCTTTCAGCGCTTCCAGCAACATCGAGGGCCGCGAACCATTCGCCACAGCGGCGGCAGCCGGCGCAGCGGCTGCGACTGGGGTTGGCGCGACAGGCGCCGCGACTCTCGTGGGAGGCGGCGGCGTTGGACGTGAGACTCGCGGGGTTACGGGCCGCGGTTCCGGTGCGTCGAATTCCACGCTGCCCGCATTTCCGGAAGCGAGCGCGGCGCGCTGGCGTTTAGTCATGTAGACCGCGCCGCCGGCGAGGACGAGCACGAATCCGCCGATGATAGGCCAGCGGTATTTCTGCAAGGGGTCGGGTGCGTCGATCGGCGGGCCAAGTCCTCCACCCGGTCCGGAGCGGGCTTCAGGTCCTTGTCCCATCGAAGAACTCCCGCCGCCGGCAGACGCGCCGCCTCCACCGCCGCCGCTGCCTTCCGCGGCGAGCGTGCCTGTGCCCGAGACTTTAAAGCTCAAGGGCTGCCCGGCCGTCGTCATCGTAGCCACCTGAATTGTGGCATCGGCCTGCTGGGGATCGTTCATCGACTCGAAATGCGCGTTCGGGCCCGCGGTGAACTGCATCGACTTCGGGATCATCACCACGAAGTGTTGCGCGGAGTACGGCAGCTTTGGATCGACAGTCGCCTCTCCGGTGTAAGGCAGCGTGAACTGCACCTGGAACTGGGTTTCGCCGGGGCGCAACGGGAAGATGAAAGCGTACTTGTTCTTCTCGCCCTGGGGCACGGCCGACGAATTGATGGGTTGGCCGTTGGCGGTGCGCGCCATGGATTGGGTAACTTTCGCGCCCTCGGGCAGATAGAACTCGAAGTTGTGGTCGTTCATCTGCGTTTTGGGGGGATTCGATTTGTTGTCGACCGCGAACAGGCGAACGATTTCGAGCTGGCCGTTCTCGGCCTGGAAGCGCATGACGTCGGCAGTGACGGAGATGCCCTCGATTTTCTTGGCGACGTCGTTGACCTCAACTTCCACGGAAGTCGTTCCCGGAGGCGCCATGCGGTGATAAGTGACATCCTGGTGAATGACGCGGATGAGGTGCGGGCCCTGATCGTCGAGATTGAAGCTGAAGTTGCCCTTGGCGTCAGCCTTGGTGCGAGCGGCTTCTTCCATGCCGTTGCCGAGCTTGATCAAAATGACTTGGTCGCCAGCGCCGGGCTTGTTTGTCGTGCCGTTCTTCACGGTGCCGGTGAGGGTTTCGGCGGCAGCGTAAGCGCCGAGAGCGAACGTCAGAATTGCGATGGCAAACTTGGGGGAGAATCTCAAACTCTAGCTCCTTTTCGATCGCGGAGATTGACGGGATTGGCGGCGGCTTCTTCGAGTCGCGCAATCTCGGCGAGGATGGCGGCAGCTTCATCCTCGAGCGACGTCTTCATCTCCTGATAGTCGGAATCAGGGAACTTACCCGCTTTGTATTCAAAGTTCAGGTCGCGCAGATTATCGTAAACGGCTTCCTTGCGCTCGCGCAGATAGGCGAGACGCGTCTTCGCCGCCCCGGTGTAGATCTGACCGGGAACGTAGAAGACGTAAAAGAGTGCGCTGAGAGTGACGAGACCACAGATGATAAGGGTCACAGGTCGGTCTCCTTGTCGGCCTGCTCGCGGTAGCGTTCGAGTTCAGGCCCTTGCACAGGTTGGATGCCATCGGCGATTGCGGGCGCGGGACGTGATCGCCAGGAACGGACAAGCCATACAAGCCCGGCCATGCCCGCCAGCAGCGCGGCGAAGGGCATGATCCACGCCACGCGGCCGAAGCCGGAAGTAGAGGGCGCGGCGACCACGGTCGGTCCATACTTCTGCACGAAGGACTGCAGGGCAAGGTCGTCGTTGTCGCCACGATCAATGGCGGCGGCGAGTTCGTTACGCATGCGGTCGGAATACTGACAGCCGACGTGATTGCACTCGAGCAGTACCTGGCCGCATCCGCAGGCACAAATCAGATGATGGCCCAGGTCGCGGAAGCGCGCGTCGTCGTCACCGACGCCGAGGAAGGTGAAAAGGGCGAACACTACCAAAGCGCATTGCGCGGTGCGATTGAGGAGCGATTTCTTTGGCAATGACATCAATCGCCTGCTCCTACAGCTGGAGCCGTTTGTACGCGCGCCGGAACCGTAGCGCGAACCGGCGTTGCATTCGGCACCAGACAAGTGATCGTGCCGAAGACCATGATCACGAGGCCTATCCAGATCCAGGGCACCATGGGGTTCAGATGGGCCTTGATGATCGGGCGACCGGTATCTTCGTTGCGGCCTTCATAGACGATGTAGAGATCCTTTACGAGGAAGAGATCCTGATACCAGGTTTCCCAGATGCGCGGAATCGTCTGCGGCTGCGAACTCGCTTTGTAGAGCCGGCGCTCCGGATACATCGTGGTGAGCTGCTCGTTGCCCTTGAAGACATTGATGATCGCCCATTCGTTGCTGAAGTTGGGATTGTCATCCTGTGTGTAGGACTGGCATACGAGCGTGTAGGGACCGATGTTGATCTTGTCGCCGAAGCCCATTTCTTTTTCGGCGTCGCGATTGAACGGCGTGCCAAGAATTCCGATGATCACGATGGCCACACCGTAGTGCACGATGTATCCGCCATAGCGGCGCGTGTTGCGATGATAAAGATGCAGCATCGAGCCGAGCAGGCTGAATCCGGTGTGACGCTGGATGACCTGTCCGCCGCGGACGAATTCGGAGATGACCGTGAAGATCACCAGTGCGGCGAGCATTGCTGCCATCAACGAATAAAAGTAGGCGATGTCATTCCAGGGGCGCACACCGAGAATGATCATCAGCAGGCCGATAGATAAAGCACCGGCGGCGGGCCATTTGAAACTACGTTTGAGACTTTCAAACGATGTTCTGCGCCATGCAAGCCAAGGTCCTACGGCAGTCAGCAAGAGCAAGAGCAATGCGATTGGCACGGCGACATTGTTATAGAACGGTGCACCGACCGTGACCTTGTTCCCCTGGAGCCATTCAGAAATCTTCGGAAAGAACGTCCCCCAAAAGACCGTAAAACACGCCGTCACGAACAGAAGATTGTTGAACAGGAAACTCGATTCGCGCGAGATCATCGACTCGAGCTTGTGTTCACTCCGCAGAAATCGGAAATTCAAGATGTAAACCACGCCGAAGGCGATGAAACTGATGAAAATGAATACGAGGAACCACATTCCAATCGGCGATTGCGCGAAGGCATGCACCGAACTGATCATTCCGCTACGGGTAAGGAACGTTCCCCAGATGGCCAGCCAGAAAGACAAAAAGACCAGCCACATATTCCACGACTTCAGCATGCCGCGCTTCTCTTGCATCATGACCGAGTGGAGGAACGCAGTGCCGACGAGCCAGGGCATCAGCGATGCATTCTCAACCGGATCCCATCCCCAATAGCCGCCCCACCCGAGGACCGAATATGCCCAGTGTGCGCCCAGGAAAATGCCGATCGTGAGGAATCCCCAAGTGACCATGGTCCAGCGGCGCGTGATGTGAATCCACTTCTCGCCCGGATACTTCATGATCAGCGCGCCGAAAGCGAAGGCAAAGGGCACGGTGAATCCGACGTAGCCGAGGTACAGCATGGGAGGGTGGATCACCATCTCCGGATATTGCAGGAGAGGATTCAGACCGCTGCCGTCTGGGGGAACGCTGCCTTCGAGAATTGCGAACGGGTGGGCCGCGAAGTTCAAGATCAATAAGAAGAAGACCTGCACCGCGGCGATGACTACCGACGCGTGGGCAAAAAGCTTCGGATCCGTCCTATAGCGAAGGCGCAAAACGAAGCCATACGTCGCAAGCAACAGAGACCAGAACAGCAGCGAACCTTCCTGTCCAGACCAGAGCACGGCGAACTTGTAGGGACCGGGGAGGTCTTTGTTGCTGTGATGGAAGATGTACGCGACGGAAAAATCGTCGGTGAACGCGGCCGTGACCAGGACGACAGACGCAAGCAGGACCGCGGCAAACGTGGCGATGCCGGCGCGGCGGGCGGTTTCGCCAAGGTAGTCGGAATCTTTACCGCCCAGGATGAGGGCGAACACTCCAACGAGAAACGAATATGCCCCGAGGGCGAGCGCTAATAAAAGCGCAAAACTACCGATTTGCGGCAGCACAGCACTACTGAATTGAGACATGGGGAAACCCTTGCACTATTTTTTCAGAAACGC
>Ga0210401_10008651_pt1 | contig 10075 bp, 5 predicted proteins | sample IncBWH32MmetaG_FD_150866 | JGI IMG/M metagenome (GOLD analysis project Ga0210401, IMG submission 150866) | Forest soil microbial communities from Barre Woods Harvard Forest LTER site, Petersham, Massachusetts, United States - Inc-BW-H-32-M | ecosystem: Environmental > Terrestrial > Soil >... | reverse complement strand
TCGAAAAGATTACCGAAGGGAAAGTTCCTGAAAATCCGGCATTTGCCGCGCGCAAGATTTTTATCGATACAAAAGAGCGGCTGCTCGAGGTTTTCGATGGCGACCAGTTGGTCTGCGTCTTTCCGATCACGCCCGGATCGACAACTCTGCCGGCGCCGGTGGGCACCTGGAAAATTCTCGGCGTGGCGACGATGCCGTGGTTTCGCTATGACGAAGGCATGCTCAATTACGGCGTGCGCACCGACAACTACTTCAACCTACCGCCCGGGCCGAATAATCTCGTAGGCATTCTCTGGATGGGCTTGAACAAGACCGGCATCGGCATCCACGGCACGAACAATCCGGAGACGATCGGCCGCGCTGCCAGCCACGGCTGCATCCGCCTGGCCAACTGGGACGCCGCACGCGTCAAAGACCTCGTCAGCGTGGGCAACACGGTCATTATTTTTTGATCCTGTAGCGGCTGTCTGTGACCGTCGCAAACTTCAGCAGAGAAAGCGGCGACGGTCACAGACCGCCGCTACAGCGAAAATTCTTCGCGCGGAATCGATGCCTCAAGCGTCTAGGCTTTAGATCGACATGATGGATGCCAATGAGCGTGAAGTTTATCGAGCGGCCATTCGCGGCGATCGGGACGCATTTGAAATGATCATCCGCACACATAGTCGAACCCTTTTTGCGATCGCTTACGGCATTCTGCAAAATCGCGAGGAAGCCGAAGACGCCGTGCAGGACGTGCTCATCAAAGCGTGGAAATCGCGCTGGCGTGTGCGCGATCCGGAGAAATTTCCCGCCTGGCTTTGCATGATAGCGCGGCATCGCGCGCGAGATGTTTTTCGAAAACATCGAACCACTCCGCTTTCAGATGAAATAACTGAGCAGATCGAATCCGAAGCCATCGATACGACCTCCTTAAATCGACAATTGCATTCGGCGCTTGCCGCGCTCCCCGAAGTTCACCGCAGCGCTTTGATGCTGCGTTATTTCGAAGAGATGGATTATCAGACAATCGAAAACACACTCGGCCTAACGAACGGCGCGTTGCGGGGAATTCTTGGACGCGCCCTGGCCGCGATGCGCAAACAACTTCGCCCTGCCCTCGCCTCTTTCGAACAGCCATGACCATTCACGACGACATCGACAGCTACCTCGCGGCCGACCTCTACTATGAGCTTTCGGAACAAGAAGAGCGCGCGCTGCACACGCATCTCATTGAATGCGCGGCCTGCCGAAAGATTCACCAAGAAAGCAAAATTATGAACAAAGTCCTGGAAGAAAAATTCGCCCGCGAAAAGCCAGACCCCGCATTCGAACAACGAATGCTGGCCGGGTTTCGAAACCGCATTCCGCAAAGAACCGCCAGTACCACCAAGTTGATTGTCGGTTTTATGCGACTCCGTTCGGCCCAAATCGCAGCCGTCGCGACTCTCCTGCTGGTCCTCGTCCAAGTCGGCCGGATGATTACCGGTGAAGGCGCGAGTGCGCCTCGCAATCGACAATACGCCGCCGAGGAGCGAGTCGCTGCGCAACCATCAGTACCGTTTTCGACTGAAGCCGGTGCGTTGGGCAAATCCGCCGGCATCGCGCAGGAAACCGACAAGCTCGCCACAGATAACCCTATTCTAGGCGGCCGGCTCGCCACACCTTCTGTGCCCGCTCAAACGGAATCCAAAGACGAAAAGAAGCCAACCACGGGACAAATGGAAGCTTATGCTGTTGATACTTATCGCAGCAACGACATCGCGCCCGCCGCGCTGGCGAATCGCAAACTGGTCCGCAACGCGCAGGTCGAGATCGAGATCGCCAATTTCGATGAGGCGGAGCAGAAGATCACCGCGTTCGCGAATGAAGAACGCGGGTATGTGGCTACGACAAGTTCAGAGAAGCAAGCCAATGGGAAGTTAAAGGGCGAAATTGTCGTAAAGGTCCTGCCGGAAAATCTTGATCGCTTTCTCCAGAAAATGCGTGGGCTTGGGGAATTGAAAAACCAGACGCTCGGAACCGAAGATGTTACGAAGGCGTATTTTGACACCGATGCCCGGTTGAAAAACGCGCGAGTGATGGAGCAGCGTTTGATCGACATGCTGAAAACCAAGACGGGCAAGGTTTCCGATTTGCTTCAGGTCGAGAAGGAACTCGGCCGCGTGCGCGAGGGGATCGAGAAGATGCAGGGCGAACTTAAGTATTGGGATTCGCAGGTGCAATTCGCGACCGTGACGATCTCGCTTGCGGAAAAAGATTTGGAGGAGCCGGCGTCCTTCCTGGTCAAGGAGCGCGCACAGCTCGCGCTCTACGCGCCGGACGTGGAGAAAGTCTATAACGACATTAAGGGCCTCGCGTCGCAGAAAGTGCAGATCACCAACGCGCAGCTCGATCGTGATTATTCCGGACGCGTATCGGGGCGTGTGGGTATGTTGATCGCCCCGGAAGAAAGCGATGCCGTGATGGTCCGGGTGAAAGGATTTGGGCGCGTCGAAAATTTCCAAGGGCAGACCGAACGCATCGCACAAGGCGGCAGCGGTATGTCGGAAAACGCCAGAACCAAACGCGACAAAGTGGAGTTGAACGTCACGATCTCGCGTGAGGAACAAGAACAAGCGTTTCAGCAGACGACCCTGCAGATTCGGGCATCGTCAGTTGATGAAAAAGCAAAGCAACTTCACGCGCTGGCCGAGAAACAAAACGGCCGCGTTCGCAGCTCTTCATTCAGTCGCGATCCGAACGGACGCGAATTCGCGAGTATTTCGCTCCGCGTGGCGATGAAAAATTATCCCGCGCTGATGCAGTCACTCAACTCGCTGGGCAAGGTCGAGAACGTCAGCGTGCAGCGCCAGGACCGCGCCGGCACGCAAATCGACGAAGCGAACGCGCCGACGGACATCTCGATCCAAATTTACAGCCAGGGCAACATCGTTTCATCCGAGACCGGGCTGATGGCGACGCTCCGGCACACACTTGCGCAAGGCGCGACAGCGCTGATGTGGAGCTTGCGAATGATTGGCGTAGCGCTGGCGTTTCTAGCGCCATGGGCGATTGCGATTCTGGCAATTATCTGGATCGCGAAACGGATCGCCCAGGCGCGACGCAAACTGTAGCGGCGGTCTGTGACCGTCGCTCGAATTGTGCGCAAACACTCGTTCACATCCCATATGCCCAAACGTCTGCGCAGAGTCGATCATGTCTTTCAGTGGCCACCGCGTGCCAGACTGGCTGAGCAATGGAACAGTTGGCCATTCGCGGGGAATGTTTTTGATCTGGAGTTCCGAGATGATCCCAATTGAATAAGTGCGACGGTCACAGACCGCCGCTACAGTTGAGAGCTGGCCAGGGAATCGCCCTTGCCCGCGCTGGAAACGAGTCATAGTTTATTTCAGCCGAAGGATGTCGATGAAAGAAACCAGCGGTATTAGCCTGGACAACGCGGCAGTCGCCGCAACACCAAAGCATCTGCTTCAATTCGCGGTCGATCAGCGGTACGACGATTACACTCCGGTCGATCACGCGGTCTGGCGATTCATCATGCGGCAAAATACTTTCTTTCTCAAAGAATACGCGCACAAAGTTTACTTCCAGGGTCTGCTCGACACCGGCATTTCCTTCGAGCGCATTCCGCGCATCCAGGAGATGAACGATATCCTGGCAAAAATCGAATGGGGCGCGGTGGCGGTGGATGGATTCATTCCACCGGCGGCGTTCATGGAGTTTCAAGCCTACAAGGTGCTCGTGATCGCGTGTGACATGCGGCAAATCCACCACATCGAGTACACGCCGGCGCCGGACATCGTGCACGAAGCCGCCGGGCATGCGCCGATCATTGTTGATCGTGAGTACTCGAAATACCTCCAGCGCTTCGGTGAAGTGGGCGCCAAGGCGATGTCGTCAAGAAGAGATTTCGAGCTGTATCAAGCGATCCGTCACTTGTCGATCTTGAAGGAGCAGCCCAATGGCGATCCGAAGGAAATCGAAGAAGCGACCAAGCTGGTCGAGCATCGGCAAAAAACTCTCGGCGAACCTTCAGAGATGGCGCTGCTGTCACGACTGCACTGGTGGACGGTCGAGTACGGGCTCATCGGCACGCTGGAGCATCCGAAAATTTACGGCGCAGGTTTGCTTTCATCGATCGGCGAATCGGTCTCCTGTCTCGAACCGCACGTGAAAAAGATCCCCTACTCTATCGACGCGATGAACCAGCCATTCGATATCACGACGAAACAACCGCAGCTTTTTGTCTGTCGCGATTTTCAGCACTTGAAGGACGTGCTGGAGGAATTTGCGAGCAAGATGGCCTACCAAGTCGGCGGCCTGGAAGGCATCAACAAAGCGATCGAGTGCAACAACGTCGCGACCTGCGAGTATTCATCCGGCCTTCAAGTCAGCGGCGTCTTTACCGAAGTCATCACCGATGAAAACAATGGTCCCATCTATCTCCGCACAACAGGAAAGAGCGCGCTGGCGTTTGGGAACAAAGAACTTCCCGGGCACGGAATCGATTATCACAAGGAAGGCTTTGGCTCGCCCATCGGCCAATGGAAAGAAACCAAGCTTGCGGAAGGCCAAAAAGCCAAACTGGAATTCGAAAGCGGGATCACCGTGGAAGGCAAATTGGAGAAAATCTTGCGCGCGGATGACGTAGGGTCGGCGCGCCGCGCCGACCCCACGCCCGTTTTGATTTCATTCTCGAATTGCACCGCTAAATACGGCGATCGGATTTTGTTCGATCCCGATTGGGGCACATACGATATGGCGGTGGGTGAACGAATCAGTTCCGTATTCAACGGCGCCGCGGACAAGGACGCTTACAATCAGGTCGCGCTCATCCCGAAAGAGCGAATGATCAAAGTGCCATCCGACGCGAAGCGCAAGAAGCTCGAAAATCTGTACGCGCAGGTGCGAAAGATTCGGGAGAGCAAGACCGGTTACGAGCGGCTGGGGGAAATTTGGGAGACGCAGCAAGCTGAACATCCCAGCGACTGGTTATTGTCGATGGAAATTTTCGAAATTCTCGATACGACCGATCAGCAATCGCAACTCAAAGCGAAGATCGAGAAGTTCCTCAACCAGAAAAAGGCGACGACCAAAGATCTTTCGACACTAATCGGATGGGGATTCCGGCTGGTCGAATATCACAAGAAGCCTGAATACCAAGGGACGTTGCACGCCTCGCCGAAATAAAGTAGCGCAAGCGTCTCAATTGCATTTCGGTACTTCGCAAGCCGGAGGCTTGCGCTACAATATTTCATCCCTGAGCGGTGCTACTTCAGCCTCGAGAGCGGCGTGGTTAGAGAACGACAGACTACTTTGGCGCCAGAGAGGCAACAATCTTTTCAAAGCGGGGATCGCCGCGCAGCGGGTCCCAATAGGGCAGCAGTTTCAATTGACCGTAGCTGACGTAACCCGGCAGCCGAGTGGCGATAGCGAGTTGTTCGCACGCTAGATCCTTCTCGCCAGCCCAAGCCGCCATGATAGCGAAATACTCGATCATATGCACGCCGTTGGTGAAATCTTTTTCCACTGGCATCAGCTCGATCGCGCGGCGGCCTTCACGCAGGGCGTCCTCTTTCCGCCCTAGTCCTGCGTCGATTAAGCCAAGGATGCAAAGTGCCGGACCATAATTTGGCTGCGCTTCCGCGCGCTTCTCTTGTTCTGTGTGAGCGGCAATAAAGGCTGTGCGCGCTTTAGGATCATCCTTGGTCATGCGCGCAATCAAGCCCTCGCCAAAGGTGCGACTGAGTTTTACCGCGTCGTTACCAAAGGCGTTTTCACCAAGTGCCTCCAATGCACTTTCTGCCGCCCTGGCATCACGCTCAGCCAGAGCGCAAGCGAACCAACTGTCGGCGACGGTCGGAACCGCACCGGGGTTCTCCGTCCGAATCGCGTCGATAAATTCATGCAGCGGGCGTGAATCGGCTTTCCACTCAAGATCGAGACGTGCTCGCGCTACTCGCGTGTCGACATCATTCGGATCGATGGTGAGACAGCGATCCAGGACGGCAGCTTCTTCGGCGTAACGCCGCAATAGTCCATTCCTGAGCGCGATATGGTGAAGAGTATACATATTGCGCGGATCGAGTTGGAGGGCGCGCTCAAGATTGCGCAAGCCTTCTTCATACTTCCCCTGGCGACTTTGAATAGCGCCGATCAATTCAAAGATTCGCGGATCGTTGGGCAATGTTCGGCGGGCCATGCCGAGCTCGACAAGCGCGCCGCCGTAATCGAGGTGGCCGCGATAAAGATTTTCCGCGCGAGCAAGGTGCGCTTCGCCCGCGTTGGGACGTAGACGCAATGCTGCCTGGATAGCGGCTTCTGCCATTGCCAAGCGCGCCGATGTATGATCGGCGCCCAGGAAATAGAGCTGGTCATGGGTATAAGCCAGCTGGCAGTAAGCAAGGAAAAACGAGGGATCACGCGCCACGGCCTGGTTGAGGAGGTCGATCGCTTGACGGAATTTTTGCGCCTCGCCAGTACTCATGGTTGTTAAGAGGAGGAGAAACTTCGCCCGATTGTAAAGAAGGAACGCGGTAAGGTCGGTTGTCGGCGGTTCTGCGATCGCGGTTTGCTCAGTCACCGAAAACTTTGCCCGCAATTGGTTAGCGATCGCCTTGGCGATATCGCTCTGTATTGCGAAGACGTCGGCCAGATCGCGATCATAGGTCTGCGCCCAGAGGTGCGCATCGGTGCGCGCATCGACCAACTGGGCGTTAACCCGTACGCGATTGCCGGATCGCTGAACGCTGCCTTCCAGCACATGCGCCACCCCAAGTTGCTGGCCGATCTCGCGCAGATCGCGCGCGATCCCGCTCCTGTACTCCATAACCGAAGTACGACTGATCACTTTCAGGTCAGCGATTCGGGCCAACGCCGTGAGAACCTCGTCCTGCACACCACTGGTGAAAAAGGCGTTATCCGGGTCCCTGCTCAAATTTTCAAACGGCAACACCGCTATACTTTTTTCCGGTGCCGGACTTCTGGGCACGAGGAGTTGCGCCCGGACTAGCCAAACCACGGCAAGCGCGAGCATGACGCACGCCGTGGCCGCGGCGGCAAGGACTGGATTGCGCCGGAGGAACTTCGCGCTGCGGTATCCAAGTGTGTCTTTGCGCGCAACCACCGGCAAGCCTTCAAGGTAACGCTGGACATCTTTGGAAAACTCCTCGGCCGACTGATAACGTCGTGCCGGGTCTTTGCGCAGCGCCATCAAGACAATGTTGTCGAGATCGCCGCGCAGTAGTTTGGGATTTGGAATTTGGGATTTGGAAGTTCCATCGCTAGTGACGATGGCTGTGCTCGGTTTTTTCGGCTCGGTTTCAGCGACCGCACGCGCGATGTCGCCGGGCGAACAGCTTTTGAACTCATACGGCGTCCGGCCCGTTAACACCTGATAAAGGACCATTCCAAGCGAATACACATCGGTTGCGACCGTGACCGAGCGTCCTTCGAGCTGCTCCGGACTGGCATATTGCGGCGTCATGACTCGAAGCCCCGTTGCGGTCACGATCGTTGCACCGTTACCGTCTGCTTGCAGAAGTTTTGCGATCCCGAAATCGAGCAGCTTTGGCACGCCTTCGTTCGTGACGAGAACGTTCGATGGTTTGATGTCCCGGTGAATAACCGTGTGGCGATGCGCGTACGTCACCGCGGTGCAGACTTCGAGGAATAACTTCAGTCGCTCATTTATTGAGAGGCCGTGAGTGTCGCAATACTCATCGATGGGAAGCCCTTCCACATACTCCATAACAAAGTAGGGCAACCCGTTCTCGGTCGTGCCGCCGTCGAACAGCCGTGCGATGCTGGGATGATCGAAGCTGGCGAGGATTTGTCGTTCGTTGTGAAAATGACGGAGCACCGAATCAGTATCCATCCCGCGCTTGATGAGCTTAATGGCAACGCGCTTCTCATAGTGCTTGTCGGCGCGCTCAGCCAGATAGACCACACCCATGCCGCCGCGGCCGAGCTCGCGCATGACGCGGTACGCCCCAATCAGTTGCCCACTCGCAACATTCTCATTGCCTTCATCGATTTCGACCCCGGCAATGAAGAGGTCGGGCCGGTCGATAACAGTCCCTGCGCGCAGGTGGAAACGAAGTAGCGAGCGAACTTCTGCCCGTAGTTCTTCGTCGCCATCGCAGCTTCTTTGGACGAATCCCGCCCGCTCTTCCGCCGGCAGTTCGAGCGCCTGCTCGAACACCGCCTCGACTTGTTTCCATCGCTCCGAAGTCATGAGCGCGAAAAGCCAAATCCGAAATCCGAAATCCGAAATCCGAAACAAGCACGAAATTCAAAATCAGAATGGTTCAAAACCATCGGTGCGCACGCTTTTGGGATTTTAAACTTTGGTCATTTGGGTTTGTTTCGAGTTTCGATATTCGAATTTTGAGTTTTTCTTACTTGCTCTCCGTCGTCATGGCCCTTCACGCGGTGATCTCCCGAAATAGCCACGCTTTCGCCGTTTGCCATTGCCGGTCAATTGTTCGTGGAGAAACACCCATCACTTCCGCCGTCTCCGCGACCGATAGCCCGCTGAAGAAACGCAGCTCAACCATGCGGCCCTTAACCGGATCCATCGCGCCGAACTTTGTCAATGCCTCATCCAGCGCTAAAAGATTCACGTCTCTCTGCGGCGCGATCGCCATTCCTTCTTCGAGCGCAATGCGGTGCTCAGCCCCGCCTCTCTTCGCCGCGTGGCGCGCGCGCGCGTGGCTCACCAAAATGCGCCGCATCATTTGCGCGGCGATGGCGAAGAATTGCGCACGGTTCTGCCAGGTAGCCTCGCTCTGATTCACGAAGCGCAAATAAACTTCGTTTACCAGCGCCGTGGGTTGCAGCGTATGCCCCGCATGCTCACGGCTAAGGAATCGCATCGCCTGCCGGTGCAGTTCCTCATACACCAGCGGTAACAGTTTCTCGAGCGCATCGGCATCGCCCCGCTGGGATGCAGCGAGCCAGCGCGTAATTTCGTGCCCCTGAACTGATCTCGTATCCACGCCAGTTCGAATGGCTTCTTCGAACGGTGACTCACGCTGTTGGTCTCGCTGTTTCATCAAGCAACTGGCGCAAATTCCCGGCTGCTTCATTACACACACCCGGGCAGAAAAAGGCAAGTTTTTTGGCGCGATTTGCCATTCGGCTGCGCGTTAGAGGGTAAAACCCACTTATATGCCCACGAAAAAATCAAATTTTAACTGCAAAACACGAATTCCAGCCGTTTTGGTTACCGCGCTGCTTGCTTGTTTTGCGCTTTTGCGCGCAACGCAGGCTGTCACTCCGGCGCCGGATGGCGGCTATGCCGGGAACAACACGGCAGAGGGCACTTCTGCCCTCTTTAGGCTGACCAGCGGGGTCGACAACACTGCTCTCGGTTTTCAGGCGCTGTACCATAATACCACCGGAAGCTTCAACAGCGCAGAGGGGTTTCGGGCGCTTTTCGGAAATACCACCGGCGGTTACAACACCGCCGCAGGTTTTGGTGCGCTCTTTAGCAACGCCACGGGCAACAGTAATGTGGCTGACGGTTTCGAGGCGCTTTATCTCAACACCACGGGTTATGGCAATTCGGCCAACGGTTCTCAAGCGCTCCACAACAACACGACCGGCTATTACAACACGGCCAGCGGGGCGTTCGTTCTCGCCAGCAATACCACCGGTATCGACAACACGGCCAACGGGTCCGGTGCGCTTTCCAGTAACACGACCGGCAGCGACAATACGGCCACTGGCCAAAGGGCGCTCTTGTACAACACCATCGGTATCCAAAACACGGCCGCTGGCGTTGGCGCGCTCTTGTACAACAGTGGCAGCTATAACACGGCCGTCGGGTATTATGCACTATTGGCAAACACTAGCGGTTCACCGAACAGTGCCTTCGGCTGGGGCGCACTACTGCAAAACACGACAGGAAATTACAATACTGCCACTGGTTATGCGGCACTCTACAAGAACACGACGGGCAGCCTCAACACCGCCACTGGTGATGGCGCTCTCTATACCAACACGCAGGGCGATGACAACACCGCCACTGGTACTGATGCGCTCTATAGCAATACCACCGGTAATGACAACACAGCCAACGGCTTCCAGG
>Ga0210401_10008650_pt1 | contig 10075 bp, 7 predicted proteins | sample IncBWH32MmetaG_FD_150866 | JGI IMG/M metagenome (GOLD analysis project Ga0210401, IMG submission 150866) | Forest soil microbial communities from Barre Woods Harvard Forest LTER site, Petersham, Massachusetts, United States - Inc-BW-H-32-M | ecosystem: Environmental > Terrestrial > Soil >... | reverse complement strand
AGGTCCGTATCCCGCTTCCTCGAGGATCGACAAAAGATTGCGAATCGCCTGACGTGACTGAGTCGCGATGTTTCCTGAGACCAATTCACCATTGACCATCGGGACCTGACCCGAGACATAAAGCCACCCATCCGCTTCGACTGCACGGGCGAAAGGAAGGTGCTGCCCACCGCTTTCGGTGCCACCCTCTACGCAATATCGTTTCATGCTCATTTCATGCTCCTTCTTCAGGCTATTCGGTCCATCCCGGTTTACCGCGAGGCAAAAATCGTCCGCGGCGGCTTTGCGTGGCGCCGCGACCGGTATAAGAGAGTGCGCCGTTTACCCAAACGCGCTCAATCCCCACTGCCGGCCGGATAGGGTCGGTGAATGTGGCCATATCACTGATCCTTTCAGGATCAAAGAGCACGAGATCGGCATAGTAACCCTCACGAATCCGTCCGCGCTGCGTGAGGCCGAACCTTCCCGCGGGCATACCGGTCATTTTGTATATCGCTTCCGGTAGCGAGAACAATCTCTCTTCACGGCAATAGTGGCCGAGCACTCGTGGAAATGTTCCCCACAAGCGGGGATGAGGCCGAGGATCATTGGGCAAGCCATCGGAACCAATCATGGTTGCCGGGTGGCGCAGAATCCTGCGCATGTCGTCCTCAAAGATGCTGTGATAGATAGCGCCAGCAGGTTGTAGGAGTCTTGCCGCCTCAAGCTGTGTCACGCTCCATTCTTCGGCAATCTGCTTGAGATGACGCCCTGCCATTTCTGGATGAGCGGAACTCCACGTAATCGTGATGGTGACGCGTTCGTCCACCTGGCGCAGATCGAGAGTGCTCGACCCGGCAGCATAGGGGTAGCAATCGCAACCTACTGGATGTGAAGTCTGCGCAGTATCGAGAGCTTGCAAGACCTCACTGCTTCGTCCCCAGTTATCTATACCCGCACACTTCAGATGAGAAATGACTGTCGGTACGTGGCTGATACGACCGATCTCAAATGCCTCATTCATTGCCGGGAGGATGGCGTCCGCCTCGGAACGCATGTGAGTGACGTAGATAGCTCCAGCAGCGGCGAGTAGCCCAGCCAGGGCCGATACCTCTTCAGTAGAAGCCGCATTTGCAGAGAGATAAGCAAGCCCTGTACTCAATCCCAAGGCTCCGGCATCAAGCGCCGCTCGCAACTCTGCACGCATCGCCTCGATTTCGACTACGGTGGCGCCACGGTCCAGCTTGTCCATGTGGTTGTTACGGAGAGATGTATGTCCTACCAGGGCGCCTACATTGACTGCGGGTTCGGCGTCACTGACGGCTGCGACATACGCTGCGAAGGTTGGATAGCAAAAGGCATCCGATTCTCCCAACAGGTTCATTGGATCGGGTGGTTCGCCATGCAAACGCACGGGGGCTGCGCTGATACCGCAATTGCCGACAATGACAGTGGTGACGCCTTGCGAGAGCTTGGCCAACATATCCGGGTTACGAATCACGCTGATGTCATCATGCGTGTGCGCATCGATAAAGCCTGGCGCCAGCGCGAGGCCATCCGCGCCGACGCTCATCGATGCGTTCACCCGCAATCCGCTGCCTACCGCGGAGATGCGCTCGCCATGAATCGCGACGTCCAGGATTTCCGACGCTGCGCCACTGCCGTCCAAGACAATCGCATTCCGTATAACTGTGTCGCAAGTCATCATCTCAGCACCTTCAGGATATAGGCTGGATGCACATTCAATTGCCGAACTTCACGAATTCCTACAGGGACGATGAGGAGATTGTCATTGGTTGACAGAATGCCAGCTTTGGCACGGCCGGCAGAGGGAGCGGGTCTTTTGGAGAAGGGGCTTGGCTTCTGTGACAGCGTGCTTGAGCACACCGATATCTTCGGACTGAACTGGAACCTGCTTCACGAAGATCTCAGTCTGCCATCGGCCGTTCTCTACGATGAACGGATCCGGCACAATCTGAACTGGATGCAGCGATTTATCGGCGCTCACGGGATGAAGCTTGCCCCTCATGGCAAGACCACGATGGCGCCGGCCCTGTTCCATATGCAATTGAGATCCGGCGCATGGGGAATTACGTTGGCAACGGCTCAGCAGACGCAGGTGGCCTACTGGCATGGAGTACGCCGTGTCTTGATGGCAAACCAGCTCATCGGCAAAGAAAATATGGCGATCATTTCCCGTCTGCTTGTGGATTCCACTTTCGACTACTACTGCCTTGTGGATTCGGCCGCACAAATCGATCTGCTGGGCGCGTTCTACTCCGCGCAACGTCAGCGGCTGAATGTACTGGTGGAATTGGGGATTCCGGGAGGCCGCACCGGGGTACGCGACGATGAGCAACTGGCGACAGTTCTAGCCGCTTTGCAACGCTGGAACACTACTCTTGTTCTCAGGGGAGTTGAAATATACGAAGGCGTTCTTGATGACGAAACACTGGTGCGTGCTTTCCTCGAACGCGCGTTGACCGTCACTCGCCGACTGGCGGCTGAAAACAGCTTCCAGAGTGCGCCAATGTTGCTATCAGGTGCCGGGTCGGCCTGGTATGACGTGGTGGCAGAGGTTTTCAGCAGTGCGAATTTCGGTGCTGCGGTCGACATTATTCTGCGTCCCGGCTGTTATCTGACTCATGACGCTGGGATGTATCGCGAGGCGCAAGCAAAAATCATGCGCCGTAGTTCTATTGCGGATCAAATGGGGGCGGGCCTTTTACCTGCACTCCAGGTGTGGGCGTACGTGCAATCCATTCCGGAGCAGGACAAGGTAATCGTCGCAATGGGCAAGCGCGATGCGGCATTCGACGCCGGGCTTCCTTCACCATCCCTGCACTATCGACCCAGATATACAGCGCCCAAGCCGGCGCCTAGCCACTGGACTCTGACCCGGATGATGGATCAGCATGCTTTTATGCAGATTGCACAAGCTGACGACATACGAGTAGGCGACATGATCGGCTTTGATATTTCGCATCCCTGCTTGACCTTCGACAAATGGCGGGCGTTGCCACTCCTTGATCCCGAATACCGAGTTGTTGATGTGATTCGCACATTTTTCTAACGATCTCGCTCACACCTTCCCGCCCTGGTTTTGCGGAAAGCAGCAATCGCAGGTTCGACTGCGCCATCATAAGTACGCAACTGAAGCGTACCCGCTCGAGATGTTGACTGGCATCAGAAGAATTGGCATCCAAGCGTCTCAGATGAGGTAGGTATTCATGCCTACGATTGCAAAAATAGGAGTGTCGCCCTTTGTACCGGTAGATCGAACGCTGCCTGTTCTTCGAGAAGCTGTGCAGAGGTGCCACGGTTGCGATCTTTATCGAAATGCTACTCAGGCGGTTTTTGGAGAGCTAGAAACAGGTGACACTCCGAAACAACTTAAAGTCGCCATCATGATGATTGGCGAGCAACCGGGAAACCAGGAAGACACAGAGGGGCGGCCATTTGTCGGTCCGGCAGGAAAACTGCTGGATAAGTGCCTTGAAGAAGCGGAAATTGATCGTCGCAAGGTCTACGTCACGAACACGGTCAAACACTTTAAATGGGAGCCGCGTGGGAAACTCCGCATCCATAAAAAGCCTAACCTGAAAGAAATCCATGCATGCCGGCCCCTGGCTTGACGCTGAATTAGAAATCGTTCGTCCGGAGTTGATCGTATGCCTGGGGCTGTTGCGTCGCAGTCACTCCTGGCTCCGGCTTCAAGATCACGCAATCGCATGGCGAAGTTCAGCACCGCGAGGGGGTGCCGCCGATCATTGCAACGCTGCATCCATCGGCAATACTGCGCGCACGAACGGACCAAGATCGTGATCGCGATATGAATGTTCTTCTGAATGATCTTCGTATAGCGGGAAAATTCCTGAGGAGCTAATCAAAAATCTTTAGTGCTAAGGGCTGTATTTTCAGTGGCATTTGAGAAGTCTGCACAGAAGATGATGCAATGTGCAATTGACATCACACAGGCCCGGTAGGCGAACATAAGGCGAAAATATGCCACCTACTACGACTCTTCGCCATCAGATTGAAGCCTCTCTCGCCCACCGCATTCCCTCTGCTTTGACACCTCGTTTGCGGACGATACGACCAGTCGCGCCAACAGGCATCCAGGTTGTGGACGAATTACTGGAAGGCGGTTTGCCTCAAGGGGCAATCACCGAAGTCGTTGGGCCGGTATGTTCCGGACGTACCACCTTCGCTCTTTCGTTCCTGGCAGGTATGACTCGTGCGAAAAGGGTGTGCGCATGGATTGATGTGTCGGACGAGTTTGATCCAGAGTCTGCGGCTGCGACAGGCGTGGAATTGTCAAATCTTCTATGGGTTCGGTGCGGAGTTCGTCCTGTGTCCCAAGCAGGATGTTTCTCGCAACATGGATTTTCTCTTCCGGAGAAATACCTCGCACCTCCTCCGGTAAAGAAAGGACTACATGGCGATGGCTTTGGGCCCCACCCACGCAACGAAGCGATGGATCTTGCCGACGCTGTTAGCCGACTGTTGCGGCCGGAAGAGCGTGCTTTCCATCAAGCAGATTCGCAGTATGAAAGCCCAACCGGAAGAATGGATTGTGAGCAGTCGCTGCCGCTCACCGCAACAGGACAGCGTGATGTGTCTATTTCTAATAACAAACCGTGGACAAGAATCGATCAAGCACTTCGTGTAGCGGACTTGCTTTTACAAGGGGGCGGGTTCAGCGCGATTATTCTGGACATGTGCAGCATCGCTCCGGAGTATGCTCTACGCGTACCGCTGGCGACGTGGTTTCGTTACCGTGCAGCTGCCGAGCGAAGTCAAACGAGCATTCTGCTTCTCACACAACATTCATGCGCAAAAAGTAGCGCAGAGCTGTTGCTTCGACTCAGGCAGAGCAATGTGCTGCATGACAGTAGTACCGTGCTAGCCGGATTTGAGCACCGTCTGGAAGTGGCGCGTCGACGTTTCACTCATGCTGCAATGGTTGCTGTTCCGCTCCGTCAGTGTCCGCAAGAGGAGTCGATTGCGAACTGGTCCTGCAAAACCGTGTGGACGGGTCCGAGATGACGCGAACTGCCGAGTTGTACGCCTGTCTTTATGTAGAAGAGCTTCCCTTGCAGGCGCTGCTCCGTCTTAGACCAGAGTTGCGCGACAAACCATGCGTTGTAATGGACGGAGATCCTCCGTTACAGATGGTTTGCTCGCTCAACACAAAGGCGCGTCGGCTTGGGGTGACTCACGCAATGACGCGAGTGGAGATCGACACATTCACTTCGATTAGAGTGTTTCAGCGCTCACGGAAGGAAGAAGCCGCGACAAAGGGTATCCTTCTCGAATCTGTGGGCGTGTTCTCACCACGTGTCGAAGATCGAAGCGAGAATGGAGCATTTCTTTGTTTCGTCGACATCCTAGGAACAGAGAAGCTATCAGGCCCACCTGAAGTACTGATCCGCAGCCTTCTTACGGGCGTCAGGAAGAATGGCGTGAGTGCTCGTGCGGTTGTCAGCAGGAATGCTAATGCCGCGGCAGCCGTTGCCAAAGGGGTAACGTCACAAACGGCTCTTAGGATCATCGCCGAAGGAGAGGAAGCGGCAGCTCTGGCGTCTCTTCCGCTTTCCGTCCTCGAGCTTACTGAAGAGCAACGGGAAACCCTTCGCTTGTGGGGTATTCGTACATTGGGAATGCTGGCAGATCTTCCCGAAGATGAATTGATCGCCAGGATGGGACAATCTGGTCAGCGACTTCGCCAGTTAGCTCTAGGAGAGCTACCACATCCCTTTCAACCGAAAGAACCAGCATTCCTGCTGGAAGAGCACTTGGAGTTTGATTCTCCTGTTGAACTGCTTGAATCTGTACTTTTCGTAGCGAGCGGAATGCTGGACCAACTTATCAGGCGCGCAGACTCACGCGCGCTCGCCCTCGCTGCGATCGATATCGACCTAACTATTGAAGGGTCTGCGACGCATACATGCACTGTCCGGTCCTCGCTGCCTACAAACGAAAAACAAATATGGATCAAACTGCTTCATCTCGAGCTCCGCGCACATCCACCAAAAAGTGCGATTCTTGCGCTTGCAATAAAAGCCGAGCCAGGTGCGATCAAGCGCACACAACTAGGCCTATTTACACCACAATTGCCTGAACCTACTAAACTGGATGTCACGCTCGCACGCATCCGCGCTATTGTAGGCGAAGGTTGTGCCGGCAGACCTGTATTAACAGATACCCACAAGCCGCAAGGATTTCACATAGAGACGTTCGCTGTTCCCGCTGCGTATACATCGAGTCCTTATACCAGCCAAACGCGATCAACTCTTCGAAAGCTGCGTTCAGCAGAGAACATATATGTCACGGTACAGGACGATTGTCCAAAGACATTCGTGTTTCGACAAGGTCACTACATCATCATGCAGGCATATGGACCCTGGCTCGTAAGCGGGGATTGGTGGAGCCCTGCGTCATGGCGTCTCGAACAATGGGATTTAGTCGCAAGCGCACAGGATGGAGGCGATTTGCTGTGTTGCTGCATAACTCATGATCATGTGCTAGATCGCTGGCAAATTGTGGCTCTTTATGACTGAGCATTATGTAGAGTTGCATGCCGCCAGCGCCTTCAGCTTTCTTGAGGGGGCGTCACAACCAGAACAGCTTATTGAGCGCGCCGTTGCACTCGAGATGCCTGCGATGGCACTCCTTGACCGCAATGGCGTCTATGGTTCTGCGCGATTTCACACCAGCGCCAAGAGAAATAAGATTCGCGCTCATATCGGTGCAGAAGTCGCCTGGGATTTCTGCCGGCGTCTGACGCCACCTGGATGGTTGCCGCACCAATACTTAGCTGAGTCAGTACGTCTACCGCTGCTCTGCGAATCCCGGCAGGGATATCAAAACCTCTGTCAGCTCATTACGCAATTCAAGATGCGTGAAGTGACAAAGAATGACGGCACTGCGACCTTCAGCGATCTGCAACAGTTCGCCTCCGGATTGATCTGTTTAACCGGCGGGGATGAAGGTCCATTGGCAGCCGCGTTGGTAACAGGCGGTGAATCTGATGCCCGCGAGGCCCTTGAAAAGCTGATGCATGCCTTTGGCCGGCAGAATGTGTATGTCGAGCTGCAACGCCATGGGGAACGCGAACAGGAGTGGCGCAACCAAGCGTTGCTCCGAATGGCAAGGTCATTGAATCTGCAAGTCGTCGCTACAAATGGTGTTCGTTATGCAAACGCCTGTGACCGCGAGATTCTCGATATCTTAACGGCAATCCGACATCACACCAAACTCGATCAGGCAGGTCGACTTTTAACATTCAACGATCAACGCTTTATACGCTCAGCGAAAGAGATGCGCGCACTTTTTCGTGATGTACCAGAGGCAATTGCGAATACGGTACATCTCTCTTCCCGACTTAATTTCGAACTGGATGAGCTTGGGTATGAGTTTCCCTGCTACAGAGTGCCGAACGATGACACGATGGATAGCTTTTTGCGGAAGCGCGTTGAAGAAGGAGTTGAGCGGCGTTACGGATCTGGAAGTACCCACTTACTGGAGCGGGCAAAAGATAACGTCAAACGTGAGCTGGCGCTTATTGAGAAACTCGGCTTCGCAGGCTATTTTCTCATAGTTTGGGACATAGTCGAATATTGTAAACGTAACAATATCCTTATACAGGGGCGGGGTAGCGCTGCAAACTCCGTGGTCTGCTATTCGCTCGAAATCACTGCTGTTGATCCGATCGGAATGGGTTTGCTTTTCGAGCGGTTTATAAGTGACAGCCGTGGTGAGTGGCCTGACATCGATCTCGATCTGCCTTCTGAAGAAAACCGCGAACAGGCTATTCAATATGTATACAAGCGCTATGGAGAACTGGGCGCAGCTATGACGGCAAATGTCATAACATACCGCGGCAAGTCTGCAGCACGTGAGGTGGGTAAGGTTCTAGGTTTCGATCGGGAATCGCTAGGCCGGCTGTCAGGTCTGGTCAGCAACTGGGAGTGGCGTGGAAAGACAGATACGATGGCGCATTCTTTCCGAAACGCTGGTTTCGATATCCGACACCCACGAATAGCGAAATACCTTGAGCTCTCCATGCGCATTCAGGGTTTGCCACGTCATCTTGGGCAGCATTCAGGCGGCATGGTGATTTGCCGGAGTCAGTTGAACAAAATTGTGCCGTTGGAACGAGCTTCAATGCCGGAGCGAACGGTCGTGCAATGGGATAAAGAAGATTGCGCGGATATGCGCATTATTAAGCTCGATTTTCTGGGTCTTGGCATGATGGCCGTGATCCGGGACTGCCTGGAGTTGATCCCGGAGCACTATGGTGACAGCGCTGATATGGCGCATCTACCCGAAGATAGAGAGGTGTATCAGACGTTGCAAAAGGGCGACACGATCGGAATGTTTCAAATTGAAAGCCGAGCTCAAATGGCTTCTTTGCCGCGAAATCATCCGGAGACTTTTTATGATCTTGTCGTGCAGGTCGCAATCATCCGTCCCGGCCCGATTGTAGGACAGATGATGCATCCCTATATGAGGCGTCGACAGAAGAAGGAAGACGTAAGTTACCCGCATCCATTTCTGGAACCAGTTCTAAAACGAACTCTCGGCGTACCGCTTTTTCAAGAACAGCTACTCAGTATGGCAATGACACTAGCTAATTTCTCCGGTGCGGAGGCTGACGAATTGCGCCGTGCCGTAGGCATGCGTCGCTCCTGGGAGCGTATGAAAAATCTAGAGGGAAAACTCCGGGCGGGGATGACTGCCAACGGAATTGATCCGATGGTTCAGGACAACATTGTGCAGAATATCAGCTCCTTCGCGTTGTATGGATTTCCTGAATCACATGCGTCAAGCTTTGCACTCATTGCCTATGCATCAGCCTTTTTTAAGGTGAAATATTTAGCCGCTTTCACTTGCGCCATGCTGAATAACCAGCCGATGGGATTTTATTCGCCTGCGGTCCTGATCAAGGATGCGCAACGTCATGGCCTGCGCGTAAAGCCCATGGATGTACAGCAATCAGAGTGGCCTTGTACGCTCGAACGTGAAAGCGATGGGTCGCTGTCATTGCGCATTGGGCTCGGATATGCAAAAGGCTTGCGTGAGAGATCCGCTGAAGTTCTCATACAGTCTCGTGTTCTAGATGGCCTATTTCCTTCCGCAGAGGATCTTGCACAGCGTGTGCCCATTCTCGATAGGAAAGAATTGACGTTGCTCGCTCACATTGGAGCCCTGAACTCTGTGGGTGGAATTACGCATCGACGCGAAGCGCTTTGGCAGGTTGAGCGCGCGGGCAAGATAGAGGGGCCGTTGTTCAGGCACAGAAGTGAACTGTTGCAGAATCACAACGAGGCACTGCCCCTTCATCAAATGAACACTGAGGAGCGCTTAGTAGCGGATTATGCAGGAATGGGACTTACGCTTGACAAACATCCCATGTACCACCGCCGTTCTGAGCTGCGATGCCAAAATGTTCGTTCGACAGCAGAGCTGAAGCATTGCAGAGATGGTGAAAGTGTGCGTACTGCAGGCTGCGTAATCGCGCGACAACGACCGGGTACCGCAAAAGGTTTCATCTTCATCTCAATCGAGGATGAAGCAGGCATTGCCAACATCATCGTCTCGCCAGATTTATATGAGCGAGAGCGGCTTACTGTCACGCGCAGCAAGTTCTTACTCGTAGATGGATGGCTTCAAAACCAAGAAGGTGTTATCCATGTAAAGGCCATCCGGTTAGAAGCCTTGGCAGATGGCATGCTAGAAATGCGATCGCACGATTTTCATTGAGAACCGGCGGGGCAGGAAGTTGCCAATGTACCTTCATCAGCAATATTCCCTCCGTCGCATCGGTTCGCGAACGCGAAAACACGCTCCCATATAAGCTTCAACCAGCAGTTTAAAGCGTAATTACGCTCGTGGACGCCCGCATGTTGTTACATGGTGCGAGCAGAATCTTCACACTGCGCAAAGGGATGCCTGGACTCTTCATTTTTTTCCCAAAAAAGCGATCTCAACACTTTTAAGCGCCACAGAAGTGTGTATCATCCGCCTTAAGAAATTACTTAATGTGTTCCGCCCACAGAGATTGGTTCGTGGGCACGAGCGAAGAGTGAAC
>Ga0210401_10008648_pt1 | contig 10077 bp, 10 predicted proteins | sample IncBWH32MmetaG_FD_150866 | JGI IMG/M metagenome (GOLD analysis project Ga0210401, IMG submission 150866) | Forest soil microbial communities from Barre Woods Harvard Forest LTER site, Petersham, Massachusetts, United States - Inc-BW-H-32-M | ecosystem: Environmental > Terrestrial > Soil >... | reverse complement strand
AACTCCCAGCAGAGCGTGACCAACTTTCCGGTCGCACGTAGTCGACCTAGAGTCGTCTGTTGGCGCCACCAATCGCGGAAAGCTGGGCGAATCTCGGACTGACCGGGATCAGGCACGGTCGCATGGTAATCGAAATAGTGGACAACCGAGGACGCATGTACATCTCTGGTTCAGGCAGGGCGCCGGCGAGAAGCAGGCTCATATAATTGGCGCACGGGTGAATCTTTGTCCTCTGCCGCCAAGGCCCAACCGGTGAAGCCACTGCTTGCTTCCGCCGGGCTTTTCTCGTCACCCCAGAAGCGGACAGTGGTCTTATGCCTGTTGCTCGTGGCCGCAACTCTGGCCGTCTACAACCCGGTTAATCGCAACGCCTTCGTCAACTTCGATGACGATCACTACATCACCGGCAACCCGCATGTGCTGGCCGGACTGCATTGGGGCACGGTGAAGTGGGCTTTCACGAATTACTATGAGGCCAACTGGCATCCGTTGACCTGGGTTTCCCATGCGCTCGACGCGCAACTATTTGGGCTGAACCCAGTTGGCCATCACTATACGAACGTGGTGCTGCACGCGCTGAATGCGGTGCTGCTGTTTCTGCTGTTACAGTCGGCGACGGGATTTACCTGGCGCAGCCTGATGGTGGCGGCGTTATTTGCGCTGCATCCGGTGAATGTGGAATCGGTGGCCTGGGCATCGGAGCGAAAAAACGTCCTCAGCATGACGTTTTTGTTGCTGGCGTTGCTGGCCTACGACTGGTACGCCCGACGGCCAGCGGTTGCACGATACGCGCTGGTGGCAGGGTTGTTTGCGTGCGGGCTGATGAGCAAGCCGCAGGTGATTACCTTGCCGTTTCTGCTTTTGTTGTGGGATTACTGGCCGCTGGGAAGATTTTCGGCGGATTCGGCGACGGGCCGGCCGGCGGGGACGCGGGCGCTACTCCTGGAAAAACTGCCACTGTTTTTGATGTCCCTGATTAGTGCCGTGGTGACCATGCAAGCCCAGAAAGCGGGCGGCGCGATTCATTCTCCGATCTTGTATCCGTTCTCGTTGAGACTCGAAAACGCCATTGTTTCGTATTCGCGCTACCTTGGAAAAGCGTTCTGGCCAACACAGCTTTCGCCTCTCTATCCACATCCGCTCGATCTGCTGAGATTCTGGCAGGTGATTGCGTCTGCAATTTTGCTGCTGCTGGTAACGACGCTAGTAATTCACCAGCGACGTCGCGGCTATCTGCTCGTGGGCTGGTTCTGGTTTCTGGGGTCGCTGGTTCCCATGATTGGCCTGGTGCAGGTGGGCGAACAAGCGATGGCCGACCGCTATGCCTACCTGCCGTTTGTTGGATTATTTGTGATGGCATGCTGGGGAGTGAGCGAGTGGGCAGAGTCGAAAAACTTTCCGGCGGCGTGGCTGGCGGTTCCCGCGTTGGCAGTGATCGCGACGCTGGGTGCGCTGACTTATCGGCAGATAGGCTACTGGCGTGACAGCGAAACGCTATGGTCCTACGCCCTACAGGTTACAAGCGTGCGCAGCTATAAAGCACACTTCAATCTGGCAGTGACCTACGATGCTGAAGGACGTTACGACGAAGCGGTGCGGCAATTTCGCGAGGCAATTGATCCGCGCGACGACGATCCGCGAATTCACCTGGGACTGGGGGTTTATGACCAGCGGCATGGTCATGCGCAGGAGGCGATTGAAGAGTTTCAGACGGTACTGCGTCTGAGTTCAGACGGAGCTATGCGCGCGGATGCCTACAGCAATCTAGGGTCGGCGTACCAGCAACTTCACGACTACGGGCGCGCGAAAGCAAATTTTGCGGAGGCGTTGCGGCTGGATCGGAATAGAGCGTCGGCGCTGGTGGGGATGGGGCTGCTGGCTGAGAAGAGCGGAGATTTGGAGCAGGCGATTGCGCAGTACTCGCGTGCCATGTCAGTTGAGCCTACGGCGGTGGGGTATGTTCTGCTGGCAAGCGTGCTGGAGCAGGCGGGCCATCCTGCCGAAGCCCACGCCGCCCTCGACAAGGCGCGACAACTCACCACTGATCTTGATCAGGTGCAGCGGACAGCGGAACAGTTGCTGGCGTATTGAGTCCACGACTTTGCTCGAGAGCTAACGCCCACGGCTCATATGCCACAATAACGGCAGGATTGAAATCGTGCCTTCCCGTTTATTTAATCCGAAGGCAGGAACCTGGGCGGTGGGGCCGCGTAACCTTCCGGCGTGCCTTTGGTGAGAAAGGGAAAATCGTCCGGCGTGCGTACTTCGACGTGTCCATCGCTGGTCAGTTTGTAGGTGTGGCCGAACGGGTCCACGGGAATTTCATGAAGTAAGCCTGCCGCTTGCAGATCAGAAAAACTGGCGGGCAGGTGTCCCGTCTTGGCGTGATATGCGGCGACCAGGTTCTCAAGATTGGTGACGTCCTGTTCCACCTGAAGGGCACGCAGGTGAGTGGCGGCGTTGGCGCGGACGTCACGGTCCTGTGTGCTCTGGTACGTGGTTGCCCACATCATCTGCGCCATTGGTAGCTCACCCCCGTGTTGCGCCATCTGAGCTGCCATCACGCGCAGAAAAGGATGGGCGCCGGGAACCTGGGAGCCGCGGGCGAAAGCGTCGGCGGCGTGAGCGTAATCCTTGAGTTCCATGTAATAAATGAAGCCGAGATCGTAGTACAGCCGCCAATCGTCGGGGTTGTTTTGAATGCCGAATTCAGCCAATTGGACGGCGCGCTCGGGCAAGCCGGCGCCGTTGGGCGGTTTGGGTGCGAGAAAATTAGCGCCGAATTCGTAGGCCACGGTCAAGTGTGGATCGAGCGCCGTGGTGATCTCGAGCAGCGGCGCCAGCAGGTCGTAATGCGACGATCCGGCAAAGTGCTTGTTGCCGAAGTATTGCACGGCGCGTGTCCAATAGATGTCAGCCAGCAAGCCGTCGTAGCCCAAGCTGAGGCGCTTCAGGGCCTTGGGAGATGAAATGTAGAGAACTTCCTGCAAAGTGGCCCCGCTGCGCATACGGTCGACTTGCCGCAGCAACAGCACCGAGGCGGCCATGCATACCAAAAGCAGGGTGCCGGCCACAGCAGTAGTTTGGCGAGCAGGCTTCATTTCAGGTTGCGACGCTCAAAGATCAGGACTGCGCCGCACAGGGCCATGGCGGCATACACGATGGCATAGGCGGTCTCGCTGGCGATTAATCTGGCGGCAACGGCCTGCCCATGCGCGACCGAGCTGATCACGTTGAGCGATGAGAAGTTTGGGACCAGATAGGCGGCGCCAGTGGCCAGCCAGCGCGTGGCTCCTTGGGCCATGGCGGCGAAGCCGCGCAGATCTTCCGCGAAACTTCCAATGACGAACAGAGAGAAGGCAAACACCGCCGACAGTAACGGTGAGGAGAATGATGAGAAAAATAGGGCCAGGGCGGTGATGATCAGAAATTGCAGGATGATGAAGTACAGCGCTGCCAGCACCCAGAGGTCCGCAGCCTGAAAGCGCTGTGATACGTAAAGCAACGCCAGAAACACGGCGATGGCCATGAAGAAGGTGTTCACAACCAAGGTCCCCGCCAGGCCAAAGAACTTGCCGACGATGAACTCCCAGCGTTGCACCGGCCGCGACAGCACGGTGTAAAGCGTGCGTTTTTCGATTTCTTTCGAGACCAGACCAATACCGATGAAGATGGCGATGACCACGCCAAACAGAGAGACTGCGGTGAGGCCGAGGTTGATCACCACCAGACGCTCGATCCCAATGGAGATTTGCCCAACCAGAATGGCGGCCCCGCACATCAGCACGGCAAACGCGATCAAGTTATAAAGCACGCGATCGCGGACTGCCTCGCGAAAGGTGTTGGAGGCGATGTAAGGAATGCGTGAGCTCATGATCGCACTCCGGCGGCAGCCTCGGAAGGTTTGAGTTTCTGCACGAAATACTCTTCCAGGGAAGTCCGGATCGGCGTTACCGAAACGATGCGCAGGCGATCGCGGCGCAGCGCGTCGATGAGCACCTCCTGACTGGTCTCGGGAACCACGGCGCGTACCGTCTCGCCGGTCACGTGGCAGTTTGCGGCCAGGGTTTTGACATTGGCAGGCACGGAGTTTCCTCGCCAGATCACCTCAACCTTACTCTCAACACTCGAAGTCAGGTCGGCCACTGCTCCTACGCCGCGCAGTTCGCCCTGATGAATGATGGCAACGCGGTCGCAGAGCGCCTCGGCGTCGGAAAGAATGTGAGTTGAGAAGAAGACCGTCTTGCCGGCGTTTTTGAGTTCTTCCATAAGATCGCGGACGTCGCGGCGGCCGATGGGATCGAGTCCCGACATGGGTTCATCGAAAAACAGCAGCCGCGGATTGTGCAAAATGGCCTGGGCTATACCCACGCGCTGCAACATGCCTTTGGAAAACTTGCGCAACTGCATACCCCCGACGTCCGGCAGGCCGACGCGCCCCAGGACCTCGCTGACCTGGCGTTCGCGATCCCTGGCGGCCATGCCCGAGAGCTGCGCGTAGTAAGTGAGCAGTTCGGTAGCGGTCAGGTAATCGTAGAAATATGGCTGCTCGGGCAGAAAGCCGATCTGGGCTTTCATCCGGGGATCGTTGACTTCGCAGCCCAGGATGCGGGCTGAACCCGCGGTGGGATACACCAGGCCCATAAGCAGCTTGAGAGTGGTGGTTTTTCCGGCGCCGTTGGGGCCCAGAAAGCCAAAGATCTCACCCTCCTCAACATTCAGATGGAGGGGCCGCAAGGCGCACTTCGGCCGCTTTCGCCAGAAGCCCACCTGATAAGTCTTCGTCAGACCAAGGATTTCTATGGCCGCCATTTGGGAGAACGCACTCGTTCCACGCCTACAAAAATTATAAGCACAATGGGTAGAGCCACGAGGTGGCAGTAGGGGTACGCGAGGTTACTAAGGTAAAGGTGTGGCTACTGCGCCGAAGTGTATCCCATACAAGTCGCCACATCTGGAGCGGGGACGCCGCCGGAGGTTCCTGGTTGGTTGCGCAGGACACCGTCGGTGACGACACAGAAATTCCGCACGCCGGTGACGTTGAATGAGATAGGTGCAGACGAGGCCACAAACGAACTATTTGGACCAGCGCCGCCGTTGAACCCAATCGCATTGAGTTGATATCCGCTCTTGCTGCCGCTGGACACAATACTGTCCAGTATGCAGGCGGTGGTCGAACTGGGGCTGCAGCCGGTGGACGGGCCGCCCATGCTGATTAAGTCCGGCGAATATCCTACGGTGGGATAGGCCGCGTTATAGGCGATCTCTGACGTGGCAATGCGGCGGACGGAACTGGCCGCCGAAGATTCATTGGCTGCGATTCTTGCCCGGAGCAAGTTCGGAATGGCAATGGCGGCGATGATCAGAATAATGGCCACCACGATCAGGAGTTCGATGAGTGAGAACCCCTTGCTGCCTGTGCCCGGGTTGTGTCCCGATGACATTGTCTGTCGCCCGTTTTGATAAGAGCACGTTGCTGGCCACCCGGCAAAAACTGTTGCCAAACTTGAAAATCAACAGGATGAATGACTTATGCGGCAGCAATGGGCTTCCGAGGATTCTCATGAGGCCGTGGGTTGACAGTTATCGTCACTACGCAACGCAGTGGGTCTCAATGCGAGAGCGGAGGACAGGGAGGACAGAGGTTCTCCAGAAAAATAAAAGGAGCAACGGATTGCTCCGTTGCTCCTGGGCTCGTACCCTACCCGAGGTACTTCGCCGATCAAGACTTACTGCAGGGCTGTATATGCCGCACAAGCAGCCTCGCCGCCAGACATTGCGGAGCCAACTGCGGTGAAGCGAATCACAGCGTCTTCGTTCGAGCAGAAGCCACGAACACCGGTCTGGTTAACCGACGCCGGGATGCCATCCAAGGTGTAGCCCGGGATGATGCCGTTCAGCGCGGCAACTGGCGTATCGCCGAAGTAGTAACCGCTCTTGGCTTTGCCGGCGGTGCTAGCCTGGGATACAACCCAGTCGACCAAGCAAGCGTTGGTCGAAGCCGGGGTGGTGCAACCGGTCGAAGCGCTCGGCCCAAGGGCCACGATGGTGGAGCTATAGCCCACCGTCGGATAGGTTGATTGGAACGTGACTTGGGCAGTATTCATGGTACGCACAGAGCTGACCGCAGACGACTCATTGGCCGCAATACGCGCACGCAACAGGTTCGGAATAGCAATGGCAGCGATGATAAGAATGATCGCGACCACAATCAGCAGCTCAATCAGTGAAAAGCCCTTCTGTTTCCGCATTTCGTTTTCCCTTTTTGGTATCAAGTGTGTGTTGAAGTTTTCTCTGTCTGAACCTGATGTGGCACTCTGGTGGCCACAAATCAGAGATAAGCACTTCGGTGCGAGCCGCCGTAACCGCCTTGTTTGCCACGATCACACGTAGGTGCCGAGCCTGCGCTTCTCGACGGAGCTCGGAAGAGGCTGCTGTCTGTCAATTTGTGACACAGCAATGACAAATTGTTGCTTAACTCAGTTGCCGCGGTTCCCGAAGATGTTCGTCCCCAGGGCTAAGCCCGCAGCCCCGGCGCCCAGTCGTTGGGCGGCTGGATCGTACGGCACCCCCGATTTCTGCTAAGTCATTTTTCCTGTATCCTGGTTTACCGAGAACGTGCATCCGGCAAGATTCAGGTTGTGGCCGTGGCTCACACTAGCCGCAGGCCAGGATACTGGAAGAGGCGGAGATGATGCGGGCAACCGCTAATCTCGCCAACGACCGACGACGAACGACGAACGACCAACGACTGAACCCTCGCCAAATTGCTTCGGACAACCTGGTTTGCTAAGGTCGTCCTCATGTCCGAGCCTTCCCCCGAGCAGACAAGTGTGCCGACACGCGAATTGCTCGATTCCCTTTATCGCGTGGATTCGGGGCGAATCCTGGCAACGCTGATCCGCTTACTGGGTGACTTTGATCTTGCCGAGGAGGCCATGCACGAAGCCTTCGCGGCTGCTCTGAGCCTGTGGCCAAAGAATGGAGTACCCGACAACCCGCGACCCTGGCTGATTTCGACGGCCCGGTTCAAAGCCATCGACACTCTCCGCCGACGGGCCAGATTTGATGCGTCGCAAGACGAGCTCGCCCGCCATCTCGAAGCGCAATCGAGTTCGGAGCAGGGGTCGAATGAACAAGACAGCCTTCAAGACAGCCTTGAAGACGACCGCCTCCGTCTGATCTTCACCTGCTGTCATCCGGCACTACCGCCGGAAGCGCGCGTCGCGCTCACCTTGCGCGAGGTGTGTGGGCTGACCACCGAGGAGATCGCCAAGGCCTTCCTCACCACTCCACGCACCCTGGCGCAGCGCATCGTGCGTGCCAAGGCTGTCATCCGCGATAAGGCAATTCCCTACGAGGTGCCGACGCCCCAGGAATTGCCGGAGCGGCTTGGCGCGGTGCTTCATGTCATCTATCTCGTCTTTAACGAGGGCTATTCGGCCGCGGCGGGAGCCGAGGTAACCCGGGCCGAGCTTACCGGCGAGGCCATTCGACTGGGCCGCTTGCTGGCTGAACTCCAGCCCGAGCCGGATGTAGTGGGCCTGCTTGCCCTCATGTTGCTGCAGGAATCCCGCCGCGCCGCTAGAACTTCTGCAACCGGGGAACTGATTTTGCTGGAAAATCAAGACCGCTCGCTTTGGAACAAGGATCAGATCGCCGAGGGAGTGGCATTGCTGGAGAAAGCGCTGAAGTCCCAGCGCTTCGGCGCTTATACACTTCAGGCCGCGATTGCGGCCGTTCATGCGGAAGCCGAATCGACCGCTGCCACCGACTGGCGGCAGATTGTCGCGCTTTACGACCAGTTGCTGCGCATTCAGCCCTCGCCAGTCGTGCAGCTCAATCGTGCCGTGGCCATTGCCATGTGCGATGGTCCAGAGGCCGGTCTGGTGCAGATCGACGCGGCCTTAGAACATGGCGAATTGACAAACTATTACCTGGCACACTCCGCCCGTGCCGATATGTACCGCAGGTTAGGCAGGGCCGCTGAGGCTCGGGCTTCGTATGAGAAGGCGCTGGGGCTGACTCAACAGGAGCCAGAGCGGCAGTTCCTGCAAGAGCGGATTCGGCAGTTGAAATAACAAATTGTCCGGTGGCGCATCGCTGGGAAAAAGCGGGGCACGTCCCGTCTGTTCCCACATTCATTGTGAAATTACACTTGATTTCCAGCAAATAACAATCTAAACTATAGATGGTTATGCAAAGTCTTACACTCAAACTCAAGCAGGCCAGCGCCGTACTAGGAGTGCCGCCAAAAGACCTTCAAAACCTGGTACAGCTGGGGGTCATCCGGCCTGCACGCCGCAACCGTGTGTGCTGGTTTGACGCGAATCTCCTGTTAGAAGCGAAAGTGGCCTTTTATCTCAAGGAAACCCTGGGCAGTTCGAGTGATCTGTTGGGCAGGTTCACAGAGGCGTTTTCGAAGACTTTTGGCAAGGCAAGCCTGGGCGAATTCAAAGACATCTGCCTACGCTCGCGTCCGGTCAACGGCACAGATGCCGTAGAAATCAAGATCCCGGTTCGCTCGTTAGCTCAGGAACTTGAAGGACAGATTCCTCTTGCCTCGGCTTATAAGGACCTTCCCAGGGGCCGAAAGAGGGCTGGATGGAAGAAGGATTTCTTGCGGAGCGTACGGAAGGCCGCCGCTGATCTGGGTAGGGTCTCAGAGGCAGAGATTCTGAACACCGTTCGCGAACATCGCTTAGGACGAAAGAAGCTGCCGGAGATCACCGTCGTTGCCCGCGCAAAAAAGGAAACGGCCTAGAGGCGTTGTCGATACCTCCGTCCTGGTAGCAGGAATCGCCGGATTCAAGTCAACGGAGATCGCTCCCAAGAATCCAAGCGCCAATCTGCTCCGGGACTGGATCGAAGAGGATACGTTTGTCTGGCTAGCGAACGATGAGATTCTTCTGGAATACAAGCGAGTCTTGGGGAAGCTGGGCGTCCGGCGTCCACTCATCGGGAAGATAATCAATCTGCTGCGAGAGGAGGCGGAACTTGTTCCTGCCTCTGCCCTGCCAAATATTTCCCCTGATCCTGGCGACGATCCCTTTTGCGGGTGCGCCGAAATTGGCCGCGCCGATTTCATCGTGACGCTGAATCCGAAGGATTTCCCGCAAGCGCTCCTATCAGCTCGCATAATCAGGCCGGGCGAACGGATTTCGACAACGGCCCGTCGCAAGCAACCTCGCCGGTCATAAGGCAATCATCGCTCTGGCAGAGCCCTCGATAACAGCCTAAAGAGGGGATTCAGCAGCTAGAATAAAAAGCTCAACGACTTGTCGAATTCCAGGGGGATCGTTCGACTATGTGGTGAAGGAGAAAACCATGCGCTTCATGATGATCATGTTTCCGAAAATCTACGAAACCGCAAAACCCGGATGGGTACCCGACCTCCAAAACATGGAGGCCATGGGCAAGTACAACGAGGAACTAGGGAAAGCCGGCGTGCTGGTCGCGCTCGACGGGCTGACCCCGCCCGCGACGATGAGCGCGCGCGTCACCTTCAAAAACGGAAAATCGAAAGTGACCGACGGTCCGTTTACCGAAACCAAGGAAGTGGTCGGCGGCTACTGGATCATCCAGGTGCAGTCGCGCGAAGAGGCGCTCGCATGGGCCGCGCGCATCCCCGGAAAAGACGACGAAGTGGTCGAAGTTCGCCGCATGTTTGACCTAACCGACTTCGATCCCGAGACCCAAAAGCATATTCAAGAGAAGTTCGGCGACGACGTCTACGTCGAGATGGGCGGCGAGCCGGGCCAGAAGTAAAAAACTCACCGCGCTTTGTCGATTTTCCTTCTCCCCAACGACTATAAGTCAAAAGAACGATGCGCTGCGGCTCCTGAGTGAACAGGGAACGAGTCATCGGAAACAAGTCACAGATACCTAGGAGAAACAGTCATGCCGCAATATCTGGTTTGTAACTACATGCCCGACGACTTCGACCCGTCTACGGTAACCGAAGCGATGATGGAGGAGATCCACGCGCTCAACCGCGAATTGATTGCTTCCGGCGCCAGGAAGTTCGCCTGCGGCATTTCCCCGGTCGCCAACGCCAAGACGCTGCGAAAGCAGCCC
>Ga0210401_10008646_pt1 | contig 10079 bp, 8 predicted proteins | sample IncBWH32MmetaG_FD_150866 | JGI IMG/M metagenome (GOLD analysis project Ga0210401, IMG submission 150866) | Forest soil microbial communities from Barre Woods Harvard Forest LTER site, Petersham, Massachusetts, United States - Inc-BW-H-32-M | ecosystem: Environmental > Terrestrial > Soil >... | reverse complement strand
TAATGTGGGGAGGCAGGTATTTTTCGAGTGTCTGTATGTCGCTGAAAGGATTGGCTCCCCGGGCAGGACTCGAACCTGCAACATTTCGGTTAACAGCCGAACGCTCTACCATTGAGCTACCGGGGAACGGCCCATCGTAGGAACTTGATTATAAAGGATTAGGCGACTTTTGCGCCCACCTCCTTTCCCTGTAAAATGGTTCCAACTGGTTCCAACAAGGCAACTTCATAGCCAACGCATCCATTATTTGGGGTGCGAACTACTGGCTGGAGTTTCGCCATTTCGATCGCGTTATTGGACTGCCATTTTGCCATGTAGTGCTTGATCATGGCGTCGGAACCATGTCCTACCCATTCACGGATCACTGCGAACGTCACGCCGGAGTACGCGAGACAGCTGATGCGTCCATGTCGAAATGCGTGCATCCCGTTTCTGCCTGGAAACTTGATCTTCAGCTTTTTCAGGATGGGTTTCAGTTGCCATTTCAACACGCTATTCAAGCTCAGCGGCGTACAACGATTGGAATGCTACACCAAGCCGCATTTGCGTCCGTTCAGGTGCTTTTTGATCTCGGCCACGACCAAGGAATCAATGGGCACATGACGAATCTCGCGGTTCTTGGGTGTGCCTTCCATGCCCTCAAAAATGGAGCGGCGGACTGTAATGACCCCATCCTTGAGGTTCACATCTTCAACACGCAACGCAAACAGCTCACCGGCCCGTCAGCCCCCGCCAGCGGCGACCGCGAATAGTGACCGATACTGGCCTCGGCCCATTTCCACGATTGCAGCCATTTGTTCCTGCGTAAAGCAGGGTGCGTCTGCCTCCACGTCAGCGGCAGGCTCTACCTTGCTCCATTTGATGAGCCACGGCAGCATCGTCGTTCTTCCGTGCTGCCGAGTCTCATCCAAATAGAAGTTGTAGACGGCCCGAACGATACCGAACAAGTTGCGCATGGACTTGTTGCCCAACCCTTCTTTCTTCCACGCACGAACGAGTCCTCGGATCACTGGATACGTGATGTCCCGAATTGCAGTGTCCTTTACGTGAGGAAGGACATGCTTATTCAGTTCACAACCCATCGTCCGTTTCGATGAATGCTTGCCGTTCGCTTGTAGTTGCTGAGACTTCCATAACTCAGCGGCTAGCCCGAACGTGACAACGGGACCGCGCGACGCTTCTTGTCTTGCGGCTACCATCGTCGTTGCCTGCAAAGTGCGGCGCACTCGCTCACGTTCCGTTGTACCTGGAACGTATCGGTAAAACAGGAGTGAACCGCTGCCACAAGAGTACCGGCGTCGGACACATCTGGCAATGGAGTCAATGTCTCCGAGAGTTCAATTTGGAAGGCGCGGCTGGATTTCGCGAATGTACGATCAACATTCTGATCTAGTGGCGTTCGTTTCCGTCCAATTTGCACAATAGCGACAGTGAATCTCGGTTTGTCTCTCGAAAAGTCCTGCATCTGCTGTGCCAGAAGGCATTGTTCCAAACCAAGGTCTAGCTGTCCATTCCTGCGTGCGGCCGATTGGCCGCACGCAAAGAAGTGGACGCGGGTTATTTCTTCGAAGGGTCTGGAGGGAATTTCTTGAACATTTTTACCACGCCCTTGTCGAGGTTATCGATGTTCTTTTCGGACTTATCGGAAAGCGTGTCGCTGGCCGAGCCGCGCCAGACGAGTTTTTTTGTGGTGAGATCCGACAGGTCGACGACAAGGGTTCCCACCCGGTACGTCTCTGTGGTTGTGGTGGCGTCACCAAATCCGCCGAAACGCCGGCCTCCACCGAAGTTGTTATAAAAAGTGTCGATGGTTTGCTCATTGCGGGTAACCTCGATGGCCACGATGAAGAGATCCCCGCCAGTCGGGACTTCCGTGAGCCCCTTCGCTGCCAGAGAGCCATTCACCGCGCTCTTGATTCGATCGACCATCAGCGGATCCCGTGTCTGGACCCGTTCCCAAGAGTAGGTCTTGTACTGGGCGAAGTTTGCGTTCCTATCGTAATCGGTTTTCACGTCCCCACCTGACGACCTGCCTGCGAACAAAAACATCATTCCTAACAAAACGAGTACGACTCTTTGAAGTTTCATAATTTCCTCCTTATTTACTGATCCGGTCTAAAATCCGTTGCACGAGAGCGATCCGCTAGCTTCCTTGCTGCCCCCGGTGGTCTGCTGGTACGTGTTTTTGGGCCTCGCTGCCCGTCTGGCCGACGTTCTTTTCGTATTGGGATTTAGGAACTTCGCTGCCGTCCGGGTTGCCTTCGTCAAACACGCTCGTAAGGAAGTAGAGATTTCCGTATTTGTTGAAGATCAACTCGCCCGTGCGAGGCGCGGAGTTGGCCTTGGCATCTTGGACCTGGAAGAGAGCAGACAGGGAGCCATTCGTGCTGCTGATCTCCATAATCTTCAAGTTGGAGTTGTCCAGCATACGAAGGACGTACTCACCTGCGGGAAGGTTGGCGGTTCCCGCATAGAACTGAAATGGGATGTCAGCTTTGAGCGCTCCAATGATCTGCGCATGCGCATTGGCCGGGTGAATCGTTAGGGCGCAAACCAGAGGAATGAAGAAACCCAGCAATTGGTACAGTTTCGTCCTCTTGCGGATCAGAGGAACTACAATCCGAGCACTCAAAACACTTCTGGTTGCAATCTTGTTAGTTTTCATGTGGCCTCCTTTAGGCTAAACCACATGCTAGCCAGCAAGACCGAAAGCGCAGAATAGAGATCGCGGGAGCGCGTAGAACTAATAGTTAAGCGCTACGGTAGAAATCCAAGCGTTGTCGCGGGTTCGCCCAGCGTGTCTCCGACCGATCTCCCATAATTGATTTGCCAGTGCCTTCATCCGCTTCCTCATGCTTATCAGTGAGCCAGACGCGACTCCGGCATGCGCGAAGGCGCCGAGACAGTGAGGACGCGATCAACGGAAAAAGCACCCGCGCCTCGGATCATGAGAAAAGCGACCATCGCGAGTACCAGCAGGTGAAACTCGAACCCCTCGCCCTTTTGAGTGCCGGCCCAGTTCATGAAGAAGCCGAAAGTACGATACACAGCCATAATGGACGACCAGCATATTCACACCGAATTCCGAACGCTGCGATACGGGTCAGGAATCCGAGGATGAGCCCGATTCCCCCGAAGAACTCGGCCGCGATGGCCAAGAAGGCTAGCGGAAGTTAGTCGGTTGTTTCCGAGTGGCCCGTGACTCACCAGCAGTATCACCAGGCCAGAACGATCGCGAAGGTAAACTCAGAGTCATCTTGATGATCGCTGGCCAGGATGTCTTGGGTGTCGGGCCTGAGAGTACCCAAGAATTACAAACCGGGGATCCGCTCACGCAAGCTCCGCCCTTGACGCTCGCTCACCTCGATCTCGGTGCGATCAGCATCAGCTACGACCAGCACGTACCTGCTGCGCACATCGGGGCGAATCTCCTTCACACGCTTTAGATTTACAAGCGTTGAGCGGTGGGCACGAAAGAAGCCTGTCTCTGCTAAAGCTTCTTCCAACTCACCCATCTGGTAAGAGACCCAGAAGGTTTCAGATGCCGTCCTGGCCCGTACGATTCCATTGTCCATTTGAAAGAAAACAACATCGGAGGGATCAACTAGCCAGTATTTGTTGAGTTTACGCGCCACTATCCGTTCCAGCCGGCGGGTAGCGTCTTTGACGAGGCTTTTGACCTTCAGGTCGTCCTGGCTCCGATCGTCAGAGAAGGAGTGAAGCCGCCATGCGCGTTCCACCATATCGTTGAGGCGGTCCGTTTCAATGGGTTTGAGCAGGTAAGCCAATGCTTTCGCTTCGAACGCTTTCATGGCGTGCTCGTGGAAGCCGGTGATAAAGATGACAAGCGGCAAAGGAAAATCGCGCGGAAGGGCCTTCAATACCGAAAAGCCGTCCAATCCGGGCATCTGAATATCCAAGAAAATTAGATCAGGCCGCAGGCGCTCGATTTCACTGACGGCTACCATGCCGTCTTCGGCCTCGCCTACGATCTCTACACAGTCTTGAGCTTGAAGCAGACGCCGCAGGCGCAAACGCGCGCCCGCTTCGTCGTCAACTATTAGACTGCGCATCGCGTTTACCACGCGATTCCTCCGGCTGGGAATTGCAGCGTTGCGCGACTGCCGCCGAGCACAATGTTTTGCAGCACAAGCGTACCTTTCGACCCGTAAATCGTGCGCAGCCGTTCCTCGACATTGCGAAGGCCCAATCCCGTCGAAGGCGCGGCGTTTTCACGATGGACGCGCTTGAGCCCTACACCATTGTCCTCTACAGACAGGCACAAGTAGCCCTGCATCAGACTGCCGCGGATGATCAGTTTATTGGCGCCAAGCTTGGGAGCTAGCCCGTGTTTCAGCGCGTTCTCGACAAGCGGCTGAAGAATGAGGGAGGGAACAGTGGCGGCTTCAGCTGCCTTGCTGACTTCGATCTGAATGCTCAGCCTGTCACCAAAACGAACTTTTTCAATTTCCAGATAGGTGCGCACAAAATCGATTTCCTCCTCCACAGTGCTGAATGATCTGTCCGTGTGAGTCAGAACATGACGAAAGACTTTGGCGAGGCGCACCGTCATCAATTCCGCTTTTTCTGGTTCCGGAGGAATGAGCGCCGCAATCGTATTCAGGGAGTTGAACAAGAAATGGGGGTTTACCTGCGCGCGGAGTGCGCGAAGTTCAGCGGACAACACCTGATGGCTGAGTTGCGCTTCATGACGGGCCCGCGCAACGCGATCCTTCTCGTGCTCGAGGGCCTCCAGCCGCCGGCCGACCAGCACACTGACTTCCCGCAAAAAGTCGAAATCCATGCTCAGCACCATGGACTGCGTGCCTTGGGCAGCGAAGGCGAGAAAGTACGGAGTTTGATGTCCGACGGTGATGGGTAGCGGCCCGTCGGCATCTCTCTGCTCGTCGCTTTCAGATTCAAACTCTTTCCCGCTTTTATCTGACAATTCCGCTCGAGGCAGAATGCGAATATCATCGAGTTGCAGGGTGCTGCGAACAAACTGTTCTGTAGCGAGAAATATTTCAGGCGGTGTTTCCAGCAGGCCCAGTTTCTCTCGAAGTTGCGCCGCAGCTTGCCGGTAATTCGGTTTGCCAAAGACATAAGTTTCAACGAAGGCGTCTATCGCAGTTGCGAAGCGTGCGGTCAAAAAGACCACAAAACCCAGCAGGGCGGTGAGCCCCGCAATCCTAACTGCGTAAGGTCCTATCGTTTTCTGCGAAATCGTTTCCAGCGGACCGAAAGCGACATACGAAGCACTCAGGGCAAGTGTCGCGGCAATGACTACGCGTAAACTGAGCTTGACGAATACATCCAAGGCACGAAAACGCGCGAAATAGAACAGCCCCCCGATCACAGCGAGAATGATACTTTGCTGTTCCAGAGTCACTACAACAGAATCAACACCGAGAGGCAGCAGAAAGTAGGTGTGCAACATAGCACAGAGGCTGCTGATCGTTAACCCCAGAAGAATTGAGGCCACAGCAAGTTTTTGAAACCAACCATGCACTTGACCGGCGAGTAGAAGCCAGGCGCCGGCGCCGACAACGGCCAATGCGTTGTAGGCGGCAAGGTTGCGAATAAGTCCGTACCTCGCGGTGCCGTCCCGAAGGATTTGCCAGTCCCAAGGGAACATCTGCCAGAACCAGCCGAACTCAGCCAGAAATAAGAGCGCTCCGGTCGCAATCGACAACCCTAAAAGCCATTTGCCCAGTTTGCGCCGCGTTGGACTGAGCGCATCGTTATTCAACCACACGGCAACTGCGCTGACGGGCCAGAGCTTGCCGACTGCAAATTTCGTCAGGTCAGCCAGATGCTCGATCGACGAACTTACTCCCATGACGTGCACGACGTAGCTCGCCAAGCCGCATGCATTCCAAACCAGGCCACAAAGAGCGAGATACCGCAATCTTTTGTTCGATTCCGAAGGCCGGGTCACCAGCGCCAGGAAAAGAGAACTGAGGATCGTTCCGACCCCGTAGCCGACAAGCTGCCCAGCCAAATTGGGCTCAGCCGTTTGTGGGAAGATGCTCAATGCCTCGATTCCAAGATTCACGACTTCACCAACGCTTAGTGAATGTCTTACTCAACATCCGTTTGTGAACCAGTCTCGGCCGCGATCATTTGGAAAGAAATCCGATCCGAAGGGGCACGTATCAAGCGTGCCCCTGAGTTGAATTGAGATGCATTAGTTATTGATTCGCTGCAAGCCGACGGGTTGCATTCGGGCCCTGCGTAGTCGGGACCACTATCAGAGGTTCTTGCAGAGTAAAGGTCAACACGCTTTCGCCAGGCAAGTTGATCTGTTGCCCCTTGGTGGCCGCCTGCACGCCGCCGCCCAGAGCGCCGCCAGCTAGCGCGCCGATCCCGGCACCTTTTCCACCACCAGCGATCCCGCCGATAAGGGCTCCGAGAACGGTCCCGCCACCGACCTTTTTCACAGTATTCCTGGTGCGCGAGTTGCCCTGCCGCTTGTACTGGTCGGCCTGCAGATTGTAGGTCTTGCTGCCAACCGCAATGCGATCTAGTTGCAGGACGAGTAGCGACTGCCCGGCAAACTTACCAGCGCTCTTAACATCCGCAATGTGCCCTTCCACACTGTAACCGGACGGAATGGCAGTATCGCCGTCCACCGCTAACGGAGAATCCAGCGTGGCATGAAAAGTCTGTCCCGGCTGAGCCGTCTCCGAATCGATCGAGTCCACCAGCCGGATAGCCAGCGTCGTGCCGGAGGGAATTGTCACCTTCCGGGGTAAGGGCTGAGCTTCTGGAGTTTCGGGCGTCGACGGCGAAGGGGCAGATTCAACGGCTGTGTCTGGTGAAGGTTGAACTTCCTGTGCAGTTGCAACGGTTACAACTGCTGCTAACAACAAAAGCGACATCAGGACTCTTATGATTTGTGGCTTCATGATCCACCTCCCGTGGGCCTGACTGGTGCACCGTTTCAGCTTGAGCTGAGCAGTCAGGCAATCAGTCAATCAGGCTGAGGCGAATCTAGCTGCGTCTCACGTCTGGGCAGAACAATAAAAGAACGAACGCAACTTAGCGCCAGCCGAGCGCTGACTAATGATCGCGAACGCGCATTCACGTTTCCTCGATTCCTGTGGCAGCGCTCAAATTTGTACCGTAGCGCTTAACCACTGGATTTACGCGTTCCCGCGATCTCCTTTCTAGTTCTTTCTCCCCGCTGGCTAGCATGCGGCTTCAGCCTAAAGGAGGCCACATGAAAATTAATAAGTTTAGTTTCTGTTTTAGCGATGCCGCGTCGTCCGCTCCGTTGGTGAGCTCAGACTCCCGTCCAGCAGCAGCTTCCGATCGATTCGATCGGGCTCCGGCTGTCCTGGCAATCCTGGTTGTCATAGCTGTAGCGCTTTCACATTACCCAGCTCGGGCAACCTTCGCGCAAGACGCAGCTCCGAGCACCAGAGTAGGGAACGATACGAGAGAAATCATGATGACGGCCAAGAACTATGAATACGACCCAGGAGTCATCACGGTGAAGGAGGGCGAGCACGTCAAACTGATCATCACGGCGCTGGACCACGACCACGGAATCAAGATCGATGCATTCCACATCGATCAGGTATTGAAGAAAGGCGAGCCAACGACTATTGAGTTCACCGCTGACAGCGCCGGAACTTTCGCATTCCAATGCTCACGTTTTTGTGGGCTGGGCCACAAAGGAATGAAGGGTGAGTTGATCGTTGAACCAGTCTCGCAGAGTGCGGTTCCAAAGCGCCCCGCGAAACCGGCCGAAGCTCGAGCCGCGGCGTGGACTTGCTTGCGGGAGGGATTAAACAATAAGGATGCCGATCATCGCATACAGGCGGTTTATGCGCTGGGGACGCTCGGCGTTCAATCCGGTATCGTTGTGCCGGTCGAGTCGGAGCTGGAAGACAAAGACAGTTCGGTGCGTCAGGCGGCCGCAAAGACATTGGGCGATATGCAGGCTTTCGAATCGATTCCAAGCCTGCAAGCTGCTCTTGACGACCAGTCCGCGGCAGTCAGCTTCGCCGCGGCGCAGGCGCTTTGGCGGATGGGCGATAAGAGCGGCACGAACATCCTGGTACAAGTGCTGGCGGGCGAACGGAACGTTTCATCCGGCCTGATTCAATCGCAATCGCATGACATGCACCAGAAGCTGCACGACCCGACTTCCCTGACGGAGTTTGGCGCAACGACAGCAGCAGGCGCCTTATTCCCCGGCGCGGGATTCGGTGTGGCGGCGGTGAAGGAGCTGGCAAGCGACAAAAACGCGGGTGCGCGGGCCGTTTCGGCAGGCCTGCTTAGCAGTGGCACCGACTCGGATGATCGAGCAATTTTAGAACAGGCCCTTAACGATAAGAACTGGGCCGTACGGGCAGCGGCAGTGGATGCTCTGGGCCATGCAGGCGATATGAGCGACGTCAATAAGCTCATGCCTATGCTAGACAACGGCCATCCCACGGTGAAATACCGGGCTGCGGCGGCGATTGTGCGGCTGACTGCTCCATCTGCATTCTGGCAACTGCGTCGGCCGGTTTATCAAAGAGATGCGAGACAGATCGAAGTGTGGGAACAGGAATCCAACACTCTGCTTGAGCAGATCAACAATGAGATTACGAACGCAGCGATGACCAATGGGAGCGTTCTCGATTCTCTCCAGCCCACGGAAATTGAGCCGCCCCAAACCTGAGGTGATCAACCCGGAAGTGATCGCTAGGCCCTGCACAAGCGAGCCGTCATAGTCGCGCCGGCAGATAGGTAACGAGCCGTCTTCAATCTTGCCGTAAGGTCTTTCGTTCTGTTCGATGACGACCACGCGAATCCCTTGGTCCGCCAATATTTCTGCGGCAACTGAGCCCGCGAGTGCTCCTCCAACAATGGCCACAAAGTGATATACGGTCTGTCTGTCATCGTAATTCCCCAGCGCACTCTTCGAGGTGCTTAAGCGCCGCGAAGTTGCTGATAAAGTGGATCGGGCAACGAGCCATCGCGTTGCTGCTCATAGAACGGGTAATCGGTGTAGCCGCGAGCGTCGAAAGTGTAAAAAGTATCGCGGTCGTAGGCATTCAGAGGCAGCCCGAGCCGAATGCGTTTTGGTAAGTCTGGATTCGCGACGAAGTGCCGTCCGAAGGCAACCAAGTCCGCATCGCCGTCTCGAACAGCAGCTTCGGCGGTGTCCGGTTCAAAACCTCCCGCCGCAATGATCTTTCCCGTGAAAATCTTTCGCAGCCTTGCTGCCGCAATGGGCCCTTGACCATCGGCGATGAGGACGTTCCCCTTGATGCGTGGTTCGATGATGTGCAAGTATGCGAGTCCAAAGCGATTCAGTTGCTTTGCGACATAGTCAAACAGCGCAATCGGGTCGCTGTCCGATACCCCATTCCAAGTTCCGCTGGGTGCGAGGCGCACCCCGACACGGTTGCCGCCCCACACCGAAACCATTGCGTCTACCACTTGAAGGAGGAAGCGGGAGCGATTCTCGATCGAACCACCGTACATATCGGTTCGCTTGTTGATGCCGTCTTGCAGGAATTGATCGGGCAGGTAGCCGTTACCGGCGTGAAGCTCCACGCCATCAAAACCCGCGGTTCTTGCACGCTCGGCGGCTTTGCGATAATCCTCGACGATCTCCGGGATCTCTCTGATGTCCAGCGCGCGGTGAGGCGAAGGCTGCTGCCATCCACGAGGCGTAGACTCTTTTATCGTTGGATCCTGCCAATACTGCGGGTTGACCGAGGAACTGACGGGGGTTACGCCGTTTGTCGAATCCACATGCGCGGCACGCCCTGTGTGCCAGAGCTGGGAGAACATGTATCCACGCTTCGCGTGAACGGCGTCCGTGATTCTCTTCCATCCCTCAACCTGCTCGTCCGAATACAAGCCGGGGGCTCCAAACCATCCCCCGCCTGCCATCGAAATCGAAGTCCCTTCAGAAACTATGAGCCCACCGTCTGAGGCCCGTTGCGAATAGTACTCGAGCATCAGATCACCCGGAATACTCCCCGGCTGAACGGACCTTGAGCGTGTCAGCGGAGCCATTACCACGCGGTGCTTTAGCTCCATGGGTCCGACTTGAACCAGGGTGAACAGCTTAT
>Ga0210401_10008644_pt1 | contig 10080 bp, 8 predicted proteins | sample IncBWH32MmetaG_FD_150866 | JGI IMG/M metagenome (GOLD analysis project Ga0210401, IMG submission 150866) | Forest soil microbial communities from Barre Woods Harvard Forest LTER site, Petersham, Massachusetts, United States - Inc-BW-H-32-M | ecosystem: Environmental > Terrestrial > Soil >... | reverse complement strand
CACATCCAAGTTCCAAACGTAGACATACGGCGTTTTGAAATTTTGCGTGATTCCCATAATCGTGCAAGGACTGCCGGTCGTCGGACTGCAATCGATGGTGCCAGTCGGGAACACCGTGCCGCCGCCAACGTTGTCCCAGTTCAGTGCTGACCCAGGATAAGTGATCTGCCCCGTGGCGATGTTGCCCGTACCGGGGGTTACTCCAATGCCGCCAGTAGGAATGGTCCCGAGGCCAAGAGTATTGTTCAGAGCAAGGAACGACTCCCAATTGATCGTTTCATAGATGATGCCAGCGCCGCCGCGGATCACGGTCTTATTGTTACCGGCGATGTCCCAGGCAAAGCCAGCGCGCGGAGCGAGGTTGTAAGGATCGAGGTTATACGGGCCGCTGATGCCCTTGCCCACTTGTACGAGCCCCACGCTCGGATCGAAATTCGCGAGCTGATCGTTCGAATCCTTGATGACCGTATTGAGTTCGTAGCGTAAGCCGAGATTGAGCGTCAGATGGCTGGTGACACGCCAATCGTCCTGAACGAACAGCGCCGTCCCCCAGTTGTGAATGTGGCGGGTTGGGTCACCGGTGAGAAGGCTGCCGTTTGTGGGAGAGCCCGCGAAGAAATCCTCAATCGGAGAAGAAGCAATGCTGCCGTCAGGGGACGTGAAGGCGTTGCCACCGAGAAATTTGAAACGTCCACGAGTTCCGCCATAGGCTCCGCCGCTGAAACTATCGCGATGCTCTTCGATTCCGAATTTGACGGCGTGCTTTCCAATTGTGCGGGAGATGTGATCTACAAATTGATTCCGGTCATCCGGGCCTTGAACTTTCGGCCAATTGAATCCACCAATTCCGGACACCGGAAATCCGAAGAATCCCAGGACGTTGATGCGCGGCAATCCGCCATAGAGCGGGTTGGTTACGCCGGTGTTGAGCCCATAAGAGGATGCCAGGACGTCATGGTCATTGGGAAAAGTCGGCTGGTAGAGGCGGTTGTAGCCGAAGCGAGCTTCATTGATCCATAGGGGAGCCGGAGTCCAGACCCAGTTCAAGCCGAAAACTTGTGCGCGAGTATGAATCTGTGTGAGCCATTTCGTCTGAAGTTGCGACGCGTCCGAAACCGTTCCGTTGTTGTTCCCGAAAAAGTAGAGACCACTCAAGGTATTGTTTTTGTTTATTTGATAGTCGATCTTCCCCAGGGCGTTGTCGACGCTGACGCTGTTGGGCAGCCCGTAATTGATGATCGTGTTTCCGGCGGGATTCGTGCCGTTGTTGAGCGGTATGCCTGAACCGTTGCAGGAAATCGGGGGGCCAAGAGTGCAACCGGCAATCATCAGACTGGCGGTGCTCACGTCATTGGGAATTGCGCCTGCCAGAAATGCGGCGTGAACATCGGCAATGGCGTTGATTGCGCTATTGGCGCAATCTCCGCCGGCAGCGCCCGTGAAGGCGCAATCGGAACCGCTCCCGGGGGCGGCCAGGCCAACCGTGGCTGGAGTCGCGATTTGGCCGACATTTCCCACGGTGTAGCGCTGTCCTTCGTAGGCGCCGAAGTAAAACAACTTATCCTTGATGATCGCGCCGCCCCCGGTTGCGCCGAACTGCTTCAAATTTCGTGGAGACTTTTCCGTACCGACGGAATCGTAATAATTTCGAGCATCAAGAGACGTCGTGCGTCCAAATCCATAGGCCGTTCCGTGCAGGGTATTGGTGCCGGACTTCAGGCCGACGCTAACGATCGTGCCGGGCTTCCATCCGTATTCCGCGGGCGGATTCTGGATTACGTTAAATTCCTGGATGGCGTCGATCGGTAGAATCGTAGCGGAATCACCCGCGATTCCGGCTCCGTTAATGATGCTCTGTCCGGAAAATGGCTCGCTATTGAAGAGCCCGTCGATGAGGTAGGCGTTGTCTTCCGCGCGCAAACCGTTGGTGCTGGTCGTGGAAAATCCGCCGCCCGGGTATCGAACCACTCCAGGACGGAGCTGCAGGAGATTTTCGTAGTTCCGGCCGTTTAATGGAAGTTCGTTAATTTCTGCGTTGCTCAGCGTTCCGCCCAGCGAAGAGCTCGTGCTGTCGAGCAAAGGAATCTCCGCGGTAATCGTGACGATGACGTTGGAATCGCCGGCCTTCAAGGTGGCGTCCACCCGCACGTCCTTGCCGACCTCGACCTCAACACTCTGCGCTTGAAACCCGTTGAATCCTTGGGCTTCGACGACAACCTTATAGGTGCTGGGTTGTAAGTCGTCGACAACATAGTCGCCAGCATCGTCGGTGACGGTGGCATGACTAATGTTCCGTAACGTGTCTGTGACCGTTACCCTCGCACCCGCAACGGCGGAGTCTTGCTGGTCATGAACGCTGCCGAGAATGCGGCCATTTACCGATTGAGCGTGCACAGCGCCGGCAACCAATGTCAGAGCTACGAGTCCAACAGCAATTTTGCGCAGGCGCGGAATGGCCTTTTTGAGCAAAGGAAACATAGGGACACCCCTCCAGTTTTAACCCCGGAACCTTGATGGTCTGATGGTGTTACCACCGTGCATTTAGGGGTGTCAACAAATATCAGTTAATAATTTCGCCGTTGTGCTCTAGATTGTTTAGGATTCGAGCCTCGAGATGGCGACACCTTGCGGCGCAACAGCGGTCTGCTGTATGGTGGTCCGACCAAGTGACCAGTTCGCGTCCGGCAAACACGGCTCGCAAGGGGTTTGCCCAGGAACGTCTATGTATAAAGTTGTTCAAGCGCTGCGGTTGTACGAACAGATCGTTCAGCAAATAGAAGATTCCATACTCAAGGGCGAATTGAAGGGGGGCAAACAGCTGCCCGCCGAAAGGGATCTCGCGCAGCAATTTGGCGTAAGCCGCACCGCGGTTCGTGAAGCGATGAAGACCCTGCGCGAAAAGGGCCTGGTGGAGGCCTATCCGGGTCGCGGTACCTTCGTGACCAATGAAACCGCTCGTTCGATGCGCCAGACCCTTGATCGCATGATGCGCAGCGGCCCTTCCGAAGGCGCCGTGCATTTGGTGGAAGTCCGAGAGATCCTCGAGCCGGAAATTGCCGCGCTGGCCGCGCAACGTTCAGACGAAGAGGCGCGCTCCGCGATGCGCGAATCCATCGCTGCAATGGACGCGGCGCGCCATGATGCGCAAGCGTTTATCGAAGGCGACCTCGATTTTCACCTGGCCCTCGCGGAAGCGGCCGGCAATCCTCTCATCCTCTCCTTGATCGATTCGATCGTAGGATTGCTCCGCGAACAACGGATGCGCACTTACTACGTTGACGGCGGTCCGGAGCGCGGCCAATATCACCACAAACGGATTCTGGAGGCCATTGAGCACCGCGATCCGCAAAGCGCACGCCAAGCCATGTGTGCTCACCTTCGTCAGGTGCGAGAGGATTCGCAGAAGACGTAAAGCAACAGCAGTGAGAATTTCAGATTTGGATGCTGGACGGAGAAAGAACGCAGATGGCTAATCTCGGTTTTGTCGGACTTGGAGTAATGGGCAGCGAAATGGTTTTGCGGCTGCTCGAAAAGGGACACACCCTTACTGGCTACAACCGCACGCGATCAAAGGCGGCGCGCCTCCTTGATAAAGGCATGAAGTGGGCTGGAAGTCCAAGAGAGGTCGCCGCTGCGTCAGATTTCACGTTTTCCATGGTTACGAATTCGCCTGCGCTCGAAATGATCGTCGAAGGCCGAGACGGCATCCTTGCTGGATTGGCGCCAGGCAAGGTACTCATTGATATGAGCACCGTAAACCCCGAGTTCAGCCGCTCTGTTGCTGCGAAGGTCCGCGCAAAGGCTGCCGACATGGTTGACGCGCCGGTTTCCGGTAGCGTCATCACCTTGCAAGAGGGCAAGCTTTCCGTGATGGTCGGCGGTCGCAAAGACACCTTCGATCGGATTATGCCGCTGCTGCTCGATATCGGACCGAAAGTTACCTACGTCGGAGACAACGGCCTCGCGCTGGTCATGAAGATCGCCGCGAACCTAAGCCTCGCGGTTCAGATGTTGGCGTTCTCAGAAGGCATTCTGCTCGCGGAAAAAAGTGGCATCTCCCGCGAAATTGCCGTAGAGGTTCTCACCAACAGCGCCATTGCGTCGCCCATGGTGAAATATCGAGGACCTTTTGTGCTCAAACTCCCTGCGGAAGCCTGGTTCAATGTCAACATGATGCAAAAGGACATGCTGCTGGCTTTGGATCTGGGTCGGGCTCTGGATGTGCCAATGCCAACTACCGCCATCACCAATGAATTCCTGACAGCAGCACGGGGAATGGGTCTCGTAGAGGAGGATTTCGCGGTGTTGTTCGATGTCTTGGCGAACATGAGCGGAGTGAAACGATGAACGGCGAGAACTCTTGAAGCGCCTCGGGTCCTATGGCAAGCCCTGAAGCAGATTCGAAAAGGAGAACGGCGTCATGGCGTTGAAAACGTACGGGTCGATGGCAGTGGACTGGGAGAATCGTATTGATTTTGACCGCCTTCGTCGCGAGCGCCTCGAGCGCGCCAAAGCGCTGCTAGTCAAGTCCGAAATGGGGGCGCTCCTTTGCTTCGATATGAACAATGTCCGTTATCTGACGGCGACGCACATCGGCTCGTGGGCACAGGACAAAATAAGCCGCTTCGCGCTGTTGCCGCAAAATGACGAGCCGATCTTGTGGGATTTCGGCTCGGCGGCGCGGCACCATCAGTTGCACTGCCCGTGGCTGGGCGAACGCTCGCGTCCCGGAATTCCTCTCTTGCGTGGCGCTATGTCTCCGGAAATGGGCCGTGCCGAAAACGTCGCGAAGAAAATCAAAGTGGAACTCGAAATGCGCGGTCTATTGAACGAGCCACTTGGCATCGACGTCGTTGAGCCCCCGATCCTCTTTGCCCTGCAGAAGGAAGGAATCAAAATCGTCGACGGACAGCAGTTAATGTCCGATGCTCGCGTGATTAAAACGCGGGACGAAATTTCCCTCCTCAACCACTCCGCGATGATGGTGGATGCCGCCTACGATGAACTCTACCGTGCCATGAAGCCCGGCATGAGCGAGAATCAGGCTGTCGGACTCGCGAGCAAGGTCCTCTATGACTTGGGTTCCGAGTATGTTGAAGCGGTGAATGCTATCTCCGGCGAGCGGTGCAGCCCTCACCCGCACGTTTTTTCCGATCGTGTCCTGCGCCCGGGTGATCCCGTTTATTACGACATTCTCCATTCCTACATGGGCTACCGCACTTGCTATTACCGCTGCTTCACGATCGGCTACGCATCCCACGCCATGATCGACGCGTACAAGCGTTGCCGCGAATATCTCGATGCTGCGATATCGCTCGTGCAGCCTGGCCGAACAACCGCGGAAATCGCCTCCGTTTGGCCGAAGGCGCAGGAATTCGGGTTCCCCGATGAAGAAGCCGCATTCGCTCTTCAATTCGGACACGGCATTGGTCTCGCCATTTGGGAAAAACCTGTTATCAGCCGCATGGTTTCGCTCGAGCATTCGCACGAAATCAAACCGGGGATGGTCTTCGCTCTCGAAACTTTCTGGCCTTCTAACGATGGCTGGAGCGCAGCGCGCATCGAAGAGGAAATCGTCGTAACCCAGACCGGTCACGAGGTCATCACCCGTTTCCCCGCTGAAAAGTTGATGGTCGCCGGCGCGCACTATGTGACCGTCGATGGCCCGCTGCCAACCACGCGCGAACATGAAGCGCCGCCCAGCCATCGAGTCGTCGAGATGATCGAGGCCAGCGCAAAAAGCGAAGGAGTGGCGGCGTCAGATTAGCGATACTCCCGAAGCTCTCAAAACGTATGGCGATGCAAAGCTTAGTCCAACGGCGGCAGACGAAATGACGACTTCGACCACGAAGATCTCGACGAACGTGCCTCACTTCCTGAACGCCCTTGTCGACGCACTCCGCAACTCTCAAGGCTTGTTGCTCCCTCTCTAATGCCCACCACTGAGCGCCCACGCAAAAAGCCGTTCTATGCGAATCTCTGGGTGCAAGTCCTTATCGCCATTGCGGCCGCCGTGGCGTTCGGTTACCTGAGCCCCGCTAAAGCCATCGCCATGAAGCCACTTGGCGATGGTTTCATCCGGCTCATCACGATGATCATTTCGCTGATCATCTTTTGCACCGTGGTCTCTGGCATAGCCAGCATGCAGGACATGAAAAAAGTTGGCCGTGTGGGCGGCAAGGCACTCCTTTATTTTGAGGCGGTCTCCACAGTCGCGCTGTTCATTGGCCTGGTTGTCGGGAACGTCGCGCACCCGGGCTCAGGTTTCAATGTAAGTACCGCTAATCTTGACGCAAAGGCAGTTGCCGAGTATGCCGGTCAGGCCAAAGCGCAGAGTATTACGGACTTCCTGCTGCACGTCATTCCAACGACGGTCGTGGACGCTTTTGCTAAGGGCGACATCCTGCAAGTGGTGTTTGTGGCGATTCTGTTTGGCTTGGCTCTGTCCGCTCTTGGCGATCGTGGCAAACCCTTGGTCACGCTGCTCGATTCGCTCACGCAGACGGTCTTCCGCATTGTGAACATGCTCATGCGCTTCGCCCCCATCGGAGCTTTTGGAGCCATGGCCTTCACCGTCGGGAAGTACGGGATTGCGTCGCTCGGTCCGCTGGTCAAGCTCATCGCCACCTTTTATCTCACATCGATTCTTTTTGTTCTTGTGATTCTCGGTATCGTCGCGTGGCTTGTTGGTTTCAGCATCTTTAGATTTCTCGCCTATATCAAAGACGAAATTCTTCTAGTGTTAGCGATCAGCTCTTCAGAGCCCGCGATTCCCACGTTGATGGAAAAACTCGAAAAGCTTGGCTGCTCGAAAGCCCTCGTCGGCCTCGTCGTTCCCACCGGCTATACTTTTAATACCGACGGCACGAGCATCTACATGACTCTCGCCGCCCTCTTCGTCGCGCAAGCCACCAACATGCATCTTTCACTTGGCCAGCAACTTACGATTTTTGCCGTTGCCACTCTCACCTCAAAGGGCGCCAGCGGTGTACAAGGAGCAGCCTTCATTGCTCTGGTTGCGACCCTCACCGTAATTCCCACCATCCCCGTTGCTGGCATGGCGTTGATTCTCGGCATCGACCGCTTCATGAGTATGTTCCGCGCCCTCGTCAATATGATCGGCAACGGCGTAGCCACCCTCGTCGTCGCGCGCTGGGAGGGCGAACTCACGCGCGAAAATTTGCAGAACAATCTTGCCAGCAAGTTCGCCCATGAGCGAAGCAGCGGTTGAGCGCGGCTTTTCAGAGCAGATGGCTCGAAGTAAATAAGAAAGGCCGGGCGCCTGTGCCCGGCCTTGATTCAGTCAAAAATGGTTGCGGGGGAGCGCAACGCTCCGAAGACGCCTCGCTTAATCATCCCCTATCGATTTGAACTCGTCCGCGAGGTGGCCGCGTGAACGTTCCAGTGCCAATCTGTCGATCTCTTTCCTATTTGATAGTGAACTATCGTGTCCGTCCCTTTGACGTTGGACCTGGTAAGGATGACCGTAGCTTCAGGGACGGGCGAGCTCCTCCCCCAGCCTCAGAACTTGGACCTCAGGCGGCTAGCAGTGTAGGTCCGATTCCGGATCTTAAGGAGTCCGAACATGTTGATTAGCATGCAATGCGTGCGGGCGACACGCTTCCTCGAGCAGCTGAATGAAGCTAAAAAATCTACGCGAGCCGTAAAGACAGGCAATATCACGCTTGCTTGACCCTGATCGCAACCGCGCTGGTACGGAAGTTCGAAAATGTTGATTAGCACGCAGTACCTGCAGGCTACATATTTCCTGAAGAATTTGAAGGCAGTCGAGAAAAACTACAATACGCGGAAAGAAAAGTATTATTACCGTTGTTTGACGCTCGTGGCGACGGCACTTCTTGTCGGGACAGATATCTCCACGTTAGCTGAAAGAACGGGCTACCGAAAAAGCTTTATTTCTGTCATTGCTGATCGAATGCACCTAGCTTCCCTGTGGAAGGGCGATCAGTCCGAACTTGACGAGTGGGCCGCCTACTTTATGTTTACGATCTTCGCTCACGCTGGCGTAGCGAGCGGGACTGCTGGACGCGAGATTGACAGTAACGGTCGGGTAGGCTATTTCGATTTAATCTAGGGGCCGTGGAGGCTTGAACTTTCTTCGGTAGTTTGTCCTCGATTTGTTCCCAATCCATCCAATCGATTGGACCAAGGCCATCTCTAAGGGCGCTGACCCACGAACTTGGCACGCACACCAGTTGCTGAGTTTCTACCTCAAAGGTCTGGATCGCTGGCACATGGACAAATACCTGCGCAAAGGGCAGGAGATCCGCGCAAAAGGCCTAGGCATGATTTGGGCAGATGAGCAGCAGGCGATTGCCTACGAGAGGGCAGCTCTGAATTGCGGACTCGAGCGGATTCGATTTATCGAGCGGCTGACCGCGGAGGCGAAAACAGAGGGATGGACCAGGAAAACGAATCAAGATCGTTGAGCTTGCCGCTCGGAAAGGCGTGCCGGCGGGCCGACATCTGATAGAGACGCTCAGGAAATCGACTGCGGGTCGAACAGCAAGGGAAAGAACTGTCCACCCATCTTGACCCCGCGAGGAATTGTAGGAACGCCGGTCAGAAGCGATTCATCTGCGTTAGACATCACGCCATCCCGAAAGACGTTTATCACGGTGGCGCGACGCGGTGCGGGGGTATTATTCGCATGCGAACCGTGCATGGTTCGAGCATGGTGAAATGAACTTTCACCTTTTTTCAATTCCACGGCAACCGGATCGAATTTGTCTTTCAGGTCGTCAGGAAGAGTGTCGCGGATGCCGTCCATTTCCCCCGCCAGGACAGGTTTAGGCAAGTCCGGCCATTTGTGGCTTCCGGGAATGTAATTCAGACAGCCGTTTTCGCAGGTTGAATCGTCCAAGCCGATCCAGCAAGTGAGGTGGGCCAGAGGCGTGGTTCTTGTCCAGTACGAGTAATCCTGGTGCCAGGCCACGACACCGCCGTGTTTCGCTGGCTTGCAGAAAAGCTGGTCGTGCCAGAAGCGCACCGGACCGCCCAATAGCTGGTAGGCCGGCACCAAAAATGCGGGATTCCAGAGCAGGTCGTGAAAGCCCGGTAGTACGCGCCAAGCGCCTAACGCATGGAAAACCACACGGTTCGGGTCCGTCGATTCGTTGGAATGGTATTCGTGAAACAAATGCCGGCCGGGATGCGTCGGATCCATGAGTTGGTCTAATTCCGCGCGCAGAGCTTCCACTTGGTCATCGGTCAGAATGCGAACACCCTTCAAGTACCCATTTTCGCGGAAGAACTCGAGCTGCTCCTCGCTCAAGCGATACTGCTCCCAGCTCGTGGAACCGGAGCGGGCAAATAGGGCGATGATCGGTTGATGATTTCGGGATAAGTCTTCCATCATTGTGGCACTCAAAGAGGCGAGATACTCGCGTCAACTGTCCCCGCGGCCGTGATGTTAGCTTAGACCAGAGTAATTTGCCACGGGCTTCGGCCCGTCCCCCGAAGCATCGCGGCGGAACCTCGCGAAAGCGCAAGCTTGTTGGCGGGCGCCGCGTCCCTGGCGCTGTGGAACGGAAACTCAGCTGATTCGGCATGTTGCGTTGAAGTGGTGCAGCGATCTGAACCGCAGTTGGTCCGGCCGCGGGCTTGCTCGGGTGCTCGGTGTGAGTCAGGCGTACATTTGGAAGCTCACCCGCCAATTCTACGACGGTAGATTTAACGTCCGCTCACCTTGTGGCGGCGCTGCCACGTTCAAAGAACTCGGTAGGGAACTAGTTTCAGCGCGATTAGTAACTCAGCGGATGAGGGATCAAGGATTGCTGCGCGAAACGACCCGCCAGGTGAGAGTTCTCGGTCGTGCCTGAGATATTTTGAGGGCGAATGAACCGAAGAGTCCGCTGGACGCTTTCTTTGAGAACGCAGGTTACCGATTGGAGATGCCTGTAGTAAGCAAACTGACCGGTGGAGTACTAGCCCTAGGCACTTGATTGCATAACAATGTCGGCTCCTCGACCCGAGTAAACTTTGGTTGCATAACGACCATAGGCTCGGAGAAAGGAGCCGAACATGTTACTGATAGGCGTAGATTACCACCCGAGCTTT
>Ga0210401_10008643_pt1 | contig 10082 bp, 10 predicted proteins | sample IncBWH32MmetaG_FD_150866 | JGI IMG/M metagenome (GOLD analysis project Ga0210401, IMG submission 150866) | Forest soil microbial communities from Barre Woods Harvard Forest LTER site, Petersham, Massachusetts, United States - Inc-BW-H-32-M | ecosystem: Environmental > Terrestrial > Soil >... | reverse complement strand
ATCCTTGCGCGCAGTTGAAGCGTCGGATGGGTTTTTGTCCAGCAAACGCAGCTGCACCGTCCAACTTTTCCCCGGCGCGATTTCCGAAGCATAGTGCGCCGCAGCCTTCGTTCCGGTCATCGCCGGGTTAACAGTTTCTCGCCTGCCATCCACGATGTAAGTATGAAACGCGCACTTGACGAACGGAGATCGGTTCTTCGTCCCGAACAGCCGTTCGTTGTCCGTCTCGTTGTTCGTAAATAGAAGCTCCGGCGCACCTTCGGCCAGCAACCATCGTTTGCCGTAGTGAAATTCGTTCGATTCGATCAACGCCGTGCCCGCCGGACCTTTGATGCACTTGGCCTCTGGGGGTTCGTACGCTTCGCCCCATCCCCATCGATTGCGGAACCAGAGCGTGGGAATCAAATGAAGCCGCGCCGGTTCCGGCCCGCGATTCCAGGCGGTAATGCGTACCAACACGTCTTCCACATCAGCCTTCGCGTATTCCACGAATACGTCGAAGTAGCGATTCTCGTTAAAAATTCCGGTGTCAACCAACTCGTACTCCGGTTCCTCTCGTGAGCGCTTCCCGCCCTCAGCTACGAGCTGTTCGTAGGGAAAGGCAGCCTGCGGATATTTGTAGAGATATTTTAGGTAACAGCTCGTCGGAAGAGCGTCGAGATAGTAGTAATACTCCTTCACATCTTCGCCGTGATTGCCTTCCTGATTCGTCAGCCCGAACAGACGCTCTTTCAGTATCGCGTCCTTCTCATTCCACAAAGCAAGCGCCAGGCAAATATGCTGATGACGATCGCAGAGCCCTGCAATTCCGTCTTCACCCCAGCGATACGCGCGCGAACGAGAGTGGTCATGCGGGAAGTAATTCCAAGCGTCTCCGCCCGGGCTGTAGTCCTCGCGCACCGTGCCCCACTGCCGCTCCGAGAGGTAAGGCCCCCAACGCTTCCAGTGATGAGTCCGGTCGGAGCTTTGGTAAAGCCGCTGCTCCTCGGCCGTCATCTTCGGATCCGGTTCATTTTTCGCTGAACTCGTGGGTGTCGGCAAGCCATCTCCCTCGCGACAGTGTGCCTCTATTCGCGAAACACTCTACCCGCCGTGCCCGCAAGTTGGCAAGCCGCAGGAGATTTGGGTGGTGGGTCAGTTTCAGGTAAGCGCGTTAATCAGGCACTGTCACTAAAAATTTGCGAACTCGATCCGGCTCAACCCTCTATCATCTCTTCTGCGAGGTCAACCATGAGATTCAGAGCTTTGGTATTAGTCGTCGTTGCGCTTCTTGGCGTGTTGCCATTCGGCGAGCTTGATGCGCTAGGGCTTGACAAAAAGGCGACGCCGCCAAAACCAGAGGAATTGACTGGAGCTTGGATTGGCTTTTGGGAGGACGGTGAATTCACGCGACTTGACCTTCGACCGGACTCAACCGGATTTTGTGCCTTTGTCGCTCCAGTAGAAAGTATTACGCACAACTATGGTGTTCAGGTTTATCGAATCACGAGATGGACGTTAGACGGCTGGGCGTTTGTTCTGGCGCTCACCCCCACTGAGTCTCGTTTGGAAAACGTCTATGTCAGGGGACGCGTCACCGGGTACGCACTGGAGCTTGAGGTCGGAGGTACTGACAGAAAGTGGAAACAGAAGCTTGTCTTGAACAAAGAATCGCGAATACAAGCGTCTAATTTGGAGACTAAGAGCAAGATAGATGAGGCACAGAAGAAGTGAAGGCGCACCTCTTCACGGCCCGCGAAATCCAAGTGCCCGAGTAGTCGGATAACCGAAAACTGACCCACTACTGAGATTTGGCACCGGGCGACAGCGCCAATGCGCCAGTGGCGCGCCGAGCGAACCAAAGGTATCCTCGACCGACCGTCGCAGTCTAGGATTGCATCGATTCGGGAGCCGACCACATCTGAATTCAGCGTGCCCACTGACGCTCCTCGAACGAATTACTCCGCGCGTTCGTTTCGCACCGCACTATTGATCCTTGCGATTGTCGCCACAGCCGTGGTCACTCCAATGTTTTTCCGTGGCAATGCCTCAGGCCACGATTTCCAGTTTCATCTCGCATCGTGGCTCGACGCAGCCGGGCAATGGCACGAAGGCATACTCTTCCCGCGCTGGGCCGAGTGGGCGAACTGGGGATTCGGCGAGCCGCGGTTTGTATTCTATCCTCCCGCGTCTTGGATGGCCGGCGCCGCACTTGGCTCCGTGCTGCCATGGCGGATGGCGCCCGGGGCCTTCATTTGGCTTGCTCTCATTCTGGCCGGCACTTCCATGTGGCGACTCGCGCGCGAATGGCTGCCAGATAGCCAGGCGACGGCCGCCGCTGTGTTCTTCGCGGCGAATCCCTATCATCTCGTAGTCGTCTATTATCGCAGCGATTTTGCCGAGCTTCTAGCCAGTGCAATATTCCCGCTGGTGATTTGGGCCGCGCTCCGGGTGAATCGAGAAGAATCCTGGACGCCTGTTCCAATCCTGGCCACCGCGTTCGCCGCGATCTGGCTTTCCAACGCGCCCGCCGCAGTAATCACCACCTATTCGCTGGCATTGATGCTTCTCGTGGGTGCGTGCCTTCGTCGCAGCGTCGGGACGCTCGTTCGCGGCGGCGCTGCAATGGCGGCTGGTTTCGGTCTGGCCGCATTTTATATTCTGCCTGCTGCGTGGGAACAACGATGGGTGCAGATCCCTCAGGTTCTTTCCGAAAATCTGCATTTCGACCAGAACTTCCTTTTCACCCATGCGAACGATCCCGAGTTCGTGCTATTTAACTGGAAAGTGTCGGCCATCGCGCTCGGTGTGATTTTGCTGACCGGAATCGCGGCCGTTTTCGCCGCGCGCACGCGACGCGATTTCCCCGAACTCTGGTGGATGCTGCTAACGCTTGGCGCAGCTTCTGTATTCTTCATGTTCCCGCCGAGCAGTATTTTTTGGCGCCGCTTGCCCGAGCTGCGATTCGTGCAGTTTCCCTGGCGGTGGCTCGTGCCGCTCGATGCCGTGTTCGCATTCTTTGTTGCGGCCGCGGCTGGACGTTCCACCAGGAAATGGCTCGTCTGCCTCGCGCTCGGCTTCACCCTGGTAGCGTTCGCGGACGTAGTCATTCGAGATGCGTGGTGGGATAGCGAAGATATTCCGGTCCTCATGGAAGGCATACATTCCGGGCACGGCTACGAGGGCACCGACGAATATCAGCCCGCGGGGTCCGACCGTTACAATTTGCCCGAAGACGCGCCGCAGGTGGCTGAGCTCGATCCCGAGTCGGGAAGTATCGTCCCAGTCCCCGCCGCTCAATCGTCAATCGCGCGATGGTCCGCCGAAGATAAAGCTTTCTCTGAAGACTCCGCCGGCGGCGTGACCCTGGCGCTGCGTGTGCTGAACTATCCGGCGTGGGAGTTGCGAGTCGACGGAAAAGTCGCCCGCGCGGATTCTCTCCCGCAGGATGGGCAGCTTCTAGTTTCGATTCCCCGCGCCGCGCATCGGATCGAGTTCCATTTCGGACGCACGCGCGATCGCACAATTGGAGCGGCAATTTCGCTCGTTACTGCCTTTACTCTGTCTCTTTTTGCGGCGATGGTTCCACGACGCAGACCACCCGCAACCCCGTAACAGACTAGAAACAGTAGAGCTGCGGAATCACGTCGGGGGAATTACAAGGACATCTCTAGTCATATACACCCATCCGGGTATGGCCGAAAACCAGCGTAAGAGCAAAAATTTATGCAAATGGAAACTTTGAGGATCTTGATTGCAGATGATCACGCTCTGGTTCGGCGTTCCCTGCGATCCCTCTTGCTCACTCACTCGAGCTGGGATGTCTGCGGCGAAGCTGTCGACGGGCAGGATGCAGTCGACAAGGCCAAGGAACTGCACCCTGATATCGTTCTCCTGGATGTCAGCATGCCCAGAATGACGGGCCTCCAGGCCGTGCCCATTATCAGGCACGAAGTTCCTGAATCGCAGATTTTGATCGTGACGCAGCACGACTCCAACGAATTATCGCGGCACGCCACCGAAGTTGGAGCGCAGGGATTCGTCGTCAAATCGGACGTGACTAAGTATCTGGTTCCAGCGATAGAGGCAGCCGGCGAGAGGCGGAGAGTTTCGGCTTTGGTCTCAAATCCTACGAAGAACGCAGCCGCTGATTAGCAGCCGCAGAGCTTTTGCCGCTTGAAGGAATTGGCTGACCAGGTGTCGTCGACTTCAATTCGTTAATCTCACCCATTACCTTATCCCACTGTTTCTTCTTTTTCTTCGTCGCAAAAGGCGCGTTCGTGTTGGCGTAATACGCGAGCAGGACATTTTTGAGTTCCGGACTTACCTTTGCGAAATGATCCTTGGATAGCCGTTCCAACAACTCGGCATAGGTCTTGTCCGCCAGCGGATATTCGCCCGGGCCTGTGATAGTGCCAGTATCCAAATTAATGTTCGACATCGCCGCTTCGCGCGTCGCATCGCTATCGTGGAGCAATTGCTTATACTGATCGAGCGTGGCGTTGAAACTTGCCATGAATATCTTCTCGGCCTCCGGAGTCGGCATCCGGAACGAAAGCGCACGGAATGGCCCTATCTTCGGCACCAGACGTAGTAAAAATGCGATAATTTTCGAGCCGAAGCTCTGATGCATGTATTGGTTGTGCCACTCTTTTTCGTAGTCCGCGCGGGAGAGGTTATAGATGAACTTCTTCTTCGCCGTGCCGGGCAAGTCCTTCTGAATGTCATCCTTCTTATTCTGCCAGGCCGCCCGTGTCATTTCCGGGATGACGCTGCTCACGCTCCGCCGGAACGTTCCGATCGCCATATCGTAGTTCGAAAAAACACTGCCCAGCTCCATTGAATACGTGTCGCGAAACGCCTTTTCTAGCGCGGGTTTCGAAACGTTGAATCCGATATAGTGATGATAACTCTCCGAAGCGTAGTGCCCTTTTGCAACTTGTATCACGTCGAATCCGAATTCCGTCTTTAGGTGCGAGCTGGGAGATTGATCGTAGGTCACCCGGTTGCCGAATTTTCGCGCCAGCTTGGGATAGAGCATCGGAACCGCCAGGTTAACCGCCAGCCGATGGCCGTTGTTGTCGGCCGCGTAGTGGGCCAACGCTCCTAACCCGAAGGCGTACTCGTTCACGTCGGCGGAATCCCTCAACAGGGCTTCCACGAATTCAGCGCTTCGAACGTAGTGGAGCAAATCGCTGAAGAATTTATTGCCGAACGGGTAGTAGCCTGCGTCCGCCACGATCGCGCCGCCGTAAGCGTAGGAGTAAGCCTCCTTCAGTTCGTCTTCGGTGGTCGCTGGAAATCGCGCGATCAGAAGCGGCTTTATTCCATCTTCCCAGACAGCATCGATGATCGCTTCATGAGTTAGTACGGAATATGCTTGCGAGGATACAGGGACTACAGTCGAGATGCAGAGAATCAATATGAGCGCAATAATTTGGACGAAGAGAACGTGGCGCTGACGGGGCAAAGGCCGGAAATTTCCGCGCAATCAAAATACCTCATACGCTTCTAATCTCGCTGAGGACCCGATTAGGTGATTGTACGCCAGAGATTTTTCAGGGAGAAGAAAAGAAAGCCGGCCCAGCCCTCGCGCCTTGATCTCTCAAGGCGTCCCAGCTTTCGTCTTCTCCTCCCTTGTTGCGGTAAAATCCGATCCGCGCGCCGAATATGAGCCCAGAGCGGGCTTTTTCAAATACAGGCATCTACCTAGTTTGGGACCAAGTTCAGTGTAGGAGTGGGGAGTCGCCCGTTTCGAAAGGAACGCTTACTGAATGTTCCGCTACGGCTCGATGATCTGGTTTCTCACGGCGTAGCGAACCAGTTCGCTGACGGAGTGTATGTCCAGCTTGCGCATAACGTTCGCCCGATGCGTCTCCGCGGTTTTCACGCTGATGTTGAGCGTGGAAGCCACCTCTTTGCTGCTCTTGCCCTCGGACAAAAGCTGAACGATTTCCCGTTCTCGCGAGGTAAGCCGATCGCCCATTGTCTCCAGCTGCGCGTCGGGCGAAGTGCCCTTCTGATTGTAATTGCTCAGAATCAGTTCAGTCGCACGCGGCGTGAAAAACGGCTTGTGATTCGAAAGCGCCTCGATAGCAATCACAAGATCTCGGTCCGAATCGGATTTAACGATATATCCTCGCACGCCGGCCTCGAGAATTTCGCGGATGAGCTGATCGGAATAGTGCATGGAGAGAATGAGTACTTCGGTGTTGGGCGATAATTTCAATATTCTCCGCGCCGCCTCCACGCCGTTTAATTCAGGCATCGAGATATCCAGAATTGCGATGTCGGGTCTGAGTGATTCGGCCATGGTAACCGCCTCGCGGCCCGTGCTCGCTTCGGCACAGACCGACCACCCCTGTCGCGCGTCGAGGAGCACTTTCAAGCCCCGGCGCATGAGGTCATGGTCGTCCGCGACCAAAATTTTAAGATTTTTCACGGATTGCCTCTCAGTATTTTGCATCGGCAGCGTCCGAATTCAGACGAGTGCCTTCCGAAGTCAAGACGACGGCTCTTCCCCCCGCGGAATTGCTCAATTCCCTCCTGCAAATTAGAACCGGATTACCGGGCCGAACGATACGCGTAAATTATTGTGCGCCCCGTGGTTGAAATATATTTCATCGCCTACGTCGAATCGCATGCCCAAGGGACCTAGAAACGCCTCAGCGCCGACCCCGGGGTAAAGAACCGCATTTACGTCGCTCGCCCGCAGGTTATCCACCGTGCTGGCAAACGTGTTGAAATTCGCTGGTCGCGGATCGAAGTGGAAGCTCAATCCTCCGCCCTTCACCGTAGCAAACAGCCTCACGGGCCCTCGACCGGTCATTATTTTGGGTCCAAACAAGCCATCGATCGATCGAAAATTCGTGCGTACCAATGTTATGGTCGGATCGCCGGGAGTAGTGAATCCTTCTGTAAAAACCTGGTCAAAGTTGTACGACATCTCAGCTTCCAGCTGCAGATGGCCGGTAAGATTCACCGACAACCGCGCCCCTAAACCCGCTAGATCGGTGCTGGTTATGTCCTCTCGAAAATAATTGCCGAAAACACCGAAGTTCACATGATTTCCGCTGTCGTTGTGAGCGGGGATTTGCCCAAACGCGGGCGCTGTGAGATAGCAAACTGCGGCTGCGACAATTATGCCAAATCGTACTTTTCCCATGGTCGGTCTCCTGTGGCTGTCGAAAGCAAAATTACTCAAAGGCGAGGCGGCTAGGCGACTGCACTGGGTTGCCCTGGAGGTGCGGCGCCCGGCAAATCCGCCTGATTTCAATCTTAATCACCTAAGACCGAGCCGGCCATTCGCCTCGTGGTATGAGACGGCGTCGCGTCCTGCTGGTTGCCCGCAACACCCGAAATAGAATTTGAGGCGGATGGCCGGTGAATGAATCCGAATCTAGAACGCTCTCGGTACATTTCCATTAGAAAGCTCTTAAAATCGCAACGGCGCATTACACCAAATCGCGGCAATACGGGCCATCCTAGGCATCCTGTAGGTTCAAGTTAGTTTTCCGGTACTGGGCCGCCGAGGGACAAACCGCTTGTCTTCATTCTCTCAGGCTCGCTCTACGGCTAAAATACGCGACATTCTGTATTGAGCCTGGGAAACCTCTCCGGTACAAGTGGAACCACATCGCACCGACTATGCGATGCGCGGCCGCGCCGCGAGGAGGGTCAAAATGCTTCAATGGGCTCTAGCGTTCTTTATCATCGCCGTTGTGGCGGCGATCTTTGGATTTGGCGGTATCGCTATCGCTGCGGCAGGCGTGGCGAAGCTTCTGTTCTTCGTGTTCCTGGTGCTGTTCCTCGTCTCGCTGCTTGGCGGGCTGTTGCGGCGGGCATGATGCAACGGCAATACCCATCGTGCGATAAACATTGCGCTTCGATGGCCTTTCGCCGACCTGCGCGAAATCGCGCCTCGGCGCCTATTCTCTGCTGTAATCCGCACATGGCAAGCAGCGCTTGCCTGCTCCCGACCCGGTTGCCCCTCCCGCAGACCTCATGAAGCGCGGGGAGAATGATCTTGAGTCATCCTCCCCCGCCCCTTCTTTGAAAAACTAGGATCAAACAGCGGCCCAATCAGTTCGCTTTTTTTAATAAATTGAGATTTCAATCGAAGGAAGCTGGTCGAGCGCTGGGTTAGTTTATGTTTGAATTTCGGCGGGTATTTTCTGCAACTCGCGGCGTGCGCTTGGTGCGTTTTTCTGGTTCGCTTAAGTCTTCGGCGGCGGAATTTGATGCGGCGGAAACATTCGCCGCGCCGGTTTCAACTAGAACTTCCGTGGCCAGCTCCGCCTGATTCGTCGACTCAGAACGCACGCCGACGAGCACTTCGCCGTTTCGAATGCGGCACTCGTATCGCTCGGCTTCAGCAGTGGGCACTCCGAGGTACGTCAGCGCGCCGGACACCGTTCCCGCGCCAGCCGATTGAATGTAGGTAAGAAAACCCAGGTTGCCGCCGATCAAAGGTTCAATTTCGGGCTCGGTCTCTTCCGGCTCCGTGGCCGCAGGTTCAGCTTCCATCGGAAGCGTCCTCGAAACCGCGCGCTCTGGAAACAACACCGAGATGTCGTCGTCGCGAAACCCGAGCGCCTTCAGACTATCCACGCTCGTGCGCAGTGTCACGAAGTCCGGGTAGATTCCAAATACCGTCGTGTTGCTGGCAAGCATCAGAACCCTCCCTTCCTTCTCATTTCTTTCTTCGTTCGCGTTCGGCTTGCACTCATTTGCATATACGCATTTGACGCTGAATCCGTTTCAATCCCTTTCCGTCACCGTTAATGGACCGCGACGATAGGTTATTTATTCCGCGAGAGCAATACATGAGAGCCGGTAATTTTCGCGCGACCATAACCTCATCTCTCCGCGATCTCTCCACGCATTCAACTCTCGTGTTCGACGCTGCTCCCATCGCGAAGGTTGCGCTCTCCTCGCGATTTCGCGCTGGAAATTTTCGCGGCAGGCTCAGAGCACATACCCGGAAACCCTGCATATACATCTTGCCGAGCGACCGTAAAAAGCGCACGGTTAGTGTCCGCGGCTTTCGCGTAAGTGCCTGCCTTACTGTGACTTACGTGTAAACGGGGTTGGCATACAGCGTGCATTTGCCGCATCGTACTAGTCCTTGGGCCCCGGAGCGAAAGCTTCAGAGAGGCACACGAGCGATGAGCACAGCCGTTGAAGCGATCAAAAAGCACCACGCGGCCCCGTTTTCTACCTGGCACGATCGCCTCCGCGCACTTAGGAACATTCCTCCGGTGCTGCGCATGCTGTGGGACGCAGCGCCCCGGGTTGTGGTTTTCGACCTGGTCTGCCGGTTGTTCTCGGCGCTGATTCCGCTTGCCTTGTTGGTCGTTGGCCGTTACATCATCGACGACATCGTTCAATTCAGGGGCTACCACGACCCGGTGCCGCATTATTTCTGGTGGCTGGTAGCGCTTGAATTCGCTTTGGCCAGCATTGCCGCAACACTCACGCGGCTTATCGACTATTGCGATCAGCTGCTCGCCGAAAAATTCGCGCAGTACGCCAGCGTCCGAATCATGAAGCATGCGTCGACGCTCGACCTCACCTCCTACGAAGACCCCATCCTCTACGACAAAATGGAGCGCGCCCGCGTCCAAAGCACCGACCGCATGGGCATGATTCAGTCCACCGGGCGCTTGATCCAACAGGGAATCACCACGGCGAGCCTTGCAGCCGGCATTTTCTTGTTTTCGCCGTGGCTGCTGCTGGCGTTGATCGTCTGCGTGGTTCCGGCATTCCTCGGCGAAACGCATTTCGCCTTCCTCACCTATTCGCTCAACTTCCGGCAAACGCCCTCGCGCCGCGAGATGGACTACCTGCGCGTCCTCGGCGGCAGCAAAGAGAGCGCCAAGGAATTGAAGCTGTTCGGACTGAGCCCGTTTCTGATTCGCCGGTTCACGGCCGTCTCGAGCGAGCTGATCGGCCAGACCATCGCTCTCGCCAAGCGCAAGCTCTGGATCGGCGCATTGTTGATGCTGCTCGGCACCATCGGCTACTACTCCACTTACGCTTACGTAATCCACGTCACGCTGATCGGCCTGATGTCTATCGGTACTTTGACGTTCCTCACCGGC
>Ga0210401_10008642_pt1 | contig 10082 bp, 9 predicted proteins | sample IncBWH32MmetaG_FD_150866 | JGI IMG/M metagenome (GOLD analysis project Ga0210401, IMG submission 150866) | Forest soil microbial communities from Barre Woods Harvard Forest LTER site, Petersham, Massachusetts, United States - Inc-BW-H-32-M | ecosystem: Environmental > Terrestrial > Soil >... | reverse complement strand
AACAAAATTGTTTTTTCACAATCATTAGACAGTGCTGAAGGAAATACGAGAATTGTTCGTACGAACCTTCGAGACGAAATACTTAAATCGAAAAAGGAACAAGGCAAAAATATTTTGATCGGTGGGGTGGATATTCCTTCACAACTTATAGAGCTCGGTCTAGTTGATGAATATCGTTTTGTCGTTCAGCCAATAATTGCAGGAAAAGGGAGACGGTTGTTAGAAGGTATTAGCCTGCCGGAGAAATTGCAATTGAAACTTGTTGAGTCAAAGATCTTTAAATCAGGATGTGTTGCGGTTCGTTACTTGAAACAGTGACGGAAAAAATTCGGCAAAACTCGCGCCGCTCTGCGTCAATGACGTTTATTTCCGGAAATTGGAAAGGAGAATTGATTATGAAGATAGCCAGAAACATTATGAAAGCGACTATATTCGCGACATTGCTTTCGACCGTGCTGGTGAGCGCTTCTTTAAAGGCACGCTCTCAAGAGACCACTGCGTCCTATCCCAAAATGGCTTCCATCGATCAGTACCTTATAGCCGATCGAAATGCCGAGATTGCGATGGCACGCAGCGCAGCGCCGCCATCGATTTCAGCCGATGCCCAAGTCATGGTCCTCGGACGGCGTGGCTACGAAACTGCCGTCAAAGGCAAGAACGGTTTCGTCTGCCTCGTCGAGCGATCATGGATGTCTCCTTTTGACTTTGCCCAGTTCTGGAATCCGAAGATGCGAGCGCCAATCTGCTTTAATCCAGCCGCGGTGCGATCGATCTTGCCTCTCACTTTCAAGCGAACGGAACTGGTCCTCGCCGGAATGTCCAAAGATCAGGTCATTGAGGGCATCAAAACGTTCGACGCGAAAGAGCTGCCGCCCCTCGAACCCGGCGCGATGTGCTACATGATGTCAACCCAAGGGTATCTGAACGACTCGGCGGAGCATTGGGTCCCTCATTTGATGTTTTACGTTCCGCTTACAGATCCCAAGTCATGGGGAGCGGGTTTGCCGGGCTCTCCAGTTATGTTAAATCCACAATTTCAAGGTGCTCCGGAGCCGATAACCGAGTTCATGATTCCGGTGCCCACTTGGTCGGATGGAACAGCTGCTCCGAAGGGAGCGCCGTGATATTTGATCTCAATGCGCACTTAGAACTCTAAACGCTGGCCGGGGACCTCATGCGCGTGCTTATGGTCGTCAGGGTTTCGCAGAAAGCCCAGGATGTCACCAAAAAAAGCCGCGACAAAGCGGTAACCGGAAACTGACCCGGCATCTCGGAGTTCCAATATCAGATTCGTTTTACGCGCGTGGGGTGAGGATGAGTAGTATTTGTGTCTAAACCCCGCGGTCTCGGAGACCGCGGCTACAGGGCGACGAACGCCGAACTGTATCAGATTCGTTTTACCAGGCTCTTGTCGGTGGCGCTGGTGTTGCGGACCAGCAGGAGGACCAGGATCATGCCGAGGAACGGGATGAGGCCGGCTGCGATTACGATGGGGTCGAAGGTGTGCGTGGCGGTGGCTTGGCGGGCGTCGGAGAAGTGGCCGATCAGCTCGAAGGCTAGGATGGTGCCGATCCCTGCGGCGGTTCCGCTCAGGCCGCTTACCGTGGCCACCGATTTACTTTGGAAGAGGTCGGTGGGCAGAACGTTGGCGATCGTTGAGAATGCCGCATAGGCGAATGTGGCTAGCGCGAACAGCAGGGTGATGAGATACAGCTTCACGGTAAAGATTGTGGGGATCAGAAGCATTACGCCGAAGCCGCCGAAAACGACCATCGATTTGCGTGCCGCGCCTACCGTCCATCCGCGACGAATCAGGTAGCCGGAAACGGCGCCGCCGAAGAAATTGCCGAGATCGGCGGCGAGGAACGGAATCCAAACGGCGATCAGGCCGCTCTTCAGCGAAATACCCTTGGCGACCAGATAAATGGGAAACCAGTCGGTGACGAAGAACCATACGGGATCGGTTAGGCCTTTGGAGACAATCACGCCCCAGGTCTGCGGCAGTTTTAGAAGATCGCGCCATCGCGGCATGGGTTGCGGCGCTGCTTCTGTTTCCTGCTTGTCGGTCAGGATCATTTGGCGCTCCGCGGCGGTGACGCGGGGGTGCTCTTGTGGCGGGTAATACAGGCGGCGCCAGGCAATCAGCCACAAAAATCCGAGCAGGCCAGGAATGACAAACGCCACGCGCCATCCCCAGCGCAGGTAGATCGGCAAGATCAGGAAGGGCGCGATGGCGCCGCCGACCGAGGAGCCGCTGTCGTACAACGCGGCGGCTATTCCACGCTCGCGCTTGGGGAACCACTCGGAAACCGCTTTGCTGGCGCCGGGCCAGTTGGCGGATTCGCCCGCGCCGAGCAGAAAGCGAAATACACCGAAACTCGCCATGCCATTCGCCAGCGAGGTCAACAGCGAGACGATCGAGTACCACGTGACGCTGATGGTTAGTCCGCGCCGGGTGCCGACGCGGTCGATCTGGCGGCCCCAGACGGTTTGTCCAATGGAATAGGCGATGCGAAAGGCAATCGCGATATTGGCGTAGTCGGTGTTGGTCCAGTGGTATTCGAGCTTGAGATAGGGAGCGAGGATCGAGAGTGTTTGGCGGTCGATGTAATTGATCACCGTGGAAGCGAAGAGTAGGCCGCCGATCCACCAGCGCAATGAGGGAATCGGGCGGGAGTGAGGCGCGGCATCCATTTGTTCGGCTAGCGGCACGTGCGTGCTCCGGAGGGTGTAGCGTGCCGGAGTTGGCGCCGGGCGGGGCAAGCCCCGCCCCTACAAAGGATCGCGGTTGGGCCGGGGATAGTGGATGTGCGGCGGATAGCGATTGTAATGGGGATTGGGATCGGCGTGAGCTTGATCATTTGCGTCGCTATCCGGCAGCGGCAAACTCGGCGAGCTTTGCTGGGCTCAGTTGGCTGGCGGATTCGCGGTCGAGGTAGAGTGTGGCGGCGGGATGCGTGCGCAAGATCGATGCCGGCGCCATCGGAGTGATTTCTCCTTCGACGCAGAGTTTCACCGCGTGGGCTTTCCGAGCGTCGGGGACGACGGCGATGATTTCACGGGCTTGCAGGATCTGGCGGACCGACATGGAGATGGCTTGTCGTGGAACTTCCGAGATATTGGCGAACCAGCCTTCGCCGACTTGCTGGCGGCGGCAGGCTTCGTCGAGTTCGACAACGAGATAAGGCTCCTCGGTATCGAAATCGGCAGGAGGGTCGTTGAAGGCAAGGTGTGCGTTCTCACCGATGCCGGCAAACGCAACATCGACTGGCGCCGACTTCAGCTCGTTTCCAACCTGGCGGATCACTTCGCCGGGATGGCCCTCGCCATCGAGCAAGTAATAGTGCGCGATGCCAGCCTTGTGAATGAATTTTTCAAGGAGATATTTACGAAAGCTGGCTGGATGGGTGATGGGCAGCCCCACGTATTCATCGAGGTGGAACATCTCGACGCGTTGCCAGTCGATGTCTGGTGAGGTGGCTAGGGCATCCAGAAAATCCAGCTGGGACGTTCCGGTGGCTACCACGATGCGGGCGCGACCTCGATCGTGGATGGCGTGCTGCAAGATGGTTGAGGCTTGTTCGGCTGCGGTTATGCTGAGGGACTTCTTGTCTTGAAATATTTTTACTACCACTGGCCCTCCTTTCGGCGGGACTTAGCTGATGCGCACAGCCAGAAATGGCTGTGCCACAAAAGTTTGTTACTCAGGCATAGACCCGGGCGCCACATCGTCGTTGCGGCTGTGTTTCCTTTTCATCTAAACCCCGCGGTCTCGGAGACCGCGGCTACAGGTTGGCTCTATTTGGCGGCCTTGCGCAGCAGCTTCGGTGTGGCCAGCCACACGAGTTGTCCGCTCGGTGGAGAGACGCGCTTCAGTTCCAGCAGCGCGACTCCGGCCTTTTTCAAGGAGGTCACATGGTGCTTGGAGCCCAGACCTGTGGCGATCAAGTCGTCGAGTTGCGGGGCGTGACCAAAACAGAAAATCGAGGACGAGTGCTTATCTTTCGCCAGCTCTCGAAAAAATAGGGACGCTTCGCTTCCGGGGAGCAGCAGATCGGTGCGCCGGATTTTCTGTTTTGGATACTCCAATGCGGCCGCGAAGATTTCGGCCGTTTGCATGGCGCGCACGTACGGGCTGCTCATCAGCAAGTCGGCGGTAGCGCCCAGCGCGAGGACGCCTTTGGCGACTTGCTTGGTTCGCTCGATGCCTTCTTCGGTTAGAAAACGGTCGGGATCGGGGGGCGACTTGGGGTCTTCCCGGTCGATGGCGATACCGTGTCGCACGATGTAGAGCTGCATTGAACTGTGACTCCTTATTCGGTCGTGATACCTGTGATGCTTACGCCCGGGCAAGCTGGGGCGCAGCAATGCTGCGCTTCTATAATGTTGCCACGATTATCAGCGTTGTTCACGGATCGTCACGTTCCCGATTGCCTGAAAAATAGACGCACATGAAATTCCTTCTCGAAGAGTTCGGCGCTGCGAATGGCGTCACGCAAGTCTTCGGCGGCGTCGCCTTGCGCGGTGATCTGCAGGCCAACAGCGCCGCGTTGGAATGAGGCGCCCAAATTCGTCACGCGTTGCCGATGGGAATGATCGAGAGCTTCGGCGACCCGGAGAATCGCAGCGAGGCGGCGGGCAATTCGCTGATCGTTGTTGTTGAGCGAGGAGTAGGAGACGTGATGCCCCGCGGGAACGGATTTGCGATTGTGGTAACGCACCAGGGCCGCCACAATCGCGCGATCGCGGCCTTCCAGACCGGGGATGTCGCCGTTGAGGGCGAGATACTCGCCGTGTTTGTGGTGCCCGCGATGGCTGACCATATGGCCGATGTCGTGCAACAGCGCGGCAGCCTCTAACTGCACGCGCGATTGCGCGGGCAAGTGGTGCACGGGTTGCAGCTGATCGAAGAGCTGGATGCTGAGCTCGCGTACATGCTCGGCGTGAGGCTGATCGTATTCGAGGCGGCGCGCGAAGCTGCGCGTTCCGACCAGGAGCTGGCGGGCCGAGGCGTTATAGCGGTGCGGCTCTTTGCGGGAAAAGGCTTCGCGTGCAATTTCTTGCAGCAGGCCTTCGCGAATGCCGATACTGGGGACCGAGAGGGTGCGCAGATTCAGATAGCGGCCAAGCGTGATGAAGATAATGGCGGCGATGCCCATGACGTCGGCGCGGTCTCGGCGGACGGCATAGGTCTTCATGCGTTCGCGGACGTCGCGATCCAGAATGCCGGAGAGGCGTTCGCGGAGGAGGGAGAGTTGCAGCGTGGGAACGCCGTGCTCGCGCGGACCAGGCGCGATGGAAGCCAGCGTCTCGGCGCTGCCGCCCAGCGCAACGGCAACACATTCCGCGAGGTTGGGACGCGCAGGCAATTTCGATTCAAGGAGGGCGCGCACATAGCGACGGACTTGTTCCGCTTGCGCGGGGCGGATCACGCCGGGAATATTCAGGGTGGTCATCAAGCGCACCGTGCCGACAGGTATTTGCGCGCACTGTTCCACGGTGTGATCGTGGAGGATGTTGATCTCCAGGCTTCCACCGCCGAGGTCGATGATGCAGCGGGGCGGCGACTCCGGGCCGAGCGCGGCGACCGAGGCTTCTCGGCCGAGGCGCGATTCTTCGGCACTGCTGATAACCTCCAGGGCGATGCCGCATTTTCGTTTGATTTCGCGCAGGAACTTCTTGCGGTTGCGCGCTTCGCGGGAGGCGCTGGTGGCCACGGCGCGGTAGCGAGTCACGCCGTATTCCTCCATTACTTCCTTGAAATGGCGAAAGGCTTTCACACCTTTTTTGAAAATGTCTTCGGTGAAGCGGTGGCGCAGAAAAACACTCTCGCCGAGACGCAGCGAATAGCGTTCGCTGTAGAGCGGCTCAATGTCGAGTGCGGAGTAGGCTCTGGCGACGGAGAGGCGGACTGCGTTGGAGCCAGCGTCGATCGCGGCGATGTGAACCGGCTCGGACATTGCTAGCGTTTACCGCCAGAGGTGCGCAAGCGCGGCGGACGGCGTGTACTTCGTCGCGCGAATTCCCAGGCGTTCGCCGATGCGCTGGCGTAGTTGCTTGTTGACGGCGGAAACGCTGGCCTCGCCGTCGAGTTCGATGAAGTTGTGGCGCTTGGCCATGACTTCAAATTCGCGTTTGATCATAGTCTGGTAGCGGATGAACGACCAATACAGATCGTGCGACAGCGACATGTCGCGGCCGGCTTCCCAGTAGCTGATCGCTTGCGCCTTTTTAAATTCGCGCGCGAAGGCGGTTTCCGGACGTACGTTCAGCCAGAACGTCAAGTGCGGGCGCAGCGCCATGGCATATAGGCCGCCGATGTAGTCGCGATTGATTCCGCGCACTACGCCGCGGGCGATCAGCGTGAAAATGAACCGGTCGGCGAGGACTACGGTGCCCGCGCGCAAGGCTGGCAGTATGCGATGCTCGACCTGATCGAAGAAATCCGTCGCGTACATCAGGGAGAGGGTCAGGCGCGTGACCGCATTTTTCGCCAGCAATTGGTCGATGTCGCGTCCCACCAGGTTCGAGCGGCGCAGGCCGCTCGTCTGCACTGCGAATCCTTCGGACTCCAGCCATTCCTGCAGCAAAGTAATCTGCGTGGAACGCCCCGAGCCGTCCATGCCCTCGATCACGATCAAGCTGCCAGTGATTTCGCTAGGGTCGAAGCCCACCAGCGGCTCGCCAAAAAAGTGCAGCGCCGAATCGTCCTCAGGAGCAACGGCGGCCTTTGCGGAAGGCGTGGCGTCGGCAGTCACGGTGCCAACGGCGGGCGTCGCTGCCGGTTCCGCGGTCGTCGCGATCTTGTCTTTGTCTTTTTCCTGCTCAGGCATCCTTGCTCCACTCGGGCGCGTGAGGCGCGAAGCGTTTGAGGTCGATCTTCGACGCCACGATGTCGCGCATTTGCTTCTGGAGTTTGTTGACGGGCAGCGTTCCGTCGAGCACGACGAAATTATCGGAGTCCACCATCTTGTCGTACTCTTCGAGAATGCGCGCTTGAAACAATCGAAAACTTTCCGAACGATCGTACGACAGCCCCAGGTCCATGCCCGCTTCGTAATACTTCAGTTTCGGACGGCCACTCAGAATACGGCTCACCGCAACGTCGAGCGGCGCGCGAAAATAAAAGGTGATGTCGGGTACGGGAGCAAAGCGGTAGAGGTTGCGGAGCCAGCGCGGCGGGCACCCGCGGGCGGCATCGCGCGCGAATGCGGTGTAGACGTAGCGATCGGCCAGCACTAGATAGTCGCCCTGAAGCAACGGCATGATCTGGCGCTCGCAGCGGTCAGCAAAGTCGGCAGCATGCAACAAAGAGAATGTGGTGGGCGTCAGCAATCGGCGCTGTTTTCCGCGGCGGGTCGCGGATTTCACCAATGGCGAGGAATTCCACTCGGTGAAATGCAGGCGGTAGCCGCCAATTTCGAGCCAGCGCTTCAATAGATAGAGCTGCGTGCTTTTGCCGGAGCCGTCCGTTCCTTCCACTACGATCAATGCTCCGGGGTAGGCCCGGCTGGGAACCGGACGTCCAGGTTGCGGCAGCGTGGATTTAGCAGCCTCGGGACGAAGCTGTTTTTGCGGTGATTCCGGATTTTCTATCGATCCTGTAGGCACAAGAGGCTGCGTCGGTGACATTATCTTGGTTTTGTTACAGCACCATTACAACACACGCAGGCGGTCAGCACAAAGAAAGCGGGTCAGAAGATGGTGACTTTGAAGTGGAGAAACTTTTTCGGGTTCTGACGGAAATCGCCGATCAGCAGCCGCAGGTCACCGGTCAATCCGGTCAAGTTGTCGTACAACTGCGGATCCGAGAAAAGTTTGCCCGCAGTTGTGGTGTTGTCGTTGAGCTTGGCGGTGGCGTTCGCGAGATTGGTGCTGGTGTCGCGCATTTTGTTATAGAGCGTGTCGTCGGTTGCGAGTTTGCCGAGACTTCCCTTCCCGGAGCGAACGTCGCCGACCATGCCATTTGCGTTGTTGACGGTGTCGCGCACTTGGTCGTAGAGCGCAGTGTCGTAGAGCAACTTGCCGAGCGTGCCTTTTTGCGCGCGAACGTCACCGAGGATCGAATTGACGTTATCAACCGTCGTGCCCACCTTGTTATACATCTCGTCAGTGGCGACCAATTTCCCGATGGTGCCTTTGCCTCCGCGAATATCGCCGACCATCTTGTTGCCGTTGGCCAGCATGGCGTTCAGATTGTTGTAAGCGGCCTCGTCAGTAATCAATTTGCCGAGATTGCCCTTGCCCGCTTTTACACCGGCGATGATGCTCTCGGCATCCGCACTGACCGCCTGGAGATTGTCCAACAGCACTGAACTGCGCTCCATCACGTCCTTAAGGTCGACTTGCGGAGCTCCTTGGACTTCCTGGCCGTCTTTCAAGGGTATGCCGGTGAATCCGCGACTGATATTGACATACTGATTTCCCAGGAGGCCTTGAGTCACCGAGGTGGCCGTTGAATCGGTAAGAATGTCGGCCTGATACCTGCGATCCAAGCGCATGATGACCTCGATGCTCTTGTTTTTGTCCAGAACCTGGTTCGGAGCTCGTGGCACGAGTCTTAGGGTTTCCACATTTCCCACGTCCACACCGTCGATACTTACCGGCGCACCGGTAGCTAGACCCGAAACGTCCGGCAGGAAGGTCTTAAGATGATATTTCGGGCCCCAGAAACCCGCGCCGGTCACATAGAAAGTCCCGACCGCGATCACGAACAAACCGACCAGCACGAAAAGGCCGACGCGCAGCTCCGTCCAGGTCAATTGTTTCCGCAGCGCCATGAATGCTTCCTCCCCGCCGTGCCGCCCGCCAAACCTCGAGTACCGACCTTATCCAACAGACTACAGCAAATTCATACCAGAAAGCGTTTCAGATACGCGTCGCGTGTGACCGCAATTTCCTCAGGTGAACCCTCAAAATAGATACGTCCATCGCGATAAACGAGAAATCGGGTCACGGGCTCTAACCCGCCATCAGCTGCCCGAACGGGCGCGGACGGATCACGCACTACGCGCTTGGTTTTAGGGTCAAAGTGAAAATTCGCCAGCGCGAAACCGTCTTGCAGTCGATGCGTGGCGAGCAGCGCAGTTACACCGTACACATCCCGCAAACGCAGGATTAACGTGATGATGGTTTGCGCGGTTACCGGGTCAAGCCCGGCCGTCGGCGAATCGTACAGCACGATCTGCGGACGATTCACCAAGGCTCGGGCGATGGACACGCGACGCCGCATTCCTCCAGACAGTTCGGAAGGAAGCTGATCCAGTGCGTGTTCCAGCTCGACGAAGGCGAGAATTTCACGCACGCGCCGGTCGACTTCCTCTTCGTCGACGTGATCTTCGCGGAGGCGGTAGGCCACATTGTCCGCAACAGTCATGGAGTCGAACAGCGCGCCTTCCTGGAACACAAAACCAATCTGCCTGCGGAACGCGAGCAACTCTTGCTCCGACATCATCGAGACTTCATTGTCCAAAACACGCACGCTGCCCATCGACGGGTGGAGCAGACCAGCGGCCAATTTGAGGGTAAGGGTTTTTCCTGTTCCGGTTTCGCCCAGAAACACAAGCGTTTCACGGGGGAACACGCGAAAGGAGATGCCGCGCAACACGTCGCCTTCGTCGAAGCCGATGCGCACGCCGTCAAAGACAATTACGGGATCAGGATCTGCCGGGGATTTGCGGGTCCGGAAAGTGGCGGGCGAACTCATCGGAGCGAACCTGTGAATGGATGATGAGTAAGGCGCGGTTCAGCAGGCGACGGGAGAAATTCTCGCTGAAAAGGACTAAGCGTGAGGGCCATCCCGGCGCGCGCTGAGGCTAGCGCACTCAACGCAGCCCCACAGCCCCTTCGAGTCTCAGGCAGAGCAGGATTGGGTGCGCCACCGGGTTCTTTCTCCGGCGGCGTGGTCCACGAGAAGTAGCGCGAACGCGTCTGATCCCCCATCATGCGCGTCAAAAAAGTTTGCCTCCCATGTAGAGTGCGATCTTGGTCAGAAAAACGTCGGCCGCGATGATCATGACGTTGGAAACGACGACGGCCTGAGTGGTAGCGCGCCCGACGCCTTGGGTACCGCCGCGGACGTT
>Ga0210401_10008641_pt1 | contig 10083 bp, 7 predicted proteins | sample IncBWH32MmetaG_FD_150866 | JGI IMG/M metagenome (GOLD analysis project Ga0210401, IMG submission 150866) | Forest soil microbial communities from Barre Woods Harvard Forest LTER site, Petersham, Massachusetts, United States - Inc-BW-H-32-M | ecosystem: Environmental > Terrestrial > Soil >... | reverse complement strand
AGCATGCCACTTGTGTCTCTAATCGCGGTAATCGTTACTCTCGCCCAAAATTTTGAGCCATCCTTCCGGATGCGCCAGCCCTCATCCTCTGCGCGGCCGTCTTTTTCGGCTAGCGCAAGAAGCTTCTGCGGCTTGCCGCAGCGGACATCTTCCTCTGAATAAAACCGCGAAAAATGCTGCCCAATGATCTCCGACGCTCTGTATCCTTTGGTGCGCTCGGCTCCGGGATTCCAGGTGGCGACCCGCCCATCGGGTTCCAACATGAAAATCGCGTAGTCCTGCACACTATCAATAAACAACCGGTATGGTTGTTCGCCCTCATGCCAATGTGTCTCTGACAAGGAAAGCCCTTCTTCCTGCAAGCCAGTGCCGCGAGTATCGAACTGGGAACTGTGCTCCACAACACCGCTCATTCCTCCAGAGGCGAACAAAAATCATGGACTCTGGTTTCAGCAGCTTTAGCGAACAGGTTGGATCTCTTCGCGTAAGAATGCCGAAAAGCCTCGGATGAGCCTATACTGTGAAATCTGTATCCGGCCTGCCTGCTTCACCGGTGCATGAAGACCGTCTCCCATAGAGATCGCAAGCTACTGAATGCAGAGGTCTTTATTTATCACTTGACAAACAGACGCTATTGCGGTATTCTTTGGTTAAGGTTACTGACAGTGTCCCCGTTTCGTCCCTTCTTCCTGCGCTCACTCGCAGTGCACTCCAAAACCGGTCGATTTGTTACTCCTTTGTTTTCACTGACTTCTGAGTTGCTATTTTCGCAATTCCTTTGTTTTCATAACCATCTGCGTTGCCCCCTAGTTTTTCGACGCGCTGACCAAACATCGACCCCTGACACGCTAAGTCCTTTAGCTCTTATCACATCCCTGCAAAGCCAGCAGCTTCATACGATTACGCACTCATTCGCCCAACGGCGCCGAGCTATCCCTCCTATTTTCAATCGGTTCCGCACTCCTTCCATCCCAACGGGGGTGGCACCCCCAGCCAACAGAAGCCCTCTCACCAAGACCTCCGCGGCCCATATGTCCCTGGCAACGTCGTCTTGCGCCTTCCGTCGCTTCGCCGCGAATTCGCCTTGCATCGGCCGCGTTTCTCGACTTAACCTTAAAGGTCTCTGCGCGCTACGGGCCCCTGCGCATACACCAAGGAGACGCGTACATGGCCACCTCGGTCTGGAAGGGCTATCTCACCTTCGGTCTTATCTCGATTCCCATTCGCCTTTTTTCGGCCGCGCGCGGCGAGCGCATCAGCTTGAACCAGCTCCACAGCGTTTGCCACTCGCGCATCAAGATGCCGCTGTTTTGCCCGGTCTGCGACCGCAAGGTCGAGCGCAACGAAATCGTGAAGGGCTACGAGTACGAAAAAGATCAATATGTGCTCTTCGACGAAAAAGAGTTGGAGAAGATCGAGCCGGAATCCGCGCGCAGCATGGAGATTCTTGAGTTCGTACGGCTGGAGGAAATCGATCCGCTCTATTACGAGTCTTCCTATTACGTCACGCCGGAAGACGAAGGCCGCAAAGCGTACCAGCTGCTCCTCGACGCGATGGAGGACTCCAGCTACGCGGCTATCGCCAAAATCACTATGCACCAGCGTGAGCACATCGTCGTCATCCGTCCACGCGCAAACGGCATGACCCTGCACACAATGTTCTACACCAACGAAATTCGTGAAGTCGCCGAGTACGGCAAGCGTACGCCCGCCGCCGAGCCAAAAGAGGCAGAAAAGAAGCTTGCCACGCAACTCATCGAAAGCCTGGCTGCCAAATTTGAGCCAGAAAAATACAAAGACCAGTATCAAGAAAGCATGAAGGCCCTGATCGAGGCGAAGCAGGCCGGCCAGGAAGTGGCGGAAGTGCCGCGTACCAAGATGGCTCCGGTGATCGACCTGATGGAAGCGCTAAAAAAGAGTATCGCCGAAAAAGAGAAACCGGCGGCCAAGAAGCCGCCTGTCCGCGCTGTGCCCGCCGCGTCAGCGCGCGAAGAACGCCAGACGACGAAAAGGAAGCGTTCCGCGGGGTAATCGGAAAAGCGGCCGGGCCGCCCGTGCTAGGCAATGAGCGGGCCGGCGAGCTTGTTATACCCGCGGCCTTGGCATCACGGACCTGCCTGCGCAGGCAGGCTCCACCCAGCGCTACGTGTCGCGGCGGAAAAACCGCGTTACCTTCCACCGGGCCTGTGGAAAATAAACTTTTTGCCGATGGTATACTCGCAACGAATCCATGGCAGCAACCGATCGATTTACCCGGCGTGAGTTCCAGCGCCTTCTAGACGTCACCGATAAGCAACTCAACTATTGGGAGCGCCTCCAACTGGTTTCGCCGCGCAAAGGCGGCGCCGAAAAATCTTACGATTTCCGCGATCTTATTTCTCTGCGCACCGCGAAACAGCTGATCGAAAAAGGCGTCTCCGCCAATCGTTTGCGCCGCTCGCTGGTCGCCCTGAATCAGAAACTTTCGGAAGTGCAAGCGCCACTGACTGAGCTGCGAATTCTGGCCAACGGCCGCGACGTAATCGTGGAACGCGACGGCGCCCGCCTCGAGCCTATCTCCGGGCAATTCGTGCTCAACTTCGACACCCGGGAACTCCGTGACAAAGTCCGCGTAATGCCGGAACGCAAAGCGGAAGATTGGTTCGCGCTGGCGCTGCAATACGAAGCCGATCCGAATTCTCGCAAGGAAGCGATCGATGCGTACGAGCGCGTACTGACAGGGAATCCACATCACGTGGACGCGCTGATAAACATTGGAATGCTTTCGTACGATGGCGGCGATTTGGAAAAAGCCGCGGACTGCTTTCAGCGCGCGATTGGGATGGAAGAGGGGAATGCGGTTGCGCAGTTCAATCTGGGCAGCGTGTTGGAGGAAATGGGTCAGCTAGAGTCGGCGCGCCAACATTTGCGCCTTGCGGTGCGCCTGGACGCGAAATATGCGGATGCTCACTACAATCTCGCGTTCGTGTGCGAAAAATTATCGGCGCGCGCGGAAGCTCGCGAGCATTGGCAGCGCTACGTCGACCTCGATCCGGGCAGTCCGTGGTGCGATTACGCGCGGCAACGCCTCTTGTCAATGAAGCCGTAGCGGGGCGAAGAAGATTTTATTTTGGCGCGGGCTGCGCGGTGGGCGGCAAGATTCCGTTTAGGCGCAGATAAATTGCTTGGGCTCCATAGTGGTCGTTCCAGCCATCGCTGAGCGCGATCAGAGCGGCGGCTCGGGATGCCGGCCGATTTCCAAATAGCACCAGCGATTCGCTTAATTTCGAGTCATCCACATTAGCAAGCGCCGTGCTGCAAAATTCGAACGAAGACTTCAGGCCAGCAACCAGCTTATCTTTTCCGTCCGTGTCCGCTAGCTTCGAATCCGGAGCTGGAGTGCCGGAAATTTTCGAGCACAACAAATTGTTGGACTGCACGATGTGGATCACCAGGTGTCCGAAGGAATTCATTTCAGGCGTGGGCTTGAAATTGTATTTGTCCGCGGGCATGGACTCTGCGGCCGCGACCATGTTTTTGCTGAAGCGCGTCAATTGATTTTTCACCGTGGTGCTAACGGGATTGGCGACCGGCGCAGAGGTCTCCTGTGCGTAGGCCGCAACCGCGGCCACCAGAGCCAGCAAAACAAGTGATCCTGTGAGTTTCATGCGTCCTCCTAATGCCGATTGCTAGCGACCGATTAGTCCAAGCGCGCTTGAAGCATACTCTTACACTTGTGGAGTAAACAAGCGCAGCCGTGGGAACGATGTGCGGTGAAAAGCGAACGTTTCGATGACTTGCTCAGAAAATCCGCAGGGCTCCGCAGACTCCGACCCTTCGAGGCTCAGGGTAAACCTGCGCTACAGGAGATACGCCTGTGCTACAGGGCGGCATTCGAACTATTGCGAGACTAGCCGCTGGTAGCAGTCGCGGATACGGTTGCTCTGCGTGTGGAGGCAGTCTCAATTGGCAGTGTTGCAAGAATCAGGGTGCCGTTGCCGTTTGATTGCACGTCGAGTTGACCACCCATTTGACGCAGTCGTTCGTGCATTCCGCGCAAGCCTACGCCGCTGAGTTTGCCGGACGACAAACTGGTTTGCGCCTCGGTGGGAATACCTTTACCGGCGTCACGAACTTCGAGCCGCACTTCGTTTTCCGAGCGCGCCACGCGAATCGCGGCCGTGCTACTGCCGGAATGACGGTGAATGTTGGTGAGACATTCCTGCACGACGCGAAACAAAGTAATTTCCAGGTTGCGCGGAAGACGTCCAAAATTATCGGGCAGCTCCAAATCCACTTTGATTTTGCTGCGTTCGCCGAAACCGTCGATATACCACTGCAGCGCGGATTGCAGACCTACCTCGTCCAGCAAGGGCGGATGCAGGAGGTGCGAAATGGTTCGAATCTCGCCGGAGAGCTGCTCGAGGAGGCCCGTATTATCTTCGAGCGCCTTACGAGCGCCGGGACTCAGCGCGCCCGCTTCGTGGTGCACATGTGCCATGTTCATGCTCACGGCGGCGAGCATCTGTCCCACGCTGTCGTGTAGCTCGCGCGCGATGCGGCGGCGCTCTTCGTCCTGAATCTGCAGCAGTCTCGCGGAGAGTTCGCGCACGACGTCGGTCTGCCTGACGAGTTCGACGTTTTTGGCCTCGAGTTCGCGAGTGCGCTCGCGTACGCGGTCTTCGAGCATGCTGCGAAGCTGCCGGTGCTCGGTCATGTCTAACCCTGACGCGACAATCATCACTACTTCGCCGGCTTCGTTGTGAACGGGATTTAGCGTGCGGTCCGCGAAGCGGATGGTGCCGTCGCGTAGCGCATATTGACATTCTTCCCGAACGGCCAAGCCTTTGGCGGCGGTATCGACGGCAGTTTTTGCAATGGCGAGTTCCTCCGGTAGGGAGTGCCACCAGACGTCCCAAAATTTACTGCCGATAACCTCGTTGCGGGCGAACCCGGTGCCTTCCAGGGCGGCGCGATTCGCGTCAATAATCGTGCCGTCGTTGGACAGAATTGCCAAGAACGAATACGTTTGCGTAAAGGCGGCGCGGAGGAGTTCCTGCTTTTCCCGCAGCGCTTTCTCCGCAATCGTGCCCAAAGTAATATCGCGCGCAATTGTAGAGGTGCCGATGACTCGGCCCTGGGAATCCTTGATTGGCGAAACCGCAAGGGAAATATTGACGCGTTTTCCTTGTTTCGTCACTCTCACGGTTTCGAAGTGCTCAATGCGCTCTCCATCCCCGATGCGCTTGAGGATTTGCGCTTCTTCCTCTCGCAGCTCAGGAGGAATGATGATGGTGATGGGCTGCCCGATGGCTTCTTGCGCGGAATACCCGAAGATGCGTTCCGCGGTGGCGTTCCAACTGTTGATGATCCCGTTCAGGTTCTTGGAAATGATGGCATCGTCCGAGGATTCGACGATTGCGGCGAGCCTTGCCTGGGCCTGCTCGGCCTGCGTGATGTGGTTTGCATCCATTTTGTGTTTTCCGGAACTCGGTCCTTCCGTGACAAGCGGTTTTCCGTAGCTTACGACTTTCACCGACTTCTCCAGTTGTCCTCTAAAGTTGGACTTTGCGACGTAGCCCGAACAGCGGCGCGAAACGCCTCTCTGATCGTTTCCCGCGACTCGCCCTGGCTTTAGATCAAAACACCGATATCTGGAAAAACATTCCGGATCGGATGTCATCCACTGAGCTGAGCACAAAGCAACAAGTCCGCGGAGACTGCGGAATGCAATTTCGCGCCATCCAACTGAGCTAATGGTACCTAGGGGAGAGAGGCGACAAGAATACAGTGAAGCCTGTAGTCAACCCCGGGGAGGTTGACGTTCATTTCTTATCAAACAGAACCAAATAGTCGCTATTCGGCCAATGCTCGACGGTTTTTGTCAAGCGAAGTCCTGCGGCGGTAAGCTCTTCGACGGCTATTTTCTCAGGGATCCCGTGACCGCCGCGATTTGCGGGGATTCCGTTGACCGGCTCTAGACCTGCTCGAGGCGGGAACTCGATTAAGGCGAGGCGGCCGCCGGGCTTTAAAGAGCGTACGAGTGCAGCGTCAAATTCAGCCGGCTTGGTCAGATGGTGATAGACGCGGCGCAAAAAAATCGCGTCGCAGCATTCGGCTGGGAGGTTTGTGTCCGCTTCTTTGCTTTCGAGGACGGTCACGTTGTCCAAGTGGCGTTTTGCGACCTCGGAGCGCAGTTTCGCGAGTTTTTCTGTGTCGATCTCGGTGGCGAAAACCTTTCCTGAAGGGCCGACTATTTGGGCCGCGGCAAAGGCGAATCTGCCGTCACCCGCGCCGATGTCGGCGACGATGGTGCCTTGTTTCCAGTCCATGAGCGCGGCTAGGCGCTTCATTTCGTCGGCGGCATCGGCACCGCGCAGCAAGCCGACCGCGGCGAAGGTGGCGCATAGCAACGCCGCTGAGATTAACCGTTTTGCGTTCATCGTGGGCACCTTTGAAAGAGAACCTCTTGATTTAGACTTACACTCGCGCTTTTGCGCTTCTCGGTGATTTCCATGGGTACACCTATTATGCTGATTGCCGGGGCAGACGATGAGAACGATGGAGCGACTGATCGAACGACCTGATGCGGCGACCGCGATGCGTTGCGTGGAGATTTGTGTCGGTCATCTTGCCGAATGCGGCGGCCTGCGCTAGAGTGCCGGTCACTCGAATACGTATGGCAAAATCGACGAGCTACAAACCCAAGTCTAAGAGCAAGACGCAGGAAAGCGTTCGCACGCTTATATCCAGCGCGGCTATTCAACGACGCATCTCCGAAATGGCGCAGGAGATCCGGCGGGATTTTCCCGCGGAGCCTCTGCACCTAGTAGGAGTGTTGAAAGGCTCGGTGTTTTTTCTTACGGATCTCGCGAGAGAGATCAGCGGAGACATTTCTCTCGATTTCATCGCCGTTTCGAGTTATGGAAATCGCACGGAGACATCGGGAGAAGTAAAGCTCACACGCGACCTGGACTCGAGCATAGAGGGAAAGACGGTTATTGTTGTCGAGGACATTCTCGATACAGGGATGACACTGCAATATTTACTGCGTGTATTCGAACAACGCAAGCCCAGGCGGATTCGTGTGGCCGTGTTGCTGGATAAACCGGAGCGGCGTATCGCCAAAGTCCGCGCGGATTATGTGGGCTTTACAATTCCGAACGAGTTCGTCGTAGGGTATGGGCTGGACTATGCGGAGCGTTACCGCAATCTCCGCGATGTGGGTGTATTGGCCCTTGGAAAGAAAGAGAAAAAATAAAAAGCAGTTGCGCCTAGTCCGAGCGGCGCAGCGCTCCTGTTATAATATCGCTACCGCATGAGTACAACTGACGAACATACGACCGTGACCTCGGCGGCATTCGAGGTTTCCCCTGAAGTGCTAGCCACGCTGACGGAAATAGGCGAAGAGGTGAACGCTTCGCTGGATCTCGACGAGGTGCTGGCGCGCACGGCGGCACTGATCAAGCGGCACATTGATTACGAGATTTTCGGCGTGCTGATGTTTGAGGGCGATGGGTCTTACCTGAAATTCCGGTTCCTTATCGGCCACGCGCGCGAGCTGGCGGAAAACTTGCGTATTCCCGTGGGGCAGGGAATTACCGGTACGGCGGCCGCTACGGGCCACTCCGTCCGCGTGGCCGATACCCTCACGGATTCTCGCTACATCAATGCTATCGAAAATGTTCGGTCGGAACTTGCCGTACCGCTGATGCTGCGCAATCGCTGTGTCGGTGTGCTGGATATCCAAAGCCGGCATCCGGATTATTTCACGGGCGAGCAGCAAAAGATTTTGACGCTGCTGGCGAGCCGGCTGGCCATTGCGGTGGAAAATGCGCGGTTGTTCGAGAAGGTTAGCGCACAGGCGGACACGCTGCTGTTATTAAACGAGGTGAGCCGCGAAACCGGATCGATTCTTGATGTGGAAGAACTTCTCCGTCGCGCGGCGGAGCAAACCAAGCGCGTGATCGATTATCAGATTTTGAGCATCATGCTTTACGACGAAGAGCAGAAGGTTTTTCGTCATCGCGTGGATGTAAAACATGGGCAGCGTGTGCAAGGGAAGCTACGCGTAGCAGCTAGCGAAGGCATCGTGGGCGCCGCGGCTACGCTCAAAGAACCGGTACTTGTGCCGGACGTCACGGTTGATCCGCGCTACCTAATGGTGAATCCCGAGACGCGTTCGGAGCTGGCGATTCCGATGATTCATAAAGGTAAAGTGATCGGCGTGTTGGACCTGGAGAGCCCGCAGCCGAACTACTTCACCGGGGACCACGTGCAGACGCTTTCGATTTTGGCGGGGAATCTTGCGGTGTCGCTGGAGAACGCGCGTTTGTACGAGCAGGTGGCTCGCGACGAAGCGCGGCTGGAACGGGATTTGCAGGCGGCGAAGCGCATTCAGGGCGCATTGCTGCGTCCCGTGCCGACGGAAGATTATGGCGTGGATTTGGCGGCGCGATATCTTTCTGCGCGCGAAGTATGCGGTGATTTGTACGAATTCTTGCGCTACGGACCGCAGCAACTGGGAATTGCACTTGGGGATGTGAGCGGCAAAGGGACGGCCGCGGCGTTATATGGCGCGGTTTCGATTGGGATTATGCGCAGCCTTGCGCCGCAGAAGCTGCAGCCTGCGGAAATGCTGAAGCAAATGAACCAGCTCGTGGGGGAACGCCGGATTGAAGGGCGGTTTATGACCGCGTGCTTCGCAACGTGGCAGAAGGGACGCAGCAAATTGCGCGTGGCGAACGCGGGGCAATCGCAGCCGCTGCTTTATAAGGACGGGCGCTGCGGAAAAATCGAGCTTACGGGTTTTCCGCTGGGGATCTATGAGGAAGTCAGCTACGACGAGTGGAGCGTGACGCTGGAGCCCGGGGACATTCTGGTATTCCATTCGGACGGGATTGCGGAAACGACAAACAGTGACGGGCTGTTTTTTGGAACCGCGCGATTGCGAAAACTGATTGAAGATAAGCACGAAGTGACCGCCGCGGAATTGGCGGACATTGTTTTGCGCGACGTGGATTACTTCGCGGATAGCGCACCGCTCTCGGACGATCGTACCCTGGTTGTTTTGAAGGTGCGATGAGCGGGGGAAAGACGCAGAAACCCAAGAAGCTTGCCTTTGTTGATCCGGCGACGTTCACTCCTCATTTTTCCTGGAAAAAATCAGACGGTAAATTAGTTGACCGCAAGCTGAAAAGGGGCGCAGCAATGCTGCGCCCCTACATTGCGCGTGGCGTCTATTGCGAACAAGTCTCGCTGATCGATATTGCAGAAAGCGCGGGAACGCCTGCGTACGTGTATAGCGAGACGGCGATCGGCGATGCGTACAAAGAGCTTGCAGGCGGGCTCGGCGCTCAGCCGCATACGCTGTGCTTTGCGGTGAAATCCAACGGCAATCTGGCGATCCTGAAATATCTCGCGGAATTGGGAAGCGGGTTCGACATTGTTTCAGGCGGGGAGCTGGAGCATTTGCAACGGATTGGCGTGCCGGGGAAGCGCATTGTGTTTTCCGGCGTGGGGAAGACACGCGACGAGATGCGCGAGGCGCTCCGTTATCGCCCTGCGGGGCGCGGTGGCGCGCAGGGGATTCTTCTTTTCAATATTGAATCCGAGGCGGAGCTTGCGGCATTGCTGGAAGAGGCCGGACGCGAGCGAAGGCGTGGTGGCTCGGCTCCTGCTGTTTCGATTCGAGTGAATCCGGATGTGCAGGCGGGTGGGCATCCGCACATTTCGACGGGGCGGTACGAACATAAATTTGGCTTGGATTGGGAGCAGGCGCGGCGGCTGTATCTGGCGCATCGCGATTCGCGCGATATTGAGTGGCGTGGAATCAGCGTACACATCGGGTCGCAAATTGTGGGGCTCGAGCCGTTTCAGCGGGCGCTGCGACGATTAGCGGCATATGTGAGTGAGCTGCGGCGCGCTGGAATTCAGCTCGATTATCTGGATTTCGGGGGCGGATTGGGCGTTCGCTACACGAATGAGAAGATTCCGGCGCGGAAAGAGTATGCGCGCATGGTGGCGCGGGCGATTCGTCCTTTGCGGCTGCATCTTTTGCTGGAGCCCGGGCGAACGATTGTCGGACCGGCCGGGGTGCTGCTC
>Ga0210401_10008640_pt1 | contig 10084 bp, 9 predicted proteins | sample IncBWH32MmetaG_FD_150866 | JGI IMG/M metagenome (GOLD analysis project Ga0210401, IMG submission 150866) | Forest soil microbial communities from Barre Woods Harvard Forest LTER site, Petersham, Massachusetts, United States - Inc-BW-H-32-M | ecosystem: Environmental > Terrestrial > Soil >... | reverse complement strand
CGAAGCGACGATCGAGGACCTCGCCCGGGTGCATCCGCGGCCGTTTGTCGAGCGCCTGCTGGCGGCGGTGCCGCAGACGGGCCACGTCGCGATCGACGCCGATACGGTCATGTCGCCGGCCTCGGGCCGGGCCGCGCTGCGCGCGGCCGGCGCGGTCACCGCCGCGGTCGATGCCGTCATCGCCGGCGAGGCCGACAACGCCTTCTGCGCGGTGCGACCGCCCGGCCATCACGCCGAGCCCCGCCGGGCGATGGGGTTCTGCCTGTTCAACAACATCGCCGTCGGGGCGCTGCGGGCGCGCGAGGTGCACGGGCTCACCCGGGTCGCGGCGATCGATTTCGACGTTCATCACGGCAATGGCACGCAGGCGCGCTTCGCCGACGATCCGACCCTGTTCTACGCCTCGACGCATCAATCGCCGCTCTATCCCGGCACCGGCGCGGCGAGCGAGACCGGGGTCGGCAACATCGTCAACGTCCCGCTGCCGCCGCTGGCCGGCTCGCGGCAATTCCGCATGGCGATGAGCCAGAAGATCCTGCCGGCGCTCGACGCCTTCCGACCCGAGATGGTGCTGATCTCGGCGGGGTTTGACGCGCATCGCCACGATCCGCTTGCGCAGCTGCTGCTGGAAGAGGCGGACTATGTCTGGGCGACCGAGCAGCTCGTCGACATCGCCCGCCGGCACGCCGGGGGGCGTGTCGTCGCGACGCTCGAGGGCGGTTACGATCTGCCCGCCCTTGCGGCGAGCGCCGCGGCACATGTTCGCGCGTTGATGTCTGTCTGAGCAAACTTGTTGTAATTTCGCAACAAGATGCGGTTTTCGCGCGTTACGGTTCAAAACCCGCGCCACATCCACCTATCCTTTTTGTTGAGAAGGGCGCAGATGAGCGATCCGATCATGGCGACCGACATCGCGGCGATGAGTTTCGAGGACGCCCTCGCCGAGCTCGAGCAGATTGTGCGCCGCCTCGAAGCCGGGCAGGTCAAGCTCGACGAAGCGATCCTGTCCTATGAGCGCGGCGCCCAGCTGAAGCGGCATTGCGAACAGAAGCTCAACGAGGCGCAGCAACGGGTCGACCGCATCGTGATCGGGCCCGACGGGACAGTCGGTGCGCAACCGGCGAAGCTCGATTCATGACAACAGGCCTCGGGACGAACTCGGCGGAGGGTGCGCGGTGACCGAGACGCTATGGTCGGATTCGGTCTCGGTCGGCGATGCCTCGGCAATGACGGCAAATCTGACCGACGCCGTGCTCGACCGGCTACTCGCCGCCCCGCCGGGGCTCGAAGCGCGGGTCTATGACGCGATGCGCTATTCGGCGCTGGCGCCCGGCAAGCGATTGCGGCCGCTGCTGGTGCTGGCCAGCGCTCGCCTGTTCGGGGTGGCGCGGCGCAGCGCCTTGCAGGTCGCGGCGGCGATCGAGATGGTCCATGCCTATTCGCTGATCCACGACGATCTGCCGGCGATGGACGACAGCGATCTGCGGCGCGGCCGGCCGACCTGCCACAAGGAGTTCGACGAGGCGACCGCCGTCTTGGCCGGGGACGGGTTGTTGACGATGGCGTTCGAGGTGCTGGCGCACCCCGATACTCATGGCGACAGTGCGGTGCGCTGCGAGCTGGTGGCCGCGCTTGCTGCCGCCGCCGGGGCGGCGGGCATGGTCGGCGGCCAGATGATCGATCTGATCGCCGAGAAGCAGGCGCTTAATATCGGGGCGATCACCCGGCTCCAGCGGATGAAAACCGGCGCGCTGATCGCGTTTTCCTGCGAGGCGGGCGCGGTCCTCGCCAAGGCCGCCAGTGAGCAGCGCACCGCGTTGCGCGGCTATGCCCACGACCTCGGTCTCGCGTTTCAGATCGCCGACGATCTACTTGACGTTGAAGGCTCGGCGGCCGAAACCGGCAAGCCGGTCGGGGCGGATGCCGCCGCCGGAAAGGTGACTTTCGTCTCGATTCTCGGCGCCGAGCGGGCGCGGGCGCAAGCCGAGCTGTTGATCGACCAGGCGGTTGCCCATCTTGATTTGTTCGAGCAAAGGGCGGAACTTCTGCGACAGGTAGCACGGTTCGTCGTAAACCGCCGAACGTGAGGAGCCCAAAGTTGGATCAAAAGCCAGGCCCCCATATCTCTAACCGGACGCCGCTGCTCGATCAGATCGACGTGCCGGCCGATCTGCGGCGGTTGCCTGAAGCCGATCTGCGCCAGGTGGCCGACGAGCTGCGCGCCGAGCTGATCGACGCCGTGTCGATCACTGGCGGACATTTCGGCGCCGGGCTCGGCGTCGTCGAGCTGACCGTGGCGCTTCACTATGTCTTCGATACGCCGCATGACCGGCTGATCTGGGATGTCGGCCATCAGGCCTATCCGCACAAGATCATCACCGGTCGCCGCGACCGCATCCGCACGATCCGCCAGGGTGGCGGGTTGTCGGGTTTTACCAAGCGGTCCGAGAGCGAATACGACCCGTTCGGCGCGGCGCACAGCTCGACCTCGATCTCCTCGGGGCTCGGCATGGCCGTGGCGCGCGACTTCAAGGGCGAGAAGCGCAACGTCATCGCGGTGATCGGCGACGGCGCGATGAGCGCCGGCATGGCCTATGAGGCGATGAACAATGCCGGGTCGATGGATTCGCGGCTGATCGTGATCCTCAACGACAACGACATGTCGATCGCCCCGCCGGTCGGCGCGATGAGCGCCTATCTGTCGCGCGTCTTATCGTCGAAATCCTTCCTGTCGCTGCGCCATTTCGCCGGCGAGGCGGCGCGCCACCTGCCGAAGCGGCTGGAGCACATGGCGCGGCGCGCCGAGGAGTTGGCGCGCAGCTTTGTCACCGGCGGCACCCTGTTCGAGGAGCTGGGCTTTTATTACGTCGGCCCGATCGACGGGCACAATATCGACCACCTGCTGCCGGTTCTGAAGAATGTCCGCAACAGCAAGGAAAACGGGCCGGTCCTGATCCATGTCGTGACCGAAAAGGGGCACGGTTACCTGTCGGCCGAGCAGGCCGACGACAAATGGCACAGCGTCGCCAAATTCGACGTCGTGACCGGCGCCCAGGCCAAATCGAGCCCGAAGGCGCCGCAATACACCACGGTTTTTGCCAAATCGCTGATCCAGGAGGCGGAGAAGGACGACCGGATCGTCGCGATCACCGCGGCGATGCCCTCCGGCACTGGGCTAAACCTGTTCGGCGACAAGTTCCCGAAGCGCTGCTTCGATGTCGGCATCGCTGAGCAGCATGCGGTGACCTTCGCCGCAGGCCTGGCCGCCGAGGGCATGAAGCCCTTCGCGACGATCTATTCGACCTTCCTGCAGCGCGCCTATGACCAGGTCGTGCATGATGTCGCGATCCAGAAACTGCCGGTGCGTTTCGCGATCGACCGCGCCGGGCTGGTCGGCAATGACGGCCAGACCCATGCCGGTTCGTTCGACATCGCTTATCTCGGCTGCCTGCCGGGGTTTGTCATCATGGCGGCGGGCGACGAGGCCGACCTCGTCCACATGGTCGCGACCTGCGTGGCGATCGACGACGCCCCGTCTGCCGTGCGCTATCCGCGCGGCGAAGGTATTGGCGTCGCGTTGCCGGAACAGGGCGTGCCGCTCGAGATCGGCCGCGGCCGCGTCCTGCGCGAGGGCACCACGATCGCGCTGCTGAACTTTGGCGGCCGCCTCGCCGAGTGCCTGAAGGCGGCACAGGAACTGGGCGCGTATGGGCTGTCGACGACGGTCGCCGACGCCCGCTTCGCCAAGCCGCTCGATACCGACCTGATCAACCGGCTGGTACGCGAGCACGAGGTGGTGATCACGATCGAGGAGGGCTCGATCGGCGGTTTTGGCAGCCATGTGCTGCAGCATCTGGCGATGTCGGGACAGCTCGATAGCGGGCTCAAGATCCGCCCGATGGTGCTGCCCGATCTGTTCCTTGAACATGACTCGCCGAACGGGCAATACGAGACGGCCGGGCTCAACGCCCGCCAGATCGTCGCGACGGCATTGGCCGCGCTCGGCCGCGAAATTGCCGAGCTCCCGGCGCGCGCCTGATCGAGTTTTCTACTTTAGAGGGATTGGCGGTAAGATTGGCGTCCCGGCGAAAGCCGGGACCCATTTATCGGCTTTCGAGTTGCTGAAGGGTGGGTCTCGGCTTTCGCCGGGACGCCAAGCTTAGCTGGACCACCGAATGGCTGCGAAGCGCCGGGCCGATCAGCTGCTGGTCGAGCAAGGGCTTGCCGAGAGCCGGGCCAAGGCGCAAGCGCTGATCCTGGCCGGGTTGGTGTCCGCCGGCGGGCGACGGGTCGACAAGCCCGGCACGGCGCTGGCCGAAGACACCGAACTCGCGCTCGCCGGACGCGACCACCCCTGGGTGTCGCGCGGCGGCGTCAAATTGGCTTTCGCGCTCGATCATTTCGCGATTGATCCCGGCGGCATGATTGCGCTCGATATCGGCGCCTCGACTGGCGGTTTTACCGACGTGCTGCTGGCGAGGGGCGCGGCGCGGGTCCATTCGGTCGATGTCGGGCGCGGGCAACTCGCCTGGAAATTGCGCCAGGACCCGCGCGTCGTCGTGCATGAGGGGATCAACGCGCGCTATCTGTCGCGCGCCCAGATCCCCGACCCGATCGACCTGGTGACCTGCGATGCCAGCTTTATCGGCCTCGCGACGGTATTGCCGGCCCCGCTGGCGCTGACCGCCGAGCGCGCCGCCCTAGTCGCGCTGATCAAGCCGCAATTCGAGGCCGGACCCGGCGAGGTCGGCAAGGGTGGGGTGGTGCGCGACCCCGCGGTCCACCACGCGGTATGCGAACGGGTCGCCGCCTGGCTCGCCGCGCAGCCCGGCTGGCGCGTGATCGGCATCGCCGACAGCCCGCTCACCGGGCCGGCCGGCAACCGCGAATTCCTGATCCACGCCCGGAAGGGCCGATGAGGCGGCCGGTTCGCCGATTGCAGGCAGCCTGATATAATCGGGCGATGACGACAGCGCCTCCCGAATTCGCTGGCTTCCGGCCGGCGGCGTTCACCTTTTTCCGCGGGCTGCGTAAGAACAACGACCCGGTCTGGTTCAAGCCGCGCAAAGCGGTCTACGAGACCGAGGTGCTGGCCCCGTTCCGCGAGCTGATCAACGTGGTCAATACAGCCTTGGCCGCGACCGGGATCCCGCTGGTCGGCGACCCGATAAAGGGCATCTTCCGCATCTATCGCGACGTGCGCTTCTCGCCCGACAAGCGGCTCTATAAGACGCATGCTGGGGCGGTGCTGACGCGCTCGGGCAGGAAGCGCGATCCGGGCCTCTTATACCTGCACCTCGAACCCGGCGGGTCGATGGTGGCCGCCGGTTTTTGGCATCCCGAGCCTGGTCTGCTGACCCGGTTGCGGCACGCCATGCTCGCCGATCCCGACGGCTTTGCGGCGATCGCCGCGCGCCTGGAAGCAGCCGGCAATCCGCTCTCCAGCGACCAGCGGCTAAGCCGCCCGCCGCGCGGCTTCGAGAGCGCCAAAGGCACCGCCGTCGCCGATCATGTTTGCTGGAAGTCGTTCACGACGCATGTCGGGCTGAGCGATGCCGAGATGCAATCGCCGGCGGTGGTCGACCGCATTGTCGCCTTCGCCCAGGCCGCGCTGCCGTTGCTCGAATGGGGCTGGGAAGCGGCGGAGGACGGTCCGACGCCGCTGGTGATCCCGATGACGACCCGGCCATTGCCGCGGCCCGATTTCTAACGGGGCTTGGCCGATCCGCTCGGCTTGTGCGCATCAGTTTAGAGGAGTACCAAGGTGCCGGATCGATCTCAGGAGGATTACGATGGCAGACCGCATTTCCGATGCCCCGAAGGCCCCGACTGCGGCGGTCGCCCCCAGCGGCATCAACCACCTGGTGCTGAATGTCCGCGACATCGAGGAATCTCACAGCTTCTGGACCGAGATCGTCGGCCTGAAGCAGGTCGCCACGCTGCGCCCGCGGCCCGACCGGCCGAACATGCCGAAGATGCGGTTCTACAGCGCCGTCAATGACGGCAAGGTCACCCACCATACGGTGGCGCTGGTGGAAAGCCCGAACCTGCCGCCGCCGAGCGAATGGGTACTGTCCGACGGCACGGTCGCGATCAATCACGTCGCGCTGACGATGCCGAGCCGGGAAGCCTGGCAGCAGCAGCTGGCCTTTTTGCAGAGCAAGGGCGTCAAGTTCAACTGGCGGGTCAACCATGGCGTGACCCACAGCGTCTACGTCAACGACCCGAACGGCTACGGCGTCGAGTTCCTGTACGAATTGCCGCGCGACATGTGGGAAAACGATATCCAGGGCGCGATCGACTATCTGGAAAACCTGCCGACCGAGGGCCCGGAAGCCCTGGCCGACCGGACCGACAGCCCGTCCTTCGGCCGGGAGACCGTGCCGGCCGAATAGGCCAGGACTCTTTCGTTAATCGGCGAGTGCGCTCCCCTCCGGAGAGGGGAGCGCGGTCGCATCAGGTGTTTCAGGCCGCCTGGTAGCCGGCGGGCGCGTGCTCGTCCTTGTCGAAGTCGAACTCGACCTTGGCGCCATGCGGGTCGTCGAAGAACAGCTGCCAGAGACCGCCCCGGACGCCCGGCGGCAGCCGGCGCAGCTCGTAGGTAATCCCGGCCTTTTTCAGCTTCTCGGCGGTGCCCGGGAGGTCGGTCGCGGTGAACGCCATATGGTCGATGACGCCGGCGCGCACCTCGCCCAGCTGTTTGCGGTGGATCACGTGCAGCACCGGCGTATCGCCGGCATAGAGCCACCAGCCGGGGAATTGAAAATTCGGCCGCGGGCCGACTTCCAGGCCCAACAGGTCGCAATAGAAATTCTTCGTCACGTCGAGGTCGTCGCTCAATACGGTAAAGTGGTTCATGCCCTGAACGCTCATGCCGCATTTCTCCTCTGCAAAACTCAGCGGCGCGGCCAAACGCCAACCGCGCCGGGCCTGATCGCCCTGCGATAGAAATGGCCGACGGGCGGCCCTGCGTCAATCGCAAGGCACGCTCCGGCGGCGGAATGCTATGGATCGGCCGCGGGCAAACGGGTTGGCGCAGCGGCGGGTGAGGGCAATGAGCCGAGCGGGTCAGGTTTTGGCGGCGGCGGTCGGGCTGATCCTGGCGATCGGCGGCGGCACGGCGACGGCGCAGAAGCAAGGCGGCATCCTGCGGATCTATCACCGCGACAGTCCGGCCAGCATGTCGATCCACGAGGAAGGCACCAATTCGGTGATCGCGCCGATGATGCCGGTGTTCAATAATCTCGTGCTGTTCGACCAGCATGTGCCGCAGAACAGTCTTGCCTCGATCGTGCCCGAGCTGGCAACCAGCTGGGTGTGGAACGAGGACGGCACCGCGCTGACCTTTAGACTGCGCCAGGGCGTCAAATGGCACGACGGCAAGCCGTTCACCGCGGCGGATGTGAAATGCACCTGGGATCTGCTGCTCGACCATGCCAAGGACAAGTTCCGCATCAATTACCGCGCGTCCTGGTACTTCAATCTCGCCGATGTGACGGTTAGCGGCGACGACGAGGCGACGTTTCATCTGAAGCGGCCGCAGCCATCGTTTCTGATGATGCTCGCCTCGGGGGTGTCACCGGTCTATCCCTGCCATGTCACGCCAGCCCAGATGCGCCAGCATCCGATCGGCACCGGGCCGTTCAAATTCGTCGAATACCGGCCGAACCAGGACATCAAGCTGGCGAAGAACCCGGATTACTGGAAACCGGGGCTGCCCTATCTCGACGGCATCGAATTCACCATCATCCCGAACCGGTCGACCGCGATCCTCGCCTTTGTCGCCGGCCAGTTCGACATGACCTTCCCGTACGAGGTGTCGATCCCGCTCTTGAAAGACGTCAAGGACCAGGCGCCGCAGGCGATCTGCCAGGTCGGGCCGGCGACCGAATCGACCAATATCGTTATGAGCCGCAAGATCCCGCCCTTCGACAAGCCCGAATTGCGCCGGGCGATCGCGCTGTCGATCGACCGCAAGGCCTTTATCGACATCATCGGCGAGGGTCAGGGCGACATCGGCGGCACGATGCAGCCCTTACCCGAAGGCTTCTGGGGCATGCCCCGCGAGATGCTCGAAGCGCTGCCGATCTATGGCCCGGACGTCGAGAAGAACCGCGCCGAAGCGCGCGCGATCATGCAGCAGCTCGGCTACGGCCCGGACAAGCATCTGCCGGTGAAGGTGTCGGCCCGCAACCTCGCGCATTACCGGGAACCAGCCTCGCTGCTGATCGATCAGCTCAAATCGATCTGGATCGACGGCGAGCTCGAGCTGATCGAGACCGCCAACTGGATCCCGAAGCTGACCCGCAAGGACTTCGTGATCGCGCTCAGCACGATGGGCCGGGCGGTCGACGAGCCCGATACCAATTTCTATTCCAGCTATTCATGCAGCTCGCAGCGCAACTACACCGGGTTCTGCAGCCCCGAGTTCGAGAAGCTGGTCGACCAGCAGTCGGACGAAAACGACATCGAGAAACGCAAGCGGCTGGTCTGGCAGCTGGAGCGCGTGCTAGCGGAGGAGGCGGTGCGGCCGCAGATCTACCATCTGCGCCTCGGCACCTGCTGGCACCCGCAGCTCAAGAACCTGACGCTGATGACCAACAGCATCTACAACGGCTGGCGCATGGAGGATGTTTGGCTCGATAAATAGAGCCTCGCTCGCGTTAATCTGCCGGCCGATCAGGCTGGCGAGACATGGCGGAATTAGGTGTCCTGGATGTCGGCGTAAAGACCGCGCTCCATCGCAGGCCTCTCTCTGATCGCCAAAGCGGGCGACGGGTCTAGTTTACGCCATCGCAGCGTAGATCGCCTTCTCGAAATCGTCGAGCAAGGCGAGCGCCTTTGGGTCGGCGAACGGGATCAGTTGCATCAGGATCACGCCGGCGACGCCCTGCGCCGGGTCGATCCAGAAATAGGTGTTGCCGAGCCCGGCCCAGCACAAGGCGTCGGCGCGGCGCCCGCCCGGCAACGCCGCGGTCGAGATCATGAAGCCGAGACCCCATTGCTTGACCATGCCGGGAAAGAACTCCGCGTCGTTGGACGAAGCCGGGACCGCCGTCTTGAGCAGGCGCACGTTCAGCTCGCCGATCGCGTTTCGGGCCATCAGCGCCACGGTCTCCGGCCTGAGCACCTGCCGGCCATTGGCGCGGCCTTGGTTCAGGAACAGCTGCTGGAAGGCGAGATAATCCGCAGCGGTACTGTATAAGCCGCCGCCGCCCATCTCGAATTCCGGTTCCTGCGGGATCTCGAACGGGATCGGCGCGAGGGTGCCGTCATCGCCCCGGGCATGCATGCCCGCGAGACGTGCGCGGCGATCCAGCGTCAGCTTGAACCCGGTGTCCCTCATGCCGACCGGCTCGAACAAATGCTCGGCAAGATAGGCGCCGAGCCTTTGCCCGCTTACCCGTTCCACCGCCTTGCCGGCCCAGTCGATGCCGATGCCATAATCCCATTGCTCCCCGGGATCGAAGGCGAGCGGCAGGTTCAGCGCGGCGTTCTGGCAGGAGATGATGCCCGGTGTGCCGCGCTGCTGCATGTAGCGGCCGATGTGGGGGTTCCAGATGTCGTAGACGAACCCGGAAGTATGGGTGATCAGGTGGCGCAGGCTGATCGGCCGCTTGGCCGGGCGCAGCCGGGGCGCGCCGGCGGGGTCGAAGCCTTCCAGCACCTGCGGCGCGGCGAGTTCGGGCAGAATCTCGGCGATTGGCTTATCGAGCGCCAGCCTGCCCTGTTCGACGAGCTGCATCGCGGCGGTGGAGGTGATCGCCTTGGTCATCGAGGCGATCCAGAACACGGTATCCGCGGTCATCGGCGCGCCGACCGGCAGCGCGCGCCGGCCGAATGCGCCCTGATAGACCGCGCCCTCGCGGCTCGCCGCCATCGCCACGACGCCGGGCACGTCACCGCGCTCGATCGCGGCCCGCAGAACCTCGTCCACGCCTGAAAACTGCGGCATCTCCCCCCCTTGCGCGCGGTAAATGCGGCGGTGCGCCACTATAGGCTGGAACCCGGTTGAAGCCTGAAGGATTCCGATCGCAGGCCGTCCTGTCGGCCAAGCGCAAAAATCACATCCGCCCCGTGATTT
>Ga0210401_10008639_pt1 | contig 10085 bp, 5 predicted proteins | sample IncBWH32MmetaG_FD_150866 | JGI IMG/M metagenome (GOLD analysis project Ga0210401, IMG submission 150866) | Forest soil microbial communities from Barre Woods Harvard Forest LTER site, Petersham, Massachusetts, United States - Inc-BW-H-32-M | ecosystem: Environmental > Terrestrial > Soil >... | reverse complement strand
AACACTTCGCCTTTTTCTTCGCACGTCACATACGCTTCACCATTCACCGGATTCACTCCCATGCCTTCCGGTTCCTCCGACACCTTCACCTTCCCGCGCGATTGACCCGAGCCAAGATCGACAATCGCCGCGCTCGCATCATCCTCGTTCGCGATGAACGCAAATTTTCCGTCTTTGCTGATCGCAAATTGCTCCGGATCGGAGCCGACATGCCAGCGGTCGATCAGCCTGCGCGCGCTGGGATCGATCACACCGAGGCCGTCCGCCGCCTTGTCTGAAGGCGCGCGCTCCGTCTCCACGCCCGGCGCCATCCGCGGTGAGCCGGTCAAGGTAACGAAAATCCGCGTTCCACCAGGCGCAGCATGGATCCCTCGGGGCCTCTTACCAACTGGAAATGTCGCCACCACAGCGTCGGTGGTTCCGTCGATTACCGTCACATCGCCCGAGCGCTCATTGCTGACATAAACGTCATAGTGCCGCGACGCGGCACTGACCGAAAGCGCGGCCGAAGTTAAGACGCTCCCAAGAATGATAGAATAACAGCGGCCCACGCTTGTATGTCTACATCTCGCCCAACAACTGAGCAAGGCCATGCCGGGCTGCTGGAGAAGACTCGGTAACGTCATGGAAGTCTTATCAATTCACTGGCAGCCAAGAATTGCGCCGAAATGATTCACACCCGAAAGATCGCTGGAGCGACACAAGGCCGCGCCTACAAGTGTTTACGTTGGGCTGGCTTAACTAAAAAGAATAGCTGATCCCGCCGTAGAGCGCACGTCGACGACCATACTTCACCGCGCCTTCGCCAATGCCAGTGCCATCGTTTAGGACGTATACCTGATCAAACAGATTGGTAACGTCGAACCGGATTGCGAGATCGCCGCCTGAGTGAAGCTTGAAGTGATGTTCCACCCCCAGGTTCACCGGATAATAATGCTGAAGTTTGCTCTTATTAATGAAACCGCCGCGAATGCCGTCGCCGTACAGGGCGTCGAGATGAAAAACAGAGTCCATCCAACGATAGGCAACGCCGGAGGAGGCGGTGTAAAACTGTTGCTGGTCGAGGCGGACGCTTTCCCTGTTTATCGCGGCCAGCTCATCAGCATCAAACTCAAACTGGCTCGACACGATTCCTTTCGCCCAGGAATCGGAAACAGAGAAATTAAGAAAAGCGGAAAGTGGCCCTCTGACGTAGTCCGCGGATAATTCGGCGCCATACATGGAGGCTTCGCGGTAGTTGTATGGCGTGCTGATGTTGGCCGCGCCGAACTGGCCGTCGTCGATCTGATCTTTCGCGATCTTGTAGTAAGCATCAAGGCCAACCTTGAAACCTCGCGTAATCTCCCGGTCGATCCCGGCGTCGAAGTAATGTGATTTTTCTACCTTGACCGGGTCGTTCGTATCCTGATCGGGAGCGTTGGTAGTGCCATCAAAGCGGCGGACGGTTCCGGGGGTGACTGTAAGCAGCTGCGGTGGATCGAAGTAACGGGCGTAGCCGGCATGAATGGCGGTATCCTTGTCCAGCTGGTAGACGATGTTGAGACGAGGGCAGAGCGCATTGTCGTGGGTGTAAGCCTGAACACCCTCGAAGCGCAGGCCGTAGTTGAGGGTTACTTTTTCTGAAAGTTGCCACTGGTCCTGTAGATAAACGCCATAGTCGTAAACACGTTTGGAGTGTTGGTCGTCAATTTCGATTGGGTTACCTACCGGATTGCCGGTAATCGGATCGATAACGTAGACGAAGCTGTTATTATTGGCTCCGGCTCTTTGGGTGTCGGCCACCACTCCGGCGCGAACAACATGCGCGTCGCCCCATTGATAGGTCAGATCGGCCTGGATTCCATTGGTGATGATGAACTCCCGAACCCGCGCCGCCACCCCGCTAAAAAAGAGATCGCCCCTGATATCTGGGTCGAACGCGACCGTGCTCCAGCGATTGACCTGCGAGAGCTGAAATGAGAAATCGCCCACTGTTTGCTGATAGGAGATAATTCCCCAGTAGGTCTGTTCGTTCTGTGTTTCGTTCAGCTTGCTCGAGTTTATCCGCGCACCGGCCAGGTTCGTTTGCGAAAAATCAAAAGCCGGCACCTGCCCCGGTGTATTGGGGATTTCGTAATCTGCCGATGCCCCGCTGAAAATTAGACTTAGCCGTCCCGAATTTTGAAATTGATGGGAAAGGTAAGCCAGCCCGCGGTATTGATCGGTATCGTCATGAATCGCCGATGTGCGGGGAGTAGGATTTTCCAGGCCAAGCGCGTCGTGCAAGCAGCTCCCGCTAAAATAAACATCAGTCCCTTGTGAGGAAGCTCCGAAGGAAAAGCTGGGTTGAAGAGTAGTGTAACTCCCGCCGTAGAAAGTGGCGGTACCGCCACTTAAGCTCGCGCCAGTCTTGGTGCGAATATCCACAAGGCCGTAGTTGCCTTCTGGGTATTCGGCCGACAGCGCGCCCACCTTCACCGTCAGGCTCGCAACAGAACGAGTGCAGATGTCCTGGCTGAATCCGTTTATGCCCGAAGGCAGGAGTGTACCGTTAATATAGTAACGATAATAAGGATCTTCGTTGCGGAAATGTATCGCGCCGTAGGTGTCGTCCGAGACGCCGGGCACGCGAGTGAGAACCTTGTTAAAGGAGGTATTCTCGCCCTGAGCGATGGTGTCGATCTGCTGATCGTTGATCGTATAGGTGCTCGTCCCTGCTTCCAGGCTGATTTGCAGCCGGTTCTCCTCCAGCTCGCTTCCCGTTACTACTACTGGCTCCGAACTGGCGCTACCGGCGGCAGCTGGCGACGTTGCCGGCGTGGCTTCGGGGGAAACGAAAGAGGCGTCGCGGTCGGAGGTTTGGGTAAGGACAGGCAGGGGCGCAAGCGCCAAAATACAGCAGAAAAGCCCCGTTGTCCTGTATCCGTGCACAGATTTCTATACGGCAGCCCCAAAAACCGGCAAATTGCACCTAATTTAGAGCTAATTCCGAATTCAGATAAGTCCCTAATTCCCAGATGATAGCTAACAACGGCTAAAGATAGCAAAACCCCGTTTTTGAATTACAAATCAGCTGCTCTACCAACTGAGCTATGCCGGCAAAAGGAACCCCTCACGAACTGATGCGCTGTTGGATCTCAACTGACCCTGACGATGGACTCGACTTTTTTAGCGAAACCCGCTACAAATCCGGTTTTGATGGCGACGACTGGGTCAGTTTCGCATTCCGACCTCGTTGTGTGCGCGTGCGGGGAGAGCGAATACACCGCGCGCGACGCGATGGAAGCGGCATTGTTTCGCGGCGATCTCGCTTCGTCATGGCAGGCGTTTTTGCGGCGCGTGGCGGCAGAAGATCGGGCGGCAGAACTCAATCTGGAGCTGGATGAGGATGCGCTCGATACGGCGGCTCAACTATTTCGTTACCAGTATGATTTAATCACGGCGGAGGAAACGGAACAATGGCTTACCGCGTGGGGACTGACGCTGGATGATTTCAGCGACTACTTTGCGCGACATGTCTGGGGCAATACGGAGATGGAAAGCGTGCATCCGCAGGAAATCGACTACCTGTCCGCGCCGACTGACCTGCGCGAGGCGTTCATAGTCGATTTGATCTTGTCGGGTCAACTCGACCAGATGACGACGCAATTCAGCTGGCGTCTGGCGGCGCTTTCTTCAGAAAAAGACGATCTTGAGTTGGCCGCACCAGAAAAGCAGCGCTTTCTCGAACGCAATGGAATGGAGCCGGCACGACTGCGGAATTGGCTGGAGCGACTCGGTCGCGGCGAGGAATGGTTGGATCGCCAGGCAGCGATGGAAGCAGCGTATCGCAAGCGCTGCGGAGCGTTGCTCGTACCACAGGCACATCAGAGGGAATTGGTGTCGCTGCGTTTGCCCCTGACACGGTTTGAGACAGAAGTGATCGAGCTGGAATCGCACGATGCCTCACAAGAGGCGCTCTTCTGCGTGCGGGAGGATGGTATGTCGATGGAGGAAGTTGCGAGTGAAGGACGTTACCCATATCGGCGCGTCGACTTTTTCCTGGAGGATTTAGGCGACGAAATGCAGCAAAAATTTTTGAGCGTTAGCGATGGTCAAGTGCTGGAGCCGCTGCCGCGCGGCGACGGATTCGAACTTTGGCGCGTAATCAGGAAAACTGAGCCGCAGGCCGACGATCCCGCAATCCGGTTGCGGATTGAGCAACGCCTGCTTAATCGCCATTTCTCCGAGCTGGCGAAAAGACATGTCGATTTCCCCTCGCGGCGATGAGGACGACCGAATGAAAACACAAGATGCCGAAATTCTGCGGCGCTCATCCGCGTTTAGATTTCTTTCAGAGGAACATTTCGCCGCGCTCGAACCGTTATTGCAGGAGGAAAGTTACGACTTCGGCGACGTGATCGTGAAGCAGAGCGATCCAGCGGACTCCTTTTACATCCTGACAAAAGGCCGCGCGCGTGCGCTCAAGATCAAGAGCGACGGCGAGGAGATCCCGTTGGGAGTGCTTAAGCCCGGCGATAGCTTCGGAGAGGCTGCGTTGCTGGACGGCGGGACCCGCAACGCGACCGTTCGCTGCTCGACCGCGGTGGAGGTTGTGCGAATCGATCGAAACGATTTTCTCAAGCTCGTGCAACAGGTGCCGGAGCTGCGCCACTACATCGAGATGACGGGACGCAACCGCGCGGTGCAAAGCTTCCTCTATCAATTCAGCAACTTTGGCCGCCTGCCCGCGCCGGCATTGCGGACGATGATCGAGAGGTTGACGCCGGTCGGCGCCGCCAAAGGCGACTTGATTATTCGCCAGGGCGAGGTGGCGGGGCCGATGTACGTGCTCGAGAAGGGCCGAGCGCGCGCGTTCGTTGGCGTGAACGGCAGGGAGAAGAATCTGGCCTTTTATCGTGAAGGCGATTTCTTTGGCGAATTGTCGATCTTGAATGGATCGCCCCGAGCTGCTTCGGTGGAAGCGTTCACCGATTGCCAGTTGCTCGCGCTCGATTCGCAGGCGGTGCTCGATTTGCGCCACCGTTTTCCGGAATTCGACAAGCTGGTAAGCGAGCGGCTGGCAATCTACCAAGCGAAAACCGAAGCGCGCATCCCGCTCGACTTCACGACGGAAATGCTTCCGGCCGAAACACAGGTCTACGACAAGGTCGAGCTAGACCGACAATCGGGGGCGCCGGCGGAAGGCCAGGACGATCCATTCGCGGATGAAGAGGGTTTCTTTCGCAAACGGGGCAAGCGCATCCGCAAGATCGACCACATCGCCCAAATCGACGAAATGGATTGCGGTGCGGCCAGCTTGGGAATGATCTGCCGGCATTTCGGTCGCAAGGTGAGTCTGGCCCGGATTCGTCAGCTTTGTCACACCGCGACCGACGGGACGAGTTTGAAAGCGTTGTGTCGCGCAGCAAGTGAGCTCGGGCTGGCCGCGCGTGCGCTAAAAGTTTCGCTGCGCAATCTGCCAATGATGCCGCTGCCGGCAATTGTCCACTGGGAGGACAATCATTGGATCGTGCTCTACGATGTCGATGAAGAACGTGTGCGCGTAGCCGATCCCGCGCTTGGGTTGCGAAGAATTCCGCGCCGCGAATTTGAAACGAAGTGGACGGGATACGCGGCGCTGTTCGATTACACGACCGCGTTCGAGCAGACGCCCGAAAGTAAACCGGCGCTTGCGTGGATCGTGCCGTTCCTGGCGCGATTCAAAACCCTCCTGCTTCAGGTGCTCGGCCTGGCTGTCGCCGTGAGCTTGCTACAGCTGCTCTTCCCGGTGTTCACGCAGATAGTTGTGGACAAGGTGATCGTCGAGAATGATCTCGGGCTGCTGAAAACGATTTTGTTGGGCATGCTTGCCGCGCTCGTTTTCGTGCAATTGTCGACCCTGGCGCAGGAATACTTGCTCGCGTTCGCGGCGGTACGCCTTGACACGGCGGTCCTCGATTTCTTGAGCCGCAAATTGCTGTCGCTGCCGATGACCTATTTTACGAGCCGGCGCACGGGCGACATTCAGCGCCGCCTCGATGGCGCGCGACAAGTTCGGCAATTCGCCGTGCAGCAGGGAATCGGCGCTTCACTGGCGATGGTTTATCTCGTCGGCGCGCTGTCGTTAATGGCAATTTACAGCCCCTTCCTGATGCTCGCGTTCCTGGCAACGACGCCGCTTTACGTGGGGTTGATGATTTTTTCGGTGAAAGTCTTGCGGCCATTATTCGCGGGCGTGGAGGAGAGCCAGGGCAAATACAGCTCACATCAGATCGATGCGATTAAGGGAATCGAAGCCGTCAAGGCCGCTTCGGCGGAAAGCTCATTTCGCGACGCGATGCTGAACGAGTTCCTCTCCGTCTCCAATAAAATGTTCAAGGCCAGCTTCATCGTCATGTCGTACGACAGCGTGCTGCGGAGTATCGGCCTCCTTTCGACCGCGATTTTCCTTTGGGTCGGCGCGACGCAAGTGATTAACGGACGTCTCACCATCGGCGGATTTGTTGCCTTCAGTGCGCTGACGGCGATGGCGTATGGCGGAATCCTGCGCATTCTCGGCGTTTGGGACAACATGCAGTTTGCCTCGGTGCTGTTGAATCGGCTGAACGACATCTTCGAGCAGGAACCGGAACAAGGGCATGATCGATCACGGCTAACTCCGGTGCACAGTCTGGAAGGCCGAATCGAGCTGCGCGGCGTGAGTTTCAAATACGGCGGACCCGAAGCGCCGAATATCCTAACGAATGTGAGTTTCGATATTGCGCCGGGCCGCATGCTGGCGATTGTGGGCCGCAGCGGTTGCGGAAAGACGACGCTGATCAAATTGATCGCTGGCCTGCTCGAGCCCACCGAAGGCGCCATTCTCTTCGATTATGTCGATCTTAAGACGCTGAACTACCGCGACGTGCGCTGCCACATCGGAATGGTGTTGCAGGAAAATCACATGTTTAACGAGACGATCGCGCGCAACATCGCCTTCGGTGATCCCGAGCCGGACCTCGACCGCGTTCTGGCCACCGCGCAGGCTGCCGCCGCGCACGATTTTATCATGAGATTACCGCTCGGCTACGAAACCAAGATCGGTGAATCGGGCTTATCACTTTCCGCCGGACAAAAGCAGCGCATCGCCATCGCGCGCGCCATTTACAATAACCCGCCAGTTCTGATTTTCGACGAAGCAACGAGCGCGCTCGACACAGAATCGGAGCGCGCGATCCAGGAAAATCTTGGGCGATTGATGACTGGGCGGACGACCATCGTGATCGCCCATCGCTTAAGCACAATTCGGGAAGCACACTCAATCGTGGTATTGGAAAAAGGTAGCGTCGCAGAAATCGGCACTCACGAGGAGTTGATGGCGCAGCGCGGGCTCTACTATTATCTCTCGAGTCAACAACTGGGAATTTAGCAAAGGCCGGCATGAGTAATTCAACGACGCAGCGCGGGTCGATCGACACCGAATCGGAAATGCTGCCACAGGATCCACCATCGTGGATCGTCCGATGGACCGCATGGCTTTTGTTAGGCGTTCTCTTCCTCGCATTGGCCGGCGCAATCGTTCTCAAATTACCGGAAACGGTGCATTGCCCATTTGTTTTAGTGCCGGCCACTGGCGCCGATCCGATTCAATCGGCGCATCAAGGGATCCTCAGTCGCGTTTCCGTCGCCGAAGGTGAGGTCGTCAAGAAAGGCGCCGAGCTGTTCGTATTGTGCTCGGACGAAATCCGTGGGCTCGACACACAGTTCCGCACGCTTAATGAAGATCTGCGCACAAAAGAGGAGAGCATGGCGCAAAGCGACAGCGCCTACAAGGAGCAGGCCAAGATCGAAGAAGAGGAAATCGACCAGGCGAAGAACGAAGTGAAGTTCCGCGAAGATTACGCCAAAACGAACTATGCCTTGGTCGAGCGAATGGCGAAGTTAGCGCAACAGGGCGGTTCCTCTGAGATCGAGCTCGTCCGCATGAAACTCGATCTCGCTGGATCAGAGAAAGATTTGAGCGTGGCGCAAAAGACCTTGCAGCAAGTCAACTTAGATCGACAACGGATGGAGACGGAGCATACCCGCTTGCGCGGTGAGCAGCAGGCGGAGATCGAAAAGTTTAAGGCGCGCATCGGCGCGCTAAAGGCCGACCTCGAAAACGCGCAGGACAACTTGCTGACCGTGCGCAGTCCATACGACGGCGTCGTGATCTCGCTGGACCAACGCACAGTCGGCAGCCTCGTCCAACAAGGCCAGGTGCTTTGCCAACTGTCACCGCAAGATGCACAGCCGCGCGCCCGGATGATCGTGAACGACGCCAGTCTCGCGAGACTCGCGGTCGCTCAACGCGTCCGATATTTTTTTGAAGCGTATCCCTATCAACGCTACGGAGTTGTCGGGGGAAAATTGGATTGGATCAGCCATTCTGCTGTGACCGCGGCCGACGGTTCACACTTTGTCGCATTGGCATCGCTCGACCGAGCCGATATCCCGCGGCCGAGAGGGAGAAGTTTGCCGTTGCGCGTGGGGATGCGCGGCGATGCGCACATTATTGTCGGAGATCGCACGCCGATCGAGTACGTGCTGGAGCCGATCCACCAACTGCGCGAGAGTATGAAGCAGTAAATCGGCAACGGTCCACATGCAAGAGCCGCTCTCGAATCTGAAGGTAGAAGACCTCACTACCAGCAACGAGGCAATGGCAAGATGTCTGCGTCTCGCCGAATTGGCGGCGAGATCGGATATTCCTGTGGTGTTGCTGGGCGAGACCGGCACAGGGAAGACTTTGCTGGCGCATGCCATCCATAACTCGTCGGCCCGCGCCGATAGGCCTTTTATTTCTTTTAACGCATCGGCCATGAGTGACACGTTGCTTGAGAGCCAGTTGTTCGGACACGAGCGCGGCGCATTCACTGGCGCTCAGCAAAGCGTAAAAGGAAAATTCGAGCTCGCTGACGACGGCACTCTTTTTCTCGACGAGATCTCGGAGATGAGTCCCCTGGCTCAGGTGAAAATCCTGCGCGTCCTGGAATACGGTGAATTCGAACGACTGGGCTCGGAACGAATGTTGCGATCGAAGGCGCGGATTATCTGCGCGTCGAACTGCTCGTTGCGTGAAAGAGTCCGCCAGGGAAAATTTCGCGAAGACCTTTATCAACGGCTAAACGGCCTCACCCTGCTCATCCCACCGTTGCGGCAACGGCTCCAGGAATTACCGGCGCTCATCGCGGCACAGCTGAAAGCGGCCGCGATCAAAGAAGGTAAGAACATTACTGCCATCCACCCGGAGGCAATGGAAAAGCTCATTCACCATTCCTGGCCTGGAAATTTGCGTGAGCTGAACCACACCGTCCGGACTATGACCCTGTTTTGCAACGGGGATGTCGTGTTGCCGGAGCATGTTGTCTTTCCACCGGACCTAGAGCCGAATCGTTCGGCATCGGGAAACGACCAGCGAACGGCCCTGTTGCCTAACAATCAGCACGAGCAATACGACGATGTCGATCTTTCCCTCGCCGCCTCCGTCCGGCGCCACGTCCGCTTCGTTTACGATCAGGCCAATCGTAACCAACGGCGCACAGCAAAACTGCTCGGCATTTCGCGCTCCACGCTTGCCCGACATTTGAAAAATGAGGCGCACAAATAAGCAACGGTTTAAAAATGGACCTGACACGGCCTCGAAATCAGACTGTTTGTTTGCCGTCGATCTTACGCGTTGGTCAAATCAAGTTATCGCAAACTGGACACATTCAATGGCATACGATTTATATTTTAATGACCAAAAAAATGGTGGTATGATTAGTGTTAACAAGAGGCCCACGTGAGCTCACCGAAGAACAAAAAAGCCGCGCTTGCTGGCGAGACAGCTAGTCAGGAGCAACCGCGCAAGAAAGATAAAATGATCCGCCTCGACGATCTTATTCCAAAGAAAAACGTCCTCGGCGGGCGTCAATTGTTGTTCGGTGCATCAGAGACCACACAAACAACAAATAACCCAAAGCAAGAAGGCTAATATGCCGTCTGGCTGCTCGGTAAGGCCGCTGAGAAATAAGTAGATGCTTTTCTCAAAAGGATGACACGCCGGCCCAAAGAGAAGGACAAGAGGGAGCCGGCAGTCGGATTCGAACCGACGACCTGCTGAT
>Ga0210401_10008637_pt1 | contig 10085 bp, 9 predicted proteins | sample IncBWH32MmetaG_FD_150866 | JGI IMG/M metagenome (GOLD analysis project Ga0210401, IMG submission 150866) | Forest soil microbial communities from Barre Woods Harvard Forest LTER site, Petersham, Massachusetts, United States - Inc-BW-H-32-M | ecosystem: Environmental > Terrestrial > Soil >... | reverse complement strand
TTGGCACTTAAGCCAACGCTCAGCTTGCGTAGCTTCGGAACCGAACGGCGTCGAGCGCACTGACTTCATGAACCCGTCGAGTTGGGACAAGCACCTGGGGTTGGCATCGCCGCGGGAAAGTGCGGCAAGCCAAAGCGACCAAACCAATAACCCCTCTAAGAATGAGGTGAGGAATGGGGTGGGGCTGGATGTAAGTCACCACGCCCGCATCCCTCAGAGGGGCGGGGGGAAGATTTTTTCCTTGACATCCCTTTTCATAGGATGAGGTGAGGAATGGGGTGGGGCTGGATGTAAGTCACCACGCCCGCATCCCTCAGAGGGGCGGGGGGAAGATTTTTTCCTTGACATCCCTTTTCATAGGATGAGCGTACATGTTTCAGACATACTACTTCCTCCTTTATTCCCTGCTGAAATACGAACAGCAGTTACGAAATCCGAACACCGGTCGCGGCATCCTCGAACTGGCGTCACGACCCGATAGACTCAAATGTGGGTTCGACCGAAAAGAAAGCTGGGGGCCGACGGGGCACTCGAATTCCTTGCGAGATTCCAATTACTCTCGTCAGCCCGGATTCGGCTAAGCCGCTTTCCGAGACAGGCTTGGTGATTCTGGTAAACCCTGAGGGGTGTGCAGTCCGATTCGGTCAGCCGCTGGCAGTTGGGACGACGGTGCGCTTAGAGCGACTTCCAGCAGGCGGGAGCGCCAGCGCGCGCGTGGTGAATTGCATTTCGACGGGACAGTATGAAAAGCTTTGGCTCCTCGGATTGGCGCTCGATGAGCCGGGCAATGTTTGGGGCATCCAATCGCCTCCGGAAGACTGGACGCAGTAAAACTCCAAAGAGGCACACCTCCCTCAGGTTCATCATCCGAAGTTGAATAGCGATCCCTGCTCCGTGACAGCCTTGCGCCGCGACTTTCGAGCGCCCAGAGAGCCCGGCCGTTGCCCGAAGATCAAAACCGAGCCGTCTACGATAGCTTCTTTTACGATGTCTCGAGGGTTAGCCTGAGTGTCGTCGAAGACTCTGGGCATATTAATCGATGCAACATCTTCGCTTGATCCAGAAGTCGCAGGAAACAGTTTCTGATGCTCTCGATTCAGAGCTTTCCAGACGGCGTCGGCGGATTCCCCAATTCCATTTCTCGCATCGTCTCGTCGATGGACTGCAGTCCCTCCCCGGCAAACTTCCCCTCCATGGTGAGAGCCACCAGAAGTTTCTTGCTCATCAAGCGCAGACAGCACAATTCTCTGCTCACACAGAACATTTGTAACGGGCTCTGGTCATTACCAGCCGCTACTCTTCCCTCAGCGCCACCATTGGCTGTAGCTTCGCCGCCCTTCTTGCTGGGACCCCACTGGCGAGCACCGCCACCACAGCCAGTCCCAGACAGGCGGTCGCCAGTACTGCGGGATTGTAGGGCTTCAATCCAAATAAGAGAGACGCCGCCCACCTGCCGACGACCAGGGTCATCACAACCCCGACTGCAACTCCGACTCCGCACAGCTTTCCTGCCTCGCTCAGAACCAGTTCGATCATTTGTATCGGCGCTGCGCCCAATGCCATCCTGATCCCGATCTCGCTTGTCCTTTTTGCCACCATGTATGCCATCACTCCATAGAGTCCGACGGTTGCCAGAATTGCGGCCAGCAAGCCAAAGAACCCGCTCAAAATTGCCAAGAGACGCTCTTTCAGTAATCCGTCGTTGATTTGGGCGGCGAGTGAATGAAAATCGATTGCGATCTCGGGATTCACGTCAGCCATAGCTTGCCGCAACTCCCCCACAATCGATTCGAGCAATCCGCTTGAGCGGACGATAATTTCCCCGTTGGTGTCGGGCCGGTCATCCTGCAACTGAGGATAAAATGCGATTGGATCGAACTCTTTCCGCAAGTCGTCGTATTTCGCATTTGCCATCAGCCCGACGATCTCATACTCGTACTGCGGCTGTCCCCGATACACATTGATTTTAAACGTCCTGCCGACAGGATTTTCGGTTCCCATGATCTTCCGGGCAAACTCCTGATTGACGATCGCCACCTTTGGCGAACTCGCGGCATCGCGCTCATTGAAATTGCGTCCGCCTAACAATGGCGTCCCGATCGTCTGGAAGTACCCTGGTGTGATGTTGCCCATGTCGACCCAACCCTTCTTCACCTCGCTATTGACCACGACTTCATCATTCCAGTAACTCCCGCCTAGAGGCACCTCGTTCGTCTCCGCGGCCGATTGCACTCCGGGCAGTGAGCGCACGCGCTCGACGATGCGCTCCCGGAATGGACCTCGCTGATCGTAGGGGAGATTGAGACGCGTGTAGTCGATATCCATCACCAGCACGCCATCGCGTTGGAATCCGGCATCCAAAGTGAGGATCTTCCGCAGGCTTTCGCCGAACAGCAACGCGCTCACCACGAGAACGAGGGAAAGAGCGACTTGCGCGACGACGAGTGCCCGGCGGAGACTGAAGCGCTCGCGGGTTGTGGTCAAACCGCGCCCCGCCAGGCTCATCACCAGCGCAGGCGCCATCCTGGTCGATTTGATCGCAGGAGCAAGCCCCACCAGCACACAGGTGAGCACAGCGAGACCGGCCGTAAATCCAAGTACTCGCCAGTCCGTTGCGAGACCAACGAAGATGTGGCGTACATCGCCTTCCCCGCTGAGATACCGGACGAGGAAGGAACTCAGCAGGCGAGCTAATACCATTCCAAATGTCGCACCGAGCAGCGCGAGAAGCAGGCTCTCGGTGAACAACTGGCGGACAATGCGTCCTCTTGCCGCGCCGAGCGCGATGCGTACGGCAATTTCTTTTTCTCGCGCGCTGGCGCGAGCCAGCAAGAGGTTCGCGAGGTTTGCGCACGCGATCAGCAATACAAGTCCCGTGATCGCCAGCAGCAGCCATAAAGGCGACTCATACTGCTGCCGAAGATTGGACACCCCTGTGCTTCCCGGATACGCTGCCAGTTTCTTCTGCAGGTATTGTTTTCGGGCTTCCGTCTGGTACCCGGGCGGCAAGGTTTCCTGCATGAGTCCCGGAGAGATTGCCTCGAGTTGCGCCGATGCCTTGTCTAGCCTCCATCCGGGCTTTAATCGGCCCATGGCCACCAGCCACCATCCGTGTGGCAACACGTAAAGGCTGCTCTCACCTGCGATGGTTGGTTCAGAGCAGATGAGCACCGCAACATCAAAGCTGTGGCCGACGTCTACTCCATGAAAGTTCGCTGGGGTTACACCGAGCACCGCAAACGGGTGGCCTTCCAATTCGAGTGTCTTACCGATGGCACTGGCCTGTCCGCCAAATTCGCTCTGCCAAAACTCATAGCTAATTACTGTGCCGGGCGTACCACAACCCGCGCGATCATCCGGCCGGTGAAATACCTGCCCGAGTACTGGCTGAATCCCGAGCACATCGAAAAATTCACCACTGACCCATAGTCCCTGTGCGTATCGCACTTGCCCGCGCGTCGCCAGATTGAAATCCTCGTTGCCGAATGCAAATACGCCGCTGAACCCTTGCTGCTGCGCACGGATCTGCTCCCACATCTGATTGGTCACGTATCCGTAGCGACCGTGGTGCCGGCCTGTGACATGGAAATCTGTCGGCCGGATCACCGCTAATTCTTCCGGATGCGCCACTGGAAGAACCCTCATCCTCACTGCGTCGATGAGCTGGAAGATAGCTGTATTTGCCCCAATGCCTAGCGCCAGTGAAAGTACGCATGCTGTCGTGAATCCCGGGTTCAATCGCAATGTGCGCGTGGCGTAGCGCAGGTCCTGCCACAGGCCTGACCAGACATCGCTGCCCTCACCCGTCCCCAGCTCTACCGGTTCGATCCAGCGCTCCTCGATCTTTCGCAGATCGCCCGCCAGATCGCGTCCCTCCAGTTCTTCAATGATTTCACGCTGTGCTGCGTCTTCATTGGCGCCGTTCGACAGCTGTGCCTCGTACCGGTCGCGCAGATGCTGCGAGATCTCATCAACGATCTCGCACTCACGCATCGGCGAAAGTCCGCAGTCGCGGAGCCGATCGCGCACCATCTTTTTAAAATCAGGCATGGCTTACTCCAGTAATCCGCTGCATCGCGGCCACGAACTCTGCCCAAGTCCGCCGCTGTTGCTTTAGCATCGCCTTCCCGGCTGGGATTAACCGGTAATAGCGCCTCCGGCGCTGACCGGGTTTCTCGACCCACTGACCTTCGATCCACCCGCGCTTCTCCAGCCGGTACAGCAAGGGATAGAGAGAGGCCACATTGAACTTGAGCGTACCGGCCGAACGCTGCTCGATAAGTTGGTTGATTTCGTAACCGTGGCGGGCTCGGCCTTGCAACAGCGAGAGGATCAGCAGCTCCGCGCTTCCTTTCTTCAATTCCCGATCAAAGCCCGCATTCGTTATCGCCATATATGTTTATGACATATATGCCTATGCCGAGCTGTTTGTCAATCAAAGAAAGAGATCCTAGTGGCGCATGGACACTGGCCGATGTGAGGCTATAGTGGCGGAAGAGGGGAAGGACCTGCCTCTCGCCTCGCGCGACCCCTCCCTCCGCTTCGGCCTAAACGCTCCGCCTACGGTGTCGCAGTCCTTCGTTCCGGGAGGGGTCGCACACATTGCCACAGCAACAGGGTAAAGTCGAATGCAACATTGCCCCTTGCTAAATTGATTCCACATAACTATCAGTCTCCGCGAAGATGGCGGGAGAAGAATTCCAAGGGCGATTTGTCGGTTTTGTCCAGCAATCGAAGTGCGCCCCGGCGTCGCTACGATTTGGCCTGGCGGGAACAGGGGAATGGTTGGCAAACAGTTCATGGGTCAAGTCCCGTTTCCGAGTTCGGTTCTGCATTACTGGAGTCTTGTTCGTCGCGATCGCGAGGAACTCGCATCACGATCAGGTTCGCGTCTTCAGCTCTTCTGTTCGCAATCCTCGTGTAAAGGCGAATGACGCACAGAGATTCACATCCTTCACGGCTCGCTTGTGGGAGCTAAGAGCCGCCCAGGGATCAATCTTTGTAGGCTACTTGCGTCAACCATGCCCCGACGATGTTGTCGGCACCATTTGGCAGACGAAACTCCCGGCGCGGCTATGGTCGAGCAATACTCATTGAGTACCCGCTCGGCTGCCATTTCCGATCCGTGCAGCGGTAATGCCGATCAATGGATCCACTCGTCCTCTTCGCTGTCTTCCTCGTCTGAAGCCACGTCAGCTGGCGCCACGGCCTCCTCAACGGCTTCAGCGATTTCCTCGTCATCGGAATTGGCCAGATCGACTAGGATTTCCGGCGCCTCATTGGGACGGATACTGCCCACAGCGCCGATGGCGGCAAGCAGAAAATGTTTTGGGCAGTGAGCGTCATTTAGGAGTTCGACGATGGGCGACCAAGCAGCGTCCAGTCCCCAGTTGCCCGCCGCGATGACTGCCTGGTATTTGATTTCGAGATCGCTGCTTTTCAAGGCCGCCAGTATTTGATCGTCAAAACCGCGAACCCATCGCATCGCAAACACGGCGGTCAGCATCCACTCTTTGTCTCCGCTGGAATAAGCCTGCTCGATCGCTCCCTGATGCCACATCTGGGGTGCGCGCACCGATGCTTCCAAACTTCGCCGTCGCACTTCCTTGGGAGTGCTTTTACCGAGATAAAGCTTCTCGAGCGATTCCTGGATGGTGCGAAACGTATCCTCAGTAACGGGCACGTCATCCGGATCCTCGAATCCATCGGTGTCCGCTTGTTCCAGGACTGGCCCAAGGGAAATTGCCGCCCGTGCGCGTAGTTGCTCTGGCTCGTTGGCACTACTTGCGATCGTCACTAACGTATCGGCCAATTCGTCGTTGATGACCGTAAAATCGCCCGCCAGTTCGGCGGCGACCAGGCGGTCGGATTCGTTGGATCGCGGATCAGTCAGAATCCTCCAAAATGTTCTCCCTGCGTCTCCTGGCCAGTCCCATGGGGGTGTATCGAGCAGAGTTTTAAGGTCCATATGCGCTCCCTCACGATTGCATTCAATTCCGCAATTTCCGTTCCCAAGCCCAACCAACTCTTTGGCAATTATCGTGTACCCAGGCACATCGGCGCTACCTGCCGCTATCTAGGGCTTGCTTAACACCGGCGAAACGGAAGGATTTCCTCGTTTTCCAGATCGACCGACACCCCCGGAATTATTCGTCCACAAGTCCGGGTTTTCTCTGAGGTTGATCGTGGATCCATCGAAAGTGCCGCCCGCACGGGCTGACGATAGCGGTTACCAAAGGGGGTGAAGGCTTTCGATGTCGAGCGATTCCTTCGGAAACCTATCACGCCAGATAGATTTGATTTCACAAAGAGCTAGCATGCGATTCCTCCGGCTCCGACCCGTCCAGACAGAAAACTCGAACTGAGCGGGTTGGAACGTCGGTCTCGTGCGGGCTTACCTGCACCGGATTTTGCACCGACTTCCTGTATCCGGCTGTGGTTCGCCAAAATCCTATCCGTCCACGAAATCAACAGGTTGTCAGTGCGTCCACAAGCTTCTATCTGGTATGAACATTGCCCATGTTCCGCCTCTGGCTGGGTCTGGTCTTGGGCTGCTTTTGTTCCCGTAGAAGGCTCCTCACCGCGAACTTGGCACTGCGGCAGCAGTTGAGCGTCCTCAAGCGCAAACATCCGCGTCCGATGCTCACAGCGGCTGACAGACTCTTCTGGCTGCTAGCTCGCCGCCTTTGGTCCTCCTGGAAGGAAGCACTCCTTTTGGTCAACCCGGAGACAGTTGGGCAGTGGCACCGGGCTGGTTTCCGCTGGTACTGGAGCATGCTCTCGCGGGTGCGTAAGACGCCCGGTAGAAAGAAGATCTCGAAGGAGATTCGAGAGCTGATCTTCAAGATGGTCGCAGAGAACCCCAATTGGGGCGCTCCCCGCGTTCATGGTGAGCTTTTGATGCTGGGTCTCGATGTTTCGGAACGAACCGTTTCACGTTGGATGAGACGTGCACCCAGAGTCAGCGAAGCGGCGCAACGCTGGCGAACCTTTCTGCATAACCACCGCGAAGTGATTGCCGCGGTGGATTTCTTCGCAGTGCCGACCGTCACCTTTGGCCTTTTGTATTGCTTCTTCATCATTGCCCATGATCGCAGGCGTATCTTGCACTTCAATGTCACCCGGCATCCAACCAGTATCTGGACAGCTCAGCAACTCCGAGATGCCTTCCCATATGCCGACGTCTCCAGATTCGTGGTGTTTGATCACGACGCCAAATACGGACTCGAAGTGCCAGCCACGATTCGCGCAATGAGCATTTCGCCACTGCGAAGTTCGATTGCATGCCCCTGGCAGAACGGAGTAGCGGAGCGATGGGTGGGAAGCTGCCGTCGTGAGTTGCTCGACCAGGTGATTCCGCTCAACGAGCGACACTTAAAGCGACTTCTTTTGCAATACGTGTCGTACTATCACGACGACCGAACTCATTTGGCCTTGCAGAAACAAACGCCGGGTCGAAGAAAGCCTTGCGTGGGCAGCGGCCCGATAGTTTCTGACCCACGTATCGGTGGCCTGCACCACCGCTACTCTCGAATTGCATAACAATTGCTGAGGTTGTTTGAATCGAATTATGCGGGGACCTCTATCAGAGGGAGTTGCTCATCGATCTGATGTTTGGTCTGGAACTGCTGTGACCGCGATCGAGCTCAGGCCGGGCACACATCTGTGTCGGAGCCATTTGATCCGTCTGTACAACTCAGTTTCGATTTTGGCGAGGCGCAGCCTTATGGTAATCGCGACGCACTAGAGGTCGCCCGGAATCTGGATAAGAAAATCGAAGATCTCTTACGACAAGCCGCAGCTTGAACAAGCACGAAAGGAGCTCATGGCCAGGAATCACCCAAATAACAAGACTCCTGCTCCGCATCATTGATGTGAGATGCGGCCAGGCGGCAAATTCTATAGAGGGATCCTCCGCTTTGGCAGAGGTGGAACTGGCTCGTGATGATAACGCAAGTTCCAATACGTCCAGGAGCGGTGATCGAAGATTCCGGGGTACGGATCGTCTAACGCCTCCTCGAAGTCTTCTTCAGAAAAGTAGCGCAGAGCCGTCCGGATCTCGTGGAGAGTGCCGTACGTCATTAGGTGTGTGAGAAAGAGCTTTGGGTCTCGCAGGGTATCGTCCGGTCGCTTGAACCACACCACCCGTCTTGCCACCTCTTGAAGATCCGATTTCATACTTAAGCGGCTCCAGTGACGCCGACTCGCGCCCGCGTGAGTGGAATCTGCTCCAGATTAACTTGGCTAGCCAACGTACGAAGTCTGGACTGGATAAGCGGACTCAGGGTGGGCAGGTCGCCATCGGCGAAAAAGGTCAGTGCTTTCAAGCTCAGGGTTCCGTTGAATGTACTTCCGTAAACGGCCTCTGCTGCGGCGAGCATTTCAGAGAGACTCACACCAGCGCCGGCAAGCGCTAGAACATCCTCGTAGTCCCTAGCCTGCGCTCGCTGTTGGACGGTCGCTAGCTTGGTCGCAGCAATATCGAGGAGCGACGCCACTTTGATTCCATTATCCGGCATCACATCAGGATCTTGCACACGATTTAGCTTCAGGCCCCCGAAAAAAGATACTTTCACCGGGCCGTCCCGATTAACCATCGCGGTCAACGTATTTTCCTCAAACTGGCGCATTTCCGCGTCTTGTAGATAGCCAATGGTCTTGCGCAGAGCATCGGGCAAAAATGGGCGGTTAGAGAAGAAGTCAAAGTCTTCAGAAGTCCTATGTCCCAATCGCAACGCCAGAGCAGTACCTCCGTATAGAACGAACTCTTTGGGCGTGTTTCTCAGTTCGTTCCAAAGTCGCCGTTGAGCCTGTGGAAGAATCTCGAGTTTAAGGGCTGACATTGTGCCTCTTGCTCTCTCTTTGACAGTTTCCACCCATTTGCGCCAACCAAGCTAGGAGCAAAAAACCTCCGTACTTCCCTTTGTCAGAATGCCGGTTCGCACTCGTTTGAGCCCATGTTATCACTGCGTCCGAGGATCTCCTTGCCAATCAGCCGTCTTGGTTAGGTCACGTTCTGGGGGAAGAATGGGTGGGAGAGGAGCCGGACCAAAAGGCGCCGGGACGGGCACTCAACCGCTGCAGATGGGTGAGTAGGGAGCGGTTTGCGCCCGTCCCTGTCTGTGGCTCTGCCAAGGGCGAAGGTTTCCACTGATCTATTCAGTCCGAGAAAGGAATGTCGTCCTCGGCTACTGCGGGGGCAGGCTGCGGGGATTGTTGGCCGGGCGTTTCTCCCCCATTTTTCTCCCCGTTGTGTTGCGAACCGAGCAGGACAATGTCCCGAGCGACAATCTCTGTTCGATATTTCTTTTCGCCGTTCTGCCGGTCTTCCCAGGTCGATGTCTGCAGGTTGCCTTCAACGTAGAGCTTCGATCCCTTGCGGACATACTCTCCCACGATCTCCGCCAAACGCTGCCAAGCCACAACGCTGTGCCATTCTGTTTTGTCCTGCCATTGATCGTTCCTATCTTTGAACCGTTCGTTCGTGGCGAGGCTGACTTTAGCGACAGGAACTCCACTGGCTGTGTACTTGACCTCAGGATCCTGGCCTACGTTTCCCACCAGAATTACCTTGTTCACGCTTTTTGCCATGACATGCTCCAGTTTGCTCCCTTTACGAACATCCACTCGTGCTGCCACACTCCATGCAGCGATAACAGGAACCGTTTCTCACCATCAACGAGCCGCAGAACTGGCAGGTGGGTGCATCTCCTAAGCCGACCACCTGCCCTAGTGCCTTGACCACGCTGCCCGCCTGTCGCAATGGTTGGCCTTGACCCTGCAGATCAAACAGGATTCCTTGTTCACCTTTCAGAAATCGCAGGTCGATCCACCGAAATAAATAGTCCATGAGCGATTTTGCATAGCCAATCTTCGGATTCCCCGACCATCCGCTTGGCTCAAATCGTGTGTGGCTGAACTTGTCGCAGAGGACCTGCAGCGGTACTCCATACTGCAGAGCCAGAGACACGGCGGTTGCGAAGGAATCCATGAGCCCGGAAACCGTCGATCCTTCCTTCGCCATCCTGATGAACATTTCGCCTGGAAGGCCATCTTCGTGCAGGCCGACGGTGACATAGCCTTCC
>Ga0210401_10008635_pt1 | contig 10087 bp, 6 predicted proteins | sample IncBWH32MmetaG_FD_150866 | JGI IMG/M metagenome (GOLD analysis project Ga0210401, IMG submission 150866) | Forest soil microbial communities from Barre Woods Harvard Forest LTER site, Petersham, Massachusetts, United States - Inc-BW-H-32-M | ecosystem: Environmental > Terrestrial > Soil >... | reverse complement strand
ACACGGGATCTTTCGGTCGGAGACAAAGATTGCAGAACATCGCGCAACGGGTGGTGCTGCCGGGGACACTCGCTCTGTTACTGGTTCTTTACGCGGGATGCGGCAGCGGATCGGGGGCCGGGACGGTGACCGGCGTCACGATCAGCCCGACCACGGCGAGCGACACGCTCAATCATGAGGCGATTTTCACGGCGAACGTGACAATCGCAGGCGCGAGTTCTACGAACAGTACAAATACGGCTGTGACCTGGTACGTGAACGGCATCAACGGCGGCAACGCGACGGTCGGTACGATCTCGGTAGACGCCAACAATCCCGAGCAGGGTGACTACGTCGCCCCCGGGAAGGTTCCGGGTACCGCGACCTGCGGCACAAGCGGTCAAGTCTGCATCACCGCCAGCGCTCAGAAGAACCCGAACGGAACTGCCGGAGGAGGCGCCAACTCGCTCGTGACTTCGAATACTGCCGTGCTGACGATCGGCACGGTACTCGGGCTCGAGATTATCGCCCCTCCCTCAACCGTCCCGGCCGGTGGCACCGTGCAATTTAACGCGCAGCTCAACGGAATTACAGACATCAACGCAACGTGGAGTGTCTCATCGGCAAACGGCGGAAATGTCGGAACGATTACAAATGTCGGAGGAGCCGGTTTATATTCTGCTCCGAATTTTCCTCCGCCCGGCGACACCGTCACGATCACTGCGAGCGACAGCAGCACCGGCAATACGGTAACGGCCACGGCGACCGTTTCGATTACGTACTCCGACATGGTCCTGAACGGCGCATACGCCTTCTCCTATGCGGGGAACGATTCTTCCGGTTTCCTCGGTGCTGCAGGAAGCTTTGTCGCGAACGGCGCAGGGGGAATCATCGGCGGCATCGAAGATATTTCAAGCTTCCAAAGCGGCATCACTACATCGGTTCAGATTAAAAACACGAGCACCTATATCGTCAAAGCTGACGGTCGCGGCATTGCGACGCTCAATACATCGGTCGGCACCGAGACCATCGCTTTTGCGCTCACTACCAATGAGCACGCGATTCTCACGCGTTTCGATTCGACGTCGACCGGCAGCGGAACGCTGGAGGCGCAGGACCTCAACGCGCTTGGTGGAGATGCTTCGGTCATCTCCGGGCCTTACGTCTTGAGCGCCATGGGACTCGACATGTCCTTCAATCCCGAAGCGATGGCCGGCGAATTTACCGCCAGCCGCGGCACGATATCGGCCGCAGGGTCGCTGCTCGATATCCATGACGGAGCAACATCATCGGCTGCGATTACGACCAACGCCAATCTAACTTCCGATTCCCAATACGCTTTCGATAGCGCAAATGCAGGCACCGGCCGCGGCACTTTGACTCTCAACACTCCTCTGGGCCCGCTCGAGTTCGCGTTTTACATCGTGGACAGCACCGAACTTTATCTGGTCGAGATCGACGGCACGAGCGCGCGTCTCTGCGGCGAAGTCCTTGCCGCAAATACATCGGCTCCAGGGCTCACGGCGGCCAATTACGTGATGACCGCAGGCGGCGCTGCTTGGTTCGTCGCAAACTCCGAGACCCAGGTCGGCGCCTACGCCGCTGGAGCGGTTTTTGTTTCAGGTCGAGCAGGCACAGTCTCAAGCGGTTCGCTCGATGAGAACAATCACGGCAGCGTAACGGCCGACCAGGCGATCGGCTCTTGCCCCTACAGCGTCAATCCAACAGCTGGCCGGGTCGTTCTTGAACTTTATGTCGGAACAGGTTCTTGCCCGGCTTCGCCTTCGACAAGTCTGCACGAATTTGTGATGTACCCGTTCGCGACCAGCCGCACGACTCAGCCGCAGAATTTTGTTCTGCTGGAGGTTGATCTCGATGCGTTGTCAACCGGCGTCGCCTACAAGCAAACATCCACGTCGACTCCCGATGCCGGAGGATTTGCCCTGGGTCTTGCAGGACAAGGGCTCGCTCACGCGAGCCGCCCGCCTTCGGCGCAAAACGTAGATGGTGATTTCACAGATATCGGGGGCTCGACCGGCAATCTCGACGTGAACTTCTTCGCCCCTTACTCGGGAGACCCACTCACTTCTGCCGCCTTTGGCACTGTTTCGTCAACGGGTCGCGGCACGCTGCCGCTCACCGCCAAGAGCCCCGCGGTGAGTTATGACCTGATCCTTTATATGGTGAACGGCGACCAAGCGCTGCTCTTTGATCAGGACCAGAACAGTTCACTGGTGCTTACCGGTATTGTCGAGCGGCAGTTCTAAGGCCGACCCGCGGGCCGTCAAAACCTGTGAAGTCGAGCTGAGCCCGCACATGAGCGCCCGAGCAGTCAGCTGGTCGATCTCGGACTCGTTGACCGTCAGCTGCGAGGTTTTAAGTTGTAAGGCACTTGTAAGACCATCTCTTACTGAACTCTTACAGTTCAAGCACAACACCTCGGCCGATATCTGCGTCTTCTGTCCTGACACAGGATTTCCCATCGAAGCGTGAACGAGACACAGCCCATTCTGTGCCGGGTTCTCGATTTCGATCCGGCGAGAACCGCAGCTCGCAATGGGAATCCGGACGTTCCCGTCCCGCGCAGGTGCGGGTTTTCTCGTCCGGGCCGGAATCGACCGGCATGCAGACCACAACGGAGAACGGAAACCACGAAATGCCGAGAGCTCGTCCGCAGTTGTTTCTTGCGATAGGAGCGGTTTTACTCTTTGCCGGATGCCCGAAACAGAATACTGAATTCGAAGCGGGTGCTCATGCAGAAGCGACCCAGGATTATGACACGGCGCTGGTTCACTACGAACGTGCTCTTGGCAGCAGCCCCTCGAATGCGCAGTACAAACTAAGACGCGATCATGTGCGCTTCGAGGCTGGACAGCTTCACGTCGAACAAGGCGAGAAAGCGCTCGATGGCGGTGACCTCAACCTGGCCTTGGCCGAGTTTCGGCGTGCACAAACAATTGATCCGTCCAGTTCCGCTGCAGACCAGAACGTCAGGCGCACTCTCGAGTTATTGGCCCGGTCAAAAGTACAACAAACGCCACAACCAGAAGCCCAAGTCTCCGAGGAAGCCGCCGATTCGTTGACAGGCCCGCCACAGTTAAAGCCGATGTCTCGGGAGCCGGTAAATCTGAAAATGACCAATGACTCGCGCGTGGCGTTTCAGACGATCGCTGAACTCGCCGGTATCAGCGTGATTTTCGATCCGGATTTCGTCGCCCGGAGAGTCAGCGTCGATTTGCCGAACGTGACGCTCGAACAGGCGCTCGACCTTGTTGCCGCCGAAAGCAAGGCCTTCTGGAAACCTATGACGAGCAGCGTGATTCTCGTCGCTCCCGATAATCCCCAGAAACGACGCGATATAGATGATGAAGAAGTCGAAACGATCTATCTGTCCAACACCGACACCCCGCAAGATATGACCGAAATCGTTACAGGCCTTCGACAGCTTCTTGACTTGAGGCGCGTTCAGCAAGTGAACGCCCGGAATGCAATCGTAATCCGGGATACTCCGGACAAGCTGGACATCGCAGAGAAGATTATTCATGACATTGACCAGGCGAAACCCGAGGTCCTGCTCGAGGTGTCAATCTTGCAGACCAGCCTCGACCGTCTGCATGACCTCGGTATTTTGCCGGGGCAGTCGGCGACCGTCTCGTTTACGCCGCGCAGCGCGTTGACGCCCAATAGCAGCTCGAACTCCGATTGCGGGACCAGCAGTGCCAGCAGCGGTTGCACCCAACTCACTCTCGATAATCTGAAAAATCTTTCGCTCTCCGATTACAGCGTCACGCTTCCCGGAGCCACTGTAAATGCGGTTCTGACCGACAGCACGACCCGAATCATCCAGGACCCGGAAATCCGCGTGACCGATGGGCAAAAGGCTACGCTCAAAATCGGGGATCGCGTGCCTGTGGCGACCGGAAGTTTCGGCACGGGGACGGGAGCGACCGGAGTCAGCCCCCTTGTGAATACGCAATTTCAGTATATCGATGTCGGTGTGAACGTCGACGTCACGCCGCGCGTTCATCCCGACGACGAAATCAGCCTCAACCTTAAAGTCGAAGTATCGTCGGTAACTGGCACGGAAACGATCGGCGGAATCAGCCAGCCAATCATCAGTCAGCGCACTGTGGAGCACGACATTCGCTTGAAAGATGGTGAAGTGAATGTTCTGGGCGGCTTGCTTCAGCGCACCGAATCAAATTCGGTAAATGGCTGGCCTGGCTTGGCGCAGCTCCCGTTCTTTCACTATTTTTTTTCCGACAACAAGAAGGAAGTCCAGGATGACGAGGTGCTGATCGTTCTTACGCCGCACATCATCCGTATTCCCGAGATTACCGAGGAGAACCTGCGCCGGATGGCTGTAGGGAGCGACACAAACACCCGCGTTTACCGCGAAGAGGAAAATCCCGTTGAGCCCGCCGCGAGCGCAGCGGCGGCAGTTCCAACCCCGACAGCAGCGACGGGAAGCTCATCATCACCATCGGCCAGCGCGCTGCGTTTCGATCCGTCGACCGTCACGCTAAAGACAGGGGGCACGACAACGTTGGCGTTGAGTGTCTCGGACGTCCACGACCTGTTTTCGGTTCCGCTTTTGATCCAGTACAACCCGGCGGTAGTCCAGATCGAGGACATTCGCGACGGCGGTTTCCTGTCGGGAGGGAGCCAGGAAATCGCGATCGTCCAGCGGCTTGATAACGAAAAGGGCCAGGCAATCATTTCGGCGACCCGACAGCCGAATAGCGCCGGCGTGAATGGCAGCGGCACTCTTGTTGGCATCACAATCCGAGCCGTTGCTCCGGGGACCTCGCCGATCCAGATCCTTCAGGTCGACGCTCGCGACTCTCAGCAGAAACCGATTCGGTTGACTTCGAGCGAAGGGTCCGTTCAAGTCCAATGAAGAAAAAATCAGGCTCCGGCGAGGTGCGGCCCAAACCAGCGGCGGAAGCGCAACTGCCTTCGCAAGGGAGGGAGGATTCCCGCCAGATCAGTGCGCGGGGCGCGGCAGCTGGTTCGAGCCCAACTGACGGTGGCCCGATGCCAGAACAGATTCGGCTCACCAAGCGGGAAATCGACGTTCTCAGACTGATGGCAATCGGGCTGCAGAATAAGGAGATTGGCGCGGTCCTGTCGATCACCGAAGGAACGGTAAAAATTCACGTTCACAACATCCTCTCCAAGCTCGACGTGAGTTCGCGATCTCGGGCAATCGCCCGAGTCCTTTCTGAATTCCTTCTTTAGAGGATTTACTTCGCCCCAGAAGCAACCAGGCCATTTCGATTTTTCAGGGCAACAACCGCAGTGCCGCCTGGCAAGCAGGGCATGCACTTTCTGTTGACACCGCCACCCAACTTGGCCTATTTTTCCGTTTCCCACACAAGAGACGAGCCGTTTGGAAGTGACACTATGGACGGCACGTACGACATCTTCAAGGATTCCCCGACCGGTCCGATCTGGATCGAGTGCGTGGTAGGTCTGGACAGAGCCACTGAACGCCTGAAGCTTCTGAACCACGCCACCCCCGGCGAGTACTTTGCTTATGACGTCAGACAGCCCGGAATCATCGTACGATTTTCAGTCGGCACGGCTGTGAGCGATGCCTGCTATCTTTTCAAACGCGATGAAAACGGCGACCGGATTGGGATTGAAACCATCCTGTGTTTGACAGAAGTCAGGAAGCGACTACTCTCGGCCATCAAACCGGGGAGTTACCTTATCTACGATCCGACCAAAGGCAAATTCGTTGAGCCGTTCAGCAAATCAGCGTGACTCCCTGGATCGGACCCCTCGAGCCGGCTTGCAGCACCGTACGCTAGGTCCCAGCGACCCGCGCGCCTACGATCCATCCTTCCAGGAGCGAGCCATGAAACGACCGGTTCGCCCTGAAAGCACGTCGAGCGCCTTCTGAAGGTTCCGGCCGCGAGCCTCGGACGAAACCAGGCGTGAGAAGTAGCGGAGTATCTCCTTTTTGCGGCTGGGGATCAGTAGCTCCCAATTCTTCTTGGCTCGTGGATTTACGGTAAGCGCCCGCTTGAACCACGCCGGGACCGGATGTTGAGGCCCGTTCCGGTAATTTCGATCGAACTCAATCTCGACGCGCACCCGATCACCAACCGTTGTTCGCGACGCCTTACGGATATCGCCGTTCAGGTACAGATAGAAGCACCCATTGCCCACCGGCATCAGGTTGGTGCGCTGCGGATTTTCCGGTTTGCCGTCAACGCGAACCAAGACCGGAAGCGGTTTCCGCCAGCCCGGTTTGATGGCTTTCGCTCGGGCGGCGCTCACCAGGAGGAAGGGGTTGACACCTCGAATTTTTATGACTGCGCGGAAAGCGATCGTCACTGAATCTTGAACCCGCGACACTGTATTCGATCCACTCGGTGAGCCATTCGAACAGTCTTTAAGGTCTTCCTCGCGCGGTGTGAACGTGTGCGTTTCGATTTCAACCGGAGACGACCGACCCGAATGCACTCGCAGCCTGGAAACGGTCCCCTTCAACTTTGGGTCTGCTCTCCGGTGGTAAACTTCAGTATCGGCTAAAAGAAATGAAACCCGCAAACAGGATCTTTTCAATCGTAGTCCTGGTTCTGGTCGTCGCGACCGCGTACGGACTTGTTCGCACCGGACGCCGCAGCAACATTTCGACGGCGAATGAGACGTCGCGAGCGACCGGGCCCGGGCAGACAGTGGTCGTGGACCAGACGCCGCTGTTGACAGCACAAGCGTTTGCACAGATGCCGACCAGCACGGCGGAGATGCCGTTTGCGCAGGGAGCCCTGCAGCTTGGCGATCAGGAAATGGACCTGGCTTTCGCGCTCGCGTTGCTCGACGCGACCGAGCATCCGCCTGTATTGACCGCCGAAGCGAAACAGATCGAAGTGCGATTGCAGAAGGCCGAGGATGCGCTCGCGGCCGAACAAGCCCAGGTCGCACAGCTTACCGATGCGCAAGCAAAGGCCACCGGATCAGTGAAGGATGCCCTCGAAGACCGGCTCGATTTGGCTAAAGCGGAGCTCGAGCTTCGCCAAGACGAAGTCGATGATGCCAAGCAGGACCTCGACCGAGCGGGTGGCGATCCGCAGGACCGGATACAGGAGATGGTTGAGGAACACGAAGCAGCGTCGAAGGCTTCCGACGCCACGAAGGTGGCCGTGAGCGCATCGGCCGAACCGCACGGACTGGTTCAGCTCTTCGACCAATGGTTGGCACTGCACCAGAAACAGCTGCAATTGTGGCGCGCCAAACAAGAGGCGACCGCGGCCGCCGCGGCGTTTGCCGTCGAGCACAACTCCCTCAGCGAGAAGATCGGCGCACAAAACGAGAAATCAGCGGGGGCCATTGCCCCAGGCGGTTCTGCATCGACGCTCGCGGTCCCGGGCAGGAGCGACAACGCCAACCGGGAAGAATCGGCGGCCCTCGTTGAAAGAACCAAACTCCGGGCCGCCGACCAGAAGACGCTTGCCACTTTGGACAAGCGTGTCGACAACGAAAAGCAGTTGGCCAATCTATACGGTGAATGGATCGACGTTGTCAGAGACCAACAGCGGTTGATCGTAAACGGCGGACTGCGCGGCGTGCTGGTGATTCTCGGGATCGCTATTATCGGAATGTTCGTCAACGGCTGGACGGCAAGTCTGGTGGGGCGGCTCAAGGTTGATCGGAGGCAGGTAGAGACGCTGCGAACGGTCACGACCGTAACGCTGCAGATTGTCGGGGTGCTTTTGATCCTGCTCGTGATATTCGGCGTTCCCAACCAGCTCGGGACGATTCTGGGACTTGCGGGGGCAGGTCTGACGGTGGCACTGAAGGATTTCATTGTCGCCTTCGTCGGTTGGTTTGTGTTGATGGGAAGAAACGGAATCCGACTGGGCGACTGGGTGGAGATCAATGGTGTGATTGGCGAAGTGGTTGAGCTCGGGATCTTTCACACGGTGCTGCTCGAGACCGGAAATTGGACCGACTCGGGACATCCGACCGGACGGCGCGTGACGTTTACCAACAGCTATGCAGTCGAAGGACACTATTTTAATTTTTCGACCTCGGGGCAGTGGCTCTGGGATGAGTTGAAAATTGTTCTGCCCGCCGGAGAGAATCTCTATCCGATCGTCGAAGCCATCCAAAAGAAGGTGCTCGAAGCGACCGCAGAAAGCGCGCGGAAGGCCGAGCAGGAATGGCGCGGTGCGATCAAATCGCGCGACATGCAGACTCTCTCGGCCGAGCCTGCGATCAACGTTAAACCCACCATCGGCGGAACCGAAGTCTCGGTACGTTACATCACGTCTGCCAACGAGCGCTCTCAGTTGCGTGCGAAGTTGAACCATGTTTTGGTTGATCTGCTTGGATCGGGCATTTCGCCGCAACCCAATTCGGACGCCTCCACAGCAGCGGCTTTGTGACCGAAGCCGGCCATCGCGTAACGACGCCAGTCGAGTTCCTGGCGTCCGAACGAAAGTGGAACATTCCGTGAACCGCTTCGCATGCCTCATTCTTGGTCTCGGGGGCCTACTGGCGGTTTGGTTCGTGGGAGCACAAACGCGTGGTCCGGCCGCTCCCGCCATGAAGCTCCCGAATCTGGAGATCGGTATCGATCGCTCCAACATGGCGACCGAATGGACTCTTTCCCCGCCCGCCGAACCGAATATCTATCCCTTCAACGGACCCTACAATGGTGCAGGCATTTTCGAAGCCCGCCGCGTTGCGATCTACGACGGCATCGCCCGGCTTCATCCGCAATGGTTTCGCGACGGTTTCGGTGCCGACACGGCGGCAGACGCCGCGCTATTCGTCGATGCCGTCACGCAAGTTCATGCGCGCAATATGAAGTTGCTCGCGGTCGTCGGCCCGGCGACGGGAGACTTCGACCCGAACGATTACATCAACGCGAAGTTGAGCGGCTGCCAGTGGGGGGCGTACCCTCTCAGCAAAATAAATCTTGCAAATCTCGAACATCGCCTCCGCACACACTTTGATGCCGTCAAAAAAGCCGGTCTCTCGGTCGATGCTTTCGAGGTTGGCAACGAACTCGATCTGTATTGCAACGACGCTGATGTGCCAAACACCTCGGAATTCGCCAGGCACAACTGGAAATGGTTTCTCACGCCCGAGCAAGACCGCGCTTTTGCCTCGGGTTACGCGCCGTTTCTAAAGACTTTCGCTACCGTCATCCGGGAATATTTCCCCCACGCCAAAATCATTACCTGCGGCATGTCCAACCCCACGGGAAATTCCATGCCCCTGGTCGAAGCGCTCGTCAATTGGAAGGACGCTTCCGGGAGGACATTCGATTACACCACCCTCGTCGATGGCTACGGCAGCCACATTTATCTGCCTTCTGATACGACGCTCAACGCGCTCACGCGGGCCACGGACGAACTGACCAGCCAGGCCGCGATTCTCCCGCATATTCAGGAAAAGCCTATCTGGATCACCGAATGGAATGAATCGGCCTCGGCATTCTGGTCAAGTCACAAATGGTACTTTCAGCCGACGACCGTTGGACACTCGCTTGCCGATAGGAATCAAGCGGACGCAAAGGGAATGTATCGAGCAATGACCCGGCCGGAGGTCATCGACGCTTTTATGGAACAGGTGGTCAACCATCTCCGCACCATGCCCAACCCTGTCAATATCGGTTATCTCTTCTACTATTCCTACGATTCGGCGGGAAAATCCGTCATGTGCGATCAAACGGTTTTCAACACCAGCCGGGGCATCAAGGGTACTTGCTTCAACGGTGTGATCGATCCGGTCACCGGCGAATTATTGCCGGGCGTCGCTTCCGCAGTGATGAATCGCGACCAAGAGCGCTGATGAACTTCACAGAGAAATCCTCGATGGCCCCAGTTCGACCGAAGCGGACGCTGTCCGGATCGGTAGCCGGCCTGCTTTTTGCGGCGTTGTTCTGCTCGGTGGCGGCCGATCGGAATCCGCAGGCGGGGTCGGTGACCGGGGTCATTGACGGCGTCGCGTTCGAAGCCGACCAATACTATGTGCACGGATGGGCGTGCCAGGAGGGCGTTCGAGGCTCAATCGACGTTCATATCTACGCAAACCATGCCGCGGGGGACACTCCGCCAGGGACGTTCGTTACGGCAGGCGCGGGGAA
>Ga0210401_10008634_pt1 | contig 10087 bp, 5 predicted proteins | sample IncBWH32MmetaG_FD_150866 | JGI IMG/M metagenome (GOLD analysis project Ga0210401, IMG submission 150866) | Forest soil microbial communities from Barre Woods Harvard Forest LTER site, Petersham, Massachusetts, United States - Inc-BW-H-32-M | ecosystem: Environmental > Terrestrial > Soil >... | reverse complement strand
CGGCTAAGCGCTGGAATTCGTCGTGATAATAAATATCTTTTTCCGTCCGATTGCCGAAGAGTAGGTAAAGCTGTTTGCCTTGGTGACGCGCGTGAGTCTCAACGGGGGACGGGCGTCCTCGCCTGTCTTGCTCCGATTCAGGAATCGGAGCAAGCAACCAATGCAGCATAGAACGAAAGGGCGCGATCCCTGTGCCAGTCGCGATGAAAATAGTGTCGCGCATCGGCGGGCGCAGGATGAAATCGCCGAACGGCCCCTGACAGCTGATCTCGTCGCCTTCTTTCATATCGCAGAGAAAGTTGGACATGAAGCCGTCCTGCACGCGGTTCAAACATAAAGCAAACTTATTGCTGCCGTCTGGCGGAGATGCGATGGAGTAAGCCCGGATAATCTCTTCACCATCAGGCTTGTTGGTTTTGAACGAGAGCCATTGCCCGGCAACAAAGCCAAAGCGCGGCATGCCGATCATTGCAAATTCAAGATGTTTGGTTAGTTCGGAAAGGGGGACCGAGCGGGTGAGTCTCGCGGTGAAGGTTTGGAACGGCATTGTTTCTTTAGATGAAATAATTGACGCCGTCGGCGCATTCCCTGAGACGGCATTGGTGCTGCCAGCAGAAGCAGGTCCTTCGGCTCTGTGGTTTCATTCGCTTCGCGAATGAACCCCCCGCGCTCAGGATGACACTGTATTGGTGCAGGAAGACAACAGCTAGAAGCCAGAAGCTTTCTATTCCACCGTCACTGATTTCGCCAGATTTCTCGGTTGATCGACATCGCAACCACGGCGCACTGCGATGTGATAGGCGAGCAACTGCAGCGGAACAATTTCAAGAATCGGAGACAGTTCTTCCGGCGCTGGCGGGATGTAAAGCACGTGGTCGGCGGCTTCTTTAATCTCTTCATCTCCCTCGGTGGCCAGCGCGATGACGATGCCGGAACGGGCTTTCACCTCTTTCAAATTCGAAATCGTCTTCTCGTATCGCACCATCGACAGCTCATTATTCGGATCACGCGTTGCAATAATTACCACTGGAAGGTTCTCGTCGATCAAAGCATTCGGTCCGTGTTTCATTTCGCCCGCCGGATAACCTTCTGCGTGGATGTAAGAGATTTCCTTCAGCTTCAACGCGCCCTCGAGGGCAATCGGATAGTGAATGCCGCGGCCCAGAAACAGGAAATCCTGCGCACGGACGTACTGTTTCGCGAGTTGTTCACAAGCCTCGTCGTGGGTTAGAAGATGCTCAAGCTTGCCGGGAAGCAGAGTTAGTTCATGAACAGCCTTCGCGGCTTGATCCTTATTCATGGTTCCGCGCACCTGCGCCAGATAAAGCGCAAACAAATAAAGAGCAGTTAGTTGCGCGGTGAACGCCTTGGTCGAGGCCACTCCAATCTCTGGACCAGCATGCGTGTAAATGGTTCCTGCAGCTTCGCGCGTGATCATTGAACCGACAACGTTGCAGATGGCCAGAGTCTTCGATCCCCGCGCCTTAGCTTCGCGCTGGGCTGCGATGGTGTCGGCGGTTTCTCCAGATTGAGAAATGACCAGCGTGATAGTATCGGCCGCGACGATAGGGTTGCGATAGCGCCACTCACTCGCATAATCGACTTCAACCGGGATGCGCGCCAGGCTCTCGATCATGAACTTGCCTGCCTGCCCCGCATGCCAACTAGTGCCGCAAGCCTCAATATTAATTTTCTTGGCGGCTTTGAATTCAGCCTCAGAGATTTCCATTTCATCAAGAAAGATGTGGCCGGTCTCCTGCGAAATGCGCCCCAGGGTAGTGTCGCGCACGGCCCGAGGCTGCTCGTAAATCTCCTTGAGCATGAAATGCTTAAACCCGCCCTTCTCTGCTTGAATCGGATCCCATGTGACGTGCTGAACTTTGCGTTCGAGGAGTTTACCGTCGAAGTCTGTGATCTTTACGCCTTCGGGGGTGATTACTGCGAGGTCGCCGTCGGCGAGAAAAAATAAGTCGCGCGTGTGATACAGAATGGCCGGCACGTCAGAGGCTACAAAAAATTCATCTTTGCCCAGACCGATGACAGCGGGTGGGCCGTTGCGAGCAGCGACGATTGTGTTTGGGGAATCAACTGCAATCACTCCCAGTGCGAACACTCCGGTCAGTTCTTTTACAGTTTTGCGTACCGCTTCTTCGAGTGAGGGACGATTTCCGTTGCCCGTCTTCAGGTAATATTTTTCGACCAGGTGGGCGATGACTTCGGTATCAGTTTCGGTGGTGAACTTGTGGCCTTCTTCGATAAGCTTCCGCTTCAGCGAAACGTAATTTTCGATGATTCCATTGTGTACTACGACGATGGTTCCGGTGCAGTCACGATGCGGATGAGCATTTTCTTCAGTGGGGCGGCCGTGCGTCGCCCAACGGGTATGGCCAATCCCGTAGGTTCCATCGAGTGGCTTGAGACGGATGACCTCTTCCAGGTTGCGCAGCTTCCCCTCGGCGCGGCGGATTTGCAGGCCTTCTCCATTGCCGCACACTGCGATTCCAGCGGAGTCGTATCCGCGATATTCCAGACGACGTAACCCATCAATAATGACGGGGACGACACTCTTCTTACCCACATATCCCACAATGCCGCACATATTCAACTCCTATGACTGTTTGTTCTTGTTCGGGGGATGAAACTTATCAGCCGAAGCTCGTTGCGGATCTGACGCCTCATCAGGAGCCCGGAACGCAGAGTCCTCCGACTCCGCTCAGGCCGACAGATCATCATCGCGAATGACAGTTATCCGCTTAAGTTACTCTTCGAGGGAGAAACGGAATTCTTCGATGACCGGATTGGTTAAGACGTCTCGCGCCATGCGTTCGACTTCCACCTCCGCCTCGACGCGAGTCAGACCGCCGTCCAGTATCAATTCGAAATACTTTCCCTGGCGCACATCCTCCAAGCCTTTATAGCCCATTTTCTTAAGAGCACCCTGGATGGTCTTTCCCTGAGGATCCAAAACACTCTTCTTCAGCGAAACGTATACGTAAGCTTTCATGGGGGATTCCTTATTATACGTCAGTCAACTGGCGTAAGCGCGTACGACAGCCTTAGACCAGTTGAGCAAGTTGGCGATCTAGTTCGGCCAGCGCGTTCTGCAGGATCTCCCGGTGACGTGGACTTTTAGCAGCCTCAAGTTGCTGCAACACATGCTGGCGGGACAACGTTAAACCTTGCTTGTGGCGCGCATTCGCGACTTCGGCAGGGGTCAATGGGGGCCTAGTCGGGCTTATCGCGGAAACCGCCTGTGCCTGTTGCTCTTCGACCGATTTGCTTTCCCATCCCCGGGCCACAATAAAATTATACTTGCGTGGGTTGGGGGTGAGAACGGCGTTTTGTCTAGCGCCTGGACCGAGGTGTTTCCGCACCGAAAGAGTAAATCGTCGCAAGTGGGCACAAATGGCATGAATAGTGCCAAGCTGGCACAAAACGTGTCACGATGCGAATAAACTTGTGGCGAGACTAATAAATCGGGTTTATTATTCTTATAAGCTGGTTTAATGGTTCGATAAGGTTTGCTTCGAGGGGGGCTTCCTTTATGCGTGCTAACGCTAATGGACCCTGATCGCCACTTCGATGGAGAGGATGTAGGTCGTTACGAGGCGCTGCTGCAGATGGCAGACCTCGTAGTACATCATCGTGCGGTGCCCGAGATGTTGCCGGAGTTGGCGCAGCGCCTGCGCAAAGTAGCTTCTTTTGAAGTTGCGAGTTTTGCTCTCTACGACCCCGAAAAAAAAGTAATGCGAATGCACTTCTGGGAAGGAAAGGAACAGCTTTCCGACCTTACTGAACTGCCGGTGGCAGAATCGGCTTGCGGGTTCGTCTGGGAAAAACAGCGGCCAATGGTCCTGCCAGACCTGCGACAGGAAACCCGGTTCCAGCCTGCCGTCAGTCTTCTCATAGAAAAGGGAGTGAGGTCGTATTGCGGACTTCCCTTGACCAGCGGGCAGAAAAAGTTTGGTGCATTGGGATTGGGAAGCCATCGGCCCAACGCTTATGGTGAAGCGGATGTACAGCTTCTTCGGCAAATTGCGGAGCTGGTCGCGCTGGGTTTCGAGAATGCAAATACCAGGACCGCTTTCCGCGAGGAGAAGGAACGGCTGGAAGTTCTGCTCGAGGTTGGTACGACCTTGATGTCGAACCTCGATGTGCAGCAGCTATTTCCGAATATCTCAACGCTCATTCGAAGAGTTGTCCGTCAGGACTTTGCCAGCGTGACGCTTTATGAGGAAGCTCATGAAAACCTGCGCGTATATGCAATGGATTCCGCATTACAGGACGAGCGTATTACTCCGGACTCCGTATTGCCCATAGTAGACTCGGTGGCCGGATCGGCGTTTCTGAAAGGGGAAGCGGCGGTCTGCCAAGCTGAGGAGTTGCGCGCAGATGGTTCTCCGGTAATCAGGAGCATGGTAGAGGTGGGGATACAATCATTCTGCTCTATTCCACTGATAACGCGAAAAGGCAAGCTGGGTACGCTGAACCTGGGCAGCGTGACTGACCGTGCATTCGCGTCGCGGGATCTAAGCTTTTTGAAACAGGTGGCGGCCCAAGTCGCTACCGCTTTGGATAATGCGCGAGCCTATCGCGAAATTGCGGAGCTCACCGATAAGCTTAAAAAGGAAAAGCTGTACCTGCAGGATGAAATCCGGTCGGTGCTCAACTTCGAAGAGATCGTGGGTGAAAGCCCGTCTCTGAAGCACGTCCTCACGCAAGTTAATACCGTGGCACCGCTGGACGCGACAGTGCTCATTCTGGGCGAGACGGGAACCGGCAAAGAACTGATTGCCCGCGCTATTCATCGCATGAGCTCGCGCAAAGACGCCAGTTTCATCAAACTGAATTGCGCGGCGATTCCCACCGGGTTGCTGGAGAGCGAACTTTTCGGCCACGAGAAAGGCGCCTTTACCGGCGCCATCAGCGCCAAAATCGGCCGCCTCGAACTGGCTGACAAAGGCACGTTGTTTCTGGATGAAGTAGGGGACATACCGCTGGAGCTGCAGCCTAAGCTGCTGCGAGTGTTGCAGGACCAGGAATTTGAAAGGCTGGGCGGAGTTCGGACCATCCGGGTGAATATACGGCTGATTGCAGCCACCAATCGCGATCTAGGGAAGAGCGTGGCAGCGCGGGAGTTCCGCAGCGATCTTTATTATCGGCTACATGTTTTTCCCGTCCACATGCCTCCTCTACGAGAACGAGGGAAAGACATTGAGCTGCTGGTGCGTTATTTTGTTCAAAAATTCTCCCGCCGCATGAATAAACAGATTGAGACCATTCCCACCGAAACCATGAATGCGTTAACCCACTGGGAGTGGCCGGGGAATGTTAGGGAGCTGGAAAACTTTATCGAGCGATCGGTGATTCTCTCCGAAAACACAATTCTGAATGTTCCCTTATCAGAGTTGAGGCCCCGGTTGCAGGATCGGCAAGATGGCACATTAGAGAGTCTGGAACGCGAACACATTCTTCGCGTTTTACGGGAAACCGGCGGCGTGATTTCGGGTCTGCATGGTGCTGCTGCGCGATTGGGTATGAAGCGGACCACGCTGCAGTCCAGAATGCAGAAAATGGGGATTACCCGCTCCGACTACGAAAACTAAGGTGATTCCAACAGCCGCGAGTGTCCTTGAATATTGATCAGCCGATATGTCGGCAATGTGCCGCAACTTCGGCAACTCTGCTCTAAAAAATGTGCACTCCGCAGATAAACCTCTCCATCGTTTCTTAACCTTGCGGTTACCGGCTCTCGTGTCGGGTTTGGCATGCGGCCTGCGAAGAGACCAGCGAGCAGACACTTATAAACCCGCGATTAGGCGAGCCGCTCAATTTCACGTCAATGAAAAATGTGTCGAGAAGGTTCTAGATTGCACGGCCGTGTAGCGCCGGTCCCCTGAAGACGCTTACGGGAAGCTCTAAGGACGAGAGGAGAATTTTCTTGCTCATCCAATTAGGCACTCCCATTCAAGGTGGCACCGTCGAACCAACGATAACGCAAAGAGACGGACCCGACGAACGGGTTCGCAAATTGTCGCTTCCGATACTGGTTCAAGCCGATTCAGTAAAGGCGTCGGTTTTGGCGGCAATGAGAAGGATCCAGCCGCAATCTGGGCTGTCAGTTGATCCTTTATATGTGTTCTCTCGTGGAGTGTTATGGCATAGGGAGCGGGATGCGAGCGCAGGGTGGGATCTGATCCGATTTTTGCAATCGCCAGATCGAGACATACGGGCCACGGCAGCTGCTTTGCTTTCCAAAACTGAGCATGGGCGCCTTTTGGTTCGCGACATGCGACGAGCGCGGACCCGAGTCACTAAGTCCGCGGCGCGAGATGTAGCAACACCAATCCGACAACAGCCTATTAAGGTGGCCCAAATGAATACACCATACGGCCTGGAAATAGTCGAGAACTGTCTGTCCTGCAAACTGCGGAAGGGTCATTGGTTTTGTGGCCTTTCAGCCGACGTTTTGAAACTGCTCAGCGCAGTCAGTCATTTGAGCACCTATCCCGGCAATGCGGTGCTCTTTGTGGAAGGCCAGATGCCGCGTGGAGCCTTTCTTCTGTGCTCGGGAAAGGCAAAACTTTCGACTACCTCACGCGATGGGAAGGTGCTGATCCTGAAAATTGCCGAGGCTGGCGAGGTGCTCGGATTGAGCGCGGTGATTTCCGGCGAACCGTTTGAGCTTACCGCGGAGACGGCCGGACCTTGTCAGGTCAATTTCGTGGAACGTGATGCCCTGATGCGGCTGATGGAAAAGAATGGCGAGTTCGGCCTGCATGCCTTGCAGGCTATAAGCCGCGAGTTCCAATCAGCCTATCGCGATATCCATGATTTGATACTGGCCCGTTCATCCGCCGGCAAGTTGGCTCGGCTGCTTCTTTCATGGACACCTATTCGCGAACAGTTCGAGCCGCCTGAAATCCGCGTCCGTTCGAGCCTGACCCATGAAGAGATGGCGCAAATGATTGGTTCTTCGCGCGAGACCGTGACTCGGTTGCTGAGTGAACTTAAGAAAAAAGAACTTATTCGTTTGGATGGATCGACGCTGATTATCCGCAATCGCACTGCGTTGGAAGCGTTAGCTGCATAGTGACGGATGCAGCCTGCAGCGGAGACGGCCTGCTCTCCTCCCCGGCCGTCTCCCTTTTAATCGAATTCCTCAAAAATGGAATCCGAGTTGTGCTGTTAGGGCGCGCGGTGTCACATAGTGTGTCCCGCTGAAGGTTGAAAGAAAGTTATACAGCGCCGTTTTGTCGGTTATGTTGATAGCGGTTAGGGTGAGACTCCATTTGTAACGTTCACCTTTGAATAGGTTGTCGTCGCCCACAGCCAGATCAAATAGGTTGCGCGACGCGATGCGCGGCGGATTCTTGTCATCATTCTCGGCATTAATTCCAGGCACACGTATGAGGTTGGACCCAAAGGTTGATGCAGGGCAATTGAAAGGTAGGGGCGAGGTGGGAGTTGCACGCTGAGATCCGCAGAAGAACCCGGCCTCAGACTCCTGATCGGCCGAAAGAGGGATGCCGCCCACGTTGGCCGCGATCAGGCTCACGTTTGGCACGCCGCCGATGAAGGTAGATTGTGGGCAGGTGTTGGTCGGTAGTACCCCGAAGCACGGTGATGCGCCGGCGACCAGGCCGCTGTCATATCGCCAATTGAAGCCAAGCCACGGACCAAGTTTCCACGGTTGGTATTGCAAGTGGGTTGTTTGATTGAAATGTTCGTCGTGGTCGATGCGGAATGGTACAAATCCAGTTCCTGTCACTAACGGAACAGCACCGGCGCCCCCGATCTGGGGCGTAAAGAACCTGGCAGCCACGCTGGAGAAGACCATAAGCGCGGTGAAGCCATGGATGTCAGGCACGCTCACGCGGCCCGCATATCCGGGAATTTTGGAATTGTGCCATTCAATGGGGAAAGTGATCGGGGTGTTGCCGAGCACACTGAAATCGTAGCCGTTGTGCGTATACTTCGAGATCCACTCGCCGGAGAAGACCAGGTACTTCCCGAACGCCTGCTCAATCCCAGCGTGGAATTCATTGCGGAAGCCGGGACTAATCGGAGTTAGCGCGAAGGAAGAGCAGCCGAGAAGCGGATTCAAGACAGCGTTGGCGCATCCGGTGCTGGAGAGTATTAGATTTTCATTAAAGGGAGATTCCAACGTGCGCGCGTAGGAAACGCGGAGCACGGTGTTGGTTTTCTTGATGTTGTACGCTACTCCGACACGGGGCTCAGCTTGGCGCGCGCTGGTGATCCCGTTGTAAAGGTCGCCGCGTATTCCGAGATTCAAAGACCAGTTACCTTTAGTGACCTGATCCTGAATGTAGAGAGCCAGCTCCTTCACGTCGGTGTGGCCATTGAAGGTGAAGAGGCCTCCGCCACGGGTCAAGTCGAAGGGAGCCAGGGTTGGATTGAAAAGAGGGTAAAGCGGGATGTTGGGCGCGTTCGGGTTGAGAGCAGTGTTTGGTTGGTAGATACCGGTGCATTGCGAGGGATTAGTGATCCCGGGCGCGGGCGCCGCGACAAATGGGAACGGGTTCACTGAAGTCACAGTTGCGGCAGTTATGCAGGGGGCGTTAAAGGTGGGATCGACGATCCCGAGAGTGTCGTTTTCATTGAGAAATGTTTGTTCGTAGGTGACTCCAGCCTTGATTTGGTTAATCCCTTTGACATAGGAGACGTCAGATCGGAGGCCAGCGTTGGTTAGCGACCGGTTCTGACCTACGGATTGTCTCTGCAGACTCGGGGCGCCGAGGTCGGCGAAAGGATCGTTACTGGGGTAATAGTTGTAATCGTCGCGGCGCACGAACGCACCCAGAGTAAATACGGCGTTCGAGTTCAGCACGTGGGTCCAAGAAGGAGCAATGTTGAACGTCCCTATCTTAGAGCGCTGATCCGCCGGTCCCACGACATTTCCGTTCGGGCCTATGCCGTTAAAGGCTGCCATCTGCGGCTCGATCCCCTCCAGTCCTCTCCAAGGCGTTGCATCTTGCGCATCGAATGAATTTGGTGTCTGGAACCAGCTCCGGCTGTAGCCGAAGTTCAAGTGAATCGAGTCAGCGTTGGAGAGTTGATAATCCACGCGATCGAAGGCATTCTGTTCGTTGCCCTTGTCGTGTATTACCGTATGCTCTGACGGATCCAAAAACCGGCCGGTGTTCAGACCATTTACGGAGATAAAGTTTCCCCAGTTCTTTCCCCCATAGGCAACATCGGCTTCCAGATTGGAGGTACCAAATGACCCGTAGGAAGCGGTCACGCTGCCATGGGGCGTTGTGACCCCTTGGCCCGAGCGTGTGGTTGCCACAATCACAACGCTGGTCTTGCCTCCGAATTCCGCGGGCGGTGCGCCGGAAATGACTTCCATCGATTGGACCGAATCGAGGGGAAGCTGGTTGGAGAAGACTTTGCTTTGCTGGTCGGTGATCGGCTGGCCGTCAATGGAGAACGAATTCTCCGCGTGATCGCCGATTCCGTGGAAGAGGCCATTGGAATCAGCGGCGATTCCCGGCGTGGAGAGAGTAACCAGCGAACTCAGCGAGGACGTGGAGCTTTCCAAGGGAAGTTTGTCAAAGAGGTTCCGGTCGATGTCGGAGTGGAAGGTGGGGTCGTTCTCCAACAGATCTTCTCCAGCTTCGCTTTGTACCGTAACCGTCTCCGCAGATCCTGCTACCTGCAGGTTGATCTTGATTTCCGAAGGCACGGTGGAACGGACTTCTACATCCTGGGCATAGGGGGTAAATCCGGCGCCAGTTACACTTAAATGATAGGGGTTGAATGGGACGTTCGCGAAGCTGAACCGTCCAGCACCGTCCGTAGTTGTCGACCGGTCAAAGTGGCTGACCGGGTTATGAATTTCAACTGTTGCATTTGGGACGACGGCGCCGGAAGAATCCTGAACAGTGCCGTTAACCGATGCGGAATTGGACTGCGCATTGGCAGAAAGAGATAGCGCCAAATAGAGAACCACCACAAAAGCCGCACTAAGCGACTTTTTGTAAGAAGCCAGCATGAATTTCCTCCGAAAAAGATTGATCCAATAGATGCAGTGCGCGGTTCGTTGGATATGAACCGGCTATAC
>Ga0210401_10008632_pt1 | contig 10089 bp, 9 predicted proteins | sample IncBWH32MmetaG_FD_150866 | JGI IMG/M metagenome (GOLD analysis project Ga0210401, IMG submission 150866) | Forest soil microbial communities from Barre Woods Harvard Forest LTER site, Petersham, Massachusetts, United States - Inc-BW-H-32-M | ecosystem: Environmental > Terrestrial > Soil >... | reverse complement strand
GCGCTCTACCGCGAAAGCCTTAAAATTTTCCAGGAACTGGAACACAAGCGCGGAATTGCCCGCCTGCTGGAGTGTTTCGCCTGTGCTGCAGCTGCTCAATGCCGGTCCGATCGGGCGCTCCGGCTGGCGGGCGCGGCGGCGGCTTTGCGGCAGCATATCGGCGCGCCGCTCACTCCCGCGGAAAAAGCCAAGTTGGACAACAATCTGAAAAGCGCACGGCCGGGCTTAAGCGAGACGTCAAGTACGGCGGCCTGGCTGGAGGGTTGGGAACTGCCGCTTGAGCGAGCGGTTGAAGAAGCGCTTCTGCGGGAGGCGGAATCTCCGGCCTGATGATCGGACTGGATTTCTGCGAATTGACTTCCCCGTGCACGGGCCGTACGCTTGACTTTCAGGTCACCTATGGACCTCTTCGAAGAAATCGTGCGCATGCGGCGCGCCGGGCAGCGCGGCGCCCTCGCCACCATCGTGCACACCAACGGCTCGATCCCCAGCTATGAAAGCTCGCGGATGCTTGTGCGCGAGGACGGCTCCTCCCAAGGCACGGTTGGCGGCGGTTGCATCGAAGCCGATGTCTGGGCCGCGGCCCGCGAAGTGATGCACAAGGAAGCCCCGCGCAAACTCGTCTTCCACTTGAACAACGAAGCCACTTACGACAACGGCCTGATCTGCGGGGGCACCGTCGAAATATTCGTCGAGCCCATCCTCCCCCAGCCGATCCTCTATCTCTTTGGCGGCGGCCACGTCTCCACCGCTGTAGCCAAAGCCGCGCAAGCCGTCGGCTTCGGCGTCGGCGTAATTGACGACCGCGAAGCCTTTGCCAACCTGCAACGTTTCCCGATGGCGCAGGAAATTTACACGAGTTACGACGATGCCTTCGCCAAACTTCAGCCGAACTCCTCTTCGTACATCGTCATCGTCACCCGCGGCCATAAGGAAGACATGCGGGTCCTTGCGTGGGCCGCGCGCACTTCCGCCCGCTATGTCGGCATGATCGGCAGCCGCCGCAAAGTGCTCAGCGTTTACAAGGCTCTCGAAAAAGAGGGCTACACGATGGAAGAATTCGAGCGCGTCTACGCCCCGATGGGGCTCGACATTGGCGCGCTTTCTCCCGAAGAAATCGCCGTCAGCATCGTTGCGGAGCTCGTGGCCGTGCGCCGCAATGTGGAATCCACGGCTCACAAGAAACTCAAGCTGGTTGCCGCGGACCCGCTCGAAACTAAATAGATCCCGGAGACTTCATGCTTGCCGCTGTCATCCTCTCCGGCGGAGCCTCTCAACGCATGGGCTCCCCAAAGGCGCTTCTTCCCTACCAGGGGCGCCCGTTCCTGGAGCATCTGCTGGACGTCACGCGCCATCCGAAAATCAGCGCGCGGCGCGTGGTGCTTGGCGTTCACGCCGAGCCCATCGCCAAAGCCATCCATTTGCCCGCGGATGAGGTGGTGATCAACGCCGACTGGGAAAAAGGCCAGCTGACATCAATCCAGGCAGCGCTGAAAAGCTTGCCCCAAGGCCTCGATGGCATGCTGCTCTGCCTCGTGGACCATCCACTCATCAGCGCAAATCTCGTCGGCGATCTAATCGCGACGTTTTATTCTTCGAATGCGCCAATTGTTCTGCCGGTCTTCGAAGGCCGCCGAGGCCACCCGGTCATTTTTTCCGCGAAACTTTTTCCCGAGTTGCAAGCCGCGCCGCTCGACGTTGGCGCCCGCGCGGTGGTCTGGGCGCACCGCTCCGAACTCTGCCAATTCCCCACCAACGAAGAAGGCTGCGTGCTAAATCTCAACGATCCTGAAACCTTCGCCCGCGTAACCCGTTCCGCCGAGTGAGCAAATTCTCAATCAGAGTTTCCCGCGCGGCTTCAGCAATCTCCGAGCGGTGTCATCCTGAGCCTATCCGACGAGGATAGGCGAAGGACCTCGCCTGCTCAGTCGCGCCATATTTGAACATTGAGATCCTTCGCGGCGCAAAATACGCCCCTCTCAGGATGACAACTTATGTTCCCGATTTTAGCGAAGGGTAGTTTTGAGATTCGTTTGGAATTTGTTCAGATCTTTTGCAATATCGTGCGGATTGCATCTTCCGCCAACTGCGCCGCATGAAACGATGCCGGCGGCAACCCACCCAATTCCGCCGCAATCTCGGCTGCGTGCATCCCTTTCAATTCGCCGACAGCACGTCCCTTCATCTTTTCCGTCAGCACCGACGCGCTGGCAATCGAAGCCGTGCAACCGCGGCACAAAAATCTCGCCTCGCGCACCACCCCGCCCTCGACAATCACGGACAGCCGCAGCACGTCCCCGCAGACGGGATTACTTACCTCGACGGTGGCAGTCGCCCCCGCCAATTCCCCCGCATTCCGCGGCCGCTGAAAATGTTCCAACACCATCTCGCTGAACATGGGTCTCTTCCAGGTAGCGCCGGATTCCAGCCGGCAAGCGTTCCGACCTATTTTCCCACGCCGGCAAAATGCCGGCGCTATCCCCCTCCGTATTCCCTCCTACTGATTACCGATTACTGATTACTGATTACTGGTGACCAACCACGCCTCCTGCTCGCTGTTATCTGCTATCTGTTATCCTCTTTACTTTTTCGTCGGCAGATACTTCTTCTCCACCGACGCCACCACCACATAATTCGGATCGACCATTTCCGTCAGATGCAGCTTCCCCACTTTCGAAAACAGCTCGTACGCATCAAGTTCCGACAGTCCGTAGTCGCGATGCATCCAGTGCACCATCTCGGTCACCGCAATCCGCACCGCGTCATCCACCGGTCGATAAATTCCCGTGGTCATGATCTCGCGTTCGTTTTCCAGCCGCGGCCAACCAGTGCTCTTGCCCTTCACCAGGTCGAACCGGAACTTCGCCCGCATCGGCACTTCCACGGCGCTGCCCGCCACTTCGCCGTCGCCCATCGCCGCGTGGCCGTCGCCAAAATAAAAGAGCGCGCCTTTCACGTTCACCGGGAGATATACCGTGTTGCCCGGCGACACTTCCGGCGCGTCCATGTTCCCGCCAAACTCCGCGGGCACCAGCGAACTCCGTACCTCCCCACTTGCCGGCGCCACTCCCATGCATCCGAGAAACGGTTTCAGCGGAAACTGGACCTTGAAATCGGAATCCGTCGCCTGAAACGTGATCAGCTTTTTCTCCGCGTCAATTGGGTAATACCACGCGCGCTCCGGCAACGGCTTGGTCTCCAGCATCGCCGAGTAATGCGTCGCGTTCGCCGCGCCAAATCCCGGCGAGAACGTGCCGACTCCCTGTTTGCTGTCTACCTGCAAATCCAGGATGTGCACCACCAGTGTGTCCCCCGGCTCCGCGCCATCAATAAAAAACGGCCCGGTAAGCGGATTCTCAATCTTGACCAGCGAAAATGGATCGCCCGGCTTCTGCAGAGCGTTCCCGAAGCAATCGAGCGAGTTCGCTTCCAGCACCCCGCCCGCCTTCACATGCGCCACCGGCTCCGCCGGCCCAAATGTAGGCTTCACGTTCTCCATCGTGCCCTTGAACCGCACCACGTCCCCATCCGCCTGCGCCCAAACCACCACCGGACACAACGCGACCACCATGCCAGCCACAATCCCCAATTTTTTCACGCAGATCCTCCCATCCTCAGCTTCGAACTCCATCACACCCACCACCCAAGGTCAACTCACTTCACGCAGCCGGTCGAAGGAAGCCGTAAGTCGCAGTCCGTAAGCCGTAAGCCTTAAGCCGTAAGTCGTCGGATCTTAACTTATAGCTTATGGCTCACGGCTCAGAACCCCCATCATTGCTTCATTACTTCATTACTTCTAAAATTATCTTCACTCATGATCCAGGTCGTTGCAGCAATCATCGAACGTCCCGACCGCCGCATCCTCATCGGCCAGCGCCGCCGCGGAGACACTTCTCCCCTCAAATGGGAATTCCCAGGTGGAAAAGTCCGCACCCGCGAAACTTTGGAGCAAGCCCTCTCACGCGAACTCCGCGAAGAACTCGGTGTCACCCTTACTAAGTCCGTCAAAATCGCCAGCGTTCGCCACCACTATGCCGCCACCCCCGAAGAACTAGAAATCCATTTCTTCGCCGCGCAATTCTCCGAGCCCGACATCTCTCCCCACGTCTTCGAACAAATCGCCTGGGTCCTCCCAAAGGAACTCTCCACTTACGATTTCCTCGCCGCCAACCGCGAACTCATCGCCCACCTGGCCACCGGCCGCATCAAGCCCGCCGAAATCCTCTCCGCAATTTGAATTATTAGAGAACGGCTAGAGTTTTTCCCCGCCTGTAACGTGGGAGCGGCCTCGACTAGCGCCGGCGGCGCGGTAGAAGTTAGCCCAGTGCGTAAGCACTGGGTAACCAATCAACGAATTACAAGCGCCGGAGGCGCGACACTTATTTCTCGACCACACTCATGGGTAGCGCCACATCCGCGTGGGACAACTCCGTCAATGCGCGGGCCCAAAATACTGGTAATGCCCCGTAATCTTCCAACTAAACAACACGTCTTCCATCTTCGGCCCCGCTCCGATGTTATGAACCACCATGTGCGTTCCGCTCTGTAAGGACTTCCGATCCACCACGATGCCGATGTGCGGCACGCCGCCTCCCAAATCCCAGGTTACCAACTCCCCTGGCTCGTAGTCTTCCGCACGCGTGGAAATGGACAGCGACGTTCCCTTCCGGCTGAAGAAAACCATAAGATTCGGCACGCGCCGGTGATCAATATTCGAATCCGGGTGAGCCAGCGACCACCGCCGCTGGTTCGGATAGGCCGAAAAATTCGCGGATATGTCCTCATGCACTTCTTTTTGCAAATCAACTCCCAACGCGCGGTACGCTCGAATCACCTCGTCGCTGCATACACCAGTATCCGCCGGAACATCGCCTCCTGGGTACGGGATGCGCACATATTTGGGATCGTAACGAACGACGTGATGCGTCCGCTCAACAGCCGCAGCGGACAACTTTTCCATGAATATTTGTTGGTATGTTTGGCTGACCCGGCTCGTTTGAACAAAATGTGCCTCGGCAGCCAATCCCAGAAGCATCGTCAATAACGCAAGCGCAAGGCAAAAGCGACCGCGAAATACCATTTCGTGTCCACCTAACCCGCCGCAAAACTTTTCATCTACAGCGCATCCGGCTGAGAATGCTCGCAACTCCCTACGAAATCACGGGATTCGGCTTCTCCGGATTAATCGCCAGATCCGTCATCGCGTTCTGCACCGTGGCCTCCCCGACCAGCCCATCCTGCGCAAGCTCATGCAGAGTGGCCAGCACGACGAAGCGCGAATCCACCTCAAAGAAATCGCGCAGTGAGGTGCGCCCTTCGCTGCGGCCAAATCCATCGGTGCCGAGCACGGCCATGCGGCGCGGCAGCCACTTGGAAATCATCGAGGGAAGCGTCTTCAGGTAATCCGAAGCCGCGACGAATACGCCCTGCTCTTCGCCAAGGCATTGTTTCACATACGGCACACGCGGCGTCTCGTCCGGATGCAGCCGGTTCCACCGCTCCGCCTCGATCGCGTCGGTGTACAGGCACTTGTAGCTGGTCACGCTCCAAACGTCCGCAGCGACGCCGTAATTCTTCTCCAGAATTTCCTGCGCCCGCAGAACTTCGTTCAAAATCGCGCCGCTGCCGAGCAGTTGCGCCCGCAGCTTGGCTTTCTTGTTCGAAGCCGGCTTGAATTTGTACATCCCTTTCAAAATGCCGTCCTTCACGTCGCCCGGCATGTGCGGCATCACGTACGGCTCGTTCATCACCGTGATGTAATAAAAGATGCTCTCGCCCTCTTTGTACATCCGGCGAATGCCTTCATCCACGATCACCGCGATCTCATACGCATACGCGGGATCGTAGGCCAGCAGGTTCGGAACCGGCATCGCCAGCACGTGGCTATTGCCGTCCTGGTGCTGCAAGCCTTCGCCCGACAGTGTCGTGCGGCCTGAAGTGCCTCCAAGCAAAAATCCGCGCGTGCGCATGTCCGCCGCGGCCCAGATGAAGTCCGCGATCCGCTGGAATCCGAACATCGAGTAATAGATGAAAAACGGAATCGTGTTGATCCCGTGCGTCGCGTACGCCGACCCCGCCGCGATAAACGACGCCATCGAGCCCGCTTCCGTAATTCCTTCTTCCAGAATCTGCCCGTCTTTCGCTTCCTTGTAATAGAGCAGCGTGTTCACGTCCACCGGCTCGTACTTCTGCCCCACGCTCGAATAAATTCCGACCGTGCGGAACAGCGACTCCATGCCGAAGGTGCGCGCTTCGTCCGGCACAATCGGCACCACCAGCTTGCCGATCTCCGGATCCTTCAACATCTTGCGCAGCATGGCTACGAACGCCATGGTCGTCGAAACTTCGCGACCTTCGCTGCCTTCCAGAAATTCCTTGAACAGCTCCGTGTGCCCGCCCGAAACCGCCACCGAGCGCGCTTTCCGCTGCGGCACATATCCGCCCAACGCCTCGCGCCGCGCCCGCAGATAACGAACCTCTTCGCTGTCTTCCGCCGGCCGGTAGAACGGCACCTTCGCGATCTCGTCGTCGCCCATGGGAATCCCGAAGCGCGAACGAAATTCGCGCAACTCTTCTTCGTTCAATTTTTTCTGCTGGTGCGTGACGTTCTTTCCTTCGCCCGCCTCGCCCAGGCCGTATCCTTTAATGGTGCGTGCCAGAATCACCGTCGGCCCGCCCTTGAACTCCGTCGCCGCCTTGTAGGCCGCGTACACCTTTCGCGGATCGTGCCCGCCCAGTCGCAAACGCCGCAGCGCTTCGTCTGGCAGCGGTTCCACCAGCTTCAGCAGCCGCGGATCGCCGCCAAAGAAAAACTGCCGCACGTAATCGCCGCTCGAAACCACAAGCTTCTGGTATTCGCCGTCGACCATTTCGCCCATGCGCTTCACCAGCAGCCCTTCGGTGTCGCGCTCCAGGATGGGGTCCCACTCGCTGCCCCACAAAACTTTGATGACGTTCCAACGCGCGCCGCGGAACGCCGACTCCAGCTCCTGGATAATCTGGCCGTTCCCGCGCACCGGCCCGTCCAGCCGCTGCAGGTTGCAGTTGATCACGAAAATCAGGTTGTCCAGTTTTTCGCGCGAGGCCAAAGTGATCGCGCCCAGCGATTCCGGCTCATCCGTTTCGCCGTCGCCCAGGAAAGCCCAAACTTTCGCATCCGTTGCGGGCTTCAACCCGCGATTTTCCAGGTAGCGGTTGTAGCGCGCCTGATAAATCGCCATCAGCGGACTCAATCCCATCGAGACCGTTGGAAATTCCCAGAAATCCGGCATCAGCCATGGATGTGGATACGAAGACAATCCGCCGCCCGGTTTCAACTCGCGCCGGAAATTCTCCAGCTTCTCCGTGCTCAGCCGGCCTTCCAAAAAGGCGCGCGCATAGATGCCCGGCGCCGCATGGCCCTGGAAATAGACGGTGTCGCCTTCGAAATTTTCGGACCTGGCTCGGAAAAAGTGGTTGAATCCCACTTCGTAGAGGGTCGCCGCCGAAGCAAACGTCGAAATGTGCCCGCCGATGTTGTGCTCCACCTTGTTGGCACGCACCACCATCGCCAGCGCGTTCCAGCGAATCAGCGACTTGATGCGCCGCTCCAGTTGCTGGTCGCCCGGAAAGAGCGGCTCCAGCCGCGCCGGAATCGTGTTCGCGTAGGGAGTATTCGCCGTGAACGGCAAATCAATGCCATTCACTGTGGCGTGTGCCCGCAACCGTTCCAGAATTTCCCGCGCTACTTCCGGGCCGCTCGACTCCAGCACCGAGTCCAGCGACTCCAGCCACTCCTGTATCTCGACATCTTCCATATTCCGCTGTGCGAAGGTTTCCTGGTCCATGAGAGCGATGGCCTTTCCTCTTCTTCCCGCCGGGGCTCCCTCGCCGCCGGCACATCCATTTTGTTTTGCGTCTGACTAACTAGAATACACCCTACCCGCACCGCTGGCATCCCACCTCCAAAAAAAGTTTTCCGATTTCGAATGCCTGGGTGCCGCACCCTACGGTTTTCAGGGTGCGGGTTTTCTCTTCGTTTGGCGTGCGGCGCCTCTGCCGCCGCTTTCACCCTCACAGCCCAAGCGGCCAATCCTGAACAGGCTCACAGCCATCCCCGCCGCGACATTTCCTTACCTCATTACTTCGTTGCTTCCTTACTTCCTACAATGTCCTTCCCCCATCCACCACCAGCACCTGCCCGGTCACAAACTCCGCTCCGATGAGATACATCACCGCATCGGCAATCTCTTCCGGCCGCCCCGTCCTCTTCATGGGCGCGCGACGGATAAAATCCGCCTGCCACTCAGGCGGGTCGCCTGGCATCGTGATCGTCCCCGGCGCGATGGCGTTTACGCGGACCGACGGCCCCAGTTCCTTGGCCAGAATACGCGTCAGCATGATTACGCCGGCTTTTGATATCGAATGCGGCAAAAACTCCGTCCAACCGAGCAACCCGCCAATGTCCGCAAAATTGATGATCACGCCGCGCCCGCTCTTCGCCAGATGCGGCGCCGCCGCCTGCGCGCAAAAAAACGGAGCCTTCAGATTTGTGTCCAGCGACGCGTCCCAGGTCGCCTCGTTCGTCTCGCCAAATTTGGTCTCCAGAAAATTGGCCGCGCAGTTCACCAGAATATCCAGCCGCGCGAATCGCGACGCCACGTTCTGCACCAACTGCTGTATCGCGGCCACATCCGTCAGTTCGGCCGAAAAAGCCGCGGCGCGGCGCCCCATCTTCTCGATTTCAGCGACAACCTCGCGCGCCTCCGCCTCCGACTTCCCATAGTGCACCGCCACGTCCGCGCCTTCGCCGGCCAACCGCAGCGCCACCGCCCGCCCAAGGCGCTTCCCGGCGCCCGTGACCAGCGCCACCCGCCCCGCCAATTTCTTCTCCTCACTCATCCCGCCAACTTAACACACTCCCCCTTTGGAGTGCGTCCGCTCTGCCACCGCTTTTACGTCGTCATACCAGCCACTCAAACTCGCTCTCTCACCTCCACCTTCGTCCCTCCGATGCTACAATTCCCGGGACTTTTCCGAGGCCTCTCCATGAAACTCGACATTCTTGCCATAGCGGCGCATCCCGACGACGTCGAACTCACCTGCGGCGGCACGCTGATCAAAATGGCGCAAAAAGGCTACAAGACCGGCATCCTCGATCTCACCGCCGGCGAAATGGGCACGCGCGGCACTCAAGAAACACGCGCGAAAGAAGCCGCGCTCGCGGCGAAAATCCTGGGCGTTTCCTGGCGCGGAAATCTTGGCGTGCCCGACTCCGATGTGCAGCCCACCAGGCAAAATAAGATGCGGCTCGCACAACTTATCCGCGATCTGCGCCCGCACACCGTCATCATTCCCTACTGGGAGGCGCGCCACCCCGATCACTATCACACCTCTACCCTGGGCTATGAGGGCTGCTTCCTCGCCGGACTGAAGCAGCTCCCACTCACGGGCGAACCATACCGTCCATTCAAAATTCTCTACGCCACTTCCTTTGAAGGCATGCCGCCCACGTTCATTGTGGACATCACCAAGGAATATGCGCAGCGCCGCAAAGCCATCCTGGCCTATGGCTCGCAATTTCGGCCTGCGAAAAGCGAACGCAAGCAGCGCGTCTTCCTGGCCATCGACGAACTCGACAATCGCATGGATCTGCTTGCCCGGCACCACGGCCAACTCATCGGCGTAAAATATGGCGAACCCTTCCTGCAGAAAGAGCCCATGTCCACCGACGACATCGTTACCCTGCCCGTCCGCTCCATCTGATTTCCGGGCTAAAAAATTAGGGGCCCCGCCGCGGGAGCCCCTTTGCAATACACTCAACTAAATTCATCCGATTTCCTAGACCGAGTCGTCCTCCACGGCCGGCACAAATCCCGGCAGGCCCTGCCCTCCGGGTGTCTGCTCCACCTTTACCCTTACCAAGCTTTCTCCTTCGGATCCCGATTTCCTCAGCACCACGAAGGTGCTCAACGCCTCGGTATATACCCGGGTCACCAAAAAAGTGTCTCCACTCTCTTTTTTCTTCCAAAGCTGGCCGATCTGAATTTTCCGTGCGCTCATGTTGTCGTGATTGACTCTATGTGACTGTATGTACCCCGCAGCACCCTG
>Ga0210401_10008629_pt1 | contig 10092 bp, 7 predicted proteins | sample IncBWH32MmetaG_FD_150866 | JGI IMG/M metagenome (GOLD analysis project Ga0210401, IMG submission 150866) | Forest soil microbial communities from Barre Woods Harvard Forest LTER site, Petersham, Massachusetts, United States - Inc-BW-H-32-M | ecosystem: Environmental > Terrestrial > Soil >... | reverse complement strand
CGCCGGATATCAGATATTGCAGTCGGAAATTGCGGTGGGTTCGGGTGGGTTCTGGGGCAAGGGATTCGGCAAAGGCAGCCAGAACCAATTGGGCTTTGTGCCGGTCCGCTATTCGGATTTTATTCTGGCGGCGCTGGCCGAGGAACAAGGCTTCATCGGAGTTTGCGTGGTGTTGCTGTTGTATCTGGGTCTGATTCTGCGGCTGGTGGATAACGCGCAGAAGGCCAAAGATCGTGCGGGGATGTACGTGGTCATGGGAGTCACGGCAATTCTGGGTTTCCACGTTCTGGTAAACGCCTCAATGGTGATAGGCTACATGCCAGTAACCGGCATACCGTTGCCGTTGATGAGTTATGGCGGTTCTTCCACCGCGTTTGTTTTTTTGGCATTGGGTCTGGTGATGAACGTCCGCATGCGACGGTTCGTCAATTGAGACCTGGCCACTTAGAAGTGCAAAGAAATTAGCTGTGTTGGTAACCGAGCCGCGGAAAATCCGCCGGCCGGTAATTCAAATTTTGAGTAAGGTAAGCATCGGGTGAGGAAAGCAAACATGCAATGCAAGCAGTCTTTCCTGAGCGGCCCGAGGTGGCCAGCGCAAGGCAAGCCCTTGCCCCACTCCGGTCGAGCGCGCGAGGTCGCGCGCGCCGCCGCGGTCCGGTGCTCCATGAGGAGCTTCAATGTCGAAGGAAATGGTTATATCGGCGAACCCCCACGAGACACGGGTCGCCATTTTGGAAGAAGGACAGCTTTGTGAGTATTACGTCGAGAGGGAAAAAGAGTTTGCGTTAGTCGGAAGCATCTACAAAGGCAAAGTTACCCGCGTGCTGCCAGGCATGCAGTCCGCCTTTGTGGAGATTGGCCTCGATAGCGACGCTTTCCTGTACGTCAGCGATTTCATGGAAGAGATTGAAGAACTAGACCACGTCGTCACGACCGTCGAGGACAAAGCCCAAAAGATGGAAGAGCAGGGCGGGCAGGTTTTCCCCGCGAATACCGGGACTGCGCCGATCATCGAGCCGATTGATGTGGAATCGCCACATTCGTCTGCTCCGGCGGGAGCGGTTACAGGAGCGGGGGCTGCTGCTGGGCTTGAGCCGCTGCCGGGTGAATCCATTTCGGCGGTGCGTGGGCCGTCGTCGGCTGCGTTTTCGCCTGCGGTTACTCGTCCTTCGAGCGGCGGGCATGGCTCCGATCGCGGACGATTTGAGAATCGTTCGCGCGGCGGACGGCCTGGCGGAGATCGCGGCGGAAGATTTGGGCGGCGCGGTGGTAGTGGTGGTGGACGCGGGCGTAGCGCAAGCGGCGGAAGTGGCGGGCGCGGCGGCGATCGCCGTTTTGGGCGCGAACTTCCGTCTTCAAAGTATGCATCGTCACGGCCGCCCGAGGAACATTCGAGCGAGCCGGCAGCGCCGGAAGGACATATCTCGACGCTGCTGCCTGGAGAGTCGCTGGCGAAGTTCCGGGAGCGAAGCCCGTCGGATATTTCAGCATCGGCTCCGCAGACGCACTCGCACGACGCCGAACCGACGCCGAGCCATACACCGGCATTTGGTGAGCACGAATCCGGTGCTCATGAATCGGAAATGCATGGGAACGTGCAGGAAGAGGTGCACGAAGAAGCGGATGAAGGAATGGATGAATCCGTGGCGCCGCCGCATTTCGCGGACGAGCGCGTGGAACGCCGTCCTGCGGCGCGCGAATCTTCGGGTCGAGGATCTTTCCCGGCGCGGGAGAGTTTTCCACGGCGTAATGAGGGATTCCGCGCGCCGTCGTCGAGCGGCGGATTGGAACCGCTGCCAGGCGAGACGCTCTCAAAGTGGAAAGCGCATACGCATCTTCCTCCTGAACCCCTGGCTCCGGAACCGCTGGCGTCTGAACCGCAGGCGTCGCAACCGCGGGACAACGCGCCGGTTCCGGACGCAGTTCGTTTCGCGCCACTTTCCCCGCTGATGCCCGCGGGGCCGGAAGTGGATTCCTTGCCGACGCCCGACGCGCATGTGGAAGAGCCGGCGACGCAGAATTCGCGCGACTGGAACCAGGTGGAGGCGCTCAGCCCGAATTTCGAGTTGAGCGATGCTCCGGAAGTTCACGAGCATCATGAGGCCGCGCATCACGAAGAACATCCTCACGTGGATTTGACGGAAGAAGAAGCGGCGGCGCTGGCCGAGCATATTGCCGATGCTCAGGATGACGACGCGGCGCGCGATGCGCAAAATCGCGTGTTTGCTGCTGCCGATGCTAGCGCGGAAGCGGCCGAGTCCGGCTTGCACCAGGAGCACGGGGACCTCGGTGATCACAGCGACCACGACGCCGACGAACACGAGAGCGAAGAACACGCGGAAGATTCCGAAAACGCGGAGCTCGAGCAGGACGAAGCGGCTGCCGAAGAAGAAGGCATGATCGCTCCTCCGGAATCCGAGCACGAGCACACGGATAGCGCGGATTCCATCGCGGCGCAAGGTGAAAATGGCGGCACGATTTCAGCGGAAGGTGCGCCGGCACCGGCGCAACAGCCGTTCCAGGCGCGCGTGCGTGGCGATTTCCGCTCGCGCCTGCAGAATCCCGCGCGTCGGGGCGGACGCGATCGTGGACGACGAGACGATCGCGGACGGCGTCCACAGCACGGGCACAGCGGCGGACACAGCCACGGACGGCCGCAGCAGCCGCGACGCACGCAGCTGATCGCGGACATGCTGAAGCAGGGCCAGGAAATCATCGTACAGATTGCCAAAGAACCGTTGGGCAAAAAAGGCGCGCGCATTACCAGCCACGTCGCGTTGCCCGGACGCTTTTTGGTTTATATGCCGACGCTGGATCACACTGGCGTATCGCGCAAAATCGCTTCCGCAGAAGAACGCGCGCGGTTGCGGCATCTGGTTACCGAGGCGAAGGGATCGTCGGGCGGCGGCTTCATCGTGCGCACGGCGGCGGCTAGCGCGGCACCGGATGAAGTTCGCGCGGATGTGGAATTCCTGACGCGCACGTGGTCTGAAATCAAGGCGCGTTCCGAGCAGCGCAAGGCGCCTTCCCTGCTGCATCGCGACCTGAATCTAGTGGAACGCATTCTGCGCGATTACATCACGCCGGATTTCGGCGCGATCTGGGTGGACACCGAAGAGGAATACACCAAAGTAGTGGACTTCATGAGCCGCTTCCAACCGCAGCTGGTGGGGCGCGTGAAGCTTTACACCAAGGAAACACCGGTATTCGAAGAGTTCGGCATTCAGCAGGAAATTGACAAGGGCCTGCGGCCGAAAGTGTGGCTGAAGTCCGGCGGATACATCGTGATCAATCACACCGAAGCGCTGGTGGCGATTGACGTGAACACCGGGAAGTTTGTGGGCAAGGGCTCGAACCGGTTGGAAGACACGATCGTCCGGACAAACCTGGAGGCTTGCAAGGAAATCGTGCGGCAGATGCGGCTGCGCGACCTGGGCGGGATCATTATTATTGATTTCATTGACATGGAAGAGCGACGCAATCGCGAGAAGGTGATGGCCGTGCTGGAAGACGCGTTGCGGGCCGACCGTGCGCCATCGAAAGTGCTGCGCTTCAATGAGTTTGGTTTGGTGGCGATCACGCGCAAGCGCACCAAGCAGGCTTTGGAACGCACTTTGTGCCAGCCTTGCCCTTACTGCACTGGGTCTGGAATGGTGAAGTCCATTCCGACGCTGTGCTACGAAATTCAAACGGAAGCGCGCAAGATGGCGCCGGAGATGGGGTCTGGCAGCATTACCCTGCGCGTCCACCCGGAGATATCGAAGGCGCTTAAGACGCGGGAGTCGTCGCTGATTGAGGAGTTGGAGCGCTGGACGAAGAAGAGCATTATTATTCAGGCTGACCCCACTCTGCATTGGGAGCAGTACGACATCTACTAAAGTTGATTTGTTTGGTTACCGTGCTTTAGACTAGCCTCAATGCGGGATACCGCAGGTGGACGGCCCGTAAGGGCTAGCGTGAATCGACCCCGAAAGGGGTCTTTTCATTTGTAGCGACCGCCTTCAGGCGGGCGCGGTTGCCTATGTTTTGACCGTAGCATATGTATCATTGCCGCAATGGGATTTTGCTGATGCCGCAACTCTTAATCTGCCCGCGCTGTGTCCACAAGGTGTCCGGGAATTGTTCGGACTGCCCGTTCTGCGGAAGAAATCTGGAAAGCGGAAACCTACTGTTCGAGTTGCTTGGTCGGGCCACTGAGCGCTACAAAGCGTGCGATCTGTCTAAGGCTCTGACTAACGGGGCAGGATATGAGATTCAAAAATCCGTATTGAATCAGATGCTTTACCGGCTGATGGCTGAAGGCTTCGTCGAGAAAGGCACGGAATTTAGGTGGTCGCTGACTAGAAAGTATGAAACCGAGCCGGCCCAAACGGACCTAGCTGCGGTGCTCGCCGACCAGCTCAAGGCAGCCCAAGGCCGAGCGGACCGACAGGAACGCAATGCGGAAGTGACCTCCGACGACAAAGTACAAATAGGACACTGGACTTTTGGTCTGGAAAGAAAGCAAGGCAGTGACAGCCTATTGTGGAAATTCGATTGTTTGCTCTGCGGACAGAAGATTCAAAAGCTTGTGCGGGCGGACAACCAAGTGTTTTGGCTGTGGGGAAGGCTTCGCGTCCGCCGCGCAAATCACGATTCCGAGGCGCATCCGGGCAAACTGACCGAGCAGGCTGAGGCGGAGAAGGCGCGACTTGGAACTTATGCGCTAGAGCGGCGGATAATTGACATGCTCACCGATGCAGAACCCAAGAATTCTTCCCATGGCAAGAAACCCGGGGGTTCCCTTCCAACTGAGCCAGTAGATCAGATTACGAAAGCCTCTTTCGGTCGGAGACTGACGCGCGGTTTCAATCTCATAAACGGAAACAGATAGCGAAGCTGTGGCAGTTCTATCACTGCTGCTCATTTAGGCACTGTAGCGCTGCTCCTTGAACGGGTCGCCGTACATGCTGTAGCCGTTCTGCTCCCAGAATCCCGGGGCATCCTGCGCCATGAATTCCAGGCCGCGGACCCACTTCACGCTTTTCCAGGCGTAGAGGTGCGGCACTACCAGGCGCACGGGGTAGCCATGCTCGGCAGGCAGCGGTTCTCCGTTGTGTTTCAGCGCGAAAAGCGTTGTGGGACGAAGCAGGTCGGCGAGCGGAACGTTCGAGGTGTAGCCTTGCTCGGCTAGGACCATTACGTACTTTGCTGCGGGCTTCAGCGCGATGAGCTTCATCACTTCACTGAAAGCGACGCCTTCCCAGCGGACGTCGAAGCGGCTCCAGCGAGTGACGCAGTGCATGTCGGCTGTCACCCCGGTCATCGGCAGGTGCGAGAATTCATCCCAGGTGAGGCGCAAGGGCCGCTCAACCAAACCTGTTATGCGAAAATCCCAAGTCTGGGGATCGAATCGCGGCACGGTGCCTTCGTGCAGCACGGGCCACTTTAAGGTGAGCGATTGGCCGGGTGGCAAGCGGCCGGCGTCGCGCATGGCGCGTTCCTGGCGTTTTCTTTCGGTGTCTTGTGCAAATACCATTGCGCGATTCCCTCGGCCGGCGAACAGCTTCAAACATTCTATATCCGTTTGCGAGTGCGCCGGTACGAAGACAAGAGCAACGGCAAAGTCAAAGGCGCCCGCCTAGAAACCAGGCGGCCACTACAAATGCGACAGCGACCGCAACGGCGCCCAGCTGAAGCCGGCCGCTACAAAAACAAAGTCACCTTCAAAAGCAGAGCCGGCCTGCTGGCGAGTCTCTCAGGGTTCGTTCGCGGCGGATTTCGCTGTGCTATTATGGCGATTCGGAAATAATTCAGCCCCACATCAAGGAGTTTTCTTGGCTGCACGCATTCTGGATGGCAATGCAATTCGCGAGCAGATTTATGGCGAGCTGGCCGGCGAAATCTCGGCGCTGGCGGCTGCGGGAATTCGTCCGGGCCTTGCGGCGGTGCTGGTGGGCGACAATCCCGCGTCGAAAGTTTACGTGAAGAGCAAGATCGCGGCTTGCGAGAAGTTGGGGCTTGCGAGTATTCAGGTGACGCCGCCGGCGACGATTTCGACGGCGGAATTACTGGGGATTGTGGAAGATTTGAATCGCCGCGATGACGTGGACGGCATCCTAGTGCAGCTGCCGCTGCCGCCGCAAGTGGATGCGAAGAAAATTCTCGATGCGGTGGATCCGGCGAAAGACGTGGACGGCTTTCATCCCATCAATGTGGGGCATCTGGTCGCCGGACGTCCAATGCTGGTGGCGTGCACGCCTTCCGGAGTGATGGAAATTTTCCGGCGCAGCGCGATTCCGCTGAAAGGCGCGAACGCCGCGGTGCTGGGGCGAAGCGATATCGTGGGCAAGCCGATGGCGCTGCTGCTAATGCACGCGAATGCGACTGTGACAATTTGCCATTCGAAGACGCGCAATTTGCCGGAAGTGGTTCGGCGCGCGGACATTGTGGTCGCCGCTTTGGGCCGCGCGGGGATGGTGACGCCCGACTTCGTCAGGCCGGGCGCGACGGTGATTGACGTAGGCATCAACCGCATCAGCGAGCCCGCTCAGGCGGAAAATTTCTTCGCGCATTTTCCGGAGCGGCTGGCCGCCTTCCGCGAGAAAGGCACGGCACTCGTCGGTGACGTGCATCCGGACGTTGCGAGCGTTGCCGGTGCAATCACTCCGGTTCCGGGCGGAGTTGGGCCGCTCACTATCGCCATGCTGATGAGCAATACCATCAAAGCCGCGCGACTGCGGCGCGGATCACGTGCCGCAGCAAGCGCTCCGGCGGCCGCAGCCGTGCAACGCTGATGTTGCGCGTCGGTCTCACCGGCGGCATCGCTTCCGGAAAATCCACAGTGGCGGCGATGCTGCGCGAACTGGATTGTCCGGTGCTGGATGCGGACACGCTGGGACACGAATTGCTCGAGCAGGGGCAGGAGGCGCGAGAGGAAGTGGTCCGCGAATTCAGCAACGAAGTGTTGGACGCCTACGGCAACGTGGACCGCAGCAAGCTGGGACATATTATTTTCGCGGATGCATCAAAGCGCGCGCGCTTGAATCAGATTTTGCATCCGCGGATTTTGGACGTGGTGCGCAAGTGGTTTGCGGCACTGGGCCACGCGGGCGGGCCGGAACTGGCGGTGGTGGAAGCGGCGCTGATTATCGAGGCGGGATACCACAAGGAACTCGACCGAGTAATCGTCTGCTGGTGCCCGCCGGAACAGCAGTTGCAACGGCTGATGGAGCGCGGGTTGACGGCGGAACACGCGAAACTGCGCATCGCGGCGCAAATGCCGATGGAAGAAAAGCGCCGGCTGGGCGATGAAACGATTGACTGTTCAGGATCGCTCGAAGAAACGGAGCGGCAAGTGATGGAAGTGGTGAAACGATTGTCGCAGCCGACGGCGTCCGCGGGCGGAAACATTTCGTGAGGTCGCGGCGTACTAACTGGCAGAGCGAATTCGTGCGAAAATGCCGTGGCATTGGGGGCAAGAGTCTTCTTCATGAGTTTGATGAAAACATCGGGTAGCGAAGGGCGCGCGGTGCGGCTGCTGGCGATCGGGCTGATCATTGGGCTCGGCGCGTATTGGGCCGGCTCGCGCTACGGCGAAAGAAATCCCGCGGCGGTGGACGCGTTGCGCGCGCCGGATTCGAGCGGGCCGGTTGCGCTGGATCCCACGGAAGCGGAAAACGTGCGGATCTATCGCCTCGCGTCGCCGGCGGTGGCGAACATCGTGACGCGCACGGTGGAGTATGATTTTTTCTACAATCCGGTGCCGGTCGAGGGCGCGGGCTCGGGATTTCTGATTGATGTGGACGGGCACATCCTGACGAACTATCACGTGGTGCAGGGTGCACAGACGATTGAAGTGACGCTGGGCGACCTGACGCGTTACAAAGCGAAGCTGATCGGTGAAGACACGCGGAACGACATCGCGTTGATTCAGATTGACACGCAAAGCCACAAGCTCACGCCATTGACGTTGGGAGATTCGCGCAATTTGCTGGTGGGACAGCGCGCACTGGCGATCGGCAATCCGTTTGGATTTTCGAGCACGCTGACGACCGGGATCGTGAGCGCGCTGGGCCGCACGGTGCAGACCAGCGAGAACACTTTCATTGACGAAGCCATCCAGACGGACGCTTCGATCAATCGCGGAAATTCAGGCGGGCCGCTGCTGGATTCGCACGGCCAAGTGATCGGCATCAACAGCGCGATCTATGCGCCGACCGGAACCACGGCGGGAATCGGATTCGCGATTCCGATTAATACCGCGCGCCGCGTGGCTGAGGATTTAATCAAGTATGGACGCGTACGCCGCGCGACGCTGGGCGCCGAGGGACGCGCTTTGTGGCCGGGACTTGCCGAAGCGCTGAAGCTGAATGTACAGCAGGGGATATTGATCGAGCGCGTGGAGCCAGGCGGCGCGGCGGCGGCAGCGGGAATTCGCGGCGGCACCAAATCCATGGTGGCGGGCCTGCAGGAGCTGCGCATCGGCGGCGACGTGCTGATTGCGGTGGATGGCAAAGCGATCACCAACCAGATGGATCTGAATCTTATGCTGAACCGCTCGCAGCCTGGGAACTCCGTTACGTTGACGATCGTGCGCGACGGCAAGCAGATGGATATTCCGGTCAAGCTTGGCGAGGGATAAAAGCTTCTGGCGATTCTTTACGGTCGCGGGTAACTATTCGCGGCGATTCCACGTGGCGCGCACTTCCTTCCGCTGCTGATCACTTAGTTGAAACCAAGATTCCGCGGCGTCGCGCACTTTCTCGAGCGCCGCCTGCATTTCGGCTTGCTTCTGGTGCATGACCCCGCTGCCGGCATCGGTGGGAACGCGAACGGCCGGGGCGAGGAACATAACCGCGCGCGTGAATGGAAATGGGATCTGGAACAAGTCCCAGGAATTCTTGAAGGTGTAGGCGCGTTGCAGGCCAATGTGGAAGGCCGTGATCGGGCTGCCGGTGCGGCGCGCTAGAATTACCGGCCCTGGCTTCGCGACGTAGCGCGGGCCACGCGGACCGTCAATCGTAAATGCGACGTGCCTCCCTTCCTTGATGCGCTGCGCCATCACGCTGAGACCTTCGATCGCGCCGCGGCTGGAGCTGCCTTGCGCGGTGCCGAAACCCAGGCGCTCGATCACGCGGCGCGTCCACTGGCCGTCGAAGTTCACCGTGTTCATCACCACCATGCCTCGATTGCGCCAGATCCACGCAGCGGAAAATATGCAGCGATGCCAGAAAGCTCCGATGCCGACTTCGCCGCCATGTTCGATGAGTACCGCGTTGCGCGAGCCGACGACGTCGAGGCGCAGCGTGGGGCCGATCAGACGAATCGTGCCGTACACGAACCAGGCAATCACGGGGATTTGCATGCGGCGCCAGAGCGAGAGCTGCGGGCCGCGCAGATCGAACGGCGATGTGGTGGTCGGAGCGCTTGGCGGAGCGGCTGATTTCGCGTCGATATCCACTGCGGTATAGTATAGGACGGAACCTCGCGCTGGTCCCGATGTGCTCCCGACCACAATTCGCTGCGTACAACGCCCTTTGTTTGAGGCCCAGAATTGCCGCTGTGCGGTTTCTAGCGTTTATTGTTTTGCTTGCAAATGCGCAAGTTTCGCGCGGGCAGCAGGCGCCGCCAGGCGCGATCGGGCGTGTCGAAGGGAATGATGTATCGGTGGACAACGACACAACAGGGGGCAGCTCGCCCGTGGCAACGACGCCGGGATCGCCAAGTTTCGTGTTCAACGGCAGCGTGCTGACGGTGCACGACGGCAAAGCGCGATTGACGCTGGTGGCGGGTGGGCAAGTGGACATTTGCGGGCCGGCGAAATTTACGCTGCTGCAGTCCGGAGCTTCACTCACGCTCGCGCTGAACTTCGGGCGCGTACATTTGCAGCTTCCCGTCAGCACGCCGCTGCGGATTTTCACGCCGACGATGATCGCGACGCCGCTGGATATTGGCGGAGCGAGCCGCGACATCATTGCGGGACTGGATATGAACGACTCGTTGTGCGTGGTGGCGACGAGCGGCGCGATTCGATTGGAGCAGCAATTCACCGGCGCAGGATTGATCGTTCCGCAGAGCGGCGAATTTTTCCTGTCGGCAGGAAACCTGGTG
>Ga0210401_10008628_pt1 | contig 10095 bp, 7 predicted proteins | sample IncBWH32MmetaG_FD_150866 | JGI IMG/M metagenome (GOLD analysis project Ga0210401, IMG submission 150866) | Forest soil microbial communities from Barre Woods Harvard Forest LTER site, Petersham, Massachusetts, United States - Inc-BW-H-32-M | ecosystem: Environmental > Terrestrial > Soil >... | reverse complement strand
TAACCCTTTCATCTTGTTTTGCATCCAGATGGAGCTTTAGCGCGACATCGTTATTGCACTGCAGTCCTTTGCCATCGCGAAGCCGCGTGGCACGATAGACAACACCCTGGCCACCCACTCGAATCTCGGCACCGAGAACGTACCTGCCGTTTAAAGCAGCTTCGACATCGACCTTGTTGAACGGGTTGGTGGTCATTTAGGCGTTAGCAGGAGAAAATTGCCATCAGTAAATAACAAGGAAGAGAAGTATTGAATGCTCACAAAGATGGGGAATTGTATGCCAATCCTACTGCTATTAGTCAAAGAGTAAAAACGCACATTCCTACGCTTTGGGGTTCGCGCCGGACTGTAAGAGCAGCATATTTCATTTGTAAAATCCGCGTCGGGGCTAAAGGTCACTTAAAAAAGAGGCCACCCCCTGGCGGAAGCCTAAACTGGGCGACATTTTGGATTCAGCGTCGCTCATTCGGAAGCCTTGCAAGTCCGCGTAAAATCCGCCGCAAATCGACCGCAAATCAAATTATTTTTGCTCACCGTGCGGATTTCTCTTGACACGTTTTCTGCTATTGTGGCATATGCTGTGACAGAAGTAAAAACGGCCCTGCCAGTCGCGGCAAACGACTGACAGAGCCTAACTCACATCGGAGGACTAGCTCCCATGCAAGCTGCATCCAGCATACCGCAACACTCTTCCGTCTATCAGATCGTCACCGAACAGATCATCAAGCAATTGGAGTCTGGCGTAGCGCCGTGGCATCGGCCTTGGACTACCCAGATTCCCCAGAACGTTGTCAGCAAACGCGAGTATCGGGGCATCAATGTGTTCCTGCTCGCGTCTCGCGGGTACGGCTCACCGTATTGGCTCACATATAAGCAAGCCACCGAACAGGGCGGAAACGTCCGACGTGGCGAGCACGGCTCGAAAGTAGTGTTCTGGAAAATAGACAAGTACGAAACCGAAGACGCGGATGGCCAGAGCTTAGCAAAGACTTCGGCCATCTTGCGTTATTACACCGTGTTCAATGTCGAGCAATGCGACGGTATCAGCGCTCCCGGCTCAGACAAGGTCATCAACCCTATCGAACAATGCGAGCGCATCGTCGCGGGAATGCCGAATCCGCCCGCAACGGTGCAAGACGCCCGCGCATGGTACAGGCCAGCTAACGACACGGTAGGCATCCCGTCGCGCCAAGCATTCGGCTCTGCCGAAGAGTATTACTCCACACTCTTCCACGAACTAACCCATAGCACAGGCCACGCGTCGCGCATCGGACGCGAGGGCATCGAGAAGTTAAACACATTTGGCTCTGAGTCGTACTCGAAAGAGGAGCTAATCGCGGAGATGGGCGCAGCAATGCTCTCTGGCATGGCAGGAATCGAGCGTAGAACTCTTGCCAATTCCGCGTCGTATCTGAAAGCGTGGATTGACGTGCTTAAGAGCGATTCGCGCATGGTCGTCTTCGCGGCGTCCCAAGCGCAGAAGGCCGCTGATTACATTCAGGGGGTGCGCCAGTGAGCGCACCCTCATTTGCTTTCCCAACACCACTATCTGAAAAGTATCGCCCCAGAGCTATTGCTGAGTTTATTGGCCTAGAGAGACAGAAACGAATCTTGGCCAATTTTGCGCGCAATCCGCGTAGCGCCGCGTTCCTGTTCACTGGGCCTAGCGGCACAGGCAAAACTACGATGGCTTTGGCTCTCTGCGATGCCATCGGCGGGGAACTAATCCATATCCCATCGCAACATTGCACCGTTGCTGAGCTGGAAGAATCGCTCCGTATGACGCTGTATGTTCCGATGGCCGGCAAACGATTCTGGTTCGTTCTAGTGGATGAGGCTGATCAGATGACGGACAAGGCGCAGCTTGCTTTGCTGTCGAAACTGGACAGCACAGGCCGGATTGACGGCTGCGTCTTCGTCTTTACGTGTAACAGCACAGACAGACTAGAGGCGCGTTTCCTTTCGCGTTGTCTCCAAATTGAGTTTTCTAGCTACGGAATGGCAGGGGACATCGCCGCGTATCTTGAGCGGGTGTGGCACGCAGAGGGCGGAAACGGGAATGGGCCAGACTTCGCCCGTCTCGCCAAAGACTGCCGCAATAACGTGCGTGATTGCCTTGGACGTTTGGAAGTAGAGCTATTGGCACTCTGAGGCGGTCGCAATGGCCGCATTGTTGATTCTGAATTTAGCGAGGGTACGAATGAAAGCGAAGAAGACCTACAGCACGCGGCAAGCCGCCGCAAAGATGCGAGTGTCGTTTAGAACGCTTAACCGTTGGTTGGCAGACGGCAAACTCAAGGCATCAACAGCTATCGAAATGCCAAATGGACGGACACTCTGGCTCTGGAATGAGGCCGATATTGCCAAGGGCCGCAAAGTGAAGGCCGCGCAGAAGCCGGGGCCAAAGGCAGCCAAACGATGAGCGCCCGGGTTGCGATCTACGCAAGGGTGAGCACAACCAACCACGGCCAAGACGCGGGCCTACAGACCCGCGAAATGCGCCAGTTTGCCGAGGCACGTGGCTGGACCATGGCCGACGAATATATCGACGCGGGGGTCTCCGGCGCCAAAGATTCCCGGCCAGAATTAAACCGATTAATGGCTGATGCCAAGCGGCGCAAGTTTGACGTTGTTCTTGTCTGGAAGCTGGACCGCTTTGGACGTTCTCTGCGTCATCTCGTGAATGCGCTGGCAGAGTTCGAATCCCTGAACATTGCCTTCGTTTCCCTGAGCGATAACCTGGACCTGACCACGGCCAGCGGACGGCTCATGTTCAACATCATCGGCGCGATGGCGGAGTTTGAGCGGGCGCTGATTCAGGAGCGGGTGAAGGCGGGTATTCGGAATGCGCGGGCAAAGGGCAAACGCATTGGTCGCCCGCGAAAGCTCGTTGATGTTTTGGAGCTAGATCGGCTCCGCAAACAGGGCTTTGGCTGGAAGAAGATTGCCAACGAGCTAAACCTAGGAGTCGGGACTGTAATGCGTATAGTCAAAAGTCGTAAGCCTGTCGAATCCGCATGAGCTACGCTGGATGACAGAGGCGCGAACAATGAGCGGCGATAAACAACCAGAGCCGTGGCTGCGAGGCACACTGACCGACACTCCAGCGGTTGCGAGGGCGGTACTGCACGCTCTTGAGTTGGCTCAAGAAGACCTTTTCCGTTGGTGCAGCGACCTCAGCGACGAAGAATTAAATGCACGGCCTGTCGGGATTGCTCCGGTAGCATTCCACCTGCGGCACATCTCGCGGAGCATTGATCGGCTTTTGACGTATGCGGAGGGAAACCCACTTAACGACAAACAAACGGAGGCTCTACAAAATGAATTCTCGCCTGCCGCTACAAAGGAGGAGTTATTCGCCGAGCTATATTCGGCGCTCGATAACTCTGCATACCGCGTTCGCTGCCTAGAAGCCACAGATTTGGGGGCAGAGAGAACAGTAGGCAGAAAGAAGTTGCCAACTACCGTCGGCGGGCTACTCGTTCACATAGCTGAACACACGCAACGCCACGTAGGACAAGCGATCACGACGGCAACAATCTTGATGGCGCAGCGCCGTTCCTGACGTACCGTTCCAAAAACCCCACAGCCGCACATTCCGTAACTCGCTGAATCTATGCAGTCGCAAATGCGCAATTCAGGGGTTCCGAAAACAGATGGTTTTGAGATCAAAGGTACTGCGCAATGTCGCACTCGGTCTGCACGGCGGGCGGGCAAAAACCCAGTGTCGGTACAGACTCAGAAAACCCTTTGGATACTACGGCAGATTAGCCAGCGGCAGAAGATCGGAATAGCCCCACTCTAAAACAATGCAACGCGGCTTCAAGTATAGAATTCCACAAACAGATACCAGTTTTCGGCTATTGGCTCAAAAAAAAATCGCATGGCCTGGTATTTCGGCAGCACGTGTTACATCAAGGGACTGACGGAGCGGAAAAAGCGGTCGGGTCGAATAAGCATATCCCTCTGTCCGTTCATTCAGGATCGTCCCAAGTTCCTTCGGCTTCGGTAGACTAGGGCCGAAGCGAGGTGTTGTTTCGGGTGCGGCGGCGATCTTAGCGCCTGATTCCGAACTTGAATGCGGCCCACCCCGTAATCAATGACCTTGTACTCGAAGCTATTCCTTCAATGGGAAACGAAGAGTCGAACTTGCGTTCAAACCAGATGGGCACGTTACTCATCCCCATCCTGTTTTTGCGGAAAACCAGGCGGGATGATTTCCCGCTTCCAACAGCCAGCAGGATCAAGGGGCCTGTCTGCCGGACATGCTCCCCTTTCCCGCCAGCCGCCCAGGATGCCCTCAGAACTTAGGCGTGTACGAGGTGACCCCCCGCGATTTCGAACGTGTTATTCAATAGTACGCACGTAGATTTCCGAAATCACCTCAACTCGCCGTAAATCAGTCATGGATACCGTCAGCTTCGGTTCGCCCTGCTTTGACTGGACGTTCAAGTCATAAATGAACTCGGTTTCGTATCGCATGTTGGGCTGAATGCTTTCTGGTCTAAATTTCCAACTCTTCACAGAACTCAGCGCAGCGTCGGATAGCATCGAATTTCCAGATACGATTCCTGCTTCAGCGATTGCACCGCTCTCATCGACAATGAACCACAACTTCACAGGACCCGCAACATGTGCGGTCCGCGCTCGTTCTGGATATGTAGGCAATTCTGAATAGATCGGTTTAGGGAAAGACCTGTTTGAAGGTGTTTGTGCAGCGGCGCTCACAATAACAAGCAAAACTGAAATGCACCAAAAGAAAGGTTTCACGCTTGTCTCCTCTCCCATTCGTCAGTGTCGCCGTCGCTGGCTGGCACCAGCTGCCTGATTCCATAGTGGCCCAGCTTGAATTGCGGCAGCCTGGGCCGCTGCTTCACAATCATCCTTGGTCGGATAGGGGCGCTCCGCAAGCAAAAACACAGGCCGAATCGCGTTAACTTTGTCATCCGTGTGTCGCTGCTCGTGTGCTAAAGCAGTTGCCGTGCTGACAACGCTTCGGTCGAGAGGGGTACGTCCCTTGTATGGAAAACGACGACCCACGTAGATATCACCAGTAAGCGTGATTGTGAAGTCCGGCTTGTGATCGCAGTCGTCGCACCCCGTCCAATCAACTGTATAGTTGACCTTATTGCAGCCGCCTGCTGTTTCGCCCGTAGGGTTTTGAGCGTCAGCGCAAGAAGCATCAATGTCATCTTGAACATGGACATTGTTATCTGGCAGCGGAATGACATGAAATAGGCCGGACGGATCGCTCTCCAAGGTAGGTCGGTTGGTGACGTATCTATAGTAGTTCACATCTGCTGCAATTAGGTCTTCACTGAGGAATCGGCCGGTCTGAGTATCATAATATCGAGCCCGGTAGTAATAGAGACTCGTTTCGCTGTCAAATTCGCGCGCCGTGTAGTGGAAAGCGTTGGTCGCTGAACCTGACGATGTTGTCTGTTTGCCGAAAGAGTCAAAAGCATAGGTTTGCGCGAACGCCCCGGCAGCGTTAGTCAAGGACGTGACTGAGCCTAATCCGTCCGTTTCGTAGTAATTTGTTGCGCCTCCATGCAATTCGGCAAAGGGTTCATCGACTTTCGGCCCCTGTGAATAGCGTGAGACTACAGCACCAGAAGAATTCGTCTCTTCGATTATGTTGTTGCCGTCGTAGGCGAATATGCTCGTGCCTAGCGATGAAGATTTGTAAATACGGCGTCCCTCTGGATCGTACTTGAAGCTGACGGTGCCGCCGGAGCCAGACAGGGTCACGGAAGTGAGCCGATTCTCATAATCCCAGGCGTACGTCATCGTGCCCGTCGAATCCGTCTTCGACAACGTGTTCCCGTTGTTATCGAAGGTGTACGTCGTCGTGGGCGTCGAGGTCAGTTCGTTCGAGTTGTTGTAGGCGTACGAAGCCACTCCCAGCGAAGAGAGGCGGTTGCCAACCGGATCGTAGCTGTAACTCTCGGTCGTATTGGTCCCTTGCGTTACCTGCGTCAATTCGTAAGTCGGATCGTAGGTATAGTTCGAGGTCACGTTAGCCAGCCAGTCCGTCTTGGAGGTACGATTTCCCGCATTATCGAGGCCGTAACTGGCGCCGTCAATGGTACTCGAACCCACCTGGTGCAACACGCTCAGCAGGCGCGAAAGATTGTCGTACGTGTAGTTGTGGTGACGTTATTCGGCCGGGTCATCTGAGTGCGGCGGCTCAGCGCATCGTAACCGAAGCCAAACGAGCCGCTGCCGAATGCCGTGGGCGGCGCAAGCGCCGTCAGGCGATTCAGGGTGTCGTAGGTGTATCCGGTTGTGCCGCCTTCGGGGTCGGTAAACCCTGTGCGGTTGGAAGCCGCGTCATACGAGTAGCTCGTGGTGAAATTCCGGCTGGTCAAGAAGCTGTAGCTGGTTGTGGTCCCGGTCAGCCGCCCCATATTGTCGTAGGCAAAGGCATACGTCCCCGTGGGATCGCTTACCTGTAGGACTTTGCTGACCAAGTCGTAGGTATACGCCACGCTGGTGGTATCGGGATAAGTCTTCGACGTAAGCCGGTTCAGCTCATCGTACATGTACGTCATCGTCTGGCCCTTGCGGTCGGTCTTGCTGGTCAAGTTGTTGTTGGCGTCATAAGCGTAGGTCTCCGATTGCGACGATGGGAAATTCGCTTTGGTAACGCGGCTGAAGGCGTCATACGTGAAGAAAGTCGAGTGCGTATTCGCGTCGGTGAGGGTGACAAGGTTGTCTTCCGTGTCGTAGGCATACGTTGTGGTGTGGTTCGCCGCGTCGGTGACGCTGGTCATCCGGTCGGCATCATCGTAGGCGTAGGTCGTGGTCTTGTTATCCTGATCGGTCACCGAGGTTCGCCGTCCGCGAATATCGTAGGCAAACGTGGTGGTCGAATTATCCGGATAAGTGATCGTCTTCAGCCGGTCTCCGGCATCGTAGGCATACGTGGTGGTCTGGTTGTTCGCGTCTTTCACCGAAGTCCGGTTCCCATGCGCGTCGTAGCCGTAGGTGGTCACGTGGTTCTGGGCGTCGGTGATCGTGGCGATCAATCCCGCTGACGTGTACGTCATCGTCGTAACGTGGTTCAACGGATCGGTAATCGTTGTTAACTCGCCAAGTGAATTGTAAGCGAACTGCGTTACGCTCGCGGCCGTGCTTCCGTTCGGCGCTGGCGTGGTAACTGATGTTAGATTGCCATTCGCATCGTAAGCATTTGTCGTGACGTTCCCGAGTGCATCTGTCTGGGTCAGAACTTCGCCGAGGCTGTTATACGAATACGAGGTCGTGGCGTTATGCGTCGAATCCACGGGCGAAGTCTGCGAGGCGAGATCGTTATTTGCGTTGTAGCTGTACGTCGTGTTGTTCCCCATGGGGTCGGTGCTGGAGACTGTATTGCCGTGCGCGTCGAATCCATTGGAAATGACGCCGCGAACGTCGCAGGTCGTGCAGCCCGAGCCCTGCGAATTTGTCAGTCGCCATTGGCCGCCCCACATTTCGCCTTGGTAACTCGACGTATTCCCAAGCGAGTCCGTGATGTTGGCCCCAGTGGTAAGCGTAAACGTCGACCCTTGGACATTGTTGCTAGCGACTGTCACCGCGACCGGCCCCGTCGCGCTGCCAGCGGGCACCACACCCACAATCGATGTGTCGGTCCAGGTCGTAATGTTGGTCAGCGTGGCTCCATAGAGAGCCACGATGCTGTTGCTCTGCGACGGGCCAAAGCCTGTGCCGTTAATCCTTAATGACGTGCCGATCGGTCCCGAAGTGGGCGAAATGCTGGTGATCGAGAGGCTTTCGATCAGAGTAAATTGCACGCCATTGCTGACAACTGCGCCCACCGTGACGGTCACAGGGCCGCTCGTGGCGTTTGATGGCACGGAAACCTTGATGCTCGTGCTACTCCAGGAAAGAACGCTGGCGACGATGTTGTTGAACTGAACGGTGCTGCTGCTTTGACTGCTGCCGAAAGCCGTGCCTTGGATTGTGATTTGCCCTCCGATCGGGGCCGCTGACGGCGTCAAGCTCGAAATCGAGGGAGTGATCACGGAGGCCGAGTTGCTGACCGCAACATGATCAAATGTGGCAGTAGCCAAGTCCGAGTATTGGCTATCCACAGCGAGCCCGATGTATAGGTTGGTTGCCATGGATATCGTTTGGGATGTGAATTGCGTCCAGTTCACGCCGTCTGGTGCTGTGTAAGCCTTGAATGTATTTCCACTGCGGATCAGCATGAGCCAGTAAGGCAAGGTCACACTGGGACCGGCTGCTGTGCTGGCACTTCCTCCGGTTGTCGTGCGGTATGTCAAATATGCCTCACCGCCCGCATGGTCGTATCCGAGAAATGCCATTGTCGAACCTGCATTCAATGTTTCTCGAATCATCACGCCTGCTTCCGAATATGAATTAGAACCCTGGAGGCTGGGCACTCTGGCCACAATTGTCCCGTCACCCGATAATTGCTGATAGACAAAGTAAAAGTAATCAGCTGTGCCCCCAATTCCGTAATTGACGATCCCGCCTCCCTTTACGGTGAAAGTTCCGGTGGAACCTGAATAGGTTGCACTGCCCATCGACAAGACAGTACCCACGTCTTGGCTAAACCATGGACTTGGCAAAGGAGTGCTGCTCACAGTGAAATCCACGGGATTGCTATCATTCATGCTCGGAGCTACAGCCACTATCAAATATCCAGTGCTTGCTCCTGTAGGAACCTGGATTACGATTGATGTATTGCTCCATGAGCCGACCGGCGCTGCCAGATCATTCAGAAAGACCATGCTGTAGCCTTGGGATGATCCGAAGCCCGAGCCCGAAATCGTTATCTGCGTCCCAACCGATCCGTTGTCTGAAGACACGCTGCTAATCAGTGGTGCCGGCGAAGCAGTTGTGCTAATCGATACATCATCAAAGACCGCGCTATCTAAGCTCCCGCCACTGTCACTGCTGACTGCCAAACCGATGTAGGCATTCGTTGCCATTGTGATTGTCTGCCCGGCCTGAAAAGTCCAGTTCAAGCCATCGACAGACGTATATGCCCAGAAGTTTGACCCGCTGCGCGTGAGCTTGAACCAATAAGGCAACGGGACGTTTGCTACACCGCCTTGGGTTGTGTTTCCACCTGTAGTTGAGCGGAAGACTCGCCCCTCGCTGTTTGTGTTCTGATAGCTCAAGAAAAACATCGTCGCCCCAGCATTCAACGTTTCGCGGATCATAACTCCTGCCTGTCCGCCGTAACCTGGAGCGAGGCTCAGAACCCGCGCAACAATCGTGCCGTCACCTGACAGTGGTTGATATGCATAGGAAAAGCAATCAGCGGTGCCTACGATCGAACAATTCGTATTCCCAGTTCCGTTAACCGTGAAGGTGCCGCTAGAGCCGGAATAACTCGCATTACCCGCTACACCTACAGAGCCTACGTCCTGATACGACCATCCCGCAGGAAAGATCGTGAAATTGATACCGTTGCTGGCTATGCTAGAAACAGTCACGACCACATTTCCCGTAGAAGCTCCTGCGGGGACTGTTACGACGATGCTTGTGTCGTTCCAGCTTGTAACGGTAGCTGTCGCCCCCCCAAACTTCACGATGCTGGAGCCCTGCGTTGAACCGAAATTCTTTCCGGTCACGGTCACAGATGTTCCGAAAAATCCGACCGTGGGAGACAAACTTGTGATTACCGGACTTCCCTCGTTGTAAAACGTTGAGGGCGAACTCTGATTGTTGTATTCGGCGGCAACCCAATTCGCAGAGCGGGCTATTGTCGAAACTCGAAATTCATCAAGGTTTGCGTGATCGTAAAGGGAGTAATATGGCCAATATCCGATGTAAATTCCCGCCTGGGTAGCCTGCGGGGTATTTGAATTAGCATTCGACACGGCGAGATTCCCGTTCAAATAGATCGAATGAAGTGTGCTGGAGGCGTCATATTCAAGCGAGACGTATGTCCATGAACCAAGATAACTACTGTAATTGGTGCTGACTCTGCCCCCACCGTTGTACGCACCATAATCCCAATACAGCACACTATCTGACCACGGGGCGTGTGCCGAAATCCGATTCGGATCGGACGAATTGCCGATTGTGAATCCAGTGGCGTTTTGTAACATGCCGCTC
>Ga0210401_10008627_pt1 | contig 10095 bp, 6 predicted proteins | sample IncBWH32MmetaG_FD_150866 | JGI IMG/M metagenome (GOLD analysis project Ga0210401, IMG submission 150866) | Forest soil microbial communities from Barre Woods Harvard Forest LTER site, Petersham, Massachusetts, United States - Inc-BW-H-32-M | ecosystem: Environmental > Terrestrial > Soil >... | reverse complement strand
CCGTCTACACCGCACCCGCGAACGTCCCCAATCCGGCCACCGTGACTATCCAGGCAGTCTCCCGTGCCGAACCGGCAATTTTGGCATCTTGCCCGGTCACTATATCGCTGGGAGTGCCCACCGTGCCGACTATCACCATCACTCCCGCGATCCTGACCGTCCAGTCGGAGAACAGTCAGGCATTCACTGCCGACGTGATTAACGCTAGCGATACTTCGGTGTTCTGGGAGGTTAACGGCAATATCGGCGGCAACCAGACAGACGGCACCATCGCGGCAGAAGGAAACCAGGGGGTTTACACCGCTCCCCCGATCGTTCCCCTGACCGGTAATTCAGTTTCCATAGTTGCGGCGCCGGTTGCGTCACCTTCGATGTACACCGCCGGGTTGGTAGCGATTTCGCCTCCGCCGGTGCTCGGGCTGAGTGTGAATCTACAGGGAGGGACGCAGGTAGCGGCTGGTGCTTCAGAAACGGTTTCGGCTACCTTGAGCAATACCGCGAATGAGTCGGTGATCTGGCAGGTGAACGGAATACCCGGCGGAAACTCGATCTATGGGACGATCGTACCTTCACAAGGGAATCCCAATCAGGTTACCTATTTTGCGCCCGCGCAAGTTCCGCCGCAGAACACCGTGGTTGTCGAGGCAGTCGCCGCCGCCGCTCCCAATATAGCCGGGACCCTGCCGGTAACCATCACTCCCGTGACAGTCACGGTCAAAGTGACTCCATCGAATGTCAATCTTGGGATCGGCCAGCAGCAGATTTTCCAGGCTGGTGTCGCGAATTCAGCGAATCAGAGTGCAGACTGGTACGTGTGTCCGAATCTGAATAGCTGCGTACTGGGCGGCAACGGCACGTTAGGGACGTTGTCGCCGTTTCAGAGTGCCGATCAAGTAACCTACACCGCGCCTGCCACGGTTCCGAATCCTCCAGGCGTGATCATCAAAGCCGTTTCAGATGCCTTCCCCAGTTCGTTTGGGACGGCCACTGCCACAATCACAGCGAACCAGGTGATCACGGTGAGCATCACTCCCTCAAACCCGCAAACGGTTCAGGTGGGGGACAGCGTCGGACCGTATACGGCTACCGTGATGGGCGATACCAACCAGTCCGTAAACTGGGCGGTGAACGGCATCGTCGGCGGGAACAGCACCATCGGGACCATGATTACGGATCCCGAAAATCTTAATCAGGAGTTGTACATCGCGCCGCCGACTGTTCCCAGTCCGGCCACCGTGAGCGTTACAGCCATATCCGTTGATGATCCGGCAGCGATCTCCAACGCAGATACGGTTACAATTACCAACCCACCGCCGCCGCCTCCACAGGTGCAGATCGATCCAACCCCCTACCCCCTGCCGCCGGGCGGGAACGAACAGATTTATGCCGTGGTAACCAACATTTCTGACCACACCGTCAATTGGACCTTGACCCTTCCCCAGTCGGAGGGCGGAGGGCAATGTACAGCAGCAACCTGCGGTACGGTGAGTCCGGCGCAGACCGACGACGCCCCCACCACCTACACGGCACCGCAGAGCGCTCCGCAATACCCGTATTACGTGAACATAACCGCGACCTTGAACGCCGATCCGACCGTGTTTGCGACCGCTCAAATTACCATTGATCCAAACGACTACGCTTCAATCTCGATTAGTCCGGCTCAGCCAGGCCCCATCCAGGCAGGGTCGGGTAATTTCATTCAATTCAGCGTCCAGATCAACAACGCTCCCGGCAACCAGTTGGTCGAGTGGAGCCTGGGGTGCATCTCGGAAGCGATCGATGGCAGGGATGGTCCGGAGAATTGCGGTGATCCCCAGGATGACGGCGGTGGGACTGGGTGTATTACGGGTGAGTACGACGGAAATCAGGAATGCACAGCCGAAGGCGGAGGTATTGAGGAGCCGGGGAACACGACGGTGGACTATACGCCGCCGCCGAAGATCGGTACTCATTTCCAGGCGAACTCCTGCACAAGCCAGCCTGGACAAAACGGGATCATTCCGCTGGTTGCGTCCCTCAACCAACTGACCAATAACTGTAGCGTCACCAGTTGCACGGCCCAGGTGTGCATTACGGTAACGCCAGCTGCTTCGAAATAGAAAAGCGGCGCAGCGAGTGACACGCGGCCAGTGAGCCGCGTGTTGCTGCTCGTGCGCATCCCCCTGCACCGCATCCAGGAATATCCACAGCCTTGTCAAGACTGGAGTCTCAATTCATCCATCTTTAACAGCCGCGTCACACTCCAGCAACCCAGATTATCTAGTCTGATTTTTCCTCGGCTGAATGACATCTGTCACAACGGAGCCCTCATACTGGCCGGAGGATGGAGGAAGAGATGTTCGAAAAACTGAGAGCATCAGCCGCCCCCAGGAAAATGCTGGCATCGCTGACAGCATTGATGACTGCCCTGGGACCGTGTGTTGCGCCCGCTTACGCCTCGAGTCCGACGACGAAGACGGCAACACCCATCCAGCACCTGGTTGTCATCTTCCAGGAAAACGTTTCGTTCGATCACTATTTCGGGACCTATCCCAACGCCACCAACCCAGCCGGAGAACCGGCGTTCCATGCCCGTCCGGGCACGCCGACGGTAAATGGTTTCAGCAATGCGCTGCTGAACAACAATCCCAATCTGAATCCGGCGAACGGCACCGGCGCCACCAACCCCTTCCGTCTGGATCGCACCCAGTCCGTCACGGCTGACCAGAACCATGACTACACCGCCGAACAGCAGTCTTTCGACATGGGCGCAATGGATTTGTTTCCAGAGTTCGTAGGTACGCCTGGCCCGCCGCCTCAAGGTGGTGGAATCCTCAACACCAACGGCTTGAATCTGGGCTACTTTGACGGCAACACCACGACCGCATTCTGGAACTATGCGCAGTACTTTGCCATGAGCGACAACTCCTACAGCACGACTTTTGGTCCCTCGACACCGGGCGTCATCAACCTGGTCTCCGGTCAGACCAACGGCGTGACCAGCGGAACCGGCGGCACGGTCGATGGCGGAGACGGATCGTTGACCGTCATCGGCGACCCCGATCCACTGAACGATGCTTGCTCCGGCAGCAGCCAGGTGCAACTGGGTGGAAAGAACATCGGCGACCTGTTGAACGCAGCCGGCGTGAGCTGGGGATCGTTCATGGGCGGGTTTAACCTGAACCTCAAGAATTCGAACGGAAGCACGGGCTGCAACCGGAATTCGACGGGGCTCGCTGGCAACACCAACGATTACATCCCCCACCATTCCTTCTTCGGATACTGGGCTTCCACTGCCAATCCCACCCACGCGCGGCCGAAGAATGTCGCTGAAATCGGCAACTCTGGCCCAGCCAACCACAACTACGACATCGATGATTTCGTTAACGCAGTCAAGGCTGGCAATTTCCCAGCCGTGAACTTCATCAAAAATGCAGGGTATCAGGATGGCCACGCAGGTTATTCCGATCCCCTGGACGAGCAGATCGCCGTGGTTAAGCTGATCAACTTCCTGGAAGAACAGCCGACCTGGAGCAGCACGGCCGTGGTGATCCTCTACGACGACTCGGATGGCTGGTATGACCACCAGATGAGCCCGATCGTAAACCAATCCACCGGTTCGGCGGACGCACTTACCGGACCGGACGCCTGCGGCACGGGCGGACTCTCCTTGCCTGGAATCGACCCTGGCAACGCGCACGCTCTGGGTCGTTGCGGCTACGGCCCGCGGCAACCGCTGATCGTAGTTTCGCCCTGGGCGTTGGAGAACTTCGTGGACCATACCGTGACCGATCAGACTTCGGTCATCCGGTTCATCGAAGACAACTGGCTGGGCGGACAACGTATCGGCGGCGGCTCGTTCGACTCCATCGCCAGCTCCATCAGTCAGATGTTTAACTTCAGCCAGATCCGAACCGACGGAACCCTGATCCTAAACCCCTCGACCGGAGAGCAGATTCCGTAGTCGGGTGCATTCTGAATGAAGGCAGGCACGCGAGCGTGAAGTTCGCGTGCCTTGTTTTTGTTAGCATCGTAGGCGGCTTGGCGGCGTGGGTTACGCCATCTCACCGAAAGGCTCCGAATTGTCCATAACGCGGCGTAAGTTCTTGCAACAAAGCGGAATTGCGGCGGCAGCGGTAATGATGCCACAGATGGCGCATCGGCAGCCGCCCAAGCTGGTCAAGCCGGTGCTGGATCCGAACACATTGACGCCGTTTGTCGATCCTCTTCCGATCCCCGGACTAGCCCATTCGAGTGGACTCCGCCCCAGTCCTGGCGATGCCAAATTGAAAATTCCCTACTATCGCTTAGCCATGCGGCAATTCCAGAGCAAGGTTCATCGCGATATGAAGCCCACCCGGCTGTGGGGATTTGCGTCATCTTCTCCGGGGCCGACGCTGGAAACGATGAGCGGCAAGGGGATGTTGGTGGATTGGGCTAACGAGTTGCCCCGGGAGCATTTTCTACCCATTGACCACAGTCTGCACGGGGCCGAGTCTGACAAGCCGGACGTGCGCAGCGTGATTCACATGCACGGCGCCAAGGTGCCGCCGGAGGGTGATGGATATCCGGAGAACTGGTATGTACCGGGGAAATCCGCCACCTATTATTATCCCAACCAGCAGGATGCGACACTGCTCTGGTATCACGACCACACCCTGGGGATCAACCGGTTGAATGTGCTTGCAGGATTGTTTGGACTCTGCATCGTGCGTGATCCGGTGGAGGATGCGCTCAATCTGCCGCGGGGCAAGTATGAAGTGCCGCTGGTGCTTTGCGACCGCATGTTCGATCTGGATGCCCAACTCTACTATCCAGTCTCGCAGAACTCCACCAAACCGTGGGTGCCGGAATTCATGGGCAATGCCATTCTGGCCAATGGCAAGCTGTTGCCATATCTGGATGTCGAGCCACGGAAATACCGCTTCCGGGTTCTGAACGCGGCCAACGCCAGGTTCTTTCGTATCGCCCTGATGAACGGCCAGCCCTTGCGCCAGATCGGAACTGATCAAGGGCTGCTTCCGGCGCCGCTGGCGCTGAAAGAGCTTACATTGGCGCCGGGTGAGCGGGCCGATTTGGTGCTGGATTTCGGCGATCATGCCGGCGAGCAGATTGTCCTGAAGAACGACTTCGCGCAGCCAATCCTGCAATTCCGAGTTTCGCGCGCCAAAGTGACCGATACCAGTTCGTTGCCCGCGGCGCTGAGGCCGGTCCCGAAGATTGCGGAGTCGGAAGCAGTGAAGACTCGCGATCTGAAGCTGGTAGAGATCGATGATCTGAGAGGCGATCCCGTAACCGTGCTGCTGAACGACGCCCACTGGAAGATGCCGGTGACCGAGGATCCAGTTTTGAATTCGGTAGAGATCTGGAACCTCATGAATACGACGGAGGATGTGCATCCCATTCATCTGCACCTGGTTCGCTTCCAGATACTCGATCGCCGCCGGTTTGACGCATTCGCCTATCAGAACCGAGGTGTTCTTAAATACTGGGGCAACGCGATGCCGCCGGATCCCAGTGAGGCCGGGTGGAAGGACACAGTGCGGGCAAATCCTGGAATGATCACGCGAATCATTATGCCTTTTGAGGGTTTTACCGGCCGCTACGTTTGGCATTGCCACATTCTGGAACATGAAGATAATGAAATGATGCGGCCGTATGACGTGATTGCCGGCCGCTGACCGAGCGACCGCTGACATGCGTTCCTCTAAGATCACCCTTCGCAAAGCCACATTAGAAGACATTCCTGTCTTGCGTCTGCTAATCGTGGAATCGGTCCGAACCCTGCAAGCGGACTACTACACCACCGAGCAACGAGAAAGCGCGCTGGGCACGGTTTTCGGAGTGGATACCCAACTCATCCGCGACGGCACTTACCTGCTGGCTGAAGCGGAGGCAGGAGTGGTAGGTTGCGGAGGGTGGAGCCGGAGGAAAACCGCTTTCGGCAGCGATCACGCAGCCGAGAGGGACGACGCTCTGCTTGATCCGGCGAGAGATGCGGCAAAGATCCGGGCTTTCTTTGTGCGGCCAGACTGGGCGCGTCAGGGGATTGGCAGCCGCATCTTGGAAGCGTGCGCAGCGGCGGCGGAGGCGGAGGGGTTTACCCGCCTCGAACTGGTCTCAACACTGCCGGGAGTGCCCATGTATCAGGCGCGTGGGTTCGCGCCCGAGGACGCCTTTGAGGTTCCGCTGTCGAATGGCCTGAAGCTTCCCGTAATGCGGATGACGAAGACGATGACGCGCAAGTAAATCGGCACGTTTGCATCGCGCGTGTCACGGAAGTAGCATCGAAGAGGAAGCGCAGGTGGGCAACCTGCGAACCTGAGCTTCCCAAGGAGTCGTCGAATCATGCCTCTCGATGTCGCACGAAGAACTCTGCAATCCAGAAACGATGCTCCGGCTGATTTGAACCCTGAGAAAGATCTTCCCCAAGGTTTTTTGCAATTTCTGTTGCCACTGCACAAGCAGTTCACACCCTGGCAGCAGGTGCTGGTGGCGATGCGGAATCAAGCGTTGCAGGCTTCCCTCCGCGGAAAGCCTCCGACTTATTTAGCTGCATCGCAGGCGACCACATCCGATTGGCGGATCGACCTGCCGGACTGGTGTGCCGACCAGCGCAATCAAATGACTGGGCCGGCTGACGATGTGGAACTCACAGTGAAGCTGCTGAACTCGGGTTCTCCGGGCGTGATGCTTGATCTGGAAGACTCGATGGCCAACGAGTGGTCCCATACCCTTCTGGGAATCAAGACTGTACTTGCGGCTTACAAGTACGAACTCGGGTACTACGACAAGAAGCGGCAAAAAGAGGTCAAGGTGCAGCGCTCGAAGACCGTGACCTGGGTGCGTCCTCGAGGATTGCACATCAGTCAGGGCGGAGTGATTGAGAACGAACTGGTATCGGCGGCTTTGTTCGATCTCGCGTTGCTCTGGTACCAGCTCGATCCCGCAGTGCTGCCCCACAATTTTTCGGTTTACATTCCCAAGAGCGAGTCAGCCGAAGAAGCGTTGTGGTGGCGTGATCTGTTTCAGGCCCTGGCCAAGTCGAAAGGACTGCCGGCAAATTACATCAAGTGCATGGCGCTGGTGGAAGCGCACCCGCTGGCGTATCAGATGGAAGAATTTCTTTTTAATCTGCGCGACCATTGTCTGGGGCTGAATCTGGGACGCTGGGACTATATGGCGTCACTGATTCACTTCATGCTCGAAGATCCCAAGTGGATATTGCCGGACCGCAATACCATTCCGCATGACGTGGCGTTCTTTCAGAATTTCCGAACCTTGATGCCGGAGGTTTGCCATAAACATGGAGCGCTGGCGATTGGCGGTATGACGGCGCTTTTTCCCAGTCGCACCGATGCGGAGTTGAACGAGCGCGCTTTGAAGGTACTTAAAGAAGATAAGAGAAACGAGGCCAACTGCCTCATGGATGGAGCGTGGACCGGGCATCCGGACCAGAACGAAATCGCGGTGGCGCAATTCCCCGAGCCCAATCAGGCAGGAAAGAGGCCGAAGTTACCGAGCGCACATCCTGATCTCCGGCCAGCGCCGGCAGGTGTCGGCAAGATTACGTTGGCTGGAACCCGCGCCGCGGTGCGCACCGTCATTCGCTATCGCAACGGTGTGCTCAATGCAAAAGGCGCAAGCCTGATCGATGGTTATATGGAGGACCTGGCAACCGACCGGATTTACCGGCTGATGATTGCGCAACGAACCAGGCACCAGGTGAAGGTCGCTGGCGATGATGGAAAGGTTCTGGAACATAGCCCCCAGTTGGTGACCCGTTTGTTCGAAGAGGAACTGGCCAAGATTGAGCGTGATTTGCCGGATGAGATTGCCCGCAATGAGGCTGCGACGCTTCCCGAGGCACGGCGCATTGCGGAAGAAATGATTGTGCAGGGGCAGCATTCGCCGGTGTAGGAGCCAAGAATGAGATTCCAACTTCCATCCGGTAAGAAATTTGCAGAAGGATGGACGCTGCGTATCGCTGTAATGGGCTTGGCGCTAGGGTTATTGCTCTACGCGTTGTTTCCCTTCATCGCTGGCGGCTGGGTAGTGTCCCAGTTGGCGTCGGTGTCAAAGGCGCTGTTTGGTTTTGGAGTAGCCATGTTTCTAGGTGCGACAGCCACCATCGGTTCCGCGCTCTGGTTGCTGGTCCGCCTGGGACGCCCTCGACGCCCCTTATGGATTGGCGGAGCCGGGTCTGTGCTGGCCGGAACTGCTCTGAGTACGGCTGCGTTCACGCACATCTATCCCTGCTCCGGCCCGGATTGAACACACACAAAAATGGTCTCCGGTGGAGTCCAAATAGCGCTAGGGTCGTTCGCAATGCTGATAGCGTGGCTGGGAACTGACGGCTCACTAGCCGTGCCTCATGCAGACCACCGCATCTAAAACAGAATATAAAGATCGCAAGGTGATTTGAGGTTTAAAGCTGCTCAAACAGTCTCACAAGTGCCAGGGGTTTCTTTAGTCACTTCTGATTCGTTGCCGCACTTTGTTATTGTTTACACTTGGGGCAGATCGCCCCGTCCTCTCCCGCTTTTTCGCGGTGCGCTCTGCGTTGTTTCCAGTGAGAGAAAACGACACATCACGGCCGCCGGTGCAGGAGATTCTGGATAAGCCCATTCGTGAGCTGGGGTTGAAAATTGAAGGCTCCCCGCTGGAGCGTTTCGTGCAACGGTTGTATAAGGAGCTGGATCAGAAGCGGCTGGTGAAGTTTCGACCGGCATGTTACCTAACCGACGAGTGGGGATGCCCGTCCGGCGAGCCGGTGATCGGAATTCCGTTTTATCTGGCCGATGCCAGGCTGGCGCAACTCGAAAAAGAAACGAACGACCTCGAAGACGCACGCGAAGTCATGATGTATCTGCGTCACGAAGCCGGACACGCGTTCAACTACGCGTACAAGTTGCACCGCACGGCGGAGTGGAAGCAACTGTTTGGGCCATTCCGGCGTCCTTATCACGATAACTACCGGCCGGTCCCGTTCTCGCGAAATTATGTGCGCTACCTCGCAGGCTGGTACGCGCAGAAGCATCCCGACGAGGATTTTGCCGAAACTTTCGCGGTGTGGCTGACGCCGCGTTCGGCGTGGCGAAAGCGTTATCGCGGCTGGGGCGCGCTGGCCAAGCTGCGCTACATGAACCGCATCGCGCGCGAGTTGGGGCACACCGACCCGGTTCGCCGGCGTGGCATGACCGATGTGACGGTCGATGAAATGGAAATGACCGTCGCTGACTTCTACCGGCGGAATGGAGAAGAGGTCGCGTTGGGGGATCTGGCGCTGGACACCGATCTGCGAGATATTTTCGACGCATCGAAGCGGCGTAAGCGGGCTCTTCCGGCCGAGCAGTTCCTGCATCAGCACCGCAAGACGGTGGTGGACAAGGTCGCGTACTGGACGGGAGCGCAGCGGCCGCTGATCAAGAAATTAGTGGAGTTGATTGAGAAGCGAATCGGCGAGCTTAAGTTGTTCGCCGATCCGCAGCGTGAAGCGGAGCATTTGATTCAAGTCACGGTGTATGCCACGGCTCTGGCCATGAATTACATGGCCAGAGGGAAGTTCGTGCACCCGTGAGGAGTTGGAGGCCAAGATGACGGGCGCGAAGCTGAAAGTGGCGGTGCTGTACGACGTCTGGGGAGACGAAGCGGCCGCGACCGAAGTGGTAGAGGAGAAGGTGTCCTCGAAAAAGAAAAAAAAGAAGAAACCGCAAAGTAAGAGCAGGCGCGAGAAAGAAGATCGCGAAGAAATCTTCGAGGCGCTGGAAAAGCTGGGACACCAGCCGTTTTATCAGGTGCTGGATGGGACGCAGCCCTGCCTGACCGCGCTGGCGAAGTGCGGGGCCGATCTCGTGTTCAATCTCACGGAATCCTTTGCCGGCGACGATACCAAGGAAATGAACGTCGCCGCCTACATGGACCTGCTCGGCATTCACTACACCGGCGGCGGACCACACGCCCATTTTCTGGCTCAGGACAAAGCCACAGCCAAGAAAATGTTCGCATTTCACGGCATCAAGACGCCGTTTTTTGCGACTGCTTACCGCGGCCGCATCGAGCACGCTCACGATGTGTCTTTCCCGCTGATTGTGAAGCCGATGTGGGAAGACGGCT